>Ga0302180_10001415_pt1 | contig 19260 bp, 14 predicted proteins | sample I_Palsa_E3_2_FD_200575 | JGI IMG/M metagenome (GOLD analysis project Ga0302180, IMG submission 200575) | Peat permafrost microbial communities from Stordalen Mire near Abisko, Sweden - I_Palsa_E3_2 | ecosystem: Environmental > Terrestrial > Soil > Palsa > Peat permafrost | place: Sweden... | reverse complement strand
GCTCAATGTTCCGACCGTCGCCATCCGGACCCTTATGGTTTGCGGGATCAAGTTCCGCTATTTGCTCACGACCTGCAAGCAACGCGACCAGCTGCGAAGCTTCATCCTGAATCAGGAGACGGCCCTCCCGGAAGAGAAGTGTTTTGCTTACATCACCGGCGATCACGCGTCGTGCCCCGGATAGCAAGTGTCCGCGCGAGACCTCGACGCCAGCCGCAGCCAGTTCAGCCTCGATTTTCCCGTTGTTGGCTAAATCGGTTCGAGATTGGTCATCGTAAATGTGAATTGCCGTATCCGGTACGGTCTGATCGTAGGCGCAGATCAGCCGAGTGGTAGCGAGTCCATAGCGCGCGGCCCAACGTTCCACGAGCCATGGCGGATGAGCGGCATTCTGAGCTATCGCCTGTGAATCGGGAGACTGTGCGATTTTTGGGATGACATCTTGCGCTCCGGCTTTGGCAATTGTACGGAGAACCGCATTCACGAATGAAGCCGCCGAGCGCTTTCGCGCCGCTTTTACCAGTTCCACGCTTTCAAAGATCGCCGCGCGCACCGGAACTCTCGACAGGAACTGCAGTTGATACGCGCCTAGCCGTAACGCGGCCAGGACTTCGCCATCCAGACGATCGATTTGCTGCGATGAAGCGGCGGCGATTCGCTGATCGAGCAGCCAACGCCAGCGGAGAACTCCCATCACAAGCTCGGTAGCGAGTCCATGGTCACGCGGCGCCAGCTTCGTGAGACGATCGGAATGAAGCAACTCCGACGCGTAAGACCCGTCGCGCTCGACTCGCAGAAGAATCTCGAAAGCCGCACCGCGAGCTTGAGAGACGGCCATCGCAGCCTATTGTCCCAGATGATCGCCGGATTTCGGGCGATAGCCGTTGATGAATTCCGGTGCGGTCATCTGCCGCTTGCCCTCGAGCTGAATTTCGACCAGTTCCAGCGTCGTGTCGATGTGCTCTTTGCTCTTGCCGCAGCCAACAAACAAGCGCGACTTCTCCACCCCGATTTCGCCCGGCCCGAACGAAAGCGCAGCCTGCAACGGCTGCGCCCGGTGCACCTGCAACGTTTTTCCTTTGAAGCTGGTGAACGCTCCGGGCCATGGCTGAAACCCGCGCAGACGGTTGAAAAGTTCATCTGCGGAGCGAGTGAAGTCCATACGTCCATCTTCCTTTTTGAGAATCGGCGCAAGAATGGCTTGTGAATTATCCTGCGGAGTCGCGTGTAATAGCCCAGCCTCAAGCCCGCGCAAAGTTTCGACCATCAGATCTGCGCCCATGGCCGCGAGTCTCGGGCTCAGTGTCTCCGCGGTATCCTCGCGAGCAATCGAAATTTTGCGCTGCATCAGGATGCCACCGGTATCGAGGCCCGCGTCGATGCGCATGGTTGTAACGCCGGTGAGGGATTCTCCGCTCGCGATGGCCCACTGGATCGGCGCGGCGCCACGATACTTCGGCAATAAGGAAGCATGCAAATTCAAATTTCCGAGACGAGGAAGATCGATCATCCACTGCGGAATAATTCGACCGTAGCCGACGACGATGATCGCATCCGGCCTGATGGCTGCAAGCTGCTCGCGGAATGCGACGTTGTTCTTGATCGTGGGAGGTTGCAACACCGGAACCCCCAGGCGCATTGCCGTCTCTTTCACGGGAGACATGCTCACTTCCATTCCGCGCCCGCGGGGCCGATCCGGCTGCGTCACCGCCAACGGCACGGAGTGCCCGGTCTCGACAAGTTTTCCCAATGTCGGAACAGCGAAAGCGGGAGTGCCACAGAAAACGAGGATCATAAGTTAGCGGCGCGGCAGAATCGAGTCGCTACCACTCGCCGGCCTTGACCATTTTCTTGATCTTCCGTTTGATAAGGTCCCGCTTCAGCGCGCTGATGTGCGAGATGTAGAGCTTGCCGTTAAGATGATCCGTCTCATGCAGAAAAGCCCGCGCCAGCAGCTCTTCTCCGGTGTGCTCGAAAAACTTGCCGTTCAGGTCCTGCGCGCGTACTGTCACGATTCTCGCACGCGTTACGTCCTCGCGAAATTCCGGAATACTCAAGCAGCCTTCGCTATTCCGCTGTCGCCCTTCTTTGCTCACAATCACCGGATTGATCAGAACCAGCTTGGCACCCGGGTCTTCCTTGAATGTCACATCCACGACGGCGATGCGCCTCGAAATGCCGATCTGTGGCGCGGCCAGGCCGACGCCGCGAGCTGCGTACATCGATTCGAACATATCGTCTGCCAGCTTCTTGAGTTCGTCGTCAAAACTGGTTATCTCAGCCGCCGCCTTTTCGAGCACCGAATCGCCGAATTTCACAATCGGATAAATCATTTGGTTCGCGGACTAATAGTTCTTGAGTTGTTCCAGATAGCCTTGGAAATTTCGTTTCGTTTCTTTGATCGAATCACCGCCAAATTTCTCGAGCGCACAGCGAGCGAGCGTGAGCGCGACCATCGCCTCCCCGGCCACTCCGGCAGCGGGCACCACGCATACGTCGGAGCGCTCGTACGCCGCCTTCACCGGCTCGCGCGTCGCGAAATCCACGGACTGAAGCGGACGCCGCAGCGTGGAGATCGGTTTCAGATAACCGCGGACCCGAATCTCCTGCCCATTGGATACTCCCCCCTCGAGACCGCCCGCATTGTTGCGCGTACGCGTGAAGCCCGCAAATCCTGCATCGCTCTGATAACCGATTTCATCATGCACAGTCGATCCCGGGGAGTGTGCCGCGAGAATGCCGGTACCGATCTCAACCGCCTTCACCGCTTGCAATGACATGACCGCTGCTGCCAGCAGCGTATCCAGCCGCTCATCCCACTGCACGTAACTGCCAAGACCGGGAGGAACGTTGTGCGCCACCACCTCGAACACTCCGCCCACCGAATCGCCGGTGCGCAGAACCTTGTCGACCTCTTCCTTCATGCGCTGCTCTGCGTCCCGATCGGCGCAGGATAGAAGCACCTCGTTCCTTCGCGCCAGTAACTCGATTTGCTCCCAGGGAATTTCCCGATCGGCAATCGAAACCGCACCCACGGCAATCACATGACTGAGAACTTCGATGCCCAGCTCACGCAGTAAAAGCTTCGCCAGTGCGCCAATCGCAACCCGTGCCGCCGACTCACGCGCCGAAGCGCGCTCGAGAACATAGCGCGCCTCCGTAAAATCGTATTTCAAAGCACCGGCCAGATCGGCATGGCCAGGGCGTGGCGAGGCCACGCGTTTGTGCTTCGCCGGGTCGCCAGTCTCCACTGGCAACGCGTCTTTCCAATTCTGCCAGTCGCGATTTTCGAGCATCGCCGCGATCGGCGATCCAATCGTTTTGCCGTGATGTACGCCCGAAAGAAAATGCGCGCGGTCGGTTTCGATCTTCATTCGTCCGCCGCGTCCAAACCCCTGTTGCCGCCGCCAGAGTTCGCGGTCCACAAATGCCTGATCTACCTCCAGCCCAGCCGGTAAACCGGAGAGGAACGCGACGAGGGCCTCGCCATGCGATTCTCCGGAGGTAAAGTAGCGCAGCATGTGAAGGGGAATTGTAAATGATGAAGAAAAGTTCGGCTCTCATTACATTTGACCGATGAATTTCGCGATTTTTGCGCCGCAAGAGCCTTTGCAGGTACAATGAAACGACGCCATCTGTGCTCGTAGTCGCCGGTTTGCCTGAACTCCTAACTCGCCCCTTCGTCAAAGTATGCGAGGATTCTGTCAATGTTGACTAGCAACCCAGAAGCAGCTGAACCACGTCCGTCGAATGCCGAGAAGAACGATCGTATTCGCTGCATAATCGCGGACGATCACGAAATGCTGCGCTACGGCGTGCGCCGTCTCCTGCAAGATGCACCCGACTTCGAGGTCGTTGGTGAAGCAGGCGACGCGGCCGAGGCGCTAAAGTTGGTTTTAGAGTACCGGCCCGACATGGTGCTTCTCGATGTCGGCATGCCTGGAATGTCTTCATTCGAGGCGGGACGCCTGATTGAAGAACACTGCGCAGGCACGCGCATTGTTTATCTGACCATGCATGAGGATCGTGACTATGTGCATCAAGCCCTGCGTTCCGGGGCCAGCGGCTATCTGTTGAAAGACACCCCTGCGCCATTTTTGCTCGACGCTCTCCGCGGCGTGCATCGTGGCGAAAGAACGCTAAGTCCGCAAATCCAGCGCAAATTGAAGGACGAAGCGATCTTGCGGAAGCAAGCGACACGAGTACCGCTGCGAAGAAGTACCCTTACTCTTCGCGAGCGCGAAGTGATGAAGTTACTCGCCGAAGGCCATACCGTACGACAAGCAGCGGCGGTTCTAGGAATCGGCGTGAAGACCGTGGAGGCGCACAAGTTCAACCTGATGCGCAAACTGGATATTCACAACAAAGCCCAATTGGTGACGGTAGCCATCCAAAAGAAAATTCTCCCGGTGCCGATCGCGATGCAAGGATAAGGGTAGAGGTAAGGATAACGGTGTGTAGATGACGCGTGTCCAATCGTCAGTCTGGCGCACGCGTCGTCGCCGCCGCAGCAAGGCTGGCGAGATCAGGAACCTCAAGGTCCGGACGTTTTTCTGCCGCATTTACGGTCGAGGTTCGAACCGCGCCGATTCCGGGACGGGCCGACCGCCGATTCACCCAGACCGTCGAGATCCCTAGCGAGCGCGCTGGAACCACATCGTGATATACGCTCTGCGCAGCGTGCAGCAATCGATCTGGAGAAATCCCTAGCTTGCGAATCGCGATTTGAAAGTTGTTGACGGAGGGTTTGTAACTTCTGGCCTGTTCCGCCGTGATAACGCCATCAAACTCGACCTGCAGATGCTTCTGTGTTTCCGCAAACAGATCATCGTCAATGTTTGAGATCACGACAAGCTGGTAGCGCCTCTTAAGCTCGCGCAAGCCGCCGACCGTATCGGCGAAGGGCAGCCATGTTCGCACCGATTCGTGTAGCGAGTGAACCTCGGCGGACGTGACCTCAAAATGGAAGTGACTGGCAAACCCCCGCACCACGGACTGCAGCACATCTCGATATCTCTGGTACGGACCGCTCTCCGCCGCCCCTTCGAATTCTCCGTAGAGTTCCAGAATGACAGCGTCAGAGGGGTGCTGACCACGATCGGCGAGAATGGCCCGCAAAACAGGCAGAATTCCCGACTCCCAATCAATCAGGGTACCGTAGCAATCAAAGCTGATGGTGCTGAATTGGGAAAAGTCCATAAGGTACGCAGGATAATCGAGGCCCCAAACAGGACCGAGCGCTCGAACTAAGCTTTCTGTTCTGTGAACAGGTCAACCATCGGCTCAGCTTCTATTGCGCTCTCTGTCGCTGGCGGAGTTACCGGCGCGGCATCTGGATTTTCCACACCGGTTTTTGCCGCTGGTTTCTCACCTTCCAAAAATTTTGTCGAATCAAGCAGCGGACGCCCCAGCGAAGCGTTATACCCCGTCCACGGTCCATCGAGCAGCGCCTCACGCTCGAAATGCGCGCGCATCGACTCCATTTTCGAATCGAGATCGTCGAGATAATGCAGCATGAGCGCTTCAGGAAACATCGGCAGCTTCGGCGATCCAAAGTCGTACTGCCCATGATGGCTGATGATCATGTGCTCGAGCAGAGTTTTCAGTTGCACCGGAAAGTCAGGTATGGCCGGGAGCTTCGCCTGCAGCATCTCCAGTTCAATAATCATGTGCCCGAGCAACTGTCCGCGCGTGGTGTAAGTAAACGCGCGGTTGTAAGTCAACTCCTGAATCTTGCCGATGTCGTGCAGAAATGCTCCCGTCAACAGCAAATCACGATTGACCTGCGGATAATTCCGGCAAATGAGATCGCAGGAGCGGAACAGCGACACGACATGATCGAGCAGTCCGCCGATGTAGGCGTGGTGAAGGGTTTTAGCCGCGGGCGCATTGCGATAGCGCTCGGCAATCTCCGCATCCGCCATAAAAAGTTCTACCAGCGACTTCAGGTGGGGATTCTGGAAGGTAGCGACAAACTCGGTCAGCGTCCTCCAAAGTTCGCCGATGTCCTTTGTGGTTTTAGGCAGGTAATCGGTGAAGTCGATATCGACTTCGTTCATGCGCCGCAGTTTGTGAATCGTCAGCTGAAAACGGTTCTTGTATTTATTGACAAGTCCCTTGACCTTGAGGAAGTCGTCCTGTTCGAAGACGGCGATGAATTCTTCGACATTGTCCCACATCTTGGCTTCGATCTGCCCGGTGCGGTCGGCCAGCACCAGAGCCAGATAAGGCTCGCCATTTTTTTTGGCCTTGACCTGCTTCGAAGCGACTACAAAGCTGGAGGTGATGATCTTGTTTTCCTGCTGGGAACAGTGGCAGATAAAGAAATCTTTCAATGAGCCTCCGCAAATCGCCTTGCCACATCCGGCGCCAGAAGGCGCATTGTCGGTATGCACCTGCGGCATACCCGAAGAGCATATCCCTGAAACAAGGTCGTTACGCCACGGCCTCTTGAACCGCCATGGTCGAACCATGTACGTCAAAGGTGTAAATCAAACTGTCAACCAGACAAGCTGAACCAGGCACGCTCAACCCAGGAAAGATTAGCTTAGAACACACCGAGCTTTTTGTTCTTTTTGAGTTGCTTGGCCTTCTCTTCGTTGGAGTCGGTTTCGATGGGTTTCGTTTGCTTCGAGCTCGCGCCCGAATCAACATAGCCGGGCTTGACGTCAATATACGCTTCCTCGCGCAAGGTGGTGAGATAAGTACGCAGCGCGGGCTGCAATTTCTGCATGTACAGCGCATCTTGAATGCGCGGCTCAACCTCCTTCAGCGTGGGAATGCCCGCCGTCTGATGTTGCGTCGTCTGCAGGATCACATAACCCTGCTTGGTACGAGTCACGTCCGTGACTCCACCGGCCTTGAGCGCGAAAACCTTGTCTTCCAGTTCCTTTGCGAGTTCGCCGCGTTTGAAATTTTGCAGGTCGCCGCCATCTTTGGCCGACGGCCCGTCGGAGTATTTCTTCGCCAAGTCCGCAAACTGTACGCCCTTGTGAATCTGATTGAGGATATCGTCTGCCTTGGCCTTGGCTGCCTCGAGCGCTGCCTGCATCTCCGCGTCTGTAGGCGGATCAGGCTTTGCGCCTGCTGCGGCGGGTTTAACAGCCGGTTTGGGCGTAATCAGTATTTCGCTCAGCCGAACCGACTCGGGCTGCTCCAGCTCGGCGCGGTGCGCGTCGTAGAATTTCTTCTCCTCATCCTTGTTCATTGCCAGCTTCGATCCGACTTCCTGCCCGATCACGCGCTGCGTGATGATCTGGTTGCGCAGGTTCTGTTTGAAGTCTTCGAATGAAGCTCCCTGAGCCTCTGCCGCCTTCTCCAGGTCTTCCATGCTTTCGAGCTTCATCTCCTTGCGCATCTCGTCGAGCCGCTTGACCAGTTCGGTATCGCCGGTAATGCCGAGATCCTTCCCCTTCTGCAGCAGCAATTGCTGATCGATCAGATCGCGCAGAACGTCTTTTTGCTTGTCAGTAAATTCCTTATCCGCGTTAGTGGGGTCTTGCTGCTGCACCTCCTGCTTGAGCTGATCGCGGCTGCGGATATATTCCGAGCGGGTGACGATTTCATTGTTTACACGCGCAACGATCTCTTCGACCACGGTATCGGCCGGCGAAAGTGAGGGGAGCAACAGCGCACATCCAACGGCGAAGAGCAGGGGAGCCTTAAGCTTCATGGTTTAACTCTCTGAAACCTGGGTACGACCCGAGGAGAAATTGTCTCTCCATTTTACGACGCGAGCAGCCCTGAGGCCAATAGTGAGAGTTGGTAGTTTCGGCCGGTCCGCCCGGCTAGCTGTTTCCCCGAGCCAGCGTCAGTGCGGTTACATCATTGTGTTTGGGAGCCATGTGCATGAAGTCCTGCACGCTTTCGAGAATCTTCTGGGAAAGATCCTTCGCCGATAAGGCTCCCGATTGCATGACCCGTTTCACGCCGTCCAGTCCAAATTCAGCGTGCTTCGATTCCGCCTCCACCGCGCCACGCGACACCACCGCCAGCGAACCCGTAGGCCCCAGACCGACAATGCGAGCGTCAGTCGGAGCCAGAGAAAAAAGGCCAAGTGGCAGCCCGGTCGCCGGCAGTTCGACGAGACTGGCGTCGTCGCGCAGCAGCGCGGGAGTGTGCCCGTTATTCACGTAGCAAACCGTGCCCAACTCTTCGTTATAGCAACCGGCGAAGGCCGGGCAGCTGCGCACTCCGCCGGCAGCGCGCATGATCTCCAAATTCAGCCGGCGCGACAATTCAACCATCGCCTCCGCCTCGTTCAATTCGTCGCTGGAGAACAGTTCTTCACCCGACGCGCGAAAACACGCCTGTGCAGCCTGGATTACCGGCAGGCAGGTCTCACGCTTCCCGGCAACATCGAGCAATCCGAAAAGAAAACGGTACGGGCCAACCCGCAGAAAATCATGGAGATCGCCTCCGGACCGCGAAGAAAAATAAGCCACTGCCATCTCCGCGCCCTGCAGTCCCGGAGCCTCCCCCTGCACAATCTGGGGCGCTTCGTCGCTGGTCGAGCCGAATCCGAGTTTTGAGAGCAAACCACTCATGAGCGGCGAAATTAACACAAAGTTTGAGGCGGGGCAATGAGCGGAAAGTGTGGGTTATTCGCCGTAACGTTCTTTCAGCCCGCGAGCCATTTCGTCCCGAAGTTGGCGGTAATCAGAGTGAATGGTGGCGCGTAAAGCCGCTTCCGTCGAGCTGCCTTCGGATAACAGCCCCAGAATGCGAGAGATCTCGCTCATCCCGTAGGCGTCCCGTATTTGTTCGGCAGCGGCGAGAGATTCGGCATAAGCAACCATTGCTTCCTGTCCGCCAAAACCCATAAAACTGCCTTCGAGCACGTTGAAGGGGATCTCATTGCCGCTCGCGAATAGTTGTGCCAGCTGGCGCCCGGATTGAGTCGAGGACTTACCCTCCTCGATCTGTGCAATGCCTTCGTTCAGCCATGTCGGGCAGCGATTGCTCGACATCTGCGATACGAACGAGTGCGTCAGCTCATGTTTCAGGACGCGGGCCAGTTCGGGAGTAACGCTCTGGACGCCGCTGATCGGGATGCGCAGTTTGCCATCGTTGAGGGCGCCGCTCCATGCCGGCGCGCGCGTCACGTCGAAGAACGCCTGCTGCGCATAAAGCGTGACCGCAATCGTGTTGTGAGGCGAATAGCCGAGATCGCGCACCAGGTCGTCGTAATCGCGGTCGAGGGTAGCGAGCAGATCGCGCCGAAAGGCCTCGGAAGTGTCTTTACCTTCGAAGTGGAGGTTGAAGTGGCTGCTCTCGCGTTGTGAAAAATCGGATTCGGCGCTTGATTCGCGCTCCGCGCGAGCAAGATATTGACTGACGGTTGCATCAGGACGCAGCGCCAGCGACTTTTTCCACGCGCGAATGGCATCGGGCGTATGATCACTGGCAAATTGAACATAGCCCAGCATCGCCAGGGCATCAGGCGATGTGGGTTCAACGCTGGCGGCGTGTTGCGCGTAGGGCAGAGCTTCCGCAGCACGACCGGTGCGCATCAGAGTGGCGGCGTAATAGATAAGCAGGGTCGAATTATCCGGCTGAAAACGAAGCGCAGCCTGGTAATAGCCCTTCGCTTGCGAGAAGTTGCCATGATCGGATTCATGCTTTCCCGCAAGAAAGTATGCCGTGGCCGTATCCTCAGGACTGGCAGTTTGCGCGATGCTGGAGAGGGCGTCGATATCAACCTTCCCGTCCCGAATTACTCTTCCGATTACGTCGGCCTCGTGGCTGAACGACGGCGTGGCCGGAGTCATATCGGGAACAGTGATGGGTCCTCCGGAACCGGCGCGGGCCGGAGCGACCCCGCCAGACTCGATGCGCTCGACGGCAGATTTCGGGATGGCATAAGTATCTTCGCCAAGCTCATACTCGATGCGGTCTTTGGTCTCGCGGACCTGGTCGGCCCAGATGGTGCGTCCATTTTTAAGATGAATGACATCGGCGGGCGCGGGAAGCGCCGTCAGAAGCATCAGAATAATGAGAGTGAGCGCTCGCACTGCGCTGATTCTAGCAACCGCACGATGCCGGCAGTAAGGTGACAAAGGTGCTTGGACTGGAGACCGCGTCGTCGCGAGAAGTTTCCAGTTCCCGGTTCTGGGTTCTCAGGGGGAACCGAGCGACCGCCAAGGTTTTTGAGAGCTGAGAATTGAGAGCCGAGAGCTGAAACTCTATGAATCGCCGCACGATCGGGCTGACGTGGTGGTTGCTGTCCGTTACGGCCGGTTCGCTTGCCGCCGCACCCGATCCCCAATGTCCGCAAACCACCAGCGACCTCTACGCCCGAATCCGTTCTGTAACTATCGATCCGCAACGTGTATACCGCGTTCGCGGCGCCTCAATCGACCGGCCCAATCTCCATCTTGATTTGGACGATGGCACGATAGCGTTTACCGAGGATATCTGCGGACGAATTACGGGCGCCGCGTTTGACGGTGAAGGCGAGATACGGCTGCGGCCCCCGAATCGCGAAGAGCGCGGCTCGCTGGCGCTCTTCACCGGAATGGCAATTCTCGAAGAGCAGTTCACGTCCGCGTATTTGCGCTTCAATGACGACACGGCCTCGGCCTTGCGACCGTTTCTCGCGCCCGCGCCGGACCGCGCGGAGCTTGTAAGAAAGTGGCATGACACGGCTCGAGCCTTGGCCGATTTTGACGCCTTGCGCCTCCTCTTGGACTTCAGTCATTTCCTCCCCGTCGCGGTCGCGGAACGATCGGCGTACTCTGTCCCGTCAGACGATCAGAAATTTCCACCTCTACTACACGCGCATTTGCTGGGCACAAAATTGGGCGCCTTCGAGGTGATCTGGGACGCGGCGAACGCTGAGCAACTGTCAGCAGGGCAGCCGCGGACGAAAGATGGCACTTTGTTCTTCGATTCCTGGACCTCGTTTGCGCCTCCTGGTGCTGGCGGTGTCGCCGCATCGCCCCCAGCCGACCTCTCGATTACGAACTTTCGAATTCGCGCCTCGGTCGAACCTCCCACGAGGTTGCAAGCTACGGCGGAAGTGAATGTGCGAATTCTCAACGGAGGCGAAAGAACGCTGATTTTTGAGTTGTCGCGTTATCTGAAGGTTGAATCAGTCGAGGCCGACCAAGGACCGTTAGACTTCATCCAGAATCCGGCGATCGAGGGAACGCAGCTGCAACGGAAGGGAAACGATCTGGTTGCGGTGGTTCTCCGCGCTCCCCTCCCACCCGCGAAAACTTTGAAGCTGCGCTTCACCTATACGGGCGAGGTCTTGTCCGAGGCGGGAAATGGATTGCTCTACGTAGGCGAGCGCGGTACATGGTATCCGAATTTCGGATTTAGCCCGGCGCAGTTCGAACTTGAGTTCCACTATCCCGCAAGTTGGACGCTGGTCGCGACAGGAAAAAAGATCGCTTCGAGCGCAGATCAGGAAGGGGAAACGAATGAGTATGAGCCCGGAGAGAAGGTTTCGCGCTGGGTCTCCGAGCGGCTAATTCCAGTGGCGGGCTTCAATCTGGGCAAATACATTCGCGCGGACGCGAAAGCAGGCAAAATTCTGGTCGAGGCGTATGGAACAAAAGGAGTGGAAAAATCATTCCCCAAGCCACGCTCCGAGGTGATCGAGGAGCCGCCGTTTCAGAGCCCGACGGGATCGCGACAGCGATCGGCAGCACCACTGGTGATAACTCCGCCGCCGCCGTCGCCGGCGCACGACCTGCAAGCCGTGGCTGACAAAGCCGCGAAGGCGATAGAAAGTTTCTCCCAGTGGTTCGGACCCTATCCCTACAGTTCGCTGGCGCTGACGCAGATGCCAGGAAATCAGAGCCAGGGTTGGCCCGGACTCGTGTTCCTGTCCAGCTTCGCCTTCCTCAGCCCGCAGGAGCAAACCGATTTACATCTGGATCCGGTCGCTCGTGCGATCGACAGCCAGGTCCTTGTGCACGAAACGGCGCACCAGTGGTGGGGCGATCTGGTTCTTTGGAAAGGTTATCGGGATCAGTGGCTCTCCGAAGCCCTGGCAAACTATTCGTCGCTGTTAATTTTGGAGGAACAGAATCCCGCGCAATTCAGAGCGGTTCTTGAAAAATATCGCCGCGACCTTCTGAGCGAAAATAAAGACGGAGAGCCGCTGCGCGATGCCGGACCAGTGACTCTGGGGCTGCGCCTGGAGTCGTCGCATTTTCCCAACGGCTACGACGCTATCAGCTACGAACGTGGCACATGGCTCTTTCACATGCTCCGCTGCACGTTGCGCGATTCGGCCCTACACGACTCAACGCCGCGCGATTCGAAGCTGCGCGACTCCGGACCATCCCGCTCACACAAAGTGCACGAGAGAGGGCCAAACTCCGACGAGCCATTCTTCCGCACCCTGCGCAAGGTCAGAGAACGCTATGCCGGAAAAGACATCAGCACGCAACAATTGGTGCAAGCTTTTGAGGAAGACCTGCCGCGCTCACTTTGGTACGAAAATCGTCCAAAATTGGAGTGGTTTCTGAACAGTTGGATCGAAGGCACCTCCATTCCAGAGCTCGAAGCCCGAGAAATTCGCATCACCGACAAAGCTGGCGTCACCACCGCAACCGGGGTGATCGTACAAAACGACGCGCCCGATGATCTCGTCACCGCCATCCCGGTGTACGCATCAACCACCGCAAACACGCTTGTTTTCCTGGGCGAAGTGCTGGCGGATGGCCATGAGACCACGTTTCGCCTGATCGCGCCAAGCAACGCGCGCAAGATCGTTCTCGATCCCAATCAGACGATTCTCACCGCTCCAGGTAAATCCCGACCGCTATCCCCGAACGAGGGACATTAACTCAGACCTTACCGTCCTCATTAACCTCCGGTTATGCCAATCCGGAATGTGAAGCCGAAGCCCCCAGAATCGCGCACCTATTTCCTGCCAAAGCCCTACTCGAAGCGCATGCTCACGCGCTCTATTCTGCATTCGCTCCCGCGCTCGGCAACCCAAACCGGATAGCAATCCCCGCAACCACTCACCTTTCTCACCTGCAAGCTTCTGCGGAGTTTATAATCCTCCGTTCCCAGCTTCAGTTCCAAAGTTCACATCAACTCAACCGGAGCCCGATTCTCAGGCAGAACGGAAGCAGAAGGCAAGGAGAACGAATGAACCTAGCAGGCCGAGTCGCGCTGGTCACAGGAGCCTCGCAAGGCATAGGCCATGCCTGTGCGAAAGCCTTGGCCCGCGCAGGCGCAACCGTAGCCGTAGCCGCCCGCAATCAGTCCAAGCTCGACGAACTGGTAGCCGAAATCACCGCCGCCGGAGGCCGAGCCGCAGCCTTTGCGATGGACGTCTCCGACGAAGACCGGGTCAAATCCGCCATCAAGCAAGCCATTGCCCAGCTGGGCAAGGTCGACATCCTGGTCAACAACGCCGGCATTACCCGCGACCAGCTGGTCATGCGCATGAAGCGCGCCGACTGGGACGCCGTCCTCAACACCAACCTGACCTCCGCCTATCTCTGCGCCCAGCAGGTCATCCCTTCGATGCTCAAGCAGAGATGGGGACGCATCATCAGCATCTCGAGCGTCTTCGGCCAGATGGGCCAAGCCGGACAAGCCAACTACGCCGCTTCCAAAGCCGGATTGATCGGCCTGACCATGGCCATGGCCCGCGAGCTAGCCTCCCGCAACATCACCTGCAACGCCGTCGCTCCAGGATTCATCGAGACCGAGATGACCGCCGCCCTAAGCGAAGAATTCAAGCAAACCGCAGTAAAGCAGATCCCGCTGGGCCGGGTCGGCAAACCCGAAGACGTAGCCAGCGCAGTCTGCTTTCTGGCGGCCGAAGAAGCCAGCTATATCACCGGCCACGTGCTGAACGTAAACGGCGGCTTGCTGATGGGGTAATGATTCTCCTCGGGGAAGGCCGCGGCCGGATCAATTCCCCGCGGTTGACAAAAATCGCCCATCTGCAAATGCAGAGATTGTCAGCAGAGATTGTGAATTGTCAAAACGGGAATTGACACTTCAGTTGTGGACCGCTTCCAGGCGAGCGTGATAGCCCTTGCGCGACCGGATCTGCAGCCGCTTGCCATTTTTTTCGGCCACAACTTTGATCGTCCGATAGCTTCCATTTGGTTGAAAATCCGCAGGAGTATAAGCAATGAAGTAGCGACTGCGAATCACATCGCGCAGCTTATCGAATGACTTGCCCAAAGTCAGCAAATCGCCTGGAAACATTGCTTCTCCGCCACTTTGTTCAGCGAGCGCTTCCAACACTTTGTCCGCATCAGTTTTGTCGCGGATCTCCTCTCGCGTGCTAATGGCGTAAATCGTTACTCCGGTTCTTTCCGCAACCTGAATTGTCTGCTTCAGGCTGCTGTGACTGGAGTTGTCTTCGCCATCGCTCAATATCACCAGAACTCTCGCGACGCGCTCGTGATCGGGATATTTTGCCAGCTTCCAACATGCTGAGGAGACCGCATCAAAAAGCGCCGTGCCGCCCCCGTTTGACAGTTTTTCAATTCCTTTTCCCAGGTCCGTTGTGTCGGCAGTGAAGTCTTGCATGACAGTGGATTCGGTGGCGAATCCGGTGATAAACCCGAGATCAGAGCTTGGCTTCAGCACCTTGTCAACGAACTGACTCGCGGCCCGCTTTTCGAACGAAAACCGGTCATGAACGGAGCCGCTTGTGTCCACCAACAAAGCAAGACGGAGAGGAAGCTTCGATTGAGGAGTAAATTGGAGCACTCCGGCTGGAGGCTTATCGTCGTCGCGGATCTTGATGTCGGACAACTCCAAGTCGTTCACCATATGGCCGTGGCTGCTGACGGCAAGGAACAGCGCGACCTCATCCACGCTTTTTCGAATTGTCCATGCGCTTCCGCCATAGGAAAAATTTGGAGCAACTGTAGCTGACCCTCCGAGAGCACCCTCTGCTGGTTCCGCTTCGGCTAACTTGTTGCAGTCTTCGCAGGAACCTGTCTCGGATTCATCTCCCAATGCGCTCAGCTGTGCCTTCAACCGGTCGTTATTGGGGAATGTCTGTAATTTCTGGGGAGTGGAAACAGTCGTTCCTTGCGGCGGTGCTTTCGCGGCCTCCGCTCGCACCTCTTTATTATGCGTAAGAGCAGCCAGGTTCTGCCGCGCTAGCGGAGCGTACGCATTGGTCGGATCTTCATCCAGAAAGAAGCGCAGTTCGTGCTCCATGCTCTCGAAATCGTTGATCGACATCGCTGCGGACGCAGCCACGTAGTGCACATTCGCCATCCCTTTGTGCTCCATAGCGTGCACTCGCCTGGCGGTTTCGAGGGTTTGCGGGTATTCGTGCGATCCATTTTGCGCGTATGCCAACGCGGAGAGACTTCTGGCGCCGGCGTGAATCGAGACGGCTTTCTCCAGTTGCGCTTCCGCGGTCGTGAAGTCTTTCGTCGATAACGCGAGAAGGCCGAGATTCAGGAAAGATCCGGGAAACTTCTGATCGATCTTTGCTGCCGTTTCGAATTCGCTCTTGGCTTTAACCGCATCATCCTGATCGAGGTAAGCGAGTCCAAGACCCATGTAGGCTGCGACAAAATTGGGATAGTCCGCGATCGCCTTTTGCAGGTGCTTGATCGCTTCCTTCGAGTTCTGCGCTCTCATCAACGAGGTACCGCGGTTGTATTCCTCGATGGCATTATTGGGAGCGCTCAGGTCGAGTACCGATACATCACCGGAATCGATCAACTTTCTATCTTCAGCGCTCTGTGCATCGCTGTCCGATTTGTGCCGGTTCTGCTGATCGAGATACATTCGCGCGAAGTCGATTTGTGCAAAGGCTGAATCTGGACCTGTGTTTATGTAAGGAACCTGTGCTCGTGAAGAGATTGAGGCAGAGATGCAGGCAGCAATAACCCATGCGAGCGAGGAAATTCTACGCTGTGAGGATCGAGGCTGAGACCCAGATTGCACGGAATCTACTCCTGCAAGTGATACCACTCTATATTGTTTTCAACTTCCGCACGGAGGGGAATGTCATGCCGAAAAGGTCGAGCCCGCGGAACCACCATTATAGCCGGGATTTTCCTTTTTATCCTTGAAAAAGACGAATCTGGAATGATCGTCTTTTTGGGGCATGGTTGGGGGGAGGAACTGTGCGGCGATTTTCATCAGTTGCCCACCGGAAAGCAGGCCCTCGTGCAATCGGGATCTCTTTTGCGGGCATGCGCTTGCATCTTTGGACGGCATGAATCGAGTGGTTAGATAAAGCAGACCCTAACGCAGGGGGCGGATGATCAGGATCATCCCGGGACGCAGGGATGCGACATTTTGGTTGTCGTGCTTCAGGGCTGTGACGGTGGTGTTATAGGAGGAGGCGATTGAATAAAGGGTTTCGCCTTCCTTCACCTTGTGACGCTTGACTATGGCTGCTTTTGAGGCGGTGGTTTGAGTTACTTGATGATGGGTTCCGGGAGCACCATGCGCGACACGTCGGGTTGCTGTTTCAGCTCCAGCTGTCGCGGTTACGGGCAAGTGCAGATAGAGGACTTTTCTTCCAGCTAAGCTGTCTCCATTGATATGGTTCCAACCGCGAAGCATTTTGGGGGAGACTCCGAAATTCTCGGCTACCGATTCGACCGTGTCTCCCCGTCGTACTTTGTAGTGGGTAATGGCGCGCGCGTAGGTGCTGGTGTCGGCCTCTTTACCGGTAGCGATGGGGATGATCAGGCGGGTTTCGGGTGCGACCAGTTCCCTGTCCAGTTCGTGGTTCAATCCTTCGTTCAGATCGTTTGCTTCAGCTATGGCTTTTGGAGTGGTGTGGTAGGTTCGGGCGATTGAGGCCAGCGTTTCTGGTCTCTGTACTTTGTGATAACGCCACCAGACTCGCTTATCGACGGGAATCGACGCCACAGCGACTTGAAATTTGTCGGCCGCACCGGCGGGGAGGTGCAGCTCGAACTGGCGGTCTCTCGGCGTTGTCATTCTCAGCAGGCTGGGATTCAGGTCGAGCAACTGTTCGGTGGTTGCGTCTACGCATTCAGCGGCTAGCCGGAGATCGATGGGATAGTTGATTTTTACAGTGTCGTAGGGAACCGGCTTGTCTTTTATGACTGTATCCAACCCGTATTGAGCCGGATTTTTGGCCATGATGGTCACGGCCAGGATGATGGGGACGTAATTCCTAGTCTCCTTGGGAAGGACGTTGCGGCGGTAGAGCTCCCAGAAATCGGCGTAGCCGGTGCGCTTTACCGCGCTCTGAACCGTGCCTGGACCGGAGTTGTAGGCGGCCATGGCGAGGTACCAGTCTCCGAATTCGTTGTAGAGATCTCTTAGATGATGGGCGGCTGCCCGGGTCGCTTTCTCTGGATCCTGGCGGTCATCGACCCACCAGCTGCGCTCCAGGCCATAGCCTTGGGCTCGACTGCCCATGAACTGCCACATGCCCCTCGCTCCGGCTCGTGAGACTGCCAGAGGATGAAATCCCGACTCGGCTTGCGCCAGATAAATCAACTCCAGCGGGACACCTTCTTCCTTGAGGACGCTGCGAATCATGTCTTCGTAGCGGCCGGAGCGGGCGAGGGCGCGTTCGAATGTACCTCGACCTCGATTTGAGAAGTAGGTGATGAAGCCGGCGACCTGATCGGTCATTACCAGCGGCAGACCAGAGTGCGTGGATCGAATTTCGGCTTCCGCTTTCGCCTTGATGTTGGCATCCACCGGGGGATTCAGTTCGTTCGCTTCGTCGATGGGCGCTGGTTCGGACCTTTGTTCAGCGAAGCCGTCTCCCTGCTGCAGGGCTGCCAGTTCCAGTCCGTTGACGCCATCGAGAAGACGGTCCAGTTCCTGTTCCAGGCGGTCGTCGCCTCGGAGGTCGAATTCACTGCCCAGAAGCAGATTGAAGGCGGAGTCGAAATTTTGTTTTGCCGCCTCCAGGTGGCCGGAGTGGTAGTTATCCTGTCCGGCCTGGTATTCTTTTTCAACTTTTGCGATGAGGGCGGCTACGGGATCGACTTCGAGTGCGTGTGGAACTTGAGGTTGGGGCTGGGGCTCGACTGCTGCCTGGTTTGCTTTCTGCGCATCGGGCTGACTGTTCGCCGCCACCAGGGTTGGAGCCTGTGCCTGGGCGGGAGGCAAGAAAGTTTTCTGCGCACTCTGGCACCCCAAGGTCGCCGCCAATGGGGCGGAGAGCAGGATGGCCAGATACCCTTGCGAAAAAAAACTCATATTTTCAGGAACTTATCGCAACCTTAACCTCAGCGTTAAGCCACTGCCTAGAGTGAGATGGTACTATCGCGAAATTCGTTGGGTCAATTCCGCAGAAGAACATGGACCTGGTTACTTTAGGAACTGGGTGGAGATATTACCCCAGCCTGTGCGCGACGGCAACGAGTCTTTCGCCGTTTCGTCATTGAAAGGACATATGAAAGCCATACAAATCAAACAAACGGGTGGCCCCGAGGTGATGGAGCTCGCGGACTTGCCGGTTCCGCAGCCCAAGGCGAATGAAGCGGTCGTTCGGATCGCAGCGGCAGGCGTCAACTTTATTGATGTCTATAACCGCGAAGGACGCTACAAGGCTCCACTGCCGCTGGTTTTGGGACAGGAAGCCGCAGGTGTGGTTTCAGCGGTTGGCGCTGACGTGGACGATGTGGCGGTTGGCGATCGCGTCGCTTACTCCTCGGTGCTCGGGAGCTATGCCGAATACGCAGCCGTGCCAGCGGACCGGTTGGTGAAGATTCCATCGGGAGTGAGCGAGCGAGAGGCTGCGGCGGCCATGCTGCAGGGGATGACGGCGCATTATCTTTTGCACGATGCTTATCCGCTCAAGAAAGGCGAGACGGCTTTGATTCATGCTGCTGCTGGCGGCACAGGGTCGTTGCTGGTGCAGATGGCACACAATATTGGAGCGCGCGTGATCGCTACGGTTTCGACCGACGAGAAGGCAGCGCTGGCGCGCGGGGCCGGAGCGGATGAGATCATTCTCTATACCCAGGCGGATTTCGAGTCGGAGACGAAACGGATTACCGGCGGCAAAGGCGTGGATGTGGTCTATGACTCGGTGGGCAAGACCACTTTCGAGAAGGGACTGAATGTGCTGCGTCCGCGCGGGATGATGGCACTATTCGGAGGGTCGAGCGGGGCAGTGGCTCCGATTGATCCGCTTGTCCTGACACAGAAGGGATCGCTCTTTCTTACACGGCCCTCACTGGGGAATTACATTTCAACATCGGAGGAATTGCAGCGGCGGGCGGGAGCGGTCTTTGACATGATTCGCGACGGCAAGCTCAACCTGCGGATTGAACACACATACCCGCTGGCGGAGGCGCAACG
>Ga0302180_10001410_pt1 | contig 19288 bp, 16 predicted proteins | sample I_Palsa_E3_2_FD_200575 | JGI IMG/M metagenome (GOLD analysis project Ga0302180, IMG submission 200575) | Peat permafrost microbial communities from Stordalen Mire near Abisko, Sweden - I_Palsa_E3_2 | ecosystem: Environmental > Terrestrial > Soil > Palsa > Peat permafrost | place: Sweden... | reverse complement strand
CATCCGGCTCTCGGATTATAAGTTGGTAATTGTCCTTCCCTTGTCATCCCGAGCGTAGCCGAGGGATCTGCAGTGTGCCTCGCCTGGACACAAAAATCTCGGGGGAAGCGGGACCTGCGGTTTGTTTCCCCCGGTACTCACACACCCTTAAAGCCCGTATCCTTCACTCCTGAAGGGTACGGGCTTTAATCCCTGAGGGCTGCGAACCAGCCCGCTAGCGTGACCCTTGTAACAGTGATAGTTCCACGCCCGCCGGTGCCGTTCTCTTTTGCCCGCGGCGCAATTGGCTCTCGGTCCTGGAGGGAGTCAGGTGAAGGGAACGGCTCTTGCCCGCGACCGTGATCTCACTCAGAAAGTATTGGTTGCCGTATTTGTGAAACACAGCCGTTCCCCGCTTCGCGGCCTGGGCATTATCCTCGACCGACGTCAGGGCCATCGATGACTGCGATGCTCCACTAATCATCAGAGTATGGTCATTCTCCATTTCAAGGGTGTACACCCCGGGAGCATAATGCTGAGAACCGGTTTGAAACCCGAAAGGTACGTTCACCCGGGCGCGCATCCCGTTATCCTGGGCGTGCGCTGCGGGCGTCAAGGGAGCAAAAGCAACAACTGCGGCGAAAATGCTGGCGCGAAACTTCAACATCGAAAGTGTGCTCATGGCGGTTTCTCCTTTTGGGAAGGCGTCTCATTAACCGCCTTCACCTACTAAGGCGGAACTGCTCCCAGAAAAGGGCCACAATTTCGAAAAATTATTTTTGTTCCGGCCGCAACTCCCGAAACAACCAGATTCTCGCCAGCGCCCAGTCCCGTTTGACCGATCGCGGAGCGATCTCCAGCAAGGCTCCAATCTGCTCTACCGACAGGCCGCCAAAATACCGCAACTCGACCACCCGGGCCTGCCGCGGGTTTTCCAGCTCCAGCTTTTTGAGCGCCACATCCAGTTCTTCCACCTCATCCAGCTTTTCAGGCGAGATAGCCAGCTCCTCCTGCATCTCCACCCGCTGCAGTCCTCCGCCCCTCTGCTCTGCGTTACGGCTCCGTGCATAATCGACCAGCACCCGCCGCATGACATTCGCCGCCAGGCCGATAAAGTGGGCGCGGCTATTCCAATCGATATCCTCGCCCACCAAACGCAGGTACGCTTCGTTGATCAGCGCAGTTGCCTGTAGCGTGTGGTCGGGCCGTTCCCGCCGCATGTAACCTTTGGCCAGTCGATGCAGTTCTGAGTAAACCAGCGGAAGAAGGCTCTCTGCTGCCTGCGCGTCTCCCGCGTGCATCGCCTTCAGTAGTCGCGTTACCTGTCCGCCGTCGTTCTCCAAGCCTGCCTCCTGCAACCACCTAACTATATTCCGGCCCTCGCGGAGGGGTCGCGCTATGCCGGACAAAGTGCGAGTATGGTTGTTTTGCGCGACCATTCCCGCCGGCTAGCATCGTTACCATTGGCCCTCTCAAACTCAGGAGCAAATTATGCCGCTACCGACAGACGAAAAGATTATTGCCCTCAGCAACGAAATACTGCAGAAAATGGAAGTACTCTTTGGGGCTCATCCCGGCTTTCGCCCAGTGCACGCCAAAGGCATCCTGCTGCATGGGACCTTCACGCCCACCGCGGAAGCGGCCGCGCTCAGCAAGGCGCCGCACTTCAACCGGCCATCCACGCCGGCGACGGTGCGTTTCTCCAACTCCACCGGTATTCCGGTGATTCCAGACAATGATCCCAACGCCGATCCACGCGGTTGTGGGATCCGCTTCCATCTTGCCGATCGCGTGCACACCGATATCGTGGCCCACTCGACCGACAGCTTTCCATCGCGCACGGGGCAGGACTTCCTGGAATTCCTTACCGCCATCTCATTGACTGACCTGACACATATCCCTGGCTCGCCGCTGGAAAAATATTTGGGAACCCATCCGGCAGCGCTCGCCTTTGTGCAGATTCCCAAGCCGCCGCCATCGAGCTTCGCGCGCGAATCGTATTACGGCCTCACCGCGATGCGCTTCTTCAATAAAGACGGCGTCGGCTGTTACGGGCGCTATCGCATCCTCCCGGTGGCAGGTGAGGAACATCTGGATTCTGCAGCAGTAGCCGCGAAACCGCCCAACTATCTCTTCGAAGAAATAGAACACCGCGTTGCCAACGAACCGGTCAAATTCAAAGTAGTGGCTCAGTTGGCAGAGAATGGCGACGCGGTCCACGACGTAACCGTCCACTGGCCGGAGAGTCGCAAATTGCTGGAGCTGGGCCAGCTCTCGCTCACCGAGCCAATACTCGACCAGGCCCATGAACAAAAGCAGATCATTTTCGATCCGATCCCCCGGGTGGACGGCATTGACCCATCGGAAGATCCACTGCTTGAACTACGCGCCGCAGTCTACCTGTTGAGTGGCCGCCGCCGCCGCGCGGCCCCCGACCCCGATAGCACCCCAAAATAAATCGAACCAGGGGCCCGGCTTTTCCGTATGTAGTTTTCGGGGGAGCCGGGATGAACCTTGCAGCAGATATCCGTTACGCACTACGTCAATTCGCCAAGGCGCCTGGATTTACGACGACCGCGATTCTCACTCTGGCGCTTGGCATAGGCGCCACCACAGCCATCTTCACCCTGGTCTATGCAGTGCTGTTGAAGTCCCTGCCGGTGGTCAACCCCGCAGATTTGTGGCGCGTCGGCAATGAAGAGAATTGCTGCGTCAACGGCGGCATGCAGGACAATTGGACGCTCTTCTCCTACGAGCAATACAAGCAATTCCGCGCCGAAGCCACCGGCTTTGCTGATTTGGCCGCCTTCCAGGCTGGACAAAGCATGATCGGTGTTCGCCGCAATGGCAGCAACAAGCCGTCCGAGCCCTACCAAAGCGAGTACGTCTCCGGGAATTATTTTTCCACCTTCGGCATTCTTCCCTATATAGGTCGCGCGATCTCCCCCAACGATGATCGAAAGGGAGCCCCTGGCGTGGCCATGATGAGCTTTCGGACCTGGCAGGAAAAATTTGCCAAAGATCGTTCCGTGATTGGCGCCGGCTTTGTCATCAACGGCCAGCCATTCACCGTGGTTGGGATAACCCCCCCGGGATTCTTTGGCGACCGTGTGCAGAGTACTCCACCGTCCTTCTTTATCCCCCTCAACGACGAACCATCGATGAGCCCAACCGGCACCATCCTGGAAGACCCTTCCCTTGATTGGCTGGATCTGATCGGCCGCATTCGTCCCGGCGCAGACCCCCAGGCCATAGAAGCGCATATGCAACTGCAGTTGCGCCAATTTCTGCTGAGTCCGTTGAGCAAGGTCGAGGAGCGCGATAAGCCGCTGGTAGCCAAGCAAATGCTGCATTTCTCTCATGGCGGCAACGGCGTGCAGATGATGAGGGATCAATACAAAGACGGACTGCACTTGCTGATGTGGGTCTCCGGCTTCGTCCTGCTGATTGCTTGCGCCAACCTGGCCAACCTGATGCTGGTCAGAGCGGCGAATCGCCAGCAGCAAACCTCGGTGAGGTCGGCGCTGGGAGCGCCGCGCGCGGCGTTGATACGGCAGACCCTGACGGAAAGCATTGTGCTTGCCGTTTTGGGTGGCACGGCGGGGATTGCCGTCGCGTTCGCCGGTACCAGGGTGATTCTGTTTCTCGCCTTTCGCAATGACCCGGTGCCCATACCCTCGAGTCCCTCGCTGCCGGTGCTTGCGTTTGCCCTGGCGGTTTCGGTGTTGACTGGGATCCTGTTTGGAGTTGCCCCGGCATGGTTGACCTCCAAAGCAAACCCGGTGAACGCCTTGCGCGGGGCGAACCGCTCCACCTCAGATCATGCAGGTTGGGGACAGAAATCGCTGGTCGTGGTGCAGGCGGCTCTTTCGCTGGTCCTGCTCTGCGCTGCCGGCCTGCTGGCGCGAAGCCTGAGCAACATGCAGCATCAGGACTTCGGGTTTGTCACCGCGAACCGCTACATCCTGCACATCGATGCGCAGATGGCCGGCTATACCCCCAGCCAACTCGAAGCACTCTACCGCCAGTTGCACGCAAACCTGGCGAAAATTCCAGGGGTGAAGCAGGTTAGCTTTTCCCTGTACAGCCCGATGGAGGGCGACAACTGGGGCGAGGGCGTCTACATCGCGGGAGAGCCGCCGCCGCAACCAGGCGAACACGATCATGGAGCGTCATGGCTGCGAGCGAGCCCGCTTTATTTCGAAACTATTGGGACCAGGATCGTCGAAGGCCGCGCCATGGACGAACAGGACACGCCAACCACGCGCAATGTCGCTGTGGTCAACCGCTTCTTTGAGAAGAAATATTTCAAAGACGGCCACGCGATCGGAAAGCACTTCAGCAATGATCTCAAGCATCCCGGATACTTTGAAATCGTCGGGGTAACAGAGGATACGCATTATTGGGGACCATCGGAGAAAATGCGGCCCATGTACTTTCTCGCCCAGGGGCAGAATGTTCCGGGTGCCGAGCCGCGTTATCAACAGTTTGAGGATCGGTCACAGTTTCTGAACGCAATTGAGATAGAGACTGCGGGCAATGTTCCTGGATTAGAAGAGCAGGTGCGCCGTGCGATTGCGCAGGTGAATCCTGATCTGGCGGTGATTAACTTTCAAAGCTTTGCCGAGCAGGTCAAGGCCAACTTTACCCAGCAGGCCATGATCGCCAAGTTGACGTCGTTCTTCGGCGTGTTGGCCCTGGTCCTGGCTTCGATCGGACTGTACGGTGTGACCGCCTACTCGGTGCAACGCCGAACCAGTGAAATTGGGATTCGCATGGCGGTGGGCGCCGATCGTATGAGTGTACTGCGGCTGGTCTTGCGGGGTGCATTTCTGCAGGTAGGTATTGGTCTGGCGATTGGCATTCCCGTCGCGATCCTGGGGGGTCACGCCATGGCCAGCCAGTTGTTCGGGGTAAAGCCCTACGATCCGCTGATTTTGTGCAGCACGCTGCTGGTGCTGTGCACGGCTGCTTTTCTCGCCGCACTGCTGCCGGCCCGCATAGCCGCCAGCCTGGAGCCAATGCGAGCGCTAAGAACGGACTAAGTTGGAGGCGAACCTGGTATCAGGGGCACGTCACTCAAGACCGGATGGTTCGAAACCTGCCACGATGGACGTAATCTGCCCAAAAGGAATAAAAAAGGCGAGGCCCGCCGACGAAGGCTTCTTTTGTAACCTCCCAATAATTTTGTCGACTGCTTCCTGGCTTTCTATCCATATGCCGGCTTCTTCCACCGCCAGCAGCTTCACACTCTGCAGCTTCTCGTTATCGACAAAGTTTGGGCCCATCACAATCACTCGATGACCGATCAACCGGCGTAGCTCGATTTCCATGGCTACCTAGACGCATTCTGCCGCAATCGAGTTGCAACGCTCAAACAGATTCCTGCCTGATACCCTATACGCCATGACCGAATCCGCGGAAACTTTGCAGGCGAGATACTACGAACAAAGCGCCTCGGCTTATGACTCCATGCATAACGACAGCGAGGACCATGAGCACAACCTGGCCCTGCAATACATCGAGATGATCAGCAACGCATTCGGATTGCAGACCTTCCTCGATGGGCAATCGAAGAACAGCAGCTGGCTTCATCCGCTCCTGAACTCTACTCACGTGCTCCTGTGTGCCTTCAAAGAGACTCCGGGTAAGAAGAAAGGGTAGAGGTTCCATGGAATACGTGAATCTTGGTTCAGCCGGTCTCAAAGTCTCCCGCCTCTGCCTGGGAACCATGACCTATGGCTCGAAGAAGTGGCGTGAGTGGGTGTTGGAGGAGGCAGAGGCTCTGCCGTTTTACCGTCGAGCACTGGAAGCCGGCATCAATTTTTTCGATAGCGCCGATATGTACTCACTTGGCGTAAGCGAGGAGATTACCGGCCGCGCGCTGAAGGAATACGGACCATCGCGCGACAAGCTGGTGATTGCCACCAAAGTCTTCAACCCCATGGGAGACGATCCGAACCAGAAGGGTCTGTCTCGCAAACACATCGTGCATTCCATTGAGGATAGTCTTCGCCGGCTGCAGACAGATTACGTGGATCTTTACCAGATCCATCGCTTTGACCCGCACACACCCATCGAAGAAACGCTCGAGGCTCTGGACCAGTTGGTGCGTGCCGGCAAAGTGCTGTACATCGGCGCTTCGTCCATGTATGCATGGCAATTCCTGAAAATGCTTCAAACTTCTCGCATGATGGGTCTTGCCCGCTTCGTGTCGATGCAGAATCACTACAACCTGGTCTATCGCGAAGAAGAGCGGGAGATGAATCCTCTTTGCCTGGAGGAGGGCGTGGGGATCATTCCCTGGAGTCCGCTGGCGCGTGGTTTCCTAGCCGGAAACAGGAATGCCGAAAGCCGCGGGGAAACAGTGCGCGCAAAAACCGATGACTTTGCGCAATCGCTCTACTACCGCCCCTCAGATTTCAAAGTAGTAGACCGGCTCACTGAGATCGCCAAAAAGCGGGGAGTTCAGAATGCGCAAATTGCTCTGGCCTGGGTTCTCGCAAACCCCGGGGTCACCGCACCCATTATCGGAGCCAGCAAGATGTCGCACCTGGATCAAGCAATCGAAGCGCTGAACATCCGCCTCACCGAAGACGAAATGAAAGCCCTGGAGGAGCCTTACGAAGCTCACCCAGTTCTTGGCCATTGAATTCCTGGTTGCTGCTACTGCTCCAACATCTGTAAATCAAACGGAGGCGCCTGCATACAATCCAGCTGCGCAATTTTCTTCAGCGCCGCCTTCAACGCGGAGCTGCGGCACGGCTCGACCGTGACCACAAAGGGCAAACGGTCTTTTGGGTATCCCGGTTTCTGCAACAGGGCATTGATGTTAATGTCCTGCTCAGCAAGGTGCCCCGCGATCGCCGCCACGATGCCAGGACTGTCGTCGACCACAAACCGGATGTAGTGAGGCACAACAAAATCGCCGTCCACCCGTGCCCGGCTACTGGTGATGGAGACCGGGCAGCCGCCATGGGCGATTGCCAACACATCGGAGATGACGGCCACCGCAGTCGGATTTCCCCCCGCCCCGTGGCCGGAGAAGACCGTTTGGCCTCCGTACTCTCCACCGGAAATTACCATGTTTTCCGTCCCTCGTGACCACGACAGCGGTGAACTGCGCGGCACCAGCATGGGCCCGACCGTAGCCAGCAGCTCTCTGTCCCTCACCTCGGCGCGCGAAATTTGCCGGATGGTGCATTGCAGGTCTTTGGCGTAGGCGAAGTCGATCGCCGAAACATCGCTGATGGTGCGGCAGGTAACTTCTTCCGGCAGCACCTCCACCCTGAGCCCGATGCGGGAGAGGATGACCAGCTTTGCCCGGGCATCGAACCCATCGACATCCTCGCTGGGATTGGCCTCCGCATAACCGCGTTCCTGCGCCTCGCGCAACGTGGGCGCAAACTCCGCCCCGTCTTCCATGTTGCTGAGAATAAAATTGCAGGTCCCGTTCAAAATACCGTGGATGCGGTTGATGCGATCGCCTGCCAGGCCTTGCTGCACCGCGGGAATGACTGGAACACCGCCCGCCACTGCCGCCCCGTAGAGCAGCTGGCAGCCATGGTGCCGGGCCAGCTCTTCGAGCGCAAGGCCCTGCTCGGCGATTAGCTTCTTATTAGCGGTAACCACTGACTTACCAGCAGCCAGCGCTTCCCGGACCCACTCTCCTGCCGGATGAAGACCCCCTGCCAGCTCAACCACGATGTCGGGATTGGACCCCATCACCTGGCGGAAGTCCTCGCTCCAGAGCACGGATGAGGGAACCCACGAGGCGCGTTTACGCTCGATCCCGCGGTTGAAGATACAGCCCAGCTCCACGCCCTCGGGCAGGTGTTCGCACAAAATCCGGGCAACCGAGCTACCCACGGTGCCAAAGCCTAGAATTGCGACTTTCATCTTTCTATCCATGTCGTCTGACACAACCTTCTCACAGACGCAACCGGCCGCAAAGCTCCTCCCGAACTGAGCGCAGACCGGGGCCTTAGAGCCTGCGTGAGTACTGGGAAAAACCGCAGGTCCCTCCACTACGCTACGCTCCGGTCGGGATGACAATTTTATCGCGGGGGTCAAATATCTCTCGGTGAGGCTCTTGCGGGCACAACAGAATTGTCATCCCGACCGGAGCGCAGCGTAGTGGAGGGACCTGCGGTTTTTCCTCAGAACCAAGGTCAGACCCCGAGGCCCGTCCCTCCAAGGCTCACTGCAACGTTTTAATTCGAAAAATCAGAAATGACGGAACTTTTCTTCCGCCACGGCCTCGGGCCCGGGCCGGGCAGCCTCGCGCTCAAGGGATCGGCTTACCAGGTCACGCGAACCCAGGCCCACGGCCAGCGCCAGCGCCAGCACAATACCGCCAAAAAGAATTCCGAACGCCAGGTCCACAATGGCAGCCCCGATCGAAAGATGATCGAGCACCATCGCCGCGGTAAGTACCAGCACCAGCCACTTCACGCCCAGGCTCAACAGCCGCGCATAATGCAGATTCATATTCACAGCGCCGATCAGCACACTGCGGGAAAGAAACCGCGCGATCACATTGCCCAGAATCAGCAATACCACCGCGCCCACAACGTTGGGAAGATAGCCCAGCAGGCGTGTCGAGAGCACATTGTCTGACGATGCGCCAAACGCTTCCAGGCCAACCAAAAACCCGATCAGCACCACGCACCAAAAAACTACCCGAGTGATGAGCGTAGAGGGGGTATAGGTGGGCGACCATTCCGCGATCGCATTGGTCCCACGCGCCAGCCGCTCGTCGATGCGAATTCCCTTTAGAAACGAACGGACCAGCCATGCGAGCGCCCACGCGATGGCGGCAAAGAACAACACCGCCAAAATAAACGCCAGAATTCCCGGAAGCAGCGTGGCGATGCGGCTGATGACCCGAGCCATCGATTCGTGCAGTGACTGCGACACTTGAGTCCACATAATGTTCTCCTCCGCCCCTAAGGGTTGAAGCGGTCTGGCCAACGCCACCGCGATAGTAGATACGGTTTGCCTTCTTCATAGGCACGAGCCAGCTTCTCGAGCCTTAGCTCTGCCTCCGCTGGGCCGGCGTTGCCTACTTCGAGGGCGTACGAGGCTACCCAACCCAAGTAGAGCGGGGTAAGCGCCCCCAACAAATGGCTGCGGCTAATGGTACGCAAGCGATAGGCCAGCCCGAAGTCGTACACAATGCGTACCCAGAGCTCGTCGGGCATGTGGAAGCGTTCCGTGCTGGGCCGCGCCAGGCGTTTCAGCTCCAGGAGCGTGACCGGTGGCAGCACCAGGGACCACACCTCCTGCAAATTGCGGAAGCCGAGCTGGAACGTCTCCACCATTGGCGTAGTATCCGCTGCCGCCACATCGGCCGGCGGCGGCTCCGGAGTACCCACGGTAACGAGCGGCTGGGAGCCCCGGACCCTTTGCCAGAGCGGAGCGTTGAGCGTCATCTCTGCAAACAAAGACCCGACGGTCTCGGACATGACTGTGCTGAGATCCACGCCTTCGGCAGGAGCGTGTCGCGTGTCCACATGCACCTGGCATATTCCACGTTCGCGGACCGCCGCTTCGGTGGCCGGCCAGAAAGTTGATTGTCCCTGGGCGATGGTTCGCTGCAATGCCACTTCCATATCCGGGATCATCTTCCCGGAGAAGCAGAAGTCCGGCGCCAGCGGAAAGCGCACTCGCCGTCCATAAAGTGAGCGTATGGCTGGAGCCAGGATGCTTGAGTTCAGCAGGCCGTCGAACTTTCCCAGGGCGTACAGCGGCATAGCGAGTTCGCAGCGCTCTTCAAGAACAGGAGCCATCATCGGCCCCAGAAAATGCGAATGCAACGCGGCCAGATCTGGTGCGATCACGGCACAGGCGCTGACCCCCATTTCCCGTGCCATCGCGAACAAGGCCTGATAAACGCTGGCAGAAGGCAACCAGGGGATATTCGACGGGGTACCGGCGGGCATGGCATACGGCAAGAAGCGTAATCGGTCATGGGTTTCCACCTCTTCAAGATCCATTTCGACCTTTGTCATCGGCTCGGTGCCGCTCACGCCAGGAAACGCAACCACAGTGCGCAGAGCACCCAGGCTTTGCTCGTCCATGCCGAGGATCGCCCGTGTGGCCGCAGTCCGCAGCTGCTCAGCCTCGACCGGCGCAGCCACAGCGATCAGCAGATCGGCTTGCTTGATCTCTTCCATTCCTGCTTTCGTCTCTTCCGAAAGCTCTAACTTCGCCATGCGTCTACCTTCGGTCCTACATCGGATCTTAACTGTTTCGGGACATCCCAGTTTTGAGTTGTTGATACGTACGAGCTTTAGCCCGTACGTATCTGATCGAAATCAGTTCGGCTTTAGCCGCTTTCTCTCCCCAACAGTTGAAGTTGCCTACAGCGGCAAACTCAGAATCCCCGTTAACGGAATCATCACCCAGCTGGGCCGGTTGTTCAACTCGTACACCAGCTCGTAGAACGCCTTGTCAATCACGTACGCCTCCAGCAACTGCTCAAATATGCGCGGTTCGGAGGGAACCACTTCCACTCCTCGCGCATATTCACAATAAGTGCGCAGAAACGCCGACGACACCGATTGTTCCCATAAATGCGCCCACGGCTCCAGGCGCGAAAAATCTTCCGGTCGCCGCGTCGAGTATTTCATCAATGCTGAAAATGCCGCATAACTGAAAGAGCGCAGCATGCCCGCAACGTCTTTCAACGGCGACTGCTTGGTCCTACGCTCGGCCAGCGAACGCGCCGGTTCCCCTTCAAAGTCCAAGATAACGAAGTCGCCCTTGGACCGCAGCACCTGCCCCAAATGATAGTCCCCATGGATGCGGGTGCGCAGCGCATGAATCTCGCCCGCAGCCAGTTGCCGGAAACGATCCAGCACCAGGGTGCGGCGGCTGAGCACCAGCCCCGCCCTTTCCAGAACCCCATCGGGCAAGCGAGCTACATTGGCCTTGAGCGCATCGAAGGCGCTGCTGGCATGGGCAATCAGATCATCGCGCACTACATCGATATCCTTAGAATTCAGCGGCTCGGGCATGAAGGCCGGATCGTGGGTGGGTGAAGCCAGCCCAAGGTGCATCTCCGCCGTTCGTCTGCCCAGCAAGGCAGCGGCGTCCAGATAAGTTCCAACATGCTCGCGGGCAAACTTCGTTTCGCTGGCTTGACTCAGCTGCAGCAGGCTTGCCGGACCATCGGGGATAACGCCCTGGCTAAATTTCTCCGCGGCGCTGGCTTCGTAGTAGCGATCCAACTCTTCCAGCGTCCATTGCCACCCATCGCCCTCATTGCTGACCAGGCCTTGCAACATGGCCAGCGTCGAGGTTTCCTGCCCCTCGCGCGTGTATTCGATGGCCCCACCGAAGGGCGCGATATGAGTAAAATGTGTTTGCTCGGTGAGATAGCGGCCGATCTCTGTGTCTGGGTTTGGGCCGGGCTGCTGCCTGCGGAACAGCTTCATGATCAGCTTGTCGCCAAACAGAATGGAGGTATTGCTCTGCTCCGCCGAACCGCGGCGTGGCGGAGGGGGCGGACCCGCTTCCCCTTGTAACTGAGGCAGTAAGGTACTGGGCACACCGGCGAGATCGCCCTCACGCGAGGGAATTTCCCTCCGCGTGGAAATCGTCGCCAGCAGGGCCGCGCTGGCGGTGTCGTTGAAGGTGGCCTCGTGCAGCACTCCGACTGCTTCTGCTGAGGTCACCCGCGTCAACACCGCGTTCGGCGACTCCTTTCGCAGCTCCTCGGCAGCCTTACCAAACATCAATCCCAGCGTGACCAGGTACGTGTCGGGTTCGCCTTCGGAATATTGCACCTGGACCCATACCAGGGCGCTCTCGCCCTGGTTGAACACTGCCCAATCTTCAATACGAGTCCCCGTGATCACGCGTGATTTGGCGCCAAACCATCGTTGCCGCGGCAGATAATTCCGCAGCACGGTCTCTTCCAGTTCGCGGCGGCCGTTGCCTTCGAGAACACTCATCCAGTCAGTCTTTCCGCTGAGCGCAAGTTCCGGCTCTCCGGCCTCCGGGCTCGGTGCGGGCTCCGGCGAAGGCTGCAACTCAAGCCAGAGAAAGCCGTACGGCCCGACGGTCAAGGGATAAGGAGTGGCGCGAATCCTGGGAAACTCTACATAGCCGAGCATCTCGACCGGCACCAGCCCAACATAGGCGGAGAGGTCCAACTCTACGGGCTGCGCGAAGCGGGAAAGATTGGCCACGCACAGGACCTTTTCGTTCTGAAATTCGCGGGTGTAGGCGAGGATTTTGCGATTCGTTGGATTGAGGAAAGAAAGCGTGCCGCGGCCAAAAACCTGGAACAGCTTGCGCAGCGCAATCATGTTGCGCATCCAGCTCAAGAGCGACGAAGGGTCGCTCTGCTGTGCTTCGACATTCAGCCCCTCATAGCCCCATACCGGGTCCATGATGACGGGGCTGTACAGCTTGGCAGGCACGGCGCGGGAGAAGCCCGCATTGCGGTCGCCGCTCCACTGCATCGGGGTGCGCACGCCGTTCCGGTCGCCCAGGTATATGTTGTCCCCCATCCCGATCTCATCCCCGTAATAAATAATCGGTGTGCCGGGAAAGGAAAAGAGCAGGCTGTTCAGTAATTCGATGCGGCGCCGGCTGTTATCCACCAAGGGCGCCAGGCGCCGGCGGATGCCGATGTTGATGCGCATTCGGGGATCCGCGCTGTAGGCCAGGTACATGTAATCGCGCTCATCGTCAGTTACCATTTCGAGCGTGAGCTCGTCGTGATTGCGCAGAAATATCCCCCACTGGCAGTTGTTGGGGATAGCCGGAGTTTGCGCCATGATATCCGTGATGGGCAGCCGATCCTCCTGGCGCAGCGCCATATACATCCTGGGCATGAGGGGAAAATGAAAGGCCATATGGCACTCATCCCCATCGCCGTAATAGATGCGCACATCGTCAGGCCACTGGTTGGCCTCGGCCAGGATCGTTCTGGCCGCATACTTGTTATCAATTTCCGCGCGGATGCGCTTCATGACCGCGTGTGTTTCGGGCAGGTTCTCGCAGTTCGTTCCTTCCCGCTCCACCAGGTACGGAATGGCGTCCACGCGCAGCCCGTCCACGCCCATGTCCAGCCAGTAGTGCATGATCTTTACTACTTCTTCGAGCACCACAGGATTGTCGTAGTTCAGGTCCGGCTGATGAGAGAAGAAGCGATGCCAATAATACTGCTGCGCTTCGGGATCCCAGGTCCAGTTGGATTTCTCCGTGTCGGTAAAGATAATGCGCGCTTCGCGATACTTTTGATCGGTGTCACTCCATACGTAGAAGTCGCGCTCCGGCGAGTCTTTGGGAGCACGGCGCGCTCGCTGAAACCAGGGATGCTGATCGGATGTGTGGTTGATGACCAGCTCGATCATCACCTGCAGACCGCGCGCATGCGCCTGGTTGAGAAACTCTCTGAAGTCCTCCATGGTCCCGTAGTTCGGGTGCACGCTCAGGTAATCGGAAATGTCGTATCCGTCATCGCGCAGCGGAGAAGGGAAGAAGGGCAGGAGCCAAAGGCAGGTTACGCCCAGATCCTGCACGTAATCGAGCTTGCTGAGTAATCCCTGGAAGTCGCCGATGCCGTCGTTGTTGCCGTCCATGAATGCCTTGACGTGCAACTCGTAAATGATCGCGTCCTTGTACCAGAGTGGGTCCGCCGCGCTTCCCGCTTGCTTCAATACTGCCTCCCGGCTTGGTTGCTTGAATCGCAACAACTACAGTTATACTTTTGCCGGCGCCACGCGGAACACATGAGCCGGCGCCTCCGCCGGCCGTAATGCAACATAGTTCCTCGATCCTCGCCAGCTGTACGAGTGATCCGCCAACAGATCGTAAACTTCAAATGTACCGTCAGCGGCGAGGCCTAGTGCGGCTAAATCCACGTCAATCCACCCTGCCTGTACCAAAGAAGGATCGAGGTTGACCACCACCAGGATCTGGTTGCTGCCATCCGCCGTTCGCTTGGAGTAGCAGATGAGCATCGGATTATCCGTAGGGTGGAAGTGCAGCCGCTCATTGCTCTTGAGGGCGGGGTTTGCCCCCCGAATCTGGTTCAACCGGGTAATCAGTGGTTTCAGGCTAGCCGGGTTGGTCAAATCCCACTGCTTGATCTCGTATTTTTCTGAGTTCAGATATTCTTCGCTGCCTGGTTTCGTGGGTGTGTTGTCCCCCAACTCATAAGCAGGACCGTAAATCCCGAAATTGGAGCACAGGGTAGCGGCCAGCACCAGCCGGAAGCGAAAGGCAGGCAGGCCGCCGGTCTGCAGGTGTCCGGGGAGGATGTCGGGTGTGTTCGGCCAGAAGTTGGGACGGAAGTATTCCTTGATTGGCGTGGTGGTGAGCTCCAGCATGTACTCGGTGAGCTCTTCCTTGGTATCCCGCCAGGTGAAATACGTGTAGGACTGGGAAAAGCCCAGTTTGGCTAGCCGCTCCATCACCCGCGGCCGGGTGAAAGCCTCTGCCAAAAACAACACGTTGGGATCTTTTTCCTTGAGCTCAGGGATCACCCATTGCCAGAAAGGGAACGCCTTGGTGTGCGGATTGTCCACCCGGAAAACGAGGACACCTTGATCCATCCAAAAACTGAAGACGTCCCTGAGGGCCTCCCACAACCCTTGCCAGTTGGCAGTCTCGAAGTCCATGGGATAGATGTCCTGATACTTCTTGGGCGGGTTCTCCGCATACTGAATGGAGCCGTCGGGCCGTTTCTTGAAGAACTCAGGATGCTCCTTCACCCACGGATGATCGGGCGCGCACTGGAAGGCGATATCGAGAGCGACCTCCATCTTCAGTTGTTTGGCCCGCTTGACCAGGTTGGTGAAATCCTTCAGTGTTCCAAGCGCGGGAAGAATCGAGGTATGCCCGCCCTCGGTCGAGCCAATGGCCCAGGGGCTACCCTCGTCTCCCGGGGCGGCTTCCACAGCATTGTTCTTTCCTTTGCGGAAGCTGTGGCCGATAGGAGAAATAGGGGGCAGGTAGAGGATGTCGAACCCCATCTCTGCCACATACTCCAGCCGGTTAGCCACATCGCGCAACGTGCCGTGTTTGCCCGGGGTAGGTGACCAGGACCGCGGAAACAGCTCATACCAGGCGGAAAACGCCGCCCTTTCCCGATCCACAACAATCTCCAGCTCCCGCTCATACCATGTCTCGAGCGTCGCATCGGGATAACGATGTACCGCGGCCAGCAACTCATCCTGCAGTGCGAATGCGACTGCCGCGTCGTCCTTGCTCCCCGCGGCCCGGAGCTTCTTAGCCCAGCCCGCTAGCTTAGTGCTGTCCTGTTTGCTTGCCCGGAGTTGCACCTGCTCCAGAAGCGCGCCGCCGGTGGCAAACGGCACGGCAAGATCCTGCCCCGCCTCTACCCGTTTCTTCAGGTCGCTCTGCCAGGTTTCGAAATGGTCGATCTCACCCACCACCGTGTAGCGATATCGGCCGATCTTGTCGACCGGAAAGACGCCTCGCCAGCGGTCGTTGCCCAGCGGCAACATTTCAATGCTTTGCCAGCTGGAAGCCCCTTCTTCCTTAAACAGCAACCGCGCTCGAACGTGATCATGTCCGTCGCCGAAGACGTCTGCTTCGATCGAAACCAGGTCGCCAACAGTTCGCTTGATGGGAAAGAGACCACAGTCAATTTGTGGCTCCACATGTTCAACCACTACCCGGCTTCGTCCTTCTTGCGGCTTCGCCATCTATCTCCTCATCACCCATTGTAGGCAGATGCAATTTTGCGCGGTCGCGGGCATAGTTTCTATGGTGCGAAAATGAATTTTGCGCCGCCGTCGCCCATCGCCGTTCCTGTTGTGCATCGAAACAATTCAGCCAAATAATTTTTTGCCCATTCCTCCGCCACCCAATGGGACAATCGTTGAATGCGCCTGATCACCTATCGTCGCGATGCAACCGCTGCTCCTGCACTTCTCAAGGACGGCCACGTCTTCCCTCTCAAGCAGCTCGGGTATCCGGACGCACTGGCTTTTATTGCCGCGGGTCCGAGCCGTTGGGCTAGTGTCAACGTTCAGCTTGAAGAGACGGGTTTGAACCTGCTCGCGCCCCTGACTGCGGTCTCGCTCGAACCACCCGTTTCCCGGCCAGGCAAAATCCTCTGCATCGGCCTCAATTACCGGGACCACGCTTCCGAATCGAAGATGGAGCCGCCCAAATTCCCGACAGTGTTTTGCAAGTATCCTCATACCCTGATTGGCAACGGGCAATCCATCCTGCTGCCGCGCGCCACCCAGCAACCCGACTATGAGGCCGAGCTCGCGGTTGTCATCGGACAGGGCGGACGCAATATTGCCGAAGCCGACTGGCAAGACCACGTCTTTGGCTACACCATCCTCAATGACGTGAGTGCTCGCGACGTGCAGTTGGCCACCTCGCAATGGACCCTGGGAAAGAACTTTCCTACCTTCGGTCCGATGGGACCCTGGATCGTGTCTAAAGATGAGATTCCCGATCCTCACCAGCTGGACATCTCGCTCTCTATCAATGGTGAGACCCTGCAGAAGTCCAATACTCGCGAACTCATCTTCAAAATCCCGCGTTTGATCTCTTACATCTCGACCATGATGCCCCTGGCGCCCGGCGACATCATCAGCACCGGTACTCCGGCCGGCGTAGGCATGGGGCGCACCCCGCAACGGTGGCTCCGGCCCGGCGACGACGTGCTGGTGGAGATTGCAGGTATCGGCGGCTTGCGTAACCCGGTTCTCGCCGAACCTTGACCCCTGGGAGGGGTCTGGATTATTCAATCCGCCGGTGCTAGCATCACGCCCAGAGAGACGCTCCCATGGTCAGGGTCATCACTGTTGAACGTGAGTACGGCAGCCAGGGAGCGGAATTCGCCCATCGCCTGGCCGACAGGCTGCAATGGAAGCTTATCGATCGTTGCCTGATTGACGAAATTGCCCATAAAGCCGGCGTGCCGCAAAGCATGGCCGAGCAGTGTGATGAGCGTCTGGACCCCTGGTACTACCGGATGGGCAAGTCCTTCTGGCATGGCAGCGTGGACCGCATGCCCGCTCCGCCCAAAGACCAGGTCTTCGACAGCGAACGCATGCTCGAGTTCGTGCGCAACTATCTCAAGCAATGTGTGGCCAATGGCAACTGCGTGATTGTGGGCCGCGGCGCAGCCTGTGCGCTCGTGGGCGTTCCCGGGGTCTTCAATATTTTCGTCTACGCCTCAATGTCCCGGAAGGTTCGGTGGTTTGAGACCCGCTTTCCGGAGCAGGCAACCAATGCCAGGTCAGAGCTCGAGGCCACCGACAGCCGGCGCGAAGCGTATGTTCGCCGCTACTATGACCGGGACTGGGCCGATCGGCGTCTCTATCACATGATGATCAACTCCTGTATGGGTTGTGACGCCATGATCGACTCGGTGCTAGATGGGGCCGGCATGTCAGCGCTCCGGGAGCAAGTAGCCGCCGCGCCAGCGGACCGGACCTAGGCGCCTGAATCTCACCCTCGCCTATATTGGACAGCGTAGCCGCAGCGATCTCCTCGGACCCGCGACTGATCTGTATTTGAAACGCATCGCTCCCTTCGCCAAAATCGAAGCCGTGGCCTTCCGCGATGAGGAGGCGCTGTTCGCTTTCGTTACCCGGCAACGAGCTCGCACCCCGGCCTGGCTGGTCTTGCTCGATAGTCGCGGAGAAGCGCTCTCGTCAGAAGAACTGGCTGCCCTGCTCCGCGCCCGCCGGGACGCAGGCCAACAGACGATCGTATTTGCCATTGGTCCGGCGAGCGGCTGGTCAGACCGCGCCCACAGCCAGGCACAAAGCATTTTGTCGCTGGGGCGGATGACTCTCCCTCACGAGCTCGCGCGCCTGGTCCTGGCGGAACAGCTCTACCGGGCATTTACAATACTGGCAGGGCATCCGTACCACACCGGGCACTGATGCAGGCAGTGCTCACGCAGCTTCCTGATGAGGGAAAGATGCACAGAATCCGCACCATCGCGAGCGTAGTCGCTGTATGCTCCAGAGTCGGAGTTGGGTGGCGGAGCAGTGGGAAACTTTGGGGGCGCGTGGCGGAAGGGAATACATGTCCTGGTTTAAGCGGCAGGAAAGCGAGATTGAACCAAATCCAGAAAAGAGTGTTCGGACCGAAGGCTTGTGGCAAAAGTGCGAGGGCTGTGCACAATACGTCTTTAAGGCTGATCTCGAAGCGAACCTGCAGGTCTGCCCCAAGTGTGGGCACCATTTCCGGCTCGACGCTCGAAGCCGAATCGCCAGCCTGCTCGAACCTGGATTCGAGCCGGTTGACCTGGAACTTGTGTCCACAGATCCGCTGGAATTTGTCGACATAAAGCCCTATCGGGATCGGCTGGAGAAGGCCCGGCGCGAGACTGGCCTGAACGACGCTGTTATCAACGCCGTGGGAAACCTTGGCCCTCATGCCGTAGTCCTGAGTGTGATGGAATTCGCCTTCATTGGCGGAAGCATGGGTTGCGTCGTAGGAGAGACCATTGCCCGGGCTATTGATCGCGCCATCGCTGGCCGGCGGCCCCTTATCATTGTTGCCGCATCCGGTGGCGCGCGCATGATGGAGGGCGTAGCCAGCCTGATGCAGTTGGCCAAAGTTTCTGCCGGCCTGGGGCAACTGGATGACGCCGGTCTACCTTATATTTCGGTGCTGACCAATCCCACCACGGGTGGCGTGACCGCAAGTTTTGGCATGCTCGGAGACCTCAACATTGCCGAGCCGGGCGCCTTGATCGGCTTTGCTGGTCCGCGAGTGATCGAGCAGACCATTCGACAGAAGCTCCCGGAAGGATTTCAGCGTCCCGAATTCCTCGTCGAGCATGGAATGTTGGACGCGATTGTCCCGCGTCATGAACTGAAGGCCTACCTCATCCGCGCCCTGGACTTCATGCTGCCGGCATCCGCCTAGTTAAGGGTGGAAAGAACGCGCTTTTGTGCTCTATCCCCGCACCAGACGCCGGGTGTCTTTTTTCGCGAGATGTGGGAGACTGCAGACCTTCCCCCCAAACCTGTCGCTGGTCTCACAAATCCACACGGAGCCCCCACAACATCGTTCTGTCCCGGCCCCTCCTTTGTCATCTCTACCTCTCACCACCGCTTGGGAAGACTAAAGAGGCTGTGTGAGAACCTGGTCTAGCCCTGATGTATGTAATCGTCCAAAAACAAACAGGCTCTAACGTCTGCATGAGAACTGGGCTTTGTATCAGGTCGGGCCGTAACTGTTTGAGAAGATGCAGGGCTCTAAATCCCTCCGTGAGAACTCAACTTACAAACTGAGTCCCGAAGGGACGGCTGAGAGTAGCCCAGGACGCCAGTCCTGGGCGGAT
>Ga0302180_10001408_pt1 | contig 19305 bp, 7 predicted proteins | sample I_Palsa_E3_2_FD_200575 | JGI IMG/M metagenome (GOLD analysis project Ga0302180, IMG submission 200575) | Peat permafrost microbial communities from Stordalen Mire near Abisko, Sweden - I_Palsa_E3_2 | ecosystem: Environmental > Terrestrial > Soil > Palsa > Peat permafrost | place: Sweden: Abisko... | reverse complement strand
TCGCGCTGGCGGTGATCCTCGGGTTCGCCCGCAAGGTCAGCTACATCGCCTCTGCGGTGTTCTGCGTGGTGATCTGGGGGGTGGCCGAAGGGTTCGGCGGGCCGTACGCCTCGGGCGCCTCCGACATCGGCACCGCGATCATCTACGCCCTGGTGTTCGTGTGCCTGCTGACGCTGGCTGCCTACACCGGCACCGACCGCTACAGCGTGGACTACTACCTCGAGCAGAAGATCTCCTGGTGGCACAAGATCGCCGAGGTGGGCCACCCGGTCCAGGAGCAGCCAGTCCCGGCCGCAGTGGTTCCCGCACAGCGGGCAGCCCTTCCGGTGACGGCAGACCCGGCAGACCCGGCAATCCCGCTCGTGCCAGTAATGGACGGCGCCGAGCCGGAACCCGTCACGCACTGACCTGCCGCAAGCACGGGCGGACAATCGGAGGATCTCATGAAGAGCACCCGTCTCGCCGCGGTGATCGGCACTGCCGCCATCACCGCGGCCGGACTGGCCGCCCTGGTCGGCTGCGGGACCACATCGAAGGCCCCCGCAGCGGCCGCCACGCCCGCGGCGGCGGCCACGCCCGGCGGCTCCGCGTATGCGTATTACCAGACGATGATGAAAGGCCTTTACGGCGGCGGGACGATGATGGGCGGCGGCTCCTACAGCTGGATGATGGGCGCCACCGGCTACCAGTGGATGATGGGCGGCGCCGCCGCCCCGGCCTGGATGCGCGGCAGCGCGCTGCCCGGCTTCATGATGGGCGCCTCCAGCGACCCCGGGCAGGTCATGGGATCGCTGTTCGCCAACGCCCCCGGCTCCCGGGTCAGCGCTGTCCGGGCCGCCCAGCTCGGCAGCCAGGTCCCGGCCGGCGCCACGCTGGACCGCGCCGCGAACCGGATCACCTTCACCGGCGCCACCGTCCGGCTCACCGTCCTGGCCAGCCCGGCTGGCGGCCCCGATGAGACCTTCCGCATCGCCGGCCTGACCGACCCGGCCATCGCCGTCCCGGCCGGCGCCCAGGTCAGCATCGAGGTCATCAACGCCGACCCGGATACCGCCCATGGCCTGGTCATCACCGTCGGCGGCGTCACGTCCTCGTCGATGCCGATGGTGACCGCCCGCCCGGCGTTCCCCGGCTCCGCGGTCTGGTTTCTCGGCAACCCCACCACGACGGGCATGCACGCCGCCACGCTCAGCTTCACCGCCACCAAGGCCGGGTCCTACCGGTACCTGTGCCCCGTCCCCGGACACGCCCAGGAAGGCATGACTGGCGCGTTCACCGTCAGCAGCACCTAAAACACGATCCCAGCCGGAGGTGCTGGCGTGCCGGGACCCCTGCTCCGCCTGGCCCAGGAGCCTGAGAGTCACGATGAGCGAGGGCACCGCCCCCGGTGTTCACCCGCGTTCACGGAACCGGCGGCTGCGCACCGAAAATGCGCAGCGGCTGCGCACTGCAAATGCGCTAGCCGAGTGGTCAGCGAATTGAATACGCCGCTCCTACTGTCCATTGCATTACGGACTTTCAATACTACATAGCGATTCATAGATCATAAAGTGACCGAGAGCAGATGAATTTGGTATGACCATTTCGCAACCTGCTGCCGCCTCGTGGATGGTCGGCGGCTCGGCGGATCCAGGTCTGGTCGTGATCGAGATAGCCAAGGGCCCCCAAGTCCCGGTGCCCTTGGGGTACTGGGGCGTCGAAGGGATCACTGAGTGTGGACATCGTATGGCGCATAGTGGCTTTCGCCGTCGATGACGTCGCGGTCGAGGCCCGGCTCCGGGCCCGGAGCTGGACCGAATGCGAAGAGTGCGGCCGGGAGCTGGTCTTCCACCCCGGTGCATCCGGCAGCGTGATTTTCCTCGAGTTGCGAAGACCGGCACACCCTCGGGAGTGCGCGGGATGAGAATGTTCAGCCGGGTCGCTATCGTCAATCGCGGCGAGGCCGCGATGCGATTCATCCGGGCCGCCCGCGAAGTCGGAGTTGAGCAGGGATCGCCGCTGACGACCATCGCCCTCTACACCGACGTCGAGCGCGACTCTATGTTCGTCCGGGAGGCCGACGAGGCGGTGCGCATCTACAGCGCCGGACGGGACGCCTACCTTGACTACGACGTGCTCGAGCGGGCCCTGCGGGAGAGCGCCGCGGATGCGGTGTGGGTCGGCTGGGGGTTCGTGTCGGAAGATCCCGAGTTCGCCGACCTGGTAGAAAAAATGGGCCTGGTCTTCATCGGCCCGAGCGGGCCGGTAATGCGCGCACTCGGTGACAAGATCGGCGCCAAGCGCCTGGCCGAAAAGGCCGGCGTGCCGGTCACCCCGTGGAGCCGAGGCCCGGTCATCAGCGCAGCGCAGGCCCGCTACCACGCCGGCGCCATCGGCTATCCCCTGATGATCAAGGCGGCCGCCGGCGGGGGCGGCCGCGGCATCCGCCGCGTCGAGGACGTCAGCGGGCTCGACGCGGCGCTCGACAGCGCCAGGCGGGAAGCGGTCAGCAGCTTCGGCGACGGCACCTTGCTCATGGAGCGGATGATCGCGGGCGGGCGCCACGTCGAGGTGCAGATCGCCGCGGACGGACAGGGCGGAGTTTGGGCCCTCGGGGTGCGGGACTGCTCCGTCCAGCGCCGGCACCAGAAAGTGATCGAGGAGTCGGCGTCTACCGCCCTCGATGCCCGCGGCGAGCAGCGGGCCAAGGCGGCAGCGGTTACCCTGGCCGAGGTCAGCGGGTACCGCGGGGTGGCGAGCGTCGAGTTCCTCTACCAGCCCGACCAGGATCTCCTGGTGTTCCTTGAGGTCAACACCCGCCTTCAGGTCGAACATGCCGTTACCGAGATCACGACCGGTGTCGACTTGGTCAAGCTTCAGCTCTACCTGGCGGGCGGCGGCAAGCTGCAGGGGGAGCCCCCGGCCTCGCGGGGTCATGCCATCGAGGTGCGCCTGAGCGCCGAGGATCCCGAGCGTGACTTCGCGCCCGCACCGGGCACCGTTGAGTACCTGATCTGGGCCACCGGCCCGGGCGTCCGGATCGAGACCGGCCTGGCCCAGGGCGACGTCATCCCGGCTGAGTACGACTCGATGATCGCCAAGATCATCGGCTACGGGCGCAACAGGTCCGAGGCTCGCGCCAGGGTCATCCGAGCGCTGCGGGAGACGACGGTGGTCATCAGGGGAGGGATGACCAATAAGGCATTCCTGGCCGGGCTCCTCGAGCATCCGGACCTAGTAGCCGGCCGCTTTGATACCGGTTGGCTGGAACGGCTGATGCGCGAGGACGACCACTTGCCGCCGGGGCAGCGAGCAGCCGCCGCCCTTATCTCCGCCGCCATCGACGCCTACGACAGCAATCGCGAGATCGAACGGGAACGTTTCTTTCTCTCCGCGGCCGGGGGCCAGCCCCAAACCGATATGGAACTCGGTCACCGGGTCGAGCTCCTCGGCGGAGCGTCCTACACCTTCGAGGTGTACCAGATCGGAGCCCGCCGTTACCGATTGCTGGTCGATGGCTACCGGATCGACGCCGACGCGGAACGAGCCGGGCCGTTCGAACGGCGTCTGGTCACCGCCGGGCATTCCTTCCGGGTGGCGTCGGTCCGCCAGGACAACGAGACGCTGGTCGAGGTCGACGGGCACCCCCACCGGGTTTCCGTTGACGACGGCGGCCTGGTCCGCGCCCCGGCGCCCGGAGTGCTGGTCGACATCGCCGTCCGCGCCGGTGAGGAGGTGGGAACGGGCGATCGCCTGGCCACGCTAGAGAGCATGAAGATGGAGGTCGCCCTGCGTGCCCCGGTCGGCGGATGGGTGCGCGAGGTGCTGGCTATGGTGGGCGCGCCCGTCGGTATCGGGAGCCCGCTGTTCCGCCTGGAAACGAAACCGCAGCGCACCGCCCCCGCGGGGGCCGCTGACCGCGCCGACTTCTCCGCCCTGGTCACCTCCGATTCGGGCGACCCGAGCATCAGCGTCGCCCGGGCACTCGCCGAGCTACGGTCCCAGGTCCTTGGCTATGACTACAGCGACGGCGAGGCCCGCCGTATCGTCGCCGTTTACCGGCAGCACCGGTCAGAGCTGGCTCCAGGCGACGCCGGTACCGTGCGGCTCGAGCTGGCTGTGCTCGACGCTTACGTCGACGTTGTCCGGCTCAGCCGGAACCGGCGCACCGGTGAGGACGAGGCGACCGAGGACGTCCACAGCCCCCGTGAGTTCTTCCACGCCTTCCTGGGAACCATGGACGCCAGCCGAGCCGGCCTGCCGTCGACGTTTCAGGAAAAGCTTCGCGACGCGATGGCTGGCTACCAGGTAGACGGGCTCGAGCACACGCCAGAGCTGGAGGAGGCGCTCTTGTGGATGTTCCTCGCCCAGCAGCGCAATGCCACACTGCTGCCCGCGGTGCTGGCCATCCTCGGGTTCCGCCTGGACCACCCTGATGTTCCGGACGAGCTGCGCCACGAACTGCTCGAGACGCTCGACCGGGTGATCCTGGCCACCCAACTCCGCCACCCGGTGGCTGGCACGCTGGCCCGCAGCGTCCGGTTCCGTCTCTTCGACGGTCCGCTCATCCAGGCTGGCCACGATAAGACCCTCAAGGTCATGCGCGCGAAGCTCTCGGCCATGGCCGCTACAGCCAACCGCCAGGAGCGGGCCGCCGGCATGGAAGTCCTCGTCTCCTGCCCGCAGCCGCTGATCGGCATGATGGCCGCGCTGGGCGAGGATGACGCGGAACGACGAGAGCTGATCGAGGTGCAGACACGCCGCTATTACCAGATACGGGACCTGGCCGACGTCCGGTGCTTCGACCGGCAGGGACGGCGGATGGTTACCGGGACCTTTCAGAGGGCAGGCGAACGCGTCATCATCGTGGCCGCCGAAACAGCCACCGCGGAGCTAGCCGACCTAGCGGCTGTTCTCGCCGCGGCCGGAGCGGAAGTCGGTGCAGCGGCCACCGGGGTGGCCGACGTGTACGTGCGGGCCGGAGCCATGGCCCCGTTCGGCCAAGGCCTCGGTGCGCGCGTCGCCGACGCCCTAGCCGCCGTGGCCCTCCCGGATGGGTTGCGGCGGGTCACCATCTCGGTGCCGACCGCGGGCATGCACGTGGCCCGCTCCACCTTTGAGCGCCACGGCAACGGCTTCGCCGAGAACCAGGTCCTGCATGACCTGCACCCGATGGTGGCCGAGCGCCTCCACCTATGGCGGCTGGCTACGTTCAACCTGCGGCGGCTCCCTGCTCCAGAAGACGTCTACCTCTTCGAGGCCACGGCTCCGGCCAACGCCGATGACCGGCGCCTGGTCGCGCTCGCCGAGGTGCACGACCTCACGCCGCTGCGAAACGCCGCGGGGTCGGTGACGGCCATTCCCGCTCTTGAGCAGGTGCTCGACAGCTGCCTGGACGGAATACGGAGGGCCACGGCCAACCTCGCCTGGCCCGTGCCACCGCAGTGGAACCGGATCGTCCTTTACGCCTGGCCGGACATCGAGCTTGGCCAGGACGAACTGCTGTCGGTCCTGCGGACCCTGGCTCCCCGTACCGGTGGCGCCGGACTCGAACAGGTGGGCATCCAGGGCCGGATCCGGGGTACCGGCAAGACCCGGGAGGTGCGGCTGCGGATGACCCGCTCGGCGGGTACGGGCCTGACCTTCGAGGTGACCCCGTCCCCCCAGGCGCCACTGAAGCCCCTCGACGCGTACGCCCGGCTGGTGATGAGGGCCCGGCACCTAGGCACCGTTTACCCGTATGAGCTGATCCCATTGCTGCTGCGAGACACCGGTCACGCCGACGCGCCGGCCGGGGGACCGCTTCTGGCCCAGGCCGAGTTTCGCGAGTATGACCTGGGCGACGACGGGAAGGCGCGGGCTGTCGACCGGTCCTACGGGGAGAACAAGTCAGCCATCGTCTTCGGCACCGTCACCACTCCGACCACCCGCTACCCCGAGGGCATGACCCGGGTGGTGATCCTCGGTGACCCCACCAAAGCCCTCGGCTCGGTCTCCGAACCCGAGTGCCGGCGTATCGTGGCCGCTCTCGACATGGCCTCCTCGCTCGGCGCACCGGTTGAATGGCTCGCCGTATCCTCAGGGGCCAAGATCGCCATGGACAGCGGCACCGAAAACATGGACTGGGTAGCGCGGGTGCTGCGCCGTCTGATCGAGTTCACCCAGGCCGACGGCGAGATCAACGTGATAGTGACGGGTATCAACGTCGGAGCCCAGTCGTACTGGAACGCCGAGGCGACGATGCTGATGCACACCAAGGGCATCTTGATCATGACGCCCGACAGCGCCATGGTCCTCACCGGGAAGCAATCACTGGAGTACTCGGGCGGTGTGGCCGCCGAAGACAACTTCGGCATCGGCGGCTACGACCGCATCATGGGCCCCAACGGCCAGGCCCAGTACTGGGCTCCGGACCTGGCCGACGCATGCCGTATCCTCATGGCCCACTACGATTTCGCCTACGTGGCTCCCGGTGAGCGTTTCGGGCGCCGCGCCTTCACCGATGATCCGCTCGATCGCGATGTGCGAAACAGCCCGCACCACTTCGAGGGCCTTGAATTCACCACCATCGGTGAGATCTTCTCGCCCGAGACCAACGCCGAACGCAAGAAGGCATTCGACATCCGGGCCCTGATGAAAGCCGTCATCGACAGCGACGGCGTTCCCCTCGAGCGGTGGGCGGGGATGGCCGACGCTGACACCTCGGTAGTCTTCGACGCCCTCCTGGGCGGCTACCCGGTCACCCTCATCGGGATCGAGTCGCGCCCGGTTCCCCGCCGTGGTCTTCCGCCTACCGACGGCCCGAAATCGTGGTCGGGCGGCACGCTCTTCCCCATGTCGTCCAAGAAGGTGGCCCGTGCGATCAACGCGGCCAGCGGGAACCGGCCGGTGGTGGTGCTAGCCAACCTTTCGGGTTTCGACGGGTCACCCGAGTCCCTGCGCCAGCTGCAGCTCGAGTACGGAGCCGAGATCGGCCGCGCCATGGTCAACTTCGACGGGCCCATCGTGTTCTGCGTAGTCTCCCGCTATCACGGCGGGGCCTTCGTCGTGTTCTCCAGTGTGCTCAACGATGGCCTCGAAGTCGTGGCGGTCGACGGGTCGTACGCATCAGTGATCGGCGGAGGGCCCGCAGCCGCAGTCGTCTTCAGCAGCGAAGTGAGGAAGAGAACTGAGGCGGATCGGCGCCTGGTCGATTTGAATTCGCGGATCGCGCAAGGTGACGAGGGAGAAGCCCGGCTGCGGGCCGAGCTCGAACAGCTGCGGGGCGCCGTGCGGGCCGAGAAGCAGGCTGAGGTGGCCGGCGAGTTCGACCGGATCCACAGTATCGAGCGGGCCAAGAAGGTCGGTTCGGTCGATCGCATCATCTCCCCTGGCGAACTGCGCCGTTACCTCGTCGAGGCAGTGGAGCGCGGCATAGGCCGTACTAAGCAGGCCGTACGATGACGGATCGCCCTGGCGGGCTCCAGCGAGTCCGGCCGGCCTGGGTCCGTGTCCTGTATTCAGACGCCGGCATCGTACGTCCCTCCAGTGGCCGAACGGTCGATGAGCACGCCGCCCGGCCGCATCGGCCCGGGAACCGCTATCTCTCTTCAGCTAGTTCGGCATTGAGCATGCGCGCCAGGGCATTCAGCGATTCGTTGGAGCCCGTGACGCCGGCGCCGCGCAACGCCCGCCGGGATAGCGGCTTCCCGGCTGCGGCAAGCCTGCGGGCGACCAGCCGCGCCTGAGGATCTCCGTGCTGTGGTCCGCACGTCCACGACGGGTTTCTCTAGCGCCGATCTGGTAATGGGGTCCTGCAGGCCGAACCCGCCGACCGGGGCATGGTCCTGGTCCGGTCCGTCCTGTTCATCGCCGGACAGGTCCGGGGACCAGGGGGCAGCCGGACCTATGGTCCCGCTGCCTGGTCTGTTTGCGGGAGCGTCCGCGCGCAGCATGTGGGCCAGCGCGGTCCCCATGGCCAGTACTAGGACCGGCAGGCAGGACACGATGGTGGTGACGGGCCACGGCCCCCGCGCCGCATGGGCCTGGGCCAGCAGGTGGTAAGCGACCTTCCCGGCCATGCCGAGCGCGAACGAGCAGATCGCGGACCACTTGGCGAACCGGCAGGTACCGGCGCTGATCTAGTCCTCGCGGGACAGCCAGGCGCGCAGCGCGTAGGCGGCGTAGGCCTCGACGCCGGAAGAGTGACGGCGGTGTCCAGGTGGAGCGAGGGCCAGATGCCCGGCAGCGGGGAGACCAGGCCGAACCCGGTCTTCTGCGCGATGCCGACCCACCCGGACCATACCTCGGCCGCGGCCGGGGCGGCCAGGACCAGCAGCGGCCAGGACCGCACGGTCCGGTCCGGCCGGGCGGTGGCGGGCGACCGGTCAGTGGCGGCCGGTCCGGCGGTCCGCCCCGGGACCGGACCAGACTGGCCCGGGTCTGCGGCGTGTACCGTGTCGATGGCAACGGCAGCCATGTCGTTCACCACCCTTCCGTCGTGGCGAGCGGATGGGGCTCGCCGGTCAGCGCGGCCAGGGCGGCGGCCACTTCGGCCAGGCTGGCGCGCACGTACGTCGACGTGGCGCCGGCCTCGCTGCCGCCCTCGGTGTGGCCGGCGTAGGCGCGGGCGACGGCGTAGCCGAAGTTCCGCTCGACCCAGGTCAGGGTGGTGTGCCGGATCCAGTGCATGCTGATCTGCTGGGTTCGCACCCAGGGCAGGTGCCCGCCGAGGCGGGTCCACAGGTGGTCATACCGGCGGCTGGTGATCGGGCGCCCGCCGGCATATCGCAGCAGCTGCCCGTCCGGCGGAGCGTGACGCTCCCGGCCATGCTGCACGAGCCGGCCCATCAAAGTGCGCGAGACCGGCTGCCAGCGCACCGTCTCGCCCTTTTCCCGCAGCCGGATCAGGCACTGGTCCGGGTCCAGATCGTCCGGGCGCAGCGCGAGGGCGCCCCCGCGGCGGCAGGCGGTCTCGGTGTGCAGCCTAAGCAGCAGCGTGTCCAGGTCGGGATCATCGCCCGTGGCCGCGGCCGCCTCGTTGATCTCCGCCAGGCGGGTGTCCGGGACGGCCCGCCGGGTGGAGGGCAGGCGGCGCGGCTTGGCCACCTTCCGCGCCGGGTTGTCCGCCTCGGCGATCAGCCCGTCCTCCACGGCCCGCTGGTACAGGCAGCGCAGCGCCGCCACCAGGTGCTCCTGCGCGCTGCGCCCGCCCCGCGCGTTGCGGCGGGCCACCACATGGGTCTTGACGTAAACCATCAGCTGCCGGATCTGCGACGGGGTGGGCTCGTCCAGGCGGCGGTCGCCCCAGTGCTCGACGACCCGGTTCCAGTACGAGCCGTACGCCCGGCGGGTCCCGGCGCTCACGGCCGCCGACACGACCGGGACGTACTCAGCGAAGGTCGGGATCGGCTTGCACGGCTGCGGGACGGCGGCCAGGTCCGCCGGGGACAGGCCCATCCGCTCCAGCAGCACCAGCGCCGCCTCTACCACTGCCTGCCGGGAGGCGTCCGGGTTCGCGGCGGTCATGGCCGTCTCCCCTCACCGGGGACCGGGGCGTGCGCCCGCAGCGCCTGGTCCACCACCGCGAAGGAGTACGCGGCCAGCGCGTCCCGGGCCGGGAACACCGCCAGCAGCACCCGGTCACCGGCCCGCAGCCCGCAGCGGCGCCGCAGCTCGGCCGGGATCACGATGTACGGCTTGGACGGCAGGGTGACCATGCCGGCCGGGTCACGGCGGGCGATGACCACGCCCGCGGCGGCGGTGAGAGTCAGCCGGTCCCCGGGCTGCCAGCCCAACGCGCAGGTCATGGCCCGGTCGGCGACCCGGCCCGACTCATCCATCCGGCCGAACCCGTACAGCACGTCATCCGGGACCGCCGGGACTTCCGGCGCGGCGGCGATGGGGAGGCGGCGGGGCGTGGCCGGCCTGCCGCGCTCCCGGCTGCCTGGCCGGGCACGCGGGGGAATGAGAGGAGCGATGAGCGGGGCGGTCATGGCCGCCTCCCCGCGAGGAGGGGCCAGACGGCCCAGCGGCCAGCAGGCGGCCGGGTTGCGTGTTCAAGCATTGTCTGTTTTAGGGGAAATTTCCCCGGTTTGGGTGTCCGAGGGGGGACTTGAACACGGAAATCGGTTGAATCTCCCCGGACCGGGATTTCACCCTGGACGGGAGACCGCCCTTGCCGACCGAGGCAGAACTTCGGCGCCGTCACCTGTTCCCGACGACTCCTCGCCCACGAGTGTCGTGTGAGGACACTAGGCGGCAAAGTCACCTACCGTGACAGCAGGCCGGGCCGGACACGTACTAGATCCGTCTACGTGTGCCGTGCAGCGCTCGGCCCGACCGCGCCGCGACGTGCCGAACGGGCAGATCCGTGTCTCAGGGGTCGGCCCGGCATAGGCGGTGTGCTGCGTAACAGATTGCCCGGATCCGGGACCGTCGGGGCCGACCCGGCGGCCTCCGCTTCCTGCCTCCCTGGTGACCGCGCTAAACCGTTCCAGTCCGGCTCTGCCCGGTGCTCCCGCTGGCCAGGTTAAGCAGCAGGCAGGTGTACTGTCATAAGCTGCTGTGTCGTGAATGCGGTGCAGGAGCCACGGCACGTCTTCATTTCCTACGTGCGCGAGGACGCTGACCGTGTCGCCGAATTGGCGCAGGCCCTCCGAAGGGCCAGGATCCGCGTGTGGCTCGATACCGATAACCTCTCGCCCGGCCAGACCTGGTTCGCCGAGATGCGTCGTGCGATTAAAAACGACGCGCTGGTCTTCATCGCCTGCTTTTCAGACAACAGTCGTGCCCGCATAAGTACCGTTCAGTGGGAGGAGCTGAATCTGGCGGTCGAGCAGCTCCGGTTGCGCCCTCCGGGCGTGCAGTGGCTGATTCCCGTCCGATTCGATGACGGCCCAGTACCTGACCTCGATATCGGTGGTGGCCGTACGCTGGCGTCGCTTCAGTACGTGGACATCTTCGGCAATGATGCTACGGACGGCATGGCACGACTGATCAGGACCGTACGGCGTATCCGGCGCCAGTCCAGCGCGCCACCTGCCGCGAAAGCTCCGCCTGCGGCCGATCGAGGTGACCAGAGCGCTGACCCGCGATCGCGCAAGCCAGCCGTGGACGCGGCCGAGGAGGCCCGCAGGGCGAAGCCGGGTAGAAAGGCGCGGCCGCACCGCACGACAGAGCCGACCAGCAGGATGGAGGCGATCCGAGCCCGTAAGCCGGAGGAGAAACCTGCTACCCGGTCGGCGTATCTGCAGCAGGTCCGGCGTATTGCGCCGCCTGAGCTCGTCAACCGGGAGACGGAACTGGCCGAGCTAGTTCGGTTCTGCCTCGATGCGGACCGCGGCCCGTATGCGTGGTGGCAGGCAGGGGCGTGGGCGGGGAAATCGGCGCTGCTGTCCACGTTCGTGCTGCGGCCTGAAGTAAGCGAGCGGGTGCGGATCGTGTCGTTCTTCATCACCGCCCGGCTGGCCGCCCAGGACACCCGGGAGGCGTTCACCCAGGTGCTGCTGGAGCAGCTAGCCGACCTGACCGGGCAGGACCTGCCGGCGGTCCTGCCTGAGGCGACCCAGGAGGCATACCTGCTGGATCTGCTGGCTCAGGCCGCCGTCGCGTGCCAGCAGGCGGGCGGGCGGCTGGTGCTAGTGGTAGACGGGTTGGATGAGGACCGCAGCGTGACCACCGGTCCGCACGCCCACAGCATCGCCGGGCTGCTGCCCGCCAGTCCTCCAGCTGGGATGCGGGTGATCGTGGCGGGCCGGCCCAACCCGCCGATCCCCGACGACGTGCTCGACTGGCACCCGCTGCGCGCCCCTGACATTATCCGCCCGCTTTCGGGCTCCTCGTACGGACGGGATGTCCAGCGGCTCAGCAGGCAGGAACTGCAGCGCCTGCTGCGCGGCACTCCGGTGGAGCAGGACCTGCTCGGGCTGCTGACCGCGGCCCGTGGTGGCCTGTCCGGCGCCGACCTGGAAGAGCTGACCGAAGCCCCGCTGTGGGATATCGAAGAGATCCTGCACACGGCGGCCGGGCGGACCTTCACCCGCCGGGCCGGCCGGTGGGCACTTGGCACGGCCCCTGAGGTCTACCTGCTTGGTCATGAAGAACTACAGGCCACCGCCAGCCATTACCTCGGCGACCAGCGCCTGGCCGGCTACCATGACCGCCTGCACCGCTGGGCCGGCGCCTACCGTGCCAGGGACTGGCCGCCCAGTACTCCCGAATACCTCCTGAGCGGCTATTTCCGTCTCTTGACCACCCTTTCTGGTGATCTTTCCCGCATGGTCGCCTGTGCTGGTGACAGGGCCCGGCATAACCGCATGCTCGACCTGACCGGCGGCGACGCAGCCGCGCTGGCCGAGATCCGCACCGCCCTGGGCCTCATCGCCGCGGAAGACACACCTGACCTTGTCAGTGCGCTACGCCTAGCCCGCGACCGCGACCAGCTCACCGACCGCAACACCAACATCCCCGTCAGCCTGCCCGCTGTCTGGGCCACCTTGGGGCAGACATCCCGTGCCGGAGCCCTCGCCGCCTCGATCACCGATCCGGACCGGCGGGCGGAGGCCCTGGCGCAGGTCGCGGGAGCACTGGCTCGGGCTGGGCAGTTTGAGCAGGCGGAGACACTGGCCCGCTCCACCGCCGACCCGCATTCGCAAGCGCTTGCCCTGGCGCGCATCGCGGGGGCGCTGGCCGGGACCGGGCAGCACGAGCGGGCCGTAGCCGTCGCCGGGCAGGCGGAGGTGCTGGCCCGCTGCGTCACCGGCGCGGAAGGGCAGGCGAAGGTCCTGGCAGAGGCAGCGGATGTGCTGGCGGCAGCCGGGCAGCACGAGCAGGCCGCCGCCGTCGGCCAGCAGGCCGCGACGCTGACCGCCTCCATCTTCAATCCGTGGCCGAAGGCGGAGGTCCTGGCGCAGGTTGCTGGTGTGGTGGCGCGGGCCGGGCAGTTTGAGCAGGCGGAGACGCTCGCCCGCTCCATCAGGGACGCGTACCCGCAGGGACTTGCCCTGGCGCGGGTCGCGGGGGAGCTGGCCGGGGCCGGGCAGGACGAACAGGCCCTTGCCGTCGCCGGGCAGGCGGAGACACTGGCCCCATCCATCACCAACCCGTCCGCGCAGGCGAAAGTCCTGGCGCAGGTCGCGGGTGTGGTGGCGCGGGCCGGGCAGTTCGGGCAGGCGGAGACGCTGGCCCGCTCCATCACCGGCCCGGAGTGGCAGGGACTTGCCCTGGCGCGGGTCGCGGGGGAGCTGGCCGGGGCCGGGCAGGACGAGCAGGCCATTGCTGTCGCCGGGCAGGCGGAGACACTGACCCGCTCCGTCACCAGCACGGACGGGCAGGCGAGGATCCTCGCGGAGGTTGCGGGAGTGCTGGCGGCGAGCGGGCAGCACCAGCGGGCCGCTGCCGTCGCCGAGCAGGCGGAGATGCTCGCCCGCTCCATCACCTACTCATACCGGCAGGCGGGGGCCCTGGCGGAGGTCGCGGGAGCGCTGGCCCGGGCCGGGCAGTTCGAGCAGGCAGAGACGCTCGCCCGCTCCATCACCGACCCGTACCGGCAGGCGGGGGCCCTGACGGAGGTCGCGGACGTCCTGGCCAGGTCCGGGCAGCGCGAGCGGGCCGCCGCCGTCGCCGGGCAAGCGGAGACGGCGGCGGCATCCACCAACGACCCGGAAAAGCAGGCAGAGGCCCTGGCGGAGGTCGCGGGAGTGCTGGCCGGGGCCGGGCAGTTTGGGCAGGCGGAGACGCTGGCTCGCTCCATCACCGACCCGTACCGGCAGGGACTTGCCCTGGCGCGGGTCGCGGGGGAGCTGGCCGGGGCCGGGCAGTTTGAGCAGGCGGAGACGCTGGCCCGCTCCATCACCGACCCGTACCGGCAGGCGGGGGCCCTGACGGAGGTCGCGGACGTCCTGGCCAGGTCCGGGCTGCGCGAGCGGGCCGCCGCCGTCGCCGGGCAAGCGGAGATGCTGGCCCGATCCACCAATGACCCGGAAAAGCAGGTGTGGGTCCTCACGGAGGTCGCGGGCGTCCTGGCCAGGTCTGGGCAGCGCGAGCGGGCTGCCGCCGTCGCCGGGCAAGCGGAGACGCTGGCCCTATCCGCCGCCGGCACACTTTGGCAGGCGGTGCGTCTGGGACAGGTCGCGGGGGTGTTGGCTGCCGCCGGGCAGCACGAGCGGGCCGCCGCCGTCGCCGGGCACGCCGAGACGCTTGCCCGATCCGCTAACGACCCGCCCTTGCTGGGGTTGGTCGCGGTGACGCTGGCCAGAGCCGGACAGTACGGGCAGGCCGAGACACTGGGCCGATCCATCACCGAGCCGATCAGCCAGGCAGTGACCCTGAGAGTGGTCGCGAGCGTCCTGGCCGGGGCCGGAATGCACCGGCAGGCCGAGGCACTGGCCCGCTCCATCACCGCCCCGGACCAGCAGGCGGAGGCCTTGGCTCAGGTCGCGGAGGCATTGGCCGGGGCTGGGGATACCCGGTCTGCTTGCCGGGTGGCCGCCGTCACTTGCGTAGTTGGGTCGTGGACGACCGCGGCGAGAGCAGTACTGGTGCTAGACCCGTCCGCGTTTGCAAAACTGGCATCCGCGCTGGACGACAGACAGACGAGTGCAACTATCTGAATAATGAACAGTCACGAACGGCGCCAACAAGCGAGCACCTCCGCAAGAACCGCGTATCCGCATGCCGCACCGCGCCTTGGTCAGGCTGTCGGCTGTTATTGCTCCTGAGATCACGCTCACGATGTAGAGCGAGGGCGAAGTTACTTTGCTGTTGCGTTCTTTCCCTCTAACTAGGCAACCAGGATCCTTGTCAGCTGTGAGCCACTACATCGCCCGTCGGCGGGATCTTGATCACCCATATCGGCATGATCTGTGCAGGCCCAGCGTCAACAATTGATGATCTAGCCGCGCAAATAATCGGCGATCTGCGCGGTTTGGTCTATTGACGCACGTTTCGCTCGTCACGGCGCGCCATTCCCGGCCCTGCCCGCAGGAGCAACTGGATGACTGGTGGCCTGGCGCAGGCCTGCCTTCGGGCCGCGGGCAGGCAAGCCGGTCCGCGGCGTGGGCGCGGCGGCTGTCCTCGGCTGCTGCGGCCAACACAGGAGTAACACAAGTTCGGGTCCGGGAGGGGTCCAACACACGGATAACACGGACGAAACGGCATTACCCGGCACACGTCGGCACGGCTGCTAAACTGCTGCCACGAGCTCCTGACAGGCCCTTCTGCTGGTAAAGCGGGCTGCGGAGCCGCATCAGGCAGAGGCTCCCGGGCCGATGACAGACCTTCTGTTAAACGGTAGGTCACCTCATCGACCGCGCGACCCCGCGCCATGCTTAATACAGACCGGGCTAACCCAACAGCCGCGGCACTAACGTTAGGTATACGGAGAGGACGTTGAATACGACTTTGGCGATATTGGCGTTCGGTTCGATCCGCGAGGAACCTGGCGCGGACCTCGCAGCTGCGGTTACTCAGCGGATCGAGGTCCAGACACCGTTCAGGGTAGAGTTCGCGCGCTCGAGTCGTACCCGTGATGGTGCGCCGACCTTGGTGCCGGTCAGCGAGGGAGGCGCTCATGTCTCAGCTTCGGTACTCGTACTCGACGAGGCCGTCACCGTCGGCGATGCGCGCGACATGCTTTACCGGCGTGAGACTGGACGCCGGGATGAGGTAAATACTGCTTCTTCGACCGACTGGATCGCCGAGTTGGCGGGCTGTGCTGGAATTAACGTTTGCCTCTACACAGCCCTTCCCGCGAACATCCGGCCGCTCACCGCGCAGAAGCTGGCTGAGCTCGCGGTGCAAAGCGCCGCCGCTCCGGCAGGCGCCGCGCGGCGTGATGGCATCTCCTACTTGCAGCAGCAGAAGCGCAATGGAGTCGTGACGCCGCTGATGGCTTCCTATGAGAAAGCTGTGCTCGCGCACACTGGCGCCTGCGATCTTGACGGCGCATGGGAGCGGGCTCGCACCGGAGCAGCTCCTACCTGACTTAGCGCGAGCAACCAGAAACGACCGTTTTCCAGCGCGCTTCAACGGGTGGTAAGGCTAGGCGGTTGCGCTGGTGTGGACGGCGCGTCCGCGCTGGCTGCGGCTGGCGCGATCTTCTTTCCCAAGTCACGTTTGTAGAACCGCTTTGTTTGCAGGCGGGTGAACCCGGTAAAGCCGTCCTTGGCGATAACCTGAAAAAGGATATAGTCGCTCTCTTTTAGATTATCAAGGTCAGCTTCTTTTAGTTTACCGACGTGATCCGCTATCTCTTTGTTTGCCCAGAAGGTGAAGTCTTGCTTCGTGCGCTTATCTTTCTCGTGCCGCTGCCGATACTCCGCTATACTCTTTTCCGAATCCGCACGCCGGGACGGTCGAAGTCTAGCGAGGTAGATTCTCGCCAGCCACCTGCGCGTAGCGAGACTCGGTGACGGCGGCACGTCTCCCTGTCGCTGTCCGGGAACCGTCAGTGCCATGTACGGCTTTGCTCGGCTAAGCCTGCCGCGGATCTCGAAAAGTTCATCGACGTCGAGACAGATTTTGTACCTTTCAAACGTTTCAGTTCTGTCGATCCGGAACAGGCGCGCCTGCACTTCAAGTACCTTCCGCAGGCCTTTATTAGTCACCGTGAATCCAAGCGTCGGCGACCTCTGGCCGCCACGGGCGCCCTCGCTTGCTGGTGCACCTTCATTCTTTGGCAGACGCGAGTTGAGCTCGACTTCGAGTCGCGGTTTCATCGAGAAGAGAATCAGGAGGCCAATAAAGGTCGTTACCACTCCGATTATCAGATCTTGCGGAACGCTATGTATATCGATCCATGATGGCGGAGGCGATCCATCCGCGATTACATTGACGAACATATCCCACCCCACTAACCAGTATGTCTATTCGAAGGCCTCAAAGCCGGTTCGGTGAATCCTTCTTACCATCCGGCCGCAGCTTTGCTCAACCGTCTCGATGCCCGGAGCTGACAAGACCAGCGGCCGGCGATTCTTGATCGTCGGCACCTATTCGGCAGGGTGTGGTAGAGCGCGTCGTTGTTCCAGTTCATCTTCGTCAGGGCGAGGACCTCGCCGGTCATGGGGTCGGCCGGGTCCTATGCAGGCTGGTTTTGAGCGGGTCACCGGCGTTGGCGTCCGAGGGCGGTGAGGTGGCTGTCCAGCTCCTACCAGCTGGCTCATGGCCTGCTCGACCACACCCAGCACCTGACTCTGCACGATCCCGAAGCCGCCGAAGAGGCCCTCGGCGAAGCCCACGACATCGCGGCCTCCCTCGCTGCCAGCCGCTGCTGGACCGTGCCGCTGACCTGACACGCACCATGCCGCCGGTCCAGAACCCGGGATCGTCTTGCGGGGTCATTCTGCTGGCCACCCCGGCCGCCGGATGACAGGCTGGTAGCTGTGACGGAGCAGAGCAGCGGGGAGGTGGTACCCGAACGCTGGAACGCGGTTGGTCCGAAGTCCAATATGTGGATGGATCCGGCGCAGGACCCGAGGTTCGCGGCAGACGCGGAACTGGAAGGCGAGCGGGCGACGCTGCTGGACTACCTGCGCGCCTACCGGCTGGCGCTGGAACTCAAGTGCGCCGGCCTCGACGCGGAGCAGCTGGCCCGGCGCTCGGTGCCGCCCTCCACCATGTCCCTGCTCGGCCTGGTCCGCCACATGGCCGACGTCGAGCGCAACTGGTTCCGGCGGGTGATGGCCCGGGCCGACGCGCCGCCGCTGTACTGGTCTGATGATGCTGAGGACGCTGACTGGGCGGGGGCGGTGGCTGATCCGGCGGTGGTCGCCGGCGCCTGGCGGGCCTGGCGCGAGGAGGTCGCCTTCGCGGAGCAGTTCGTCGCCGGCTCGCCCGACCTCGCCATCCGCAGCCCCATGCAAGATGGCACCACCGTCGCGCTGCGCGAGGCGATACTCCACATGGTCGAGGAGTATGCCCGCCACCTCGGCCACGCCGACCTGCTCCGCGAGCGGATTGACGGCCGTGTCGGCCAGTAACCCCAAACGAGCCGGACGTCGACCGTGCTGCACTGCGGGGCAGGCTGAGCGCAAGAGCCGGCGCGCTCGACACGCACGATCGGCGCAGTGCGACACGATCCGTAATTAGCCCATCCCTGCGCCACCACGCGCACCGCCGCCGTTATCTCTAGCCCGATTTTCGAATCCTTCGCTGTATACGCCGGAGGTCCTGGCCTGCGGCGAGGACACGTTATCGACAGTGGTGTCTCCGCCGCATCGGAAATGATGTTGTCCACGTGACCTGCGTCTACCCCTTTCTCGCTGCCGCTTTTAGCGTTTCGCGCCTCACACGTACCGTCGGCAGCGACATGTCACCGCCGCAGACCCCCTGGCCACTGGCACTTTTCGCAGGGGACTTCAGATAACCGCCTGGCGCCGTCTAGGTCGGCTGGTGTTTCACGCTCAGGCCGCACCGAACAGGATATTCTGTCGCGGCGACGAATCTTTGCGAGCGATTAAGATCCCTGACCCGGTGCCTGCGGTTGGTCCTTCGCTGCGGCCTTGCGCGACCGGCGGCCGGTCAGCAGGCCCCGGGTCTGGGTCAGGCACGACTGGTCACCTCCTTCGCCGCCGCGGCATCGGCACCTGCGCACAGCTCCAACACGATTTTTACGACGCCGGCCGCCCGAACGGTTCACTCGCCCGGGTAAAAAATATTTCTTAAATTTTCCGATGGCCGACCTGAACCATTCCTTATGGGTTTGTCGTAACTCATACATCTGGCCAGATGGACATCGGATATCGACCTTCCCGGCGGCGTAGATATTGAAGTCTACCGCGGTCAGGCGCATTGGCTGCCGCGATTGTTAGGAGAACCAGATCATGACTGCCGTGACATCCTGCGCCCACCATGTACCGACGCGAAATGACGTCGACCAGGCGTGTGATGACCCGCTGGTCATCCACTTGATGACCCGCGCAAGAGGCGGAGACAAACGGGCGTGGGACGCGCTCGTCGAACGGTACGCCCCGTTGATCTGGTCGATTTGCCGCCAGTACCGGCTCGGCCGCGACGACGCCGACGACATCGGCCAGAGCGTCTGGATGCATCTGGTGGAACAGCTGGACAAGATCCGCAATCCGGCCGCGCTGGCCGGGTGGCTCGCTACCACCACCCGGCGGGAGTGCGGGCGCCTCGTGCGCGCGGCGCACGCACCGGGCGCGGTTGTTTGCGAGCTCCACGCCGAGATCATCCCAGACGAGCGGGCCGAGGCGGTCGACCAGGAACTGCTCGCGGCCGAACGCCATGCGGCGCTGCGCGAGGCGTTCACTTGTTTGCCCCCGCAAGGCCAGCGGCTGATCGCCATGCTCATCGCGGACCCGCCGGTGGCATATGCCGAGATTAGCG
>Ga0302180_10001405_pt1 | contig 19330 bp, 17 predicted proteins | sample I_Palsa_E3_2_FD_200575 | JGI IMG/M metagenome (GOLD analysis project Ga0302180, IMG submission 200575) | Peat permafrost microbial communities from Stordalen Mire near Abisko, Sweden - I_Palsa_E3_2 | ecosystem: Environmental > Terrestrial > Soil > Palsa > Peat permafrost | place: Sweden... | reverse complement strand
TAGCCCTCGTCGCGCAGGTCGAGCATGCCGCTCACCTCGACCAGTTCGCCCGAGTAGGGCTGCTCCTGGCCCCCGCCCTGCAGCTCGCCGCCCTGGCCGGGGCGGTCACGACCGCGGCGCCGGCGGCTGCGGCGGTTGCCGACGTCGCCGTCGGACTGGTTGCCCTGGCTGTTCTGGTTGCTCTGGCTGTTCTGGTTGCCCTGATTCCGGTTCTGGTTGCCCTGGTTCCGGTTCTGGTTGCGATTGCCCTGCTGGCCGCCGCCGTTGTTCTGGTTCATGGGGTTCTGGTGCTGTCCGTTCTGCCTCGGCGAGGAATCGGCACCGTCGGCCAGCTCGGGCGGCTCGACGAACACGGCCGGTCCGGAGTCGCCGTTGGTCGCCACCTCGGTCGTGCTGGCGGCCGCGATCGCCTCCGACGCCGGTCCATCTCCTGCATCCCCGGTGGCCGCGCGGCTGTCGTCACCGTCACCGGAGACGAAGGAGGCCGTCTCGGCGGCTCCCCTGGCGGCGGCCGAGGCCCGGGAGCGCCGGGCTGGCTTGGGGGCGCCGTTCGTGCCGGAGGCCTCGCCATCGCCGTTGCTCGATGCGGCGGCGGGCCCGGAGGTCACACCGGTGGCATCGAGTATCTGGTCGATGATGTCGGCCTTTTTCGTCCGGGTCGTCGTCTTGAGCGACATGGCCTGGGCGATGGCACTGAGCTCGTCGCGCTCCTTGCCTTCGAGAACTGATCGTTCGAGCTGCTGTTCCGCAGTCATCGGGCTCCTCTTCCAAGAGGGTTGTCGCCGGCCCGGAGTGTTTCCGCGCGTGGCGAGGGAATTTCAGGAAGGAGAAGGGCGTCGCGTGTGCATGCCCTCCCCCGGATCACCTCTGCGTGATGCTCTCCCGGGACCGCTTGTACCCGCGGAGAGCGCTTCGAAGCGCAGTGGGGATGTACTCAGTGTAGCGGGAGGCGGCGGGTTATGCCAACACCCCCCTCCTCGGCGCAGGTCAGTGGGTCCGGGCCCCCACCCGGCGACACCCGCCTACAGGGATATCTCGGCCAGGACCGACTCGAGCTTGAGATCGATGACCGAAGGGACCGAGATCGCCTTGATGGCGAGGTCGGGGTCCTTGAGCCCGTGCCCGGTCAACACGCACACCACTCTCGAGCCCTCCGGCACCCCGTGCTTGATCAGCCCGGCCACCGAGGCCGAAGACGCCGCCTCGCAGAAGACGGACTCCTGCTGGGCGAGAAAGGTGTATGCGTCCATGATCTCTTCGTCGGTGACCGCCGTGATGGACCCGCCGGACTCGGACGCGGCGGCCGTGGCCGAGTACCAACTGGCCGGATTCCCGATGCGGATCGCAGTGGCGATCGTCTCGGGGTTCTCCACGGGGTGGCCCAGCACGATCGGCGCCGCACCCGCCGCCTGGAAGCCCAGCATGCGCGGTAACCGGGTCGACCGGCCCGCCTCCCTGTACTTGAGATAACCCCGCCAGTAGGCCGAGATATTCCCGGCGTTGCCCACAGGGATGCAATGGACGTCGGGGGCATCGCCCAGGACGTCGACGATCTCGAAGGCGCCCGTCATCTGACCCTCGATGCGGTGCGGGTTCACCGAATTGACCACCGTGATCGGCGCGTGGTTGGGCAGGTCGCGCACAATGGTGAGGAGCTGGTCGAAGTTGCCTCGCACCTGCAGCACGCGCGCGCCGTGCATCAGCGCCTGCGCCAACTTGCCCAGCGCGATGTGGCCGTCGGGGATCAGCACGACGCAGGCCAACCCCGCCCGCGATGCGTACGCCGCGGCCGAGGCGGAGGTGTTGCCAGTGGACGCGCACACGACCGCCTTGGCTCCCTCGTCCACGGCCATCGAGATGGCCATCGTCATGCCGCGGTCCTTGAAGCTGCCGGTGGGGTTCGCCCCTTCGACCTTGAGCCACACCTCGGCGCCGACGCGCTCCGACAGCCGGGGAGCCGGGACGAGGGGGGTGCCGCCCTCGAGCAGGGTGACCACCGGGGTCTTGTCGGTGATGGGCAAGAAGTCGCGGTATTCCTCCATGACGCCCCGCCAACCGACCGTCACGACAGACCCGCTCCCCCGTCGTCAGCCCGCTCGCCGATGACCCGCAGCACCCCGCTCACGCGGTCGACCGCCTGGTGCCGGCGCAGCTCGTCGATGGTGGCGAGCAGATCCCCTTCGCGGGCCACATGGGTGAGGAAGATCAGCCGGGCCTCCGCGGCCAGCCCGACCTGCTCCATGGCCCGGATGGAGACGTCGTGGTCACCGAAGATCTTGGCCACGGCGGCCAGCACGCCGGGACGGTCCGCCACGTCCATGCTCAGGTAGAAGGCCGAGTGCATGTCGTTCTGCGAGAACACGGTCGAGCTCGTGCGCTTGGGCGCCGGCGCGGGCGCGCCGGCGAGGAGGTTGCGCGAGGCGTCGACCAGGTCGCCCAGCAAGGCGCTGGCCGTCGGCCCGCCTCCGGCACCGCGCCCGTAGAGCATCAGCTCGCCGCTGACGGCGCCTTCCACGAAGACGGCATTGAACGCCCCGCGCACCGAGGCCAGGGGATGCGTCTTCGGGATCATGGCGGGGTGCACCCGCACGGACAGCTCGGGTCCCCCGTCGATCAGCTCGGCGATCGCCAGGAGCTTGACCGAGTAGCCCAGCCGGTTGGCGTAGGCGACGTCGGCCGCACTGAGGCCGCTGATGCCTTCGCGATACACATCGGCGTCCACGACGTCGCTCCCGAACGCGAGGGCGGCGAGGATCGCCGCCTTGGCCGCAGCGTCGTGCCCATCGACGTCGGCCGTCGGGTCGCGCTCGGCCATCCCGAGCTCCTGCGCCTCGCGTAGGAGCTCGCTGTAGCCGGCACCCTCCTCCTCCATGCGGGTGAGGATGTAGTTGGTCGTGCCGTTCACGATGCCCATGACGCGCACGATCTGCTCCCCGGCGAGCGATTCGCGCAGCGGCCGGATGACGGGGATGGCCCCTGCCACCGCCGCCTCGTAGAGCAGGTCCACGCCGCACGAGGCAGCGACCTCGGACAACTCGGCCCCGGCGACGGCGAGCAGCGCCTTGTTGGCCGTCACCACCGGCTTGCCGTTGCGCAGCGCCGCTTCCACCAGTTCGTGCGCGGGATGCAGCCCTCCGATGACCTCGACCACGACATCGACATCGGCTCGTGCGACCAACGCGCCGGCGTCCGCGCTGAGGAGTTCGGCCGGAATGGCTCCGGGCCGTGGCCGGTCGGGGTGGGCCACGGCGATCCCGACGAGCTCCAGGCGGATGCCGGTGCGGGCGGCGACATCCTCTGAACGCGTGAGAAGTATCTCGGCCAGCGCACCTCCGACGTTGCCGCAGCCGAGCAGGCCGACGCGCACGGTCGGAGCCTGATGGGCGTGAGGGAAGGCGCTGTCCTCGTCGGCGGTCACCTCCAAACGGTACAAGGTACGCGCACGGTGACCTGCGTTTCCTCCCGCCCGGCGGGTCGCGTGTCTGCCGGCTATGCCCTGCGGGCGTGGGTCATCGTCGCCCTCGCCGTGAAAGGCAGGCGACCGAAGTGGAAGGCCGTCACGCGTCGAGCCTCGTGAGATCGTCGAAGGTCTCCCGCCGGACCACCACCCGGGCGGTGCCGTCGGCCACGAAGATGACAGCGGGGCGGGGCACCTTGTTGTAATTGGAGGCCATCACGTACCCGTAGGCGCCGGTGACCGGGGTGGACAGGACGTCGCCCACCTTGAGGTCGTCGGGAACGTAGGCCTCGGGCACAACGAGATCACCGCTCTCGCAGTGCTTGCCGACGACGCGCACCGGCCGCCGGCGTGGTGCCCCGACGGCACGCGGAAGGAAGGCCTCGTAGCCACTGCCGTAGAGGACCGGACGCGGGTTGTCGCTCATCCCACCATCAACGCTGACGTAAGTGCGGATGCCCGGGAGGTGCTTCACCGTCCCGACGGTGTACAGGGTCATGCCGGCCGTGGCGACGATCGAACGCCCGGGCTCCGCCGAGATCCGCGTGGCGGGATCGACGCCCGCCCTGGCGCACGCGCCGAGCGTCGCGTCGGCCCAGGCGGCCTGCGTCGGAGCCGACTCCCCGTTGACGTACGGGACACCCAGCCCGCCGCCCACGACCAATTCAGGGAGCTCGAGCGGGGCGAAGAACGCCCCCAGCACCTCGGCAGCCTGCTCGAATGAGGACGCGTCGAAGACCTGGCTCCCGATGTGCGCGTGGATGCCGATCAACTCGACGCCGGGCATGAGCTCCAGCGCGGCAACAGCCTCGGCCGCGGCCCCGGAGGAGACGGAGAAGCCGAACTTCGAATCCTCCTGCCCGGTCCGCACGAACTCGTGGGTGTGCGCCTCGACGCCGGGCGTCACCCGCGCCAGCACCTTCGGCCTGTCGGCTCCCGACGGTGCGGACTCCAGGAGGGCACCCAGGCGCGCCATCTCGTCGAACGAGTCGATGACGATCCGGCCCACGCCGTGCTGCAGGGCCGTCCGCAACTCGTCGACCGACTTGTTGTTGCCGTGGAGGATCAGCCGCGCCGGGGCGACGCCCGCGGAGAGAGCGACATGGAGCTCCCCGCCGGATGCGACGTCGAGGTGCATCCCCTCGTCCTGAGCCAGACGGGCCATGGCGCCGCACAAGAAAGCTTTGGTGGCGTAGGCGACGCCGTCGCCCCACGCCGCGACCGCCTCCCGGCACGCATGGCGCAGATGCTCCTCGTCGTACACGAAGAGTGGCGTGCCGAACTCCTCCGCCAGCTCCAGGAGATCGAGGCCGCCGATGCGGAGATGCCCCTTCCCGTCGACCGAGGCCGAGCGCGGGAGGAGGTGGCGCTCCAGGGGCGCCGTCGCGACGTCGTGGTCAGTCGGCATGGAGGTGCAGGATAAGGCAGCAATCCGCCCTTCCCTGAGGGGGAGAGAGCCATCCCGGCGTGACGAGTACGCTCGTCCCCTGCCTTGTATCTCCCGCCCCCGTAGCTCAGCGGATAGAGCACCGGCCTCCGGAGCCGGTGGCGCAGGTTCGAGTCCTGCCGGGGGCGCTCTACATTTTCCCTAGTCAGCTGCCATTTTTGGAATCTTGGCCGCTCCGCCTCATCGGCGCGGCAATCCACTCTGGCAATCCGTATCGCTGCGTCGGAATCCTTGGATTCCAAGGAGCGGCCATGTCGGGTCACATGCAGCAGGGAGGACCATCGACCTGGCGGCCGCATGCCTTCGTCGGAAAAGACGGCAACGGACGAAAGCGATGCACGTCGACGACGTCCATGGCACCAAGAAGGAAGCGGGCATCGCTCTCACGGCGTTCGTCACCGAGGTCGAACGACAGCGCTTGGGGTGATACTTAGCTTGATGGCGGCACGCATCCAGATTGCATGTGCCATCGCGGACTAAGTCATGATCGTAAGCGACTTTTCCGCTCAGTGGAGAAGGGTCCGACGGACTCAGTATGACGGGACTACCGCTCAGATGCTCCAAATGCACAACAACGACGGACTCGTGCTTACGTACCGGCCAGTTCTTCAATTCGATGCAGCATTGAAGAACAGCGTCCACCTCATCACCCCGCACCGAACGCGCGCCTAACGCTCTCTGAATATCGGAAGTCAACGCTTCGCGCTCGGCCGGATCGTGAGTGAGCAGTACCAACGTGGACCCAGCGGAGAGTTCGAATGAAGTGGCATGACCGACGCCCGATGCGGATGTCACTGGCTGCAACAGTCGGGTCCCGGTGCCATCGACGATCAACGCGCTTGCTCCGGATCCTGCTCGCCCCAGCTCAACACGTCCGTTGGTCGGGTCGACCATGGCATACACGCAGTCAGCACCAACCGAACTTGTCTCAGCGAGCTCAACTGGGGCAAAGCCCGCCATGGCATTCGCCCAAATTGCTTCTCTCGTTTCGAGTGCTGAAGTCGTCGTTCTTGGCACGCTTCTCCCGACCCCAGCCAGGATGCGCTTCCCGCTGATCGGAGAGAGCTCGAACCACGAACGAGGTCCGTGTTCCTCGAATGCGGCCGCCGGCCCCGCCGCCGCCGCGACGAGGCCTTGGCACCGGAGCTGCACATCAGCACCTTCGAAGAAATACTCGTACTGAGGCTCGTTCATTTCGAAATGAAAGGTCGTCGTCACCTCACAACTCCTTTCTCATAAGTCACTGACCGGCCCCGGCCCCGGGCGAAATCGCCAATTGACTCCATCCGCCCGGGGCCGCATCTTCATTGCCAGAGCCCAGGCCTACGACTGCTCACGCGCCATCCAAGAAGCCAAGGCTCAATGGTCCCCGCCCCAGAAGCTCAGACGTAGCCTCCTTCCTGGTCGTACTGAACGGACCTTCCGGGGTGGCTGTGTCTATGCAGAGATGTCTATGCAGAGATGAGTTCGCTCTCCGCCCGACTCTGAACTTGGATCCGCCGCGGCTTGGCATGCGGAGCGATCGGGATCGAGAGGGTGAGCACACCGGACTGATACTGAGCCTCGATACTCTCGGTATCGAGATTCGTTCCGAGAAACACCTGTCGGACATAGGTGCCGTAAGCGCGTTCGGCGATCAGCACTTCGACCTCTTCGCTCTCGGGCGGTGCGGGCCGCTCGGCCTTGATCGTCAACACGTTGTCTTCCACGGTCAGTTCGACCGATTCAGCCGAGACGCCGGGTAAGTCGAGGGTGATCAAGAAGGTGTCGCCCTTGCGAAATGCGTCCAGGGGCATCCGCATCTGCCGGTCTTGCTGGGCAGCGCCAGCCAGCTGTTGAAAGAGCCGGTCAACATCACGAAACGGGTCTGAACGTACGAGAGCCATTGCAGTTCCTCCTTTTGTGTGAGCTCCCATTTCAGCGCCACTTTCAGCGTGACAGAGAAATTATTAGCACTCTCGTCTCGAGAGTGCTAGACCCATTTCAAAGTTTTTCGACGCGCTGCGGAGGCTTCTGAGCGCGCCACTTGGCTGCTTTGCGCCGCTTGTAGTGCCGAGGCCGACGTGCCGGCCAGCGAAGTCCTCGTCGAATTGCCCAGTCGACCTGAGGCGGTGTGGTAATTCTCCAGCTCGCGTGGGCAGACCGGTGTGTCAAGAAACAATCGCGAACATCCGACGTGAGACCACCCGTCGTCAATGAGAGGGCAATCCGAATTCGCAGTCAAATCGGGTCCGCGGAAGAGATGCTCCCGAACCCGTTGGACGAGGGGCTGCCTAAAGCGATTTCAATGGATTGCAGAAACGGGACAACTCAGACCGGCCTCCGGAGCCAGATTCGGCGTGGCGATTGATGTAATGGATTTCTTCCACCGAAGTGGACGGCGATTCCCTCGAGCGCCGCATCGATGGCTCGCTCGCAGCACTCGGTGACGAGAGGCCTCTCAAATGCGGCCACGCTGCGTGCGCTTATGCACGCAGTGTGACAAGTTGGTGGGGCATGATGTGCCCGTAATACCCCTTGAGCCACAAAACGAGGTCGGAGGCAGGCAACGGGTGGCTCCAGTGGTAACCCTGGCCGACGTCGCAACCGACACCTAGAAGAAACGCCAAGCCGCCAGTGGTCTCCACACCCTCGGCAATCACTCTCTTTCCAAGCCCGTGAACCAGGTCGACGATGCCCCGAACGATGTGGGCATCGGGAACGTAGTTTGCGAGATCCATGACAAAGGACTTGTCGACCTTGACCCATGAGACAGGCAGGTCGCGCAGATACGCGAGAGAGGAAAAGCCAGTACCGAAGTCGTCGATGGCCAGAGCGAAGCCTTTCGCGGCCAGAGCCGTGAGTACTACGATGGCCAGCGTCGGCTTGGCCATCACTCCAGATTCGGTCACCTCCAGCTCCAGAGCGCAAGGTGGCACCCGGTGTCGCCGACAGAGCTCATCGAGCCTCTCTGGGAGACCGGGATCGGTGAGCGAGTCGACGGAGAGGTTCACGGCCACAGGCAGGTCGATCCCGTTCGAGAGCCACCTTGCATGCTGGGCGACGGCCTCCTCTAAGACGAAGGCGGTGAGGTCGGCGATAATGCCCGTTCGCTCGGCCAGAGGGATGAACTCATCGGGAAGCACCAGGCCGCGAGTGGGATGTTGCCAACGCACCAAGGCTTCGACACCGACGACAATTCCGCTGGCCAGTTCGACTTTTGGCTGGTAGTGGAGGACGAGCTGACCGCCGGCGATGCCCGCTCGCAACTCGGCGGCTTGTCGCTCAGCATGGGCGTCGAACGCTCGCCGCTTTGTGATGTCCGCAAAGCTCACCACGGCGCCTGTAACCACACCGTCGATGAGAAGAGGTGCCGCGGAGTACTCGACTGGCAGGCGGGTCCCGTCCTTGCACCAGAAGACCTCGTCGTCGACCCGGCACTCGAGGGCGGACATGGCAGCCAACTTGATCTTGCAGGAGGACGCCCTGTACAACGAGCCATCCTCATGGTGGTGATGGACCAACTGGTGCATCTCACGACCGAGCATCTCTTTCGGCTGGTAGCCAAGCATCTTGGCCCCCGTCGGGTTCATTGATGTGCACACTCCGTCTGTTGCGACGGTGGCGATGCCTTCAGCGCTCGAAGCAAGCAAGAGCGCGTTGTGACTGCCACCTTCCTCGCTCGCCCGCAGTGCCTGAGAGGTCGAGTCAGCATCGGCCCGCTTCCGGCCCTCCTCCGAGGCGGCGAACACCAAGGCAAGGATCAACGCTCCGAGGCCTCCAAGGCCGCCGAACAACGTGATGATAAGGACCAGATTTTCGAGATCGTGATATTGAGCTTGGCGAGACTGTTGGACCTGAGTCTCGGCAGACTCGATGGCGCTCACCTTGCCACGGATGATGTTCATTGTGCTCTTGCCGGTGGTGTCCAGCCCGAGCGAACGAACGTCCCGACCGGCCCCGATCGCCTCCTGCTTGCGCAGGGACTCGAGCGTCGCCAGCTCCGACGTGGTCAAGCTCTCGACCTGATGGACCCTGGCTGCCTGAGCCGGCTCCTCGCCCACCAGAACCTTCAGCGTCGACAGAGTCCTGGGCAATTGCGCGAGCGCGAGGTCATAGGGTTCGAGGAACGACGTTTCGCCTGTCGCCTGAAAGCCGCGTACGCCGGTCTCAGCATCGACCAACAGTGTCAGAGCGCCCTCCGAACTGGCCTGCACCTCGTTGGCATGCACGACAGCCTGGTCGGCGGCGTTCTGGGTCCGACCCACGATCAAGAGGCTCGCCAGGGCCAACAGGATCGCCAGCACCGGGATCGCCGCCAAGTGTGCTGACTTGGCCGTGAGGAAGCCCCTCACTCCAAAGGTGTCTGGCTCAACAACGTGACAGGGTTCACCAGGTTGGTTATCGGCACTTTTGGCAGAAACCTTGACAGTGCGGTAGGTGGTGTGAAAGTGCCATGAGCGGCCCTGGTTGTCGTGGACCCGGACGTCGGAAGGGTCGCCCGGTTATGGCGTTCAGGGGGCTGTCGATCATGAATCGCACCCAGCCAGTTCGCGGCCCCTATTGTGAGGGCAAGTCTTGGCCCCCGCATCGGTCGCTCTGGAGGTAGAGCAGACCGGTCACCAAGATGATGCGTTGTTTCCCCTTGGCGGGTTAGGTGTAGATGGTCGAGGGACCGCGCTGCCTCCGCACAATCCCTAACCTCCGACTTGTCCCACTATCGGAGCGTTCGGAACGCGGCCCGCATCTCTTCTGAAAAGAGTTGCGGCTGTTCCCAAGCCGCGAAGTGGCCTCCTCGGTCGAGTTCGTTGAAGTAGATGAGATTGTCCGGATAGGCGCGCTCGGCCCAGCTCCGAGGGGCCTGATAGAGCTCGTCAGGAAAGACGCTGATGGCGAACGGGATAGTGATGTTCTTGGCGTCGAAGAAGTCCGCCTTGTTCTCCCAGTAGAGACGGGCCGAGGACACTCCGGTGTTGGTCAACCAGTAGAGGTCGATGTTGTCCAAGAGGTCGTCTGTCGTGAGGTCACTGTGGTAGGTCCCATCAAGGACACCTTCGACGAGTCCGGGCTGACCCGTGCCGTCGCCGTGGTCAAGCATGAACGCTGCGAGATCCACGGGTGAGTCCGCGAGTCCGTACAGCGTTTGCGGTCGTGTCGTCATGATCTGTGCGTAGGCAACGTGCTTGCCGTAGAAGTTGCTCAGCTGCTCATAGGCACGCAGTTCATCGCCAGAGAGGTTCGAGGGTGGCGGGTCGCCTTGCTCGAAGCCCTTCACCAGATCGTGCGGGGCAGTACCCGGCATGTTGGAATGAATGCCAAGCAGTTCGGGAGGGGCCTGCTCACCCATCGACTGTGTGACTGCCGCACCCCAATCCCCGCCCTGCGCGACAAAGCGCGTGTAGCCAAGCCGCTTCATCAGCATCACCCAGGCGCTTGCGGTGCGCACCGGATCCCAGCCGGTGGCGGTCGGCTTGGCGGAAAACCCGTAGCCGGGCAGCGAGGGAATCACCAGATGGAACGCGTCCGACGCACCACGCCATGTGCCGTAGGGTCGCTAAGCGGCTCGATGACCTTGAGCTGCTCGATGACCGAGCCGGGCCACCCATGGGTGATGATCAGCGGCAACGCATCCTCGTGGCGAGATCGGACGTGAATGAAATGAATGTCAAGGCCGTCGATCTCGGTCACGAACTGCGGCAGGGCATTCAGTTTCGCTTCTGCCGTGCGCCAGTCATGCTTCTCGGCCCAGTAGTGCGCTAGCTCTTGCATCATCGCCAGGCGCACGCCCTGGGTGTCATCAGTCACCGTCTCGCGCTCGGGCCACCTGGTCGCGCCGATGCGCCGGCGCAGGTCGTCGAGGGTTTCCTGTGGAAACTCGATGCGGAACGGGCGAACGGTTGTATCTGGTGGCATGGGATTCCCTTCTCCGGGCCTCGGCGCAACTTCTCTAACCCAGCACTCACTCAGCGCCTGACATCCGTCACGAATACTGGGAAAGGACAAGCAGAGGTGCGTGCGACATCTAGAACCTGACCAACCTCCGCGGAACGACGAACTGTCTCGCTGAAGAAGTCCGGATGCTCTATTCCGACATCCCAACAAATGGACCGACGCCGTACTTCTTCGACATCCTCCCTTTTCTCGTCAACGTGAAAAGACCCGGCGTCGTTAACGGCGTCCGACAACCCTCGGGAGCACCTCTTTTCGAAAAGGTACGCCCTGCCTTTCGAACAGTCAATGGGCGCTGGCAACATCGAGCAAAGGTCACGGCTCGTGGAGAACCGACTCGAAGTACGCCTGAGGTCTGTGACATCGTTCGCCGGCACAGACGCTCTTCAATCTCCTCCCGGAGATGCCCAGCTACGGACGCTGGCTCGCCCGTCAGAGGAGTTCGGCTCGACGACGGACGCGGAGCCCTAAGTGTTCTTAAGGGTCGTTGCCAGCACGATCCGTTACTCTCGATTCGACCACGATCCCAGAAAACGATGGAGGGTCGCCATGAGCACCGACGTCATTTCGTTCAGTTCCACCCAAGAGCTTGCGGACGCCATGCGACGTGCGGAAGCAGCCCACGGCGAGCACGAGAAGCGCATCGGAAGGGCCGACCCCGCCTGGCCCGACTGGTACGCCAAGTACATGGTGGCGGAGAAGGCGGGCGAAGAACTGCCTTTGTGAGCGAGAGAAACGGAACGGCCGATTCTTTCGCCCATCATGTTCAGGGAACGGTGCGTGCGCACTTTCTTCCGATCCTGGCCGCGATGCGCAGTCGCACAGGTGTCTCTGGACACTGACCTCCACCACTCCCCCACAACATCGTGCAATCGAAGAGAGCGGCCGAGGCCGGTGGTCATGCCGGAACGAGTTCTCGCGCGGACCATGAGCACACAGCCGGGACGGGATACCTCCTGCGGCAGCTAACCGCCGCTGCGCCCGCCCACCGCGCTCTCTGCATCAGTCCTGTGGGGCGTCGGCGCGGTGCTGTCCTTGAACGCCACTCCGGCGTGAACCGCGCCCCCGAGGACCGCTTCAGCGTGCGTGATGACGCCTTCGAGTTGGGCCATGGCGGGAACGGCCACAGAGATGCGCCGCCCGGCGAGCTGGGATGGCGACGGGTGGGCGAACGTCACTCCCAGGCCGAGCATGGAGATATCGTCAATGCGGCATCGCCGCTCGCCGGACTCCCCCTCTATGCGGCAGACGCCGTCCCAGCCTGCACGGAGGCGTTTGACTCGACGGCTGTACGTCATATCGGACCCTCCCTTCCGGCTGGCTGGCTGCTGACGGGCGTCACCGGCACCGCGGGCTCGTCAGCCCCCGACGACGACCTCATTCTTCGATCCCGACCTCTGATTGGCCCGGCGGGCGGCGTACGCCGCAAAGGCACGACTGTCCGATGGGATCTCCCCCGCTTCGAGGTTCTCCCGGCGGATCCGCTCCAGGACCTCGGCGCGGTCGATGCGAATCTGGCGAGGGGCCTCGATCCCGAGACGCACCCGGCCGTTCTCGGACACCGATATCACGGTCACCACGACGTCGTCGCCGATGACGATCTTCTCTCCCACCTCCCGGGTCAGCGTCAGCACGCGATCCCTCCCTCTCCCGTTCCGTCGGTGGGGCGCGGCGGGAGCAACGGTGTGCGGACCCGCCAGCCCACCTCGCTCTCACTTGTGGCCGGCACGAATTGATCGGCCAAACCGTTGTGACGGTTGACCACGATGGGTGAAAAAAGATTGACCGTTGATCGTTCGAGCGGGGTGCGTTGCGTCACGATCGACAGCAGGGTCGCGTCCTCTTCGACCCTGATATCGAGCGCGTCGGCGAACTCGTCATCGAGCGCCACCTGGTAGTCAGGCCACACGTACCAGGGCGTCAGCGTCAGGAACCGTGGGCTCGGGACCGCCACGCCGCTCCGCAGGCGCACGTTCTCGTCGGTGCACCGCAACTCGGCAAACATGCCCGGAACGTCCCCCTCAATGGGCTCGAGCAGGAAGTGGGTCGCACCGATCCACCCGAGCATCTCGCGGCGGAACGTGATCTCCATGCAGGTCAAGGTGATCGGAACTGTGACCGTCGTCTGCAACTGTGTTCTCCTTGGCGTAGGGGACGGCCGACGACTACAGGTCGCGCGGCGATCCAGGCGGTGGGGGGCTCCGATTCTCACGATCGCGAGCCACCCGTTGACATCACGTTCCTCTGCGTCATAGGAAGTGGACCAGTGTCTCGGGAATGGCCTGCGACGCCGCCCACATGGCAGCCTGGTAGTTGGTCATCTGCGAGTCGAGCTGGGTCGTGACGGTCGCCACGTTTACGTCTTCCAACCCGGCCTGGGTGTTCTGCACCGACGTGAGCTGTGTCGTCAAGGATGCAGAGACCGCGGCGACCTGATTCGACCCGTTCCCGAGCACCGCGCTCGCTTGCTCCGCCGTGCTGATATTGGCGTCGAGCGCAGTCAGCGCGGCATTCAACTGGGTTGCCGTGGGGGTACCCGATCCCAACTGCCCGACGACTGTGGTCAGCGTGTTGAACACGCTTGCCGCGCCGGCGCCGAAGACCGAGGGGCCGGGCACGGAGAGATCGGCGGTCTGACCTGAGCCGGCGCCCGGGCCGACGACGACGTTCGGCGTGTCTGTATTCCCTAGGTAGTTGCCGGCCGCGTCATACGCCTGGCTCGACGCCGACGTACCGGCGAAGATCGGTCGACCTTCGTACTGGGTATTGGCGGTGGAAAGCAGATCCGCATTGATCCCCTGCAGTTGCTGTGCCGCGGCCTCATAGGTCGTCGCGTTCTGGGTCCCTTGGTTGAGGGTCTGCAGTACCAGCGTCCGCGCGCTCTGCATGTCGTCGAGCACACTGTTCAGGGCGTCATTTCCCATTCCCAACCAGGACGTGGCCGTCTGGGCGTTCGCCTGCCAATTCGAGAGCTGGCTTGCCTGCGAGGACAGCTGGAGCACCTGCGTCACGGCGGCCGGATTGTCCGAGGGTTTGTTGAGCGCACGACCCGAGGAGACCTGCTCCTCGAGGTTGGCGATGCTCAGCTCCTGCTGATTGAGCTGTTGGGTGATGGCCTGCGAGAGCGTGATGTCGGCGACTCCCACGTCACACCGCCTGGAGGAGGGACTGGAATGACTGGTTGATGGCATTGATCGCCTGGGAAGCGGCTTGGAACGCGTTCTGGGCGCTGAGGATGTCCACCTCCTGCTGGTTCTGGTTCACGCCGGAGATGGAGGCCAGGTTGCCGGCGGCTGTGGTCGCCAGATTCGTTGCCGCGGTGGAGGTGCCCGATGCGTCGGAGGCCTGGGTGCCGAGGGTGCCGATGAGGGATTGGTAGAGCGTGTCAGGGCCGGTCGTCGCGCCCGCCAGTGCCGCCATGGCCTGTGCATTAGCGCTGTCGAGCGTGGCCGTGCCGACGACGTTCGAGTTGCTCGGCCCCGGTGCGGCCGCCGTGGCGATGAGAGAGGGGTCAGCGAGATAGGCCGAAGAGACGGCGATGGTGGCGGCCGACATGGTGCTGGGCGTGTACATGGAGGTCGAACCCTGGTCGACGAAGATGTTCGGCAGGATCGTCCCGGTGTAGCCCCCCGCGATCGCCGAACCGGGATCGCCGTTGGCCGCCATGCCGTTGGCCTGCAGCGTATTGAGGCCCCCGGCCAGCGCGTTGGCGACCGCTGAGAGTTGGGCCTGATACCCGGGCAGCGTCGAATTCACTGCCGTCAGGTCGGCACCGATCGAACCGCTGGGTTGCAGTGCAACCCCGGACGACGTGGCGATGCCGAGATTCTCCGTGGCGGCCGAGCCCGTGGACACGAGGGTCTGCGCAACGTCACCGGAGACCAACTGCACACCGCCCGAATTGATGGTCAGGGCACCGCCGGCCGTGGTCGACGTGCTGATTCCCAGGAATCCGGCCAGTTGGTCGACGGCCGATCGCCGCTCGTCGCTCAGCGCATTGACGTTCTGGCCGGCCGAGTCGCCGGCAACGATCCCTTGATTGAGCTGTGCCACCTGGTTCAGCAGCTGATTGACCTGGGCCAGCGTCCCCGAGTCTGCCGCACCGGTCCCGACTTCCGATTGCAGCGAGGACGAGAGCTGGGAGAGCTGTGTCGAGGTGCTGTTGAGCGCTTCGGCCAGGCCGCTGGCGTCGGCGGCGACGGTCTGCTGAGCGCCAGCCTGGTTCGGATTGGCAGCCAGGGTGGAGAGATCGCTCCAGAACGTCGAGAGTTGCGCCGACAGACCGTCGCTGCTCGGTTCGGGGAAGACGGCTTCGATGGAGCTCATCACCTGGTTCGTCTGGTTCGCTGCCCCCTGCACGCCCTCGGCGGCGACATTGGCCGATTCGTAAACGGCGTCGGTGAGCTCCGACACCGAGGCCACGGTGACCCCGCGACCGGCTTGCAGCGGCCCGGCGGCAGCCTCGGGGGAGAGGTTGACCACCTCCTGCGCATAGCCGGGGGTGTTGATGTTTGACAGGTTGTTCGAGGCGGTGTCGAGCTCGGCAGTGTCGGCGTTGAGCCCGCTGGCGGCGATGGAGAGTCCGAAGTCGCTCACATCGCTCCCTGCACGATCTGAGGCCGAGTTGGTCCCTGGCGCCCGTAGCTCGAGCCCCCGCTGCCGGAAAGGAAGCCCAACGCCTCCCTCAGCAGGGTCGAGCGGCGGCCCAGAGCGGAGATCGTCAGGTCGGCGACGCTACGGATGTTGGCCATCTGCTCCAAGAGGAGACGGCGCCGATCGTGCAGCATCTCGCCCCAACCATCGTCGACCTGCGCTGCGATCTGGGGGAGGCGCGCCTCGGGGTCGAGCAAGAACGCCTCGGTGATGCCGGACGTCGCCGCGGCGCGGCGCAGATCGATCAGGCGGAGCTGGTCGGTCGTCGCCTGGAGCTCGCGGACCGACTTTGGCAGCCAAAAGGCCTGGTCTGCCGCTACCAGGGAGCCGAGCACGACGAGGCGGAACCGCAGGAGCGTCAACTGCTCCAGCTCGGCGTCCAGCGACTCGATCAATTCTGCGAGGAGGTCTTCGGTGCTCACCGCCCTGAACAACGACCCGAGGGTGCGGCGAGTTGCGGGGTCAGTTGTCCAAATCGGTGGACACGGCACCGAATCGCTCACCTTCGGCGGATGCCCGTGCGTGTATCCGGGCGTAGCGGAGAACCAGCCCGGTCACCGTCCAGACGAGAATGGCGCAGAGGCCCAGGGCGAGGGCCAGGCGGACGAGAAGGGTCACCGCCGAGAGGTTCCCGTTCATCAGTTCCCACAGGGAGGGCAGCACGAGGGCCACCGCCAGCACCACCGTGGCCACAGGACGGAAGCGCAACACGTCGACGGCGAACCACTGGAGGTCACGACGCCTCATCGGCCCTCCTCCACCGCCCGTGCCGCCAACAGCAGGGTCCAGCCCAACGTGGAGCACGCCCGCCCGTCGACGAAGGCAATCGGGACCAGGCCGAGGAGCTCAGCGGGGGTTCGGGTTCCCGAGAGATCCCACAATGCCAGAGCATCCACGGGGAGAAGCCCGTTGATCCAGTGCTCCACGTCCGCCCTCTTGCAGTGGGCGCCGACCGCTGCCAGGAGGTAGTCCGGGGTGGCTTGGTCGAGGAGTTCGCAGATCTCCGGCCGCAACGGAGTCCCGGGCGCAGCATGAACCGCCACCAGAGACACGCGCCCGCTCGCTCGCCGCCTTGCGATCTGACGACCACGACGCGTGCCGTCGGTGCCTGCGGGGCCCCCGGACCGCACGACGTCGCCCCGACCCAGCGAAAGCTGTTGCACTACCAGATCCACTGTGCGATCGACATCCTGGTCGGACCCCACGATCGCCACCACCGCGCCGGCGCTGGTAGGTATCGGCGGTGGCGTGGGCAGTGTTTCCAACGCCCCCGCCAGCTGGTCCAGCGAGGGACGCCGCCCTCGCGGCAGAAACGAGTTGGGGACCCCCAGGCCTCGGAGCCCGGGCCGCAGGTCCGGGATGCGCGCCGGACGATGCTCTTGCTCCGGCCTTCGTGCCGCGGTCGACCGGCGGATGGGTGGTCGGGGTCGGGCCTGCGGTTTCGCTCGAGGCGTCTTCGTGGCCGGGCCCGCCGTCGCCGCGACGACGGCACTCGTCGGCGGGGGCTCCATGCCATGGGGCTGCTCCGGACTCGTCGCGACGGCATCAGCCGGGAGGTCGGGCCGGACCTCGACCTCCTCGTGGCCCGGCTCGGGCTGGTCCTCGCCGTCCGCCCGGTCGGTCGCGGGCGCCTGCCGTGGCGGAGGCGGCGGGAGTGCCGTGCTCACCTCGTTGGCTTCGGCCTCGCGTGCCAAGGCCGCTTGGGCTTCTGCGAGCACCTCGTCGAATGCCTCGTCCGGAATCCGCAGCGACCGCAGGGAGACCTGATCGGAGGTGGCTTCGACCAGTCCGAAAAGGTGGTCCTCGGGCCAGACTGGCTGCTCCTCGTCCTCCCGACGGATCGGCTCGGGGACCGAGGTCGCCTTGGTGCCATCAACGACGGGATTGCGGCGGCGCACGCGGCTCTTCTTGTCGGGCTCGGCCCGCGTCGTTCGGCCGCGCGCTGCCTCTGACCCCGGGGGTGGGGTCAGCGAGGCCACGAAGACCTCTCGGGCGAAGAACCCGCCCACCCCGCCACGCCGTGTCTTCCAGCAGCGCAGAGCGCCGGCGTCTCCGAGTGCGGCTCGGGCGCGCGCCACGGCCTCTTCTGCCGTGCGTCCCTCGAACTGCGCGGTCTCGCTCATGTCGACGCCGATCGGCTCATTGCGCGACCACGGCCTCATCGGACACGCTGCCCACTGTTTCGAGGGACATCGCGGCTCCGATCTCCCCCGCGCCGACGATGGCGAGACGAGGAAGGCTCGGCTTGAGCAGGCGCCGCAGAGCCAGGCGCAGGCGGGTCGCACAGAGCAGGACAGGGGTGACCCCCCGGGACTCTGCCTCCTGGGTCAACTTGGCTACCTGGCGCACCAGCGACTCGGCCACGGCCGCCTCGATGCCGAGGGTGCGACCGCGGTCGCCGGTACGGATTGAGGCGATCAGACCCTGTTCGAGCGACGGCGCCATGGTGATGATCGGGATCACACCGTTGACGGCGAACAAGGAGCCGATGGTCGAGCCCAGCGAGATCCGCGCCGCCTCCAGGAGGCTGTCGGCATCCTTCTGTTGGGTGCGCGCCTGCTCGGTCGTTGATTCGACGATACGCACCAGATCGCGGACCGGGACGCCCTCGTCGAGAAGGCCCCGCAGCACCCCCTGCACATCGCCGAGCGTGACATTGGCGGCCGCCATCTCTTCGAGGACGACAGGATTGGAACCCTTCAGTGCGTCGAGCAGCAGTTTGGTGTCCTGGCGGGACAAGATCGTGCCGGCATGCTCGCGGACGACCTCAGCGAGGTGCGTGGTCACCACCGCGGAGCGGTCCACCACCGTCACGCCGGCCACCACCGCTTGGTGGCTGAGCTCCGCGGGGATCCACTTGGCCCGTCCGCCGAAGGCCGGGTCCCGCGTCTCGACCCCGGCCAGCTCTTCGAGGTTCTGGCCAACTGCCAAGAGCTTCCCTCGCGGTGCTTCGCCCCGCGCCGCCTCTATCCCCTGCACCCGGATGGCGTAGACGGAAGGTGGCAGATCGAGGTTGTCACGGGTGTGGACCTGGGGCATGACGATGCCGAGCTCCGCCGCCACGTTCCGCCGCAGGGCCTTGACCCGGTCGAGCAGGTCACCTCCCCGTTCGGTCTGGACGAGATCGATCAGTTCGAGCCCCAGCTCGAGGACCAGCTGCTCCACGGCAATGCCGGCGGCAATCGATTCTGGGGTGTCCGTGGCCACGGCGGCCGGCGCCTGCACGGGTTCTGCATCCTGCGCGCCCGCGTCCTTGGGCAGGCGAGTGCCGAAGAAGAAGACGCTTCCTCCCACGAGGAGGAACGGCAACTTCGGCAGCCCGGGAATGATGGCGAGGCCCGCCATGACCAATCCGGTCGTCCGCACAATCCGCCGGTAGCGAGACAGTTGCGTCAGGACGTCGTGGCCGAGATCGTGCTCGGTGGCGGCCCTGGTCACGATGATGGCGGTCGACAGAGACAGCAGCAAGGCGGGGATCTGCGACACCAATCCGTCGCCGACCGACAGCAGACTGTAGGTGGAGATGGCGTTGGACAGTGAGAGGTGATGCTGGGCCACACCAATGGCGAGGCCACCGATCAAGTTGATCGCGGTGATGACGATGGCGGCGATGGCATCGCCGCGGACGAACTTCGAAGCGCCGTCCATTGCTCCGTAGAAATCTGCCTCGTCGGCCACCTCTTGGCGCCGGCGCTTGGCCTCGACCTCATCGATCGCACCTGCGTGCAGGTCGGCGTCGATCGCCATCTGCTTGCCCGGCATGCCGTCGAGGGTGAAGCGAGCAGCGACCTCGGCCACCCTGCCCGCTCCGGAGGTGATCACCACGAACTGAATGACGATGAGGA
>Ga0302180_10001403_pt1 | contig 19346 bp, 16 predicted proteins | sample I_Palsa_E3_2_FD_200575 | JGI IMG/M metagenome (GOLD analysis project Ga0302180, IMG submission 200575) | Peat permafrost microbial communities from Stordalen Mire near Abisko, Sweden - I_Palsa_E3_2 | ecosystem: Environmental > Terrestrial > Soil > Palsa > Peat permafrost | place: Sweden... | reverse complement strand
TTCCGCGACGCCGGGCGCGGCCAGCAGCGCGGCTTCGACCTCGATGCTGGAAACGTTCTCGCCGCCACGGATGATGATGTCCTTGATCCGGTCGACGATGTGCACGCGGCCGGCGTCGTCGACGCGGACGATGTCACCGGTGTGCAACCACCCGTCGACGATCGTCTCCGCGTTCGTCTCGGGTCGCTGCCAGTAGCCGGCGGTGACGTTCGCGCCGCGCACGACCAGTTCCCCGGTACTCGGGTCGTCGCCGAGCGCGACGATCCCGAGGTCGACGGACGGGACCGAGTAGCCGACGGAATCGGCGTGTTCGATGGCGTCATCGTGGGGCAGCACGCTCATGATCGACGCGGTCTCGGTCATCCCGTAGCCGTTGAAGACCCGCGCGGCGGGGAACGCGTCCTGCAATGCCCGGGCCAGCGTCGGGGCGATCGGCGCGCCGCCGTAGCCGACCCACCGCACCGCCGACACGTCCGTCGTCGCGAACTCGGGGCGGCGCAGGATCAGGGAGTAGATCGCGGGGACGCTCACCATGAAGGTGATCCGCTCAGCCGGGACCGACGCGATCATCTTCGCCTGGTCGAACGCCGGCAAGATAACCGATGTGCCGCCGACTCGGGCGGCGACGAGCAGTTGCGCGTTACAGCCGGTGACGTGGAACAGCGGCACCGAGATCAACGTCCGCAGCCCGGCGCCGATATCGGCGGGAAGGCCGAGGCAGGTAAGCATGTTCTCGGCATTGGCCAGAAACGCCTCGTGGGTTGTCGGCACGCCCTTGGGATTGCCGGTGGTGCCGGATGTGTAGAAGAACGCCGCGACGTCGCTGAGGGCAAGTCCGTCCACGACCAGCGGGTCCCCATCCGGCAACGGACTGTCCGCGGCGAGGTCCACCGTGACCCCGGCGTCCCGCAGCACAAACTCGACCTCGGCCGGGGACGAGCGGGTGTTGACCGCGACAGCCACGCCCCCGGCCATGAGCGTGCCCCAGAACGCGAGCACCCAGTTCACCCCGGCCCGATAGCGCACGGCGACCCGGTCGCCGCGCGCCACCCCGGCCGCGCGCAAGCCCCCCGCGACCCGCGCGGCACGGTCCCACAGCTGCCGGTAGGCCAGCCGCTCGCCACCGACCTCGACCACCGCCTCCACGTCCGGGCCGGTCTCCACCTGGCGCGCGAGCATCGCGATCAACGACCCGGGCAGCTCCGTGTAACGAGGAATCCCGTGCCCGTCAGCATGAACACGCCGGCGCGGGAAGGGGTTGTGCGTGCGGGAAATCTCGAAAACTGCCGTCGGGCTCACTCCTGGCCTCCGGTGCAGTAGCGGGCGGGGTTGCGGACCAACATCGCCAGCTCCAGCCTAGTGAAACAGTTAGATATAGTGTGCCATTATAGGACACATGATGGCAATGTCCCATGCGTGATACTAGGGTAATGAACACCGGAACCCCTCCGCGCGCGGCCGACGGTGCGCGGCTGGGAACGGCGCTGACCCGCCGCGCTGCCATCAACGCGGCGACCCAGGCCTACCTGCGCGGCGAGGCGGTGGACATGTCCGCGCTGGCCGCCCAGCTCGGCATCGGGCGCTCGACGCTCTACCGGCTAGTCGGCAATCGCGACGATCTGCTGGGGATCGTGCTGGCCGAGGCCACCGAGCGCACGTTCCGCCGCGCGGCCGCCGGCGCCGCCGCCGAAGGCGGCGTCGACCTCGTCCTCGACGTCATCAACCGGTTCATGCACGCCGTCATCAACGCCGAACCGCTGCAGACGCTGTGCAAACACGAACCGCTGGTGTTCATCCGGCTCGCGCTACTGCCCGGCGCCGTCGAGCAGACCGCGGCGAAACTGATCGCCGAGCTGCTGCAAACCGAGGTCACCGCCGGCCGGCTCGAAACATCGCTACCCGCCACCACGCTCAGCCAAGCCATCGTCCGAATGTGCGACGCCCACCTCTACGCCCCCCTGCTCGGCGGGACCGAACCCGAGATAGACACCGCCCTAGACCTCGTTGCCGCGCTCCTCAGTCACCTCAACACGCCGCCCGTACGCGCCTGAGACCGGACCCTTTGCCCCCGCCACAACGCCGCCACCCAACCTGCACCGGTTGGCGGCCCAGTAGGTATCGAGGAAGCCGCCGACTCCCCCGTTTGCGCTGTACGGCGCAAGTCGTTCGGCGAGGAAGCGCAGCCGCGTGTCCGCCCGTGCCGACTTGGTGCCGCCTGCCAGGATCGCCATCCGCGTAGCCATGTCCGCGGCTTCCCCCGCCTATGCGGCACCGCCTCGAACGCCGGCCTGCCGCGTCATATCCAAGTAGCCATCGCGGCCGGCACCTCGCAAATCGTGGCCCGGCGTGCGCCCGGCGCCGCACTTGATTCTCATACACGGCCAGATTCGACAACGGGGCCACGCCCGGGCTCTTCCGAATGCTCCTTTGGGAAGCCGACGGCCTTGCAGACCGCTCCAGCCTGCAGTGCAAGGAATTGAGGACCGAGCTACGCCGAAGCGCCGTTTAGGGCTCCAAGCACGCCGAACTTGACAATCTGTACCCGTATGTACCCGACGCGTCCGCACATCCGGCTGGCGCCGATCACAGAGAGTACTCACCTCGCCGGTGGCGGTCGTGCACAGTCCCGCCTATCTGCTCGGCAATCCGATCGGTTTGCTCGCAGTCGAGGGTGCACTCGAGTGGATGATCGGCGCGACCGGACCGGACCAGCGGGCGTGGAAAAAGCACTCCGAGTTTAAGCGCGAGGCGACTACGGCGAAGATCTTTAGACGCTGGTCAAGACTGTCGGCTCCAATGTCGTCAGTCGTCCGCTTTCCTGCTTTGCTCCATGTACAGTTTGGCCGCGTCCAGGGGTAGCTTGGCGTTCTTGATGTGGGAGAACTTCACCCCTGTATCCCGCGGCTCGGCACCGGGCAGCGCGACCAGGCCCGGTACCAGTTGAAGCGCAAAGGGGGTGAATTCAAGGTAGGTCGGCGTGAGGTAGGCCACCGTGTTGGGGCCACGACGGGAATCGACGGCCCGGAGATAGTTCTCGGATGGTCCTCCTTTAGTGCTCTTGGCCGGAATGTACAGGTATCCCAGCGAGCGCAGGTCCTCGGCGACGGTGCGGGTGTTCGGGCTTGCCCCGGAGCGCGCAAGACGCTGGATGGCCGCCTCCAGTCGTGCGTCCGCGAGCGCGTCGTAGGAAGATGCGCTGTCGTAGGCGGTGCGACCGGGGTCGACCCAGATCGGCCCAGGGTCCTTCTGAGCCGGCGCGCCAACGGGATTCCTGCCAGAGGGGACGCCATCAGGAGCGGTGGAGACTGGGGCAGTGCCAGGTGCCTCCAGCACCCGCTCGATCGCCGTGATCAGGCGCCTGACGTCGTAAGGGAAGCTCTCGTGCCGGATAGAGAACGCATTACGGCGGGCAAGAGGGGCGAGACCCTCCGGCAGATCTTCCCGGCCCGGCATGACCGCGCCCTCGACCAGGATGGGAATGACTCGTACGTCGCGGGCAATGGCGGCCTGGATCTCCAGCCGGACGATGTCATCTGGATCATCAAGCCGCCGACGGCCCCGGTCGTCGGCGGAGGTCAGCCAGGCCTGGCCGATGATCGCCAGCAGCACCTTGCAGGCTGCCACCGCGCGGAAGATTTCCTCGGCGAAGTCAACGCCCGGCTCGATCGTGTCCACATCTATGAACACCTGGCCATCGCCGAAACGAGCGGCCAGGCGATCAGCTAGCCGCCCTGCAAGATGACTGCTCTCTTGCCGACGGTAGCTAACAAAGATGCCACCGCCCTCAGCTACCGGCATGTTAGGCCGCCTAGTCTCATTCGTCTACGTCCTGAGAGGTTCAGCGCACATTACCTAGGACACGGCGCAGATCGTGGACGCTCTTGCCCTACACGGTACCCAGTACGCAGACTCAGAAAGTCTGTTGGCTGATCGGTCGGCTGTCAGCTCAAGCCGCCTCAAAGGGCAGGATATTGGTGCTCGAACCAGGACGGTCGGCGACGACCTGATCTTTGTAGAAGATCCGCTAGCGGCGGCAATGCCGATCCCTGGGTGCTGACGCGTGCACGGTAGCTGCCTTTAGCGCCTCGGATGGGTTCGCATTGCCGGACTTAAGCGGAAATGCTCGTTTTTGCGTGTTCTATCGTTAGCAATTTGGCATGGGGTAGGTGTTGACGCCGGTCATGCCGGATCGCTGCAATGGGCTTGTCTGTGAACTGAGTGGCTCGGCCCGGTCGTTCGACGGCCGGGCTTTGCGTCCCGGCCTGGCTGGCCGGGACGCGAGCCGGTTGGATGGCCCGGTGGTCCGGGTGGGGGACTGAAATGACGTGCTGCGTGCGTCCAGGTGCGGGCGGCCTGCCCGGGTTAACGGCGGCGGTTCTGCTGGGCGCGGGCGCGCTAGGACCTGATTATGGTGCCTGGCGCCGGTCGGCATGGCCGCTGGCTGCGGTGCGGGCGGTGAGCACGTTGTTCTCGCCGTCCTGGATCAGGCGCATGAGCCGTTCGGTTTCTCCTTTCTTTCCGTCGGTGAGCTGGTGGATCCGGGCCAGGTTGCGGGCCGGGCGGCGCAGGGCGCTGTACCAGAACCATTCCCGGGCTAGCGCGGCCAGCCCAGAGATGACGATGGCGGCTGCCAGGGTCATGCAGGCGGTGGTGCTGTGCCCGGCCGTGGTGAACGCGGCCGCGACTTCGGCGCCGACGACCGTGGTGTGCAGTAGGCAGGCGGCGATGGCGCGGCGGTTGGTGGCGTTCATGGTGGTCCCTCCTCGGGATCGGCGAATCCGTCGGAGGGCTGGGAAACAGGGGGCCGGAATCTCCCCCGGAAGTTTGAGAGTTGGCCCGGACTTTTCTGCGGCGCGCTGACCTGCGCCGGGAACAGGAGCAAGCACTATGAGCAAGGAACGATCCTGGGATCAGCTGACCGACGCCGAATTCGTCGAGCGGGCCCTCGGCCCCGACTCACCGCAGGAGCGCGAACGGGCACTGAAAGCAATCTACGACCGGCACGCCCAGGACGTGCTTGGCCTGTGCGGATACTGGCTGCACGATCCGGACGCGGCCATGGACGCCGCCCAGTCCACCTTCGAGGCCATGATCGAAGACCTCCCATCGCTGCGCGACCCGGGCAGGATCGGCCCGTGGCTGGGCGGGATCGCCAAGAACCAGTGCCGCCGGGTGTGGCGCGACCGCGGCCGCGACGGCGAGTTCCCCGAGCAGGACCTGGAGGACGCCGAGCACGAGGTCAAGGCGAGCCGCCGCCGCAAGACCGAGGTCGACCGGATGCTGGACGTGGTGGCGGGCAGCCTCACCGCACGGCAGGCGCAGATATATCAGCTTGTCCTGCGTCAGGACATCCGCGGTCAGGCGCTTGCCGCGCGGCTCGGCATCAGCGAGAAAGAAGCCAACGACGCCACCTACGAGAACCAGAACCTGCTGGCGGACGGGTTCGGTGCTTACGTCCTGGCCCGCGATGGCCGCCGCTATTGCGTGAACCTGGGCCGCATCCTTGATCAGTCCGGCTGGGATGGCGCCACCTTCAGCCGCGTCCTGCGCCTGCGGGTCCTGCGCCACCTCGATGACTGCCCCAAGCTGTGCGACAACTGCAAGACCTGCAACCCGCAGAAACGGAAACTGATCGCGGCCTACACTCCCGTCACCGTTCCGATCCTCATCGGCGCCGAACTCCGCGATCGTATCTACCAGCTCATCAACCGCATCTGCACCCAACCCGGACCGGCCGATCCCGGTCGGCCCGGCAGTGACGGGCCCGACTCGGCCGCGGGCGGCACCGCCAGTTCCGGGACAGCGGCCACTCTCGACGCGTTTATCACCCGGTCGAGAACGGCGGCCGCGGCTCCCGCCGGCCGGCTGCCGGCGATGGCGGGCGCGGGGACCGGATCCGGCGCAGCGGACGCCCTGGTGAGCCGGCTGCAGTCACTGGTCCGCAACGCGAGCCAGTCCAGCCGCCTCCCGCGGTGGCTCCGGCGTGCCGTACCCCGCGATCCCGGCCCTGGTACATCCATCGCGATAGTCGCCGCGGCCATCGCCGCCGCAGTCGTGATCGTCGCGGTCCTAGTCGCGGCAGCGTCCGCGTTGACGTCGGGCAGCCCAGCGCCGCAACCAGGCGGGGGTGGCACCGCGGTCGCCCAGGACGGTCAGCCGTCAAGCCCCGCCCCAGCGTCTTACAACCCGACGATCACCGGCCCGACATACATTGACAGTATCCCCACCACCATGATCGAGAGTCATATCATTGACGTGAATCTCGACAAGGTCATCGACCCGGCGCAAGAGACTAATGTCGGCGACGTTGTGGCGGGCAATGGATATCGGCTGGTCGCACTGGTGTTCCAGATCAAGTGCGTGTCCGGGGGCGAGTACGCAGAGACGGAAGTCCAGATTTCTACCAGTGACGGACAGCAGTACAGTCCGGTGATAGCCGGCATAGTAGGTTACAGTAACGCGTCTAATAGTACCTTTACTATTTCCGCAGGGCAATCGGAAACCTTCGTAATCCCTATCTGCTCCCGGATGGCGTTACAGTCACAGGGGTGGAATGGAAGCCATATCTCCATGACGGCGCCGACGTGAATTCATACGGAGAATGGACGATCCGGGAATAGGCAATAGTCACGGCCTGTCATTGCCAGGCGCTCCGTCCTGCTGCGCCAACGTTTTGTTCAATCTTTACGCGTGAACCCGGCGATTTTCCGGGGCGGGGTGACGCTTAAGGACCAGGATCCCGGCCCATGGCTAATTAGTTTGGCCTTGATTGGTTGATAAGCCACAGCTCAAATCCATAACTGCTCGTTCTGGGTGCTGCTCCTGGTTGCGCGCATCCTGCGCGTGCTCGCGCAGCTGCGCCTCCAGCAGTGCCGGATCGGCGCCCAGGCGACGCGCTGCCAGCTCACCCGGCAGCCGCGGTGCGCCCTGCGTCTGCGCCTGCGCGACCAGACGTTCTTCCGCGGATAGCTGGGCGGCGGTGGCGTAGCGCGTGGCGGCGCAAGATCGCTGGTAGCGACCAGCGCAGGAGGGCGCAAAAGAGACCGGTAAAGAGCCAGTGACCAGGAGAAGCAAGAAATTGAGGAGGCGTGGCAGAAGCGCTGATTCTTCAGGCGATGATGATTGATCCTCGAGCAGAGCCCGACGTACCTGGCACGGCATTCGAGGAGGCGGACCGTCCGTACGGACCCTTCGGCGACTCGCTGGCGGACAGCAGGTTAGTGAGGCGGCGCTGGGTAGGCTGCGGTACGCCCTCCTCCGCGACCTGGTGAGCCCAAGCGGGGCCGAACTGGCGATAGTCGCAGCACCGGGAGCTAGCGCCGGCGGCCGGGGCTTAGGCGGGGCAGGCGGGTCCAGGCGAGCAGGGTGAAGATCACTGCCAGCCCGATCGTGAAGCCCATGTCACGCAGCCAGTTTCCCGAGGAATGCGCCCAGAGCGGGTCCGTGCTGCCGGGCGTCGAGACGCCGATGACGTTGAGGTTCACGGTGGATGCCACGGCACCGAAACCCCAGCGGGACGGCGCGATCCAGGCGAGCTGCTGGAGCCCTGCCTTCCCGCTCAGCGGCACAATGCCGCCGGACAGGATGATCTGGGCGATGGTGAGCAGCACCAGGGAAGGGATCGCCTTCTCCGCCGCGCTGACCAGGGCGGACATGAGCAGGCCCAGGCACATCGAGGCGAGGGTGAGTGCGGCGATGCCGAGCAGCAGCTCGGCCAGGGGGGAGCCGGTCAGGAAGGCGCCCGTGGGCGGCAGCGGCCGCCCGGCCAGCCCGATCAGCACCAGGATGCACGACTGCGCGATGCTTAGGACGCTGAGTATGAGCAGCTTGGACGCCAGGTAGGCGCCGGATGACAGGCCGGCTGCCCGCTCCCGGACGTAGATCGAGCGTTCCTTGACTAGTTCCCTGACCGAGCTCGCGGCCCCGGCCAGGCAGGCGCAGATGACCAGCGTCAGTAGCAGTTCTTCTGCGTTCTGGTTGCTGTGCGGCGGGCCTACCAGGCCCTGCGCCGACCCCACGAAATAAATCAGCACACCGAGGACGACGGGCAGCAGTCCCGTGAAGATCAGGTAGCCGCGGTCCGTCGCCATCAACCGCAAGTTCCGGCGGGTCAGTGTGGTCATCTGGCGCGGCGCACCGACCCGCCGCGGCGGGTCGGGCGGCGGCTGCCGCTGCTCGCCGGGCCTATAGGCCGGCCTCCAACGCGGTCCTGTCATGTACTGCGCGTATGCGGGCGAGGCGGCGAACTCGGCGGCCCAGTCGCGATCCGGGTAGGCCTCGAAGGCCTGGAACACCTCGGCCCAGCCGGGTAGGCCGAAGTATGCGAGCCCCTCGTCGGGCGGCCCGTAGAACGCAACCCTGCCGCCCGGGACCAGGACGAGCAGGCGGTCGCATTTGTCAAGGTTCGCGATATTGGTCGTGAAGACGATGACCGTCCGGCCGTCGTGGGCCAGGTCCCGCATCTGCTCCATGACCGACTTGTCCAGGCCCGGGTCGAGGCCTGAGGTCGGCTCGTCAAGGATTAGGAGCGACGGATTGGTCAGCAGCCCCTGCGCCACGTTGGCTCGCTTGAGCTGCCCGCCGGAAAGGCGGTCGGCGCGTGTATTCGCATGCTTGGTCAGGCCAAGCTCGCTAATCACCTCATCGACCCGGGCGTCCCGTTCGCTGCGCTTTGTGTCAGCGGGGAAGCGGAGCCCGGCCGAGTACTGCAGTGCGCGGCGGACGGGCAGTTGGGTGTTCAAGGCGTTTTCCTGCGGGACAATGCCGATGCGGTGCCTCAGCTCGGCGTAGTGCTGGTAGAGGTCCCGGTTGTCATAGACCACGGTGCCCGTGTCCGCCGGGCGCATTCCGGTCAGTGCGTCGAGCAGCGTCGATTTGCCTGAACCGCTCGACCCGATGACCCCGAGCATGCACTTCTCAGGAATCGGGAAGCTCACGTGGTCGAGCAGCACCTTGCCGTCGGAATCCCGCACGACTAGATCCTGCGCGGTGAGGCTGACTTCCCCCTCGTCGACGAACTGCCGCAGCTCGCCTTCCGCGAGGCGGAAAGTAGAACGGCCAACGCTGACGATGTCATGCTCGCTTAGCATGGCCCGGGATACTCGCTTGCCGTTAACAAAAGTGCCATTGTTACTGCTGAGGTCGACGATCTCATAGTCTCCCGTGGGCGACCTGCGCAATTCGGCGTGACTGGGGGAGGCCTCAAGGTCATCTGCAAGAACAAGGTCGTTGTCGGAAGCGCGGCCGATCCGCATGGTCCTAGTCGGCAACCGCAGGCGTTGCGTAGGGCGGCGATCCACGCTCGGCAGCATTCCGACGTCCGTGGAGGCCGCCGGGTTCGCCAGTGAGTGTGCGGTTTCCGTGACCGGCGGAGGCGCACCTGCGGGCGCCGATGAGGCCATAGTTAGGGCCGGATCCTGCTGCGGGCGAGGCCAGGTGGTCGCGGGTTTTTCCGGCACTGGCTCAGGCTGGCTGGCCACCTCAGCCTCGGTGGCTGGCAATGGGAAAGGATCGACCCGGGCATGCACGCGGATGGTGGCGGTTCCGCCGTCGCTGTCGACAGTGACGGTACCCTCGTACTGCCCGGCCGTGCTGCTGGCTGCGGCGATCACGAGTTCGTCACCGATCTGACGGAGCTTGAGCCAGCTCGCCGAGGTAGACGCCCGCGCGTTGAGGTCTCCGCCACCCGAGTTGCCGATCCGGACCCGATGTTCGGGGGACTGGCCATGCTGGGGGAGGTGTCCCAGGTCGATGGCCGTGGCTGACAGTGCAAGCTCTGGTCGGCGAGGTTGGGGAGGTTGGGGAGGCTCCGGCGGGTGGACGCCGAGCGTGGCGGTAGCGGCGGCGGCCACGGCGCGGCTGTCGTCCTCGGTGAGCCGTTCCAGGGCCAGCCGGGCGGCCAGCGCCAGCCCCGCATGCCTTCCGCGCAGAATCCCCGCCAGCTCCTGGACCGCCCCTCCCCGGATCCCGGCCAGCGTGCTCTCCATCGCCTCCTGGAGCTCGGGCGGCAGCGCAGCGGGCGTGGTGACCGGGCGGCTGCGGCGAGCAATGTACAGCCCGCCCTCCATCCCGAAGGTCCACTTACCGGGCGTCTGGTTCGGGGTGGCCGCCCGCACCTCGTCGTAGACATACTCATATAGCTCGTCCAGCCCGATCAGGCCGTCCTGGTCCCTGTCAGCCTCCCCGGTCGCCAGGCCCTGCACCAAGGCGCTAGTGAACACTGATGGCGGTACCTCGCGGTCGTCGGCCAGCTCGCCTGCCTCGAAGGCGTACTCCATCGCGCTGGACGCGGTGATCACTGCCCGGCCGCGGCCGCCGAATTGCTGCTCGATCCCCAACTCGGTGCTCGCCCGGGCCACCAGGCCCCGCTCGAACGCGCCCGCATAACAGCAATCCAGCAACAGCACCACCCGCCGCGAGCGGCTGCGGGTCATCCGTCGGCTGACGAACTCGGCCGGAACCGCGGTCGCGCCCAGCCGACCCAGCAGAGTGTTCGGCGCCGCGAAATAGAGCTCACCGTCCTGGTCCTTGATCCCGTGACCGGAAAAGTGCACCAGCAGAAGATCGCCAGGCCGACGGTCAGAGAAAAACTCTTCTACGGCCAGGTTGACCACATGCGCGGGCTCGTTCAGCAGCGTGCGCACCTCGAAACCGCCGATGTCCGGATCCCGCAGCACCGCCTCCAGCGCCCTGGCGTCGCTGGCCGGCGCCCGGAGCCGCCGCAGTCCCGGGTCGGCGTAATCGTCGCTGGCGACGATCAGCGCGCTGCGAGTCCCTTCCACCGGTCACTCGCCGGCCGTATGCCGGGCCAGCCACTCGTCGGTCAGCCGACGCTGCTCCCTGGAGGACACCCCGGTCAGCTCCAGAGCGTCACCGCCCAGCTCCAGCTTGATGCTGCGCCGGGAAGAGCCCACCAGCCACGACCGGACCGCGGCCACCACAGCGGCGAGCAGCTGCGAATCGGCGATGTTGACCACCAGGGCCCCAAGCGCCGCCGCATCTACCGCCCTGGCTCCCGGCGGCGGCTCGCCCGCCCCTGGCGCCTCGGCCGCGTCAACGTCCAGGTCGAGGAGCTCCCGGCGAAGCTGCAACATCGCCTCGGCAACATCCTCAGCGTCGTCGTCGGGCCCGACCGCGACCTGAACGGCGAGGATCGCCGGGTGATCATCCATCTCCTACCCCCACATGCGGCTCACTCCCGTGAGCCTGGCACCCCTGATCATAGAGGCGGGAGAAAGCGCGAGGAAGAGAAATTTCTCTACACCCAGGCCGGCAACCCAGCTCGTGTGGAAACGGGATAAGTTCAAATGCCAAATGCCTAAATAATGATCAAGATCTTCAGGCAGCTTCATGCTGAGTGTTCTCGTCGGGTTGCTCGACGAGTTTCGACGTTGATAAAGGTGAGCCTGGCGATGTTTATGCTGGCAAGACGGGGTGCGCCAACGACATGTTAGGCAGTCTTACGCGCCGGTTGGCGATGCTATGCAAGCGGCGCAGCACCTACCCATATACGCTCGAAGCTATCGAGGTAGAGGGCGGCCATCCCGCCGCTGCCGGTGTCGCACAGGCCAAACACGGGCGCCTGTGCCGCTGGGATGCAGGCCTGGCCAGAGACCGACGGCCCCCGCATCATCGCCCTAGCCCAGCGGAACCCCGACAGCCAGACCGTCAGCTCATCCTGGATACCACCACCGCCCTGTTCGCCATCGCCGCCCACGGCGACGAACGCGAAGCCCACATCCGCGAAGTCCAGCGATACGGCGAAAACCCTGCCCGGCTCCTACGACCGACGCAACCGCCAGGCCATCGCCCTGACTTAGGACAAGATTCGGCGGCCAGCGATGACGCGGGGCTGTGAGCTGCTGGTTTGTTGTTCGTGCGAGCTGAACTTACGCACTAACGGTGGCCCTTAGAGTGGGCTGGTGCCGTATGTGCGGACGGTGAAGACGAAATCGGGCGCGACGGCGGTGCAGATCGTGTGGTCGTCGCAGCGCGGCTCGCGGGAGATCGAGCACCTCGGATCGGCGCACGACGAGGCCGGACTGGAGACGCTGAAGGCTGCAGCGCGTCAGCGGATCGCTGCGGGGCAGGCGGAGCTCGACCTCGGGCTTGAGCCAGCGGGAGGCGGCCCCCTGCCGATCACCTCCTCCCGGATGGGCTGCCTGCTCGACGCGCTGGATCGCGCCTACCAGGTGCTCGGGCTCGAGGATGCGGCCGGCGGGGACGAGGTGTTCCGCGACCTGGTGCTGGCCCGGATCATCGAGCCTGTCAGCAAGCTTGACAGCATCAGGGTTCTGGAGGAGGCGGGCGTCACGCCAGCCTCTTACCGCACTATCGAGCGCCGCCTGCCGGCGTAAGCAGAGGAGGCGTGGCGGCAGCGGCTGTCGGCGGCTTGCGCCGCGCACGCGAGGCTGGGGCCGGCCAGCCTGGTGCTCTACGACGTGTCCACTCTGTACTTCGAGACCGATCGGGGCGACGGTTTCCGCGAGCCCGGGTTCTCCAAGGAGCGGCGTCTGGAGCCTCAGATCACGATCGGCTTGCTCACGGGGCAGGACGGGTTCCCGCTGATGGTCTCCGCGTTCGAGGGGAACCGGGCCGAGACCAAGACGATGCTCCCGGTCATCGAGAAGTTCATGGCCGCCCACAGCTTGCCTGATGTCACGGTCATCGCGGACGCGGGCATGATCTCCGAGGCGAACCAGAAGGCCATCGAGGCCGCCGGCCGCGCCGCCGAACGCGACGCCATCAAAGCAGCCATGGACCGGCTCCTCAACGGCACCCCGGCCGTCTCCACCGGAGCCCTGTCCGTCCTCCAGCTAGCCGCCGAAGCCGGTGTGAAACGCTGGGTCCTCACCCACAAGCACCCCGACCTCAAAGCCGAGTTCGAACGCCGCCGCACCGCCAGCAACGGCGTCCCCGCAGCATTCCAGAACCTCCACGCCCGCGTCACCGACCTCGAAGACGCCTGCCGGCGGCTCCGCGCCGGCAAAGCCGAACTCAGCGAGCGCGTCCAGGTCTACGCCCAGGTGATCCACGAGCTGACCACCGAGCTGTCGCGGCTACGCCAGCAATCGGCCAGCCAGGGGAGCATCATCCCGCTTACCAGGCACCCGCAGGTGCGGTAACCATTGGTCAGGCATCCGGGCTCACAGTCCGAACACCTCGGTGACCCGTGCGGCCAAGGCGTCCTCGGTCATCGCGGTGCCGATGTCGATGACGGGCAGGCCCAGGCAGCGGGCCTCAGAGCGCAGGCGGTCGGTGAACATCCGGTCGCGTTCCAGCAGGTTGTGCAGAGCCTTTTCCGGGTTGCCGGTCTTGCGGGCGATCTGCCACAGCGACCCCCGGCTGGTGAACGCGGCCCGCCGGAAGTCCAGTGTCGGCAGCAGCCACACGGCGTGATCCGGCCTGGTGAGCAGCGGTCTCACAAGACTTGGCAACAGCCGGAACCCTTCGGCGATCACGGCGGGTCCGGCCGGGAGGCTCAGCAGATCCTCGACGATCAAGCCGAACCCCTCGCCCCGGAACCAGTGGAAGGTCTCAAGCATGTCCTGCGGCGAGCGGTTCACCCAGCGCTCGTCCATGCTCATGCGCTTGAACTCGCTCAGGAACGGGGCATCGCGCAGTGTAATGCGCGCGTCGTGCTCTGCCATCGCCGCGTCGGTCGCGTACAAGCGCAGGCCATGCTGAGCAGCCAGGCGGCGGGCAATGGTCGACTTGCCAGCACCGCTCCCGCCGCCAACCCAGTACACATCCCCGAGCCGTGCACGCAGCACGGCAGACTCTTCCTGCCGTTCAGGCTGCACTTTCAACCTGCGCACCATGAGACCGCCCGGCCCCTGATCAAGCGGGCCGGCCGAGGCTGGTCAACCTAGGCGGCGGCCCGGCAGTCAGCGCCGCATAGGCGGTGGCCAGGCCTTCTTCGTTGGCACGCGGTCCGCCGTGCCCCCGGTTGATGCCGCGCTCGATGCGCGAGGCGAAGTAGATCGCCTGAGCAATCCAGCGTGCCTGGACCAGGCCTCCCAGGTGGGCAAGCTCCGGGCCGATCTCCGGCATCTCCTCCGCATAGCCCTCGGTGATCCACCGCGCGGCATGAGGGCCAGCGGGCCGGGTGAGCACCGCGAAGCTGGCCAGGTCATACAGCAGCGGCCCGCGCAGTGGGGTCGCCCAGTCGATCAGCGCGTCATGCCGAGCGACGGCGTCGCCGAGCAGGAAGCTATCCGGGCCGGGGTCGGAGTGGATCAGCGAGATCGTCAGATGGTTGTCGCCGACTGCGGCCACGACCTCCTGCCAAGCGCGGCGCGCTGCCGAGTTGAGCTCCGCCGGCATGGCAACAGTGTCCAGGCACCTGGTCACCCACTCCCATGGCCACCGGTAACGCGGCTCGTCACCGGCAGGGTAGTCGCGCAGGATCTTGTGAGCCCGGGCAAGCACCTGTCCCGCCCGCCGGACCTGGTCCGGCGCGGACAGGTCTGGCGGAATCCCGGGCGCATACCGCAGCAGTGCCAGTTCACCGTCGGCAAAAGTTATGGTGAGCGCGCCGCCACGGGTGCGCACAGGGACGCCGCAGGCCAGCCCCCGTGCGGCAGCGAACTCTGCCGCACTCAGGCCGGCACCCAGTCCCTGTGCATCCAGATGGTCTACGAGCTTTGCCACGTACCGCCCGTCGCCCGCCGTGACAAGCCAGGTACTGGAATTCCAGCCCCCGCCCAGCGGCGTCACCGAATCAACCTCGCATAGCCAAGGTGCCAGGGCCACCGTAATGGATCCGGCTAGTGCCACCACAACATGGTAGATGCAGCAAGCGGGGCCCACATTCCGTGTTGGTTCATCACCTGACTGCAACAGTCCTGGACATGCGAGAGAGCCATGGGGACCGTGCTAGCGCACATGCTGCGCGCCGATGCCGATGCCGATGCCGACGCCGAGGCTACCGATACGCCGGACAGCCGGACCGGGCCACCAGCCGTCCTGCGGTCCCTGTCCTGGTCCTCGAAGGACCAGGACGGACCAGACCGCAGACGACCGGAGGCTGACCGGGACCGGTCCGCGAGGCGGGACCAGAATGTTCCCGGGCCGGGACCACGGGACGGCCCTGGGATCATAGGGTCCGGCCCGCGGCCCGCGCAGCCGCAGTTGGAGCGGGCCCGCATTGTCGCCCGGAGGCTTGCCGCAGCGGGGAAGCCGGTATCACGACGAGCGTTGCGTGGCGGCGGAGTCAAGGGCTCCAACGAGGCCCTGAACGCTCTAGCGCACATAATCAATGCCGAGCGAGCAGGTGTGCCCGCGGCGGGGGAAAACGGGACCGGCGAACAGCCCGTGACGATGGGGCAGGCAGCTGATCTGGCCGACTGTCGTCCTGGCTCCGACGTTCAGCCGAATCGAGCGTGTCGCGGTTGGAAAAGCAGTATCAGCTGAGACGCGGGTACTGTCCTGTGATTGGAAGCGGCAGCTCAGGGCATGGGCTTCAGATGTCTGCTCCACTGTTTGCCCGCAAGCCTGAGCGTTGCCCGTTCGGGCATTCTCTTGCTCGCGGTAAGCCGCAGAAAATCTCGTGGATGCCGTGCATCTGCGGCCCTGCACAAGAAAATGCCGGGCACGGCCGGGGCATGGGGTCACGTGACCCTGTGGTGCGGCATGTGCAGCGACCAGGACCACCGGGACACCGTGTTCTACGAGCCGCCGCATGATCCTGCTCCTCTCCTGCTTGACCAGCCCCGAATCTGATTGCGGCAGATTCAGGCCACAAATCGAAGTGAAGCCCCGTTGCACGTGAGGCTTCTCGCAATCACACCCGGCCCAGTGTTCACAGTTCCAGGTAACGGCAGAGACCACAGTGGCGAGTGGTACAAGAGGCAACCTGCGAAGGAGAAGTATCAGAGTGAATAATCTGCGCTTGGTCGGCGATGCCATCACGTTCGGCATCAGGGCGCCAGAATCGGCAGGGGGACTGTGGATAGTGCTTCCGGCCCGGCTTGCGATCTGAATCGGCGGCCATCGCTGAATTGCCACATTGCGTGATGGCTCCACTGCATCGACTTGATGGCCATCACCGGTTAGGCGAGGAGAGTGAGTTCGGTCGGGCCAACGGGGCCGCGACTGGCTCGTGCAGTTCTTACCGGCTTTCGGGTTGCTACGAACGGCTAGCTTCCCCGAAGACCTCGTCCATGATCTCTCCGCGCCTGTCGTGATCACCGGTCGCAGTTCCCGCCGGTAGACGACCTCGGTTGTCCGGGTGGAGGCGTGTCCGACCAGCCGGGCGATCTCCTCGATGCTGACGCCATAGTGGCTCATCAGGCTGACGAACGAGGTCCGGAGCTCGCGCGGCGTCCAGTCGTTCCCGATCGCCGCCGCGGTGCAGACTCGTTTGAACATCTTCCGGATGTTCCCCGCGTCCAGCGCGGTGCCGAGATGAGTCGTGAACACCAGCCCGGTGTCCTGCCATCGTTCACCGGCCAGGACCCGGTCATCAGCCTGGCTGTCCAGGATTCCGCGGAGCGCCTCCACCGCCAGCCGGGGAAGGCCGAGCGTCCGGCGTGACCGCTCGGTTTTGGTCTCGCCGTGCAAGCGCACCGATCGTCACACGGCCACATGAGGTGGCACGGGCGGGCTGGCGGCCGGGTCGCCGTCAAGGTCGACGTGCTGCCAGCGCAGGGCCCTGGCTTCCTCGGTGCGGACCCCGCACAGCAGGCTCAGCACGATATAGGCGTACATCAGCGCGGCCGGACGGCGGACATCTTTGAGGCCGGGGTGCAGTTCCATCACCGGCAGCGTCTTAGCGGCGGTGATCACCGCAATCGCCTGGTCCAGGGTCAAAGACTTGGACAGCCGGCCGTCCTGGCCCTTGGGGGTATCGACCAAGGCCGCGACGTTGCGGCTGACCAGGTCGTTGGATTCGGCGTGCCGGATGGCGCGCTTGAGCGCGAGGTGTCCCATGGTCACTGCCGCGCTGGAGTACCTGGCCGCCATGGTGGCCAGCGCCTGCCGTACGTCGGCTGCGGTCAGCTCGCGGAGTTTCCGGGCGCCGATGACTTTCAGGATCGGCTCGAGGACGTTCTGGTTCTTCTTGATCGTTTTGGGGGAGTGGCCGTCGAGCCCGTCGGCGAGCCAGTCCTCGGCGGCCAGCCGGACGGTGTAGTGGGCATGCCCGGTCTTCGGGACGATCCCCTTGTCGAGGGCGTTGTGCAGTTCCCTGAGCTTGTCCACGACGGCGGCCTTGGTCTGGCCGCTGACCTTCCGTCGGCGGCGCGTGCCGTCGTCGGTGTATTCCAGCGTTAGCTCACCGCGCCATAGCCCCGGGCAGTGCCGGTGGCGTTCGGGGTCACGGCATTCGCCGCGGTGTTCGAATGAGATGCCGTCTTCACCGCGTCTGCGCCGTGTACCATGGTGACAGTCTACCCTGGGTGGGGACTATCAGTGGTGACAACGGCCGCACATTCCGAGGCATTCCGAGACTCTTGAGACTATAAAGTAGCAGGTGAACGTCACTTCGACTTGGTTAGTTCCTGATGAGGCGGAGGTACGACTATCCATGCTAAGGAGAAGGTATACGGTTCGATTCCGTAACTGGGCTCTAGCTCACAGGCAGGATTCGAAAAAAGGCGAAGAGCATTTAGAGGTCCCGGTGGGGCCTAACGGTCCCAGGACGGGTCATAGACAGGTCAGCCAGAGCCACTCCGGCGAGGTCACGGCCGCGGGTGTACGGGGATGATCCCGCGCAGTCCGTGACATCCCGGAACTGTTCATAACCCTGGCGAACAGGGTGCCGGGCAGGCCCGGGTTGGTAACGGCACAGGTAGGTACGCACTGTGTGGACGCCTCAGCCTGGCCGGGCTATCCCCAGAAGATCGCGATCGGGCCACAGTCGATCTCGCGCAGCAGGTCGCCAGTGTCCGGTAACGGTCGCTCCAGTCCTGGCATCTGATCAGTGTTCCAGACAGCGGCTGACGTCGGCGGCAAAGCTGGCCCGTCCTGACGGACGTGCGGTCAGGCGCTCGTGACCTTGACGTAGATGCTGGGCAGGTGAGCTAGCGCCCCAAAGTCGCTAGTCGCGGACGAGGGCGGTGGGAGGCAGCTGACGGTATCGCGGATGATCAGTTGTCAACTCTAGTGTTGACTTCCGCTTAGAGCATCTGTGAGGATCGGCGAGGGCACTTTCAGCCGCTGCGGGCCGCGCCACGCAGCCGTAAGCTTGCGGAGGCGCATGCTCGCAATGACCGTCATCGAGAACTCGTTCTGCCGGATCTGCACCAATTATTGCGCGATCAAGGTAACGATCGAAGATGGAGCCGCCGTCCGAGTACAGGGAGATCGCGCCAATCCGATCTATCGCGGCTACACCTGCGTGAAGGGGCGATCGCAGTCCGGCTATCTACGTCACGGCGACCGGTTGCTGCACTCGCTGAAGCGAGCCGATGACGGGACGTTGCGCCCCATTCCGATCAGCGACGCGATGGACGAGATCGCGGCCGAACTGACCGTGCTGATCGAGCGGCATGGGCCACGATCTGTGGCCGCCTATTCCGGCACGATGGCCTGTGCGACCTTCCCAACCGCAAATCCCCTGTACGCTGCGCTGCTCGACGCAATCGGCACACCGATGAGATTCGATCCCAACACGCTGGACAAGGGCGGCAAGCAGGTGGCCCAGTCCTTTCTCGGTACGTGGGGTGCGCCGGCGCAGGGCTTCGACGAACCGATGGCCATCCTGCTGATTGGCATCAACCCGTTGGTGACCTACACAGGGTTTCCGGCTGGCTCTCCGCATACCTGGCTTGCCGAGCGGCTCGACGCGGGTTGCGCGCTTGTCGTCATCGATCCGCGCAAATCCGAGGTCGCGAAGAAGGCGACGTTGCACCTGCAGGCGGCTCCGGGGCACGATGTGCCGATTCTCGCCGCAATGATCCACGTGATCGTCGAGGAGGGGCTCTACGATGTCGAATTCATTACCCGTTGGGTCGACCACATCGCCGAACTTCGGGAGGTCGTGCGGTCATTCGATCCAGAGTCGGTCGCGGTCGCGGCCGGGATCGATCCGCGCGACCTTCGCCTCGCAGCCCGGCTCTACACGACGGCGTCACGCGGTTACACCATGGCTGGTACCGGTCCGAACATGGCTGGCAGCGGAACGCTGCTCGAGTATCTGGTGCTGGTGATCGAGACACTGTGCGGCCGGTGGATGCGCGCGGGGGAGGTGGTGAAAAACGCTGTTTCGCTGATCCCTGGCCCGGTTAGCTACGTGGCCGGAGCGCGCGGACCGCGCGACTGGCGCAAGCGGCAGGTGCTCAAGACGCGCAACCTGCGAGAGAGCCGTGCCGGCATGCCCACATCGGCGCTGGCCGACGAGATTC
>Ga0302180_10001402_pt1 | contig 19348 bp, 12 predicted proteins | sample I_Palsa_E3_2_FD_200575 | JGI IMG/M metagenome (GOLD analysis project Ga0302180, IMG submission 200575) | Peat permafrost microbial communities from Stordalen Mire near Abisko, Sweden - I_Palsa_E3_2 | ecosystem: Environmental > Terrestrial > Soil > Palsa > Peat permafrost | place: Sweden... | reverse complement strand
TCCAGGGGTCCGGTTCCGGCCACGAGCCTGCTCACGTCATGATCGTCGGCAAGGGCATGCTCGACGCCGCGTGCCCTGGCGACGTGTTCGCGGCACCGCCGATGGACTACGTGCTCGAGACGAGCAAGCTGCTCGCATCGCCTAAAGGCGTGCTGCACATTATCAACAACTACACCGGCGACCGGATGGCCTTCGAGATGGGCCAGGAGATGGCAGAAGCTGACGGGATCACGATCGGGACGCTGCTGGTGGACGACGACGTCGCGGTGAAGGATTCGACCTACACGGTCGGGCGGCGCGGCGTGGCCGGGAACTTCTTCGTCATCAAGGCGGTGGGGGCCGCGTCCGAGCAGGGTGCCGAGCTCGATGAGCTGCTGCGCATCGGCAACAAGGTCAATTCGGTGACCCGGACGATGGGAATGGCGCTGACGTCGTGCACGCCGCCGGCCAAGGGTTCCCCGCTCTTCGATCTCGGCGACGACGAGATGGAAATGGGCGTCGGCATTCACGGCGAACCGGGACGCCGCCGCGAGAAGCTGGTCAGTGCCAACGAGATCGTCGATGAACTGCTCGAGGCGGTCGTGACCGACCTGCCGTTCAGCCGGGGCGACGACGTGGCGCTCATGATCAACGGGCTCGGCGGCACGCCTATCAGCGAGCTTTACCTGCTCTACGGGTACGCGCATGAGCTATTGGCGCAGCGCGGGATCAACGTCCGGCGGAACTACGTCGGCAACTACTGCACATCCCTGGACATGGCGGGCACATCTATCACCCTCAGCCGCCTCGACGATGAGATCGGAGAATTGCTCGCCGCGCCCGCCGAGATCGCCATCCGGACGTTCTAATCGCTGATCGTGTGTATTTACCCCCCGCCGGATGGGGGGTAAATACACACGCTGACCATCGCGGCCCGCTTAGAGGCGGACATTAGGTGCATTTCGTGCGGGGGCATTTCGGTGTGGGCGACGCTTACGGCCACCCGGGCGGTTCCGCCGACATTATGATCGCCCCATGCCTGCGCTCTCACAGCGACTCGGCGACCACCTCATCGTCTGCGGTGACGGGCCTCTTGCCTACCGCATCACAGAAGAACTGACGTCCCGGTACGGGGAGCAGGTGACCGTCATCCTGCCGTCCCGGCGACGGAACCACGGGCCGCAGATCAGCGCGCTGCCGCGGGTCCGGATACTCGAGCATCCCGAGCTCAGCAGCCAGGCTTTCGCCGACGCGGACATCGGTTCAGCCCGGGCCCTGGCCGTCGTCTGGCAGGACGATGTCGGCAACCTGCACGCCGGCCTGCGGGCCCAGGAGCTGAATCCCGGGCTCCGGCTGGTTCTCGCCATCTACAATCGGCGCCTCGGCGACCACCTCCGGTTGTTCTTCCCTGACTGCACGGTCTTGTCGGGGACGGCGATGTCAGCACCGTCGTTCGTCGCCGCCGCGCTGGGCGAGCCGTCCGCCAGCCATGTCCGGGTCGAGCGGCGCACCCTCTACGTGGCCAAGTACGCCGACGTGGAGCCTGGCCACGTCATCTGCGGCCTGGCCACGGCGACCGACTACCCGGCGGAGCCCCGGCTCCTGCCGCCGGGCACGGGGCACGCCGACCTGGTGCTCGCCGTCGCGGACGGGACGCCGCGCAACCCGCTGACCCGCCGTCGTGACCCGGCGCGGACCTTCACCGCCGTGCTCCGCCGGCTGGTATGGCACAAGTTCGGGCTGATCTTCACGGCCCTGCTCGCGGTGGTAGCCCTCGGGTTCGGACTGCTCGCCGCGGCCCGTTATTCGGTCAGCAACGCCGTGTACCTCACCCTCATGGACCTGACCGGATCGGCACTCACGAACCCCGCCCTCAGCGGGGCCGAGAAGACCTCGCAGGTGCTGCTGACCCTAGACGGCATGGCCTTCATCCCGGTGGTGACCGCCATCGCGGTCGGCGCGCGGCTGACCGGCTCGGTACGCCGCGCGCCGCGGCCGCCCGGCGGCCACGTCATCGTCGTCGGGCTCGGCAACGTCGGCACCAGTGTCACGGGCCAGCTGCACGACCTAGGCTTCGACGTGGTGTGCGTGGACAACAACCCCGCCGCGACCGGGATCCCGATGGCCCGCCAGATGGGCCTGCCGGTGGTGATCGGCGACGCGTTCCGGGAAGAGACGCTGCGCGCCGCCAGCCTCGACACCTGCATCGCGCTGGTCTCGGTGACCAGCCAGGACATCGTAAACCTGGAAACCGCGCTGAACGCACGGGCCCTCCGGGATGATCTGCGTATCGTGCTGCGGCTGACCGACGACGATCTCGCCGAACGGCTGCAGAAGACGACAGGCAACACGATCTCGCGCAGCGTACCGTACCTGGCGGCGCCGGCCTTCGCCGCCGCGATGCTCGAGCATCAGGTGCTGCGGACCATAGCCGTAGGCCGCCATGTCCTGCTGATCGCCGACGTCAGGGTCGCGGACCAGGCCGGGCTGGCCGGGAGCCTCATCACCCACACCGAACAGGACGGGCAGGCACGTGTTCTCGCGCTGCAGGTCAGCGGATCCCCCCGGCTGGACTGGTCGCCGCGCCGCGGCTACCTGCTCGGCACCGGTGACCGGCTGATCATCCTGGCCACCAGGAAGGGCCTGAGCCGGTTCCTTTCCGTGCACTGAGGAGGCGCCCGGCCGGGCGCCGTTTCGCGCCTGCGGCCTGTGACCCGGCGCGGCCGGGTCACAGGCCCCCCGATCCTCAGCTGTGGCTGAGGATCAGCGACTTGCTCGACAGGGTGCCGACGGCCCACTCGTTAGCGGCGCCGGGCACGGTGGCGGCGGCAGACAGCGGACTGTAGGTGCCGTCGGTGGGATCGGTGTCCTGGGACCAGGTGCTGCCGTTCCAGCGCAGGATCAGGCCCTGGACCACCCCGCCATTGATGCTGGGAAGGTTGCTCCCGACGGCGTAGACGTCGCCGGAGCCGCGAGCGGCCACGCCGGTGAGACCGGGTTCAGCGCCGGGGGTCGGGCTTGGGACGATACTCCAGCTGGTGCCGTTCCAGTGCTCGATCAGCGTGCTGCCCCCGAGAGCCGACGTCGCACCGATGTCCTCACCGACAGCCCAGGCGTTGGTGGCAGAGATAGCGGTCACCGCACCGATCGTCGGAGTGTTGGTTCCTGGCTGCTGCATCGGCACGACCGTCCAGGCGGTGCCGTTGAAGTGCAGTGCCTCGGCCGTCGTGACGCCGGTCGTGACGTTGACGGTGCTGCCCACGACCCAGATGTCCGTCGCCGAGCTGGCCGAGATGGACTCGCCGGCGGCGGGGGTGAAGTCCGGGTCGGGGATGGTCACCGAACTCCACACGGAGCCGTTCCAGTGCTCCAGTATGGCGCTGTCAGCCTCGCCGACCGCCCAGGCGTCAGTGGGGCTCAGGTCGACCGCACCGGTCAGTTCCGCGACAAAACCTGTCACGACTCCCGTGGAGTTCACCGACCACGCCGATCCGTTCCAGTGTTCCATGACCGTGCCGTCGTCGTGGCGCCCGAGAATTTCGAACCCCACGGCCCAGGCGTCGGTCGCGGTGCTCGCGCTGACGGCCATCAGGCTGGAGCTCACACCCAGGGTGGGCGTGGCCACGAGCGACCACGCGGTGCCGTTCCAGTGGTAGCTGACCGGCGGCGCCTGGCCGGCCGCAGCGAACTGCTCGCCGACCGCCCAGGCGTCGGTGCTGGTACGAGCCGACGCCCCCAGCAAGATGGTGTTGTTGGCGGTCTGCGGGACAGACACCACCGTCCAGCCGGTCGCAGCCGACGCCGCCGAGGCGATCAAGACGGCTGCGCAGGTGAGCGTGGCGACGCTGGCCAATCTTATTTTGTGCACGTGTTCTCCTCAGGACCTAAGGTCAAGCAGACATCCTGAGGATCGGGCAGCGTACTTATCGTCGTCTTAACGGCGGGACGTTCGGAGTCGGGGCGTTCGGAGTCGGGGCGTTCGGAGTCGGGGCGTTCGGAGTCGGGGCGTTCGGAGTCGGGGCGTTCGGAGTCGGGGCGTTCGGAGTCGAGCGCGGTCAGCCGGTCCTGGACGTCGCCGGTTTCCGGGGCGCCGAGGACGGCGAACAAGGCCAGAGCGTGCTGCCAGTGGCGCCGGGCCCGGCCGTGGCCGCCGGTGAGATGGTAAGTAATAGCCAGGCCGTCGTGAGCGCGGGCTTGCTCGTACTTATCGCCTATCCGGCTGGCCAGCGCCAGTGCGGCGCGGTGCTCGGTGCGGGCCCGGACCGGCTGGCCTGCCGCGAGCAGGGCAGCACCAGCGCCGTTGCGCGCCTCGACCTCACCGGGCCGGTCGCCGATTCGGGTGGCCAGGCAGAGAGCCTGGCGGTAGTTCTCGGCGGCCCGCTCATGGCGGCCCTGTCGCCCATCGAGGTCGCCGAGTCCGGCCAGGACGGCGGCCTCACCCTGGTGATCGCCGATCTCGCGGAACAGCACAAGCGCCCGCTGCAGGTGCCCAGCCGCCTGCGCGTACTGCCCAAGCACGCAGTTAACGCCGCCGAGATTGGCCAGCGCGCGCGCTTCACCGGACCGGTCATCAAGCTCAGCCGACAGGGTCATCGTCTGCCGGTAGTGATCCGCCGCCTGCTGACGGCGGCCCTGCCGCTCGTAGATGATGCCCAGGTTGTTCAGTGCGGTGGCTTCCCCGAACCGGTCACCGATCGCACGGGAGACCTTCAACGGCCGCCGGTGATGACCAGCAGCCTGCCGGTAGCGGCCTTGCCTCCAGTCGATGATGCCGAGGTTAGTCAGCGCGGTCGCCTCGGCGGTGCGATCGCCGGTGCGGCGGGCGGCGTGGCGGGCGGCGCTGTGGATGGTGATGGCATCCGGGAAATGAGCGCCCGTTTCCAGGTACCGGTAAAAGGTGCCGGCCATGCCGGTGGCATGAGCGGGCCAGCCCTGAGTCGAAGCGTGCGTAATCACGGTGACCAGCACCGCCCGCTCGGTATCGAGCCAGGCGCTAGCGCCGACCGCTCCGGCCACCGGCGGAGTGGGCAGGCCTGAGCCGCGGATGCGGGGCCGCAGATGTCGCTCCGCCGGGACCAGGGTGTCCATGGCCGCGGCCGCGGCCTCCAGGAAGTAGTCGAACAGGCGGGTCAGCGCGGCATGCCGCTCGCCTTCGGCGTCGTCGGTGCCCGCCAGGCCGGCCGCGTAGGCGCGCAGCAAGTCATGCAGGCCGTAGCGACCCGCGCGGGTGCGGTGGATCAGGTGGGAGCGGGCCAGCGACTCCAGCGTGCGGCTGGCCCGGGCGGGCGGGATTCCGGTCAGTGCGGCGACGGCATAGGCATCAAGATCAGGCCCCGGGCTCAGGCCGAGCAGGCGGAAGGTCCGGGCCGGCTCATCCGGCAGGTGACCGTATGACCAGGAGAACACGCCGCGGACGGCGCTGCCCGGATCACCCCCGGCGTCAAGCAGGTCCAGCCGCCGCTGCTCATCGGCCAGCTCGCCGGCCAGCTGGGCCACGGTCATGGCCGGGCTGGCCGCGGCGAGCTCGGCCGCTACCCGCAACGCCAGCGGCAGCCGGGCGCACTGCCTGGCCAGCAGCGCTGTCGCGCCCGGCTGAACCTCGGCGCGGTCGCCGATCAGGGCCCGCAGCAGCGCCTCGGCGTCATGGGGCGGCAGAGTGTCCAGGTCCAGGCGCCGGGCACCGTGCCGGGCCACCAGTCCGGCGAGGGAGTCCCGGCTGGTCACCAGCACCAGGCTCGACGGGTTGCCCGGCAGCAGCGGGCAGACCTGTTCGACCGTGCTGGCGTTGTCGAGCACCACGAGCATCCGACGGCCGTCGAGCAGGGTCCGGTAGGCGGCGGCGCGCTCGTCGACCTCCCGAGGTATGTCCGGCCCCGGCAGGCCGAGCGCCCGCAGGAACCCGGCCAGGGCATCCCCCGCGAGTACCGGCTGGCCCGGATCGTAGCCGCGCAGGTTGACGTAAAGCTGGCCGTCGGGGAACGCGGCGCGGACGCGGCGGGCCCAGCGCACCGCGAGCGCGGTCTTGCCGACCCCGGCGGTACCCGACACGCCAGATCACCATGGCCGCGGGGCCGGCCGGGTGGGCGAGCTTGTCAAGCGCGGCGAGCTCCCCCACCCGGCCGGTGAATGCGTCCACCTCCCCGGGCAACTGCGCGGGCGCGGCCCATATGCGCTCCGGGGCCGCCACGGTCACGGCGACGGCAGGCGGCCCGAGGGCGGCGTCAGCGGCCAGGATCTGCTCGTGCAGCCACCGCAGTCCCTGACCAGGCTCCAGGCCAAGCTCTTGGCTGAGGATACGACGGCCAACGGCGAAGGTGGCCAGGGCATCCGCCTGCCGTCCACACCGGTACAGTGCCAGCATCAGCTGGCCGCGCAGCCCTTCCCTGAGCGGATATTCACGCACCAGGCCGGCCAGCTCGGCCGCCGCCGCGGCGGCACGGCCGAGCATGAGCATGATCTCGGTCCGTTCCTCGATCGCGGTCAGCCGCACCTCGATCAGCCGGACCCGTTCGATTTCGGCCCACGGGCCGGGAGCCCCCGACAGGGGAACCGCCTGCCACAGCCGCAGCGCCGCGTCGAACTCCCGCGCGGCGGCGCTCAGGTCGCCTACCGTGCGCCACTCGCGAGCCGCGTCAAGGTGCCGGCCGAACACCTGCGCATCCAGGTCGCCGGGTTCCAGCCGCAGCGAATACCCCGGCCCGGCGGCCAGCAGGAACTTGCCAGGCGCCCGGCTGGCCCGGTGCGGCTCCAGCGCCCGCCGCAGCCCGGCCACATGGACGTGCAGCGCGTTCACCGCGCTCGGCGGCGGATCCTCGCCCCAGATACCGTCGATGAGCTCGGGAAACCGCCTGGTTCGCCCGCAACGCGAGAAGCCCGAGTACCACCTGGCGCTGCGGGCCGCCCAGCTCCAGCTCGCGGTCACCCTGCCAGGCTCGCACCGGGCCGAGCAGCCTGACCAGCAGCGGTCGCCCATGGTCGGCGGTCACCATGGCACCCCCAGCCATCGGGTGTTTACGCCTTGCCTATGAGCTAGAACGGGTTGTCGGCGATACCGGTTCATCACGAGGCACCCTCAGCCGTAACTCCAAACCAGGGCCGTTCGGCATATTTATCACTGTCAACGGAGCGGCACGCTCGCGGTCCGTATCTTCATCGTCGCGTCTTTTACAGGACCGCGCGAGCCTCTGGCATCATCGAAGGGTGACTAGCACTGACCTCGAACGCCTCGCGCAAACCGCATACGAAGCCCACCGCGGCGCAAACCCCGGGTCTCTGCCGCCGTGGGAAGACACCACTGAGCAGGAGCAAAAGGCCTGGCAGGCCGCCGTGTCCGCCGTCACCGCCCAGGGCGACACAACCCTCACCGACAAGCTCCCCGGCCAGTCGCTTGTCGTCCAGGCCGGCGAGGTAACCCGCGTCTTTTACACCGAATTCACCGCGGGCCGCCAGGGCACGCTTCCCATCAGCGACGACCACGCCTCCAGCCACCACGCCCTGTTCCAGTTCGCCCATGGCCTCTGGTACGTCAAAGACCTCGGCTCGACCAACGGCACCTGGCTGAACGGGCGCCGCATTTACCAACCCCAGCGGCTGAAGAAGGGCGACAAGGTCAGGATCGGGCACACCACCGTCATCGTGGTGTCGGCCTAAGCCAGATCCCGGCGCGGCCCGAGCCTGCCCCGCCCGAGACGCTGGTCACGGGTGGAGAATAACCTGTCCTGCGAAAGGTGGTGGGCATGCAACCAGGGCAAGAGCCGCAATGGCGACCGCTGAAACGGCACGAAAGCCATCTGGCGGAGCAGATGGTGGAGCGGGCCGCGGAACTGGCCCGGGATTCCCACGCCCGGACCCGGCACGCCGTGGTGCTGGTGCGAGACGGCAGTCTGCTGGCCTGGGGCACCAACGGGGTGCCGTTCCCCGGGGAGGACCACTGCTACTGCAAGTTCGGCCAGGTAGGTCACCATGACCTGTGCCGGACCCACGCCGAACAGCGGGCGATCACGCTGGCCCGGGAAGGCGACGGCTGGCGGATGCTGCCGGATTCCAGGCTGATCTATGTCCGGCTCGAGGCCGACGACTCGGTGCGGCTGGAGGAACCTCACTTCTGCGCCCGCTGCAGCCGCCTCGCCCTGTCCCTGGGCGTGGCGGAGTGGATCTTCGCCCTCTCGGCCGGACTGGTCGGGTACTCCTCGGCGGACTATGACACGATCGCCCAGCTCCGCTGGTAGCTCAGCTAGTCGGGGAGTCAGCGGGAAACGGACAGGTGGAGTTGCGGGGCGAGCCGGGCGAGGAGAGATTCCAGGAGGGTGAGCTCGGCGTCGGTGAGTTGGGTGAAGCCGGCCGGCGGCTGGCTGATGATGTGCGAGGCGTGGGCCGCGGCTTCCCGGCCGGCCGGGGTGAGCGTCACGAGCTTGCGCCGGCGGTCGTCGGGGTGGGGGGTCCGCTCCACCAGCCCCCGGGCCTCGAGGTTGTCGACGATGAGCGTGGCGTAGGGGGCGTCGACCCCGGTGAACTCCGCGATGTCGCGCAGCGTGAGCGGACCTTCGGTCAGCCTCATCAGGACCTTGATACGGCCCGTGCCACGGCCCAGGCCGAGGGTCTCGCGCAGTTCCTCGCGGTGGTCGTGGGCGAGCACGAAAGCCCGCAGTTCCTGCCAGACGCGAGTGACATCGTCATCGTGCTGTGCTTGACGCCGGGTCACTGGGCACCTCCCTCGCATTCACTGACTTGTCCGCGACCAGGCTGAGCCGGCTCCGCTCCGCGGTACCCGCGGCCCACCGGCCGGTGGAGACGAAGCCCAGGACGAAGATCGCCACGCCGCAGCCGGCCAGGACGGCCCAGGCGACGTGGCTGGCGACGGCGAAGCCGGCGCCCGTGGCGTTGGCGACGATCGACCCGGTGATCGCGACGCCGAGGGTGGCGCCGACCTGTCGGCTGGTCGAGGCGACGGACGCGGCCACCCCGGCCTGCTCGATGGGCATGCCGGACACGGCGGTGTTGGAGATCGGCGCGTTGACGAACCCGAGGCCGATCCCGAGGATGACGTAGGACAGGACGAGGTATCCGACGGAGGTGTGCGGGCCGAGCCGCACCAGCAGGAACGCGCCGACGGCTATGGCCAGCCCGGCCAGGACCAGCGGAATACGGGATCCCCGGCTAGCGACCAGCCGTCCCGAGACCGGAGCGAACAGCGCGATCATGCCGGCCATGGGCAAGGTGAGCAGCCCCGCGTGCAGTGCGGTGAAGCCGCGGACATCCTGCAGGTAAAGGCTGTTCAGGAACAGGAATCCGCCGAAGGCGGCGAAGGCGGCCACAGCGATGACGGTAGCCCCGCTGAACGGCGCACTCCGGAAGAACCGCACGTCGAGCAGGGCCTGCTCGCGTCGGCTCTCGACTACTACCAGAGCCGCGGCCGCAGCGACGGCGACGGCGAACAGGCTCACGATCAGGGCCGATCCCCAGCCGCGGTGCGGGCCCTCGATCAGGGCGTAGGTGAGGGTGGCGAGCATGACGATGATCAGCGACTGGCCGGCCGGGTCGAACCGGCGGGCCAGGGGTGCCCGTGATTCCGGGACGAAGCACTGGGTCAGGATGATCGCGGCGATCCCGACAGGGACGTTGATCCAGAAGATCGCGCGCCAGCCGATGGTGCTGACGAGCACACCGCCGAGGACCGGACCCAGGGCCAGGCTCAGCCCGAACACCGCACCCCAGATGCCCAGCGCCCGGGCGCGCTCGCGCCGGTCGGTGATCGTGTTCGTGATGATCGACAGGGCCACCGGGTTGAGCATGGACCCGCCCACGGCCTGCACGATCCTGAACACCACGAGCCATTCCAGCCCGGGGGCGAGGCTGCACAGCAGCGAGCCGATGGTGAACAAACCGAGCCCGAGCTGGAAGACCCGGCGCCGGCCGAACCGGTCCGCGGTCGAGCCTGAGAGCATCAGCAGGCTGGCCAGGACGAGCGTGTAGGCGTCGATGGTCCACTGCAGGCCGCTGACCGAGGCGTGCAGGTTTCGCTGGATAGACGGCAGCGCGACGTTCACGATCGTGGAATCCAGGCCCACGATGAGCAAGCTCAGGCAGCAGATGGCCAAGATGAGCTGACGGCGGCGGCGGGCCGGCGGCCCGATTTGCGCCGATATAGTTGCACTCACACAACAAATATAGCTATACAACTAAAATCGAACAAGCCGGGCGGTCCTGCCGGTTAAGTTCTCGTCGCAATTCTGCCGCTGGTCAGCGCCGTCTCATGGGTGCTGGCCGGGTAGGGGAGGCCGGGTCCTCGGCTAGAGGATCACCGGTGGCGGCGTAAGCGCGGGCATGCGACCCGGGTCGTCCAGGTAGATCTCGCGCAGCGGCTGGGTCCGGATGCTGCCCAGGCCAATCGGCAGGAAGCCAGCCGGGTAGACCTCACGCTCGTGGGCGACGAACAAGATGCCCTTACCGTCGCGAGTGGGTGCGGTGTGGGCGCTGGGCGGCCGGATCCCCGGGCCGAGCAGATCGATGAGTCGAGCTGACAGCCTTCGATACCGTGCGCTGTCTGGCGCCGGCTTGCGTCTCCACCAGGTAGGTGCGTCCGTGGATGCGCGCTGCCTCGTCGGTCGGCGGGCTCGCGGAAGTTCTGCCGGTACTGGATCCAGTCGCAGACCACGCGCAGCTGGGACAGGTCGGCGGGCGACGCGCAGACCGCCTCGATGATCGGGCCGAGCGCCGACCGGGCCGCGGCGGACTCCCGCAGCTTCTTGACCGGCCGAAGGTCAATGTCCATCGCGCCGCCTCACCTGGCCCGCGCCGGCCAGGATGGCGGGGATGGCCTGCTCGTTCCCCGCGACCATCAGGTGCACGCCGGCCACCCCGGCGATCTGGGCGACCTGCGCGATGGTCTCGGCCGCGAGCCGGGCCCCCTCGGCGGCGGTCTGGTCCGCTGGGACCGCGGACAGCCGGCGGTAGACGTCGTCGGGCACGTCCACCCCGGGGATCTTGTCCCGGATGAAGTCCAGGGCCCGCCGGGACCGGATCGCGCCGACGCCCGCGAGGATGTAGCACCGCTCATCCAGCCCCAGGTCGCGGACCTGCGCCATCCACCGGCCGAACGCGGCCAGGTCGAAGACGAACTGAGTCTGAACGAACTGGGCACCAGCCGCGACTTTGCGGGCGAGCCGGTCAGCGGGGAGCGCGACCGACGGGCCGAACGGGTTCTCCACCGCGCCGAGAAAGCAATCGGGCGCCGGATCAACTCCTCGCCCGGACATCAGGGTGTGCTCCTCGCGCATGGCGCGAAACGCCGAGAGCAGCTGGATGCTGCCAAGGTCAAACACCGGCTTGGCCTCCGGGTGGTCACCGAACTTCGGATGATCGCCGGTCATGACCAAGATGTTGCGGACGCCGAGCGAGCAGGCCCCGAGCAGGTCTGACTGCAGCGCGATGCGGTTGCGGTCCCGGCAGGTCATCTGCATCACCGGCTCCAGCCCGGCGGCCAAGACGGCCAGGCTTGCGGCCCAGCTGGCCAGGCGCACGTTCGAGCCCTGGTTGTCGGTGACGTTGACGGCGTCGACCCAATCCCTCAGCAGCACGGCTACCCTCGCGACCGGGTCGGTGCCCGCGCCGCGGGGCGGGCTGATCTCCGCGGTGACCGCGAAGCCGCCCGAGGCCAGCCGCTCGCGCAGGCTCATGACCTCAACGGCCAGCGTGGTGTGACGGTAGGAAAGAAATTTCGACCCGCTTTCGAGATCACTTTACTATCGTCGAATCCAGACCCAGCAAAATCAACTCCCGTCTCCACAATCCTTGGTGGTCGCCTCGATGAAAAGGACGGCGGCGGTCAGGGTGCGCTGGGGGGCGATGGCCAGGCCGATCTCGGCCAGGGCGGCGCCCGAGACCTGGACGGCGGGTATGCGGGCATCGGTCAGGCCGGTCCGGCGGGGGCTCCGTACGCCCGGTGTCACGTCGGTGACCCGGTAACGCCGCAGGGGGTCGAGCCCGGGCACCCGCAGGGCGGCGGGCTGATCGTTTCGGGGCTCGTCTAGCTGCACGTAGCTCATCAGGGCGGCTGTGGCGTCGGCTGCGACGACGCCGTGCATCCACGCGGTGTCGTCCGGGGTGTCGATCCGGACCACCCGGCCGGCGTGGATGAGCACGCGATGCTGCTGGTACAGCTGGATCCAGGCGGCGAGTTCGGCCCGTTCATCAGCTGTGGCCTGGGTGATATCCCACTCGATTCCGAAGTGCCCGAACAGGGCCGTGGCGCACCGCAGTGACAGTGGCATGTACCGGCCGCTCTGGTGGCAGAACGGCGCGGACACGTGCGCCCCCAGGTACTCGGGTGGCACCAGCTGTCCGGTCCAGCGCTGGATGGACTGCCTGGCCAGGGCATCGGTCATGTCCGAGGTCCAGACGCGCTCAACCCGCTCCAGCATGCCTAGGTCGACCCGGCCGCCGCCGGCCGCGCATGACTCCCACTCCACGGCCGGATGCCGCCCGCGCAGCTCGTCTAGCAGCGCGTAGACAGCCAGCGCCTGCTGGTGGGCGGCCGGGATGCCCGCGCGGGCGCCGCGGCCGGCGTCGATGATGTCGCGGTTGCAGTCCCATTTGACGTAGGAGATCGGGTGCTCCGACAGGAGCGCGTCGATCCGCTCCAGCAGGTAGGCGCTGACCTCGGGCCGGGTCAGGTCGAGCACCAGCTGATGCCGCTGCAGCGGTGGCCGTCGCTGGCCGGTGGCGAGGATCCAGTCCGGATGCGCACGGTACAGATCGGAATCCGGGTTGACCATTTCTGGCTCGATCCAGAGACCGAACCGCATGCCGCGGGCGCGCACATAATCCGCGAGCTGACTTAATCCCCCGGGCCAGACCGCCTCATCGACCTGCCAGTCGCCCAGGCCGGCCGCGTCGTTTCGACGGCCGGAGAACCAGCCGTCGTCGAGAACGTATCGTTCCACCCCGATGTCGGCGGCGAGGTCGGCCAGCGCTGCCAGCTTGGTGAAGTCGTGGCGGAAGTAGACGGCTTCCCAGACGTTGAGGTTGACCGGGCGGGGCGAGCTCGGGTGCGCGGGTCGCGACCGCAGGTAGCCGTGAAACTGGGCCGACAGGTCGTCCAGGCCAGACCGGCTGGCCGCGAGGTAGACCCAGGGCGTGGTGTAGGACTCGCCCTCGGCCAGGGTGATCTCGCCGGGCAGCAGGAGTTCGCCGCCGCCGGTGGTGGTAACGCCCGCGCCGGACGGTATGCGTTCGACCCGGTACACGGTGTTGCCGCTCCAGGCGACGTGCAGGCCGTAGACCTCGCCGTGGCCGAAGGCGAAGCCGGGGACTCCGGCGACCACCATGGTGGCGGAGTCATGGCCGGTATGACCGCGGCGGCCTTCGCGCAGCCACAATCCGTCGCCGATCCGATGGCGCTGCGGAATCCGTTCCGCGGTCTGCCGCCCGGTGAAGTCGAGGACTTCCCCGACCCGCCCTGGCAGCGGAAACACCACTTCCAGGCTGTCGACGACGTAGGGCCGACGGCCGCGGTTGGTCAGCGTGTGCCGGGCGCGGATCGCGCCGCCCGACACCGCCTCGATCTCGGTCACCAGCTCAAGGCCGGCGGTCGAGTCCGCGGCCTCGACGCGAGCCCAGTGGCCGCCATGGGAGGATCGTGCCGGGCGGAACAGCGGCGACCAGTCACGCCCAGCCGCGGGTTCCGCCGCGCCCTGGCCCAGCCGGTGCCCGGCCAGGCCGGGTCGGCCGAACCAGCCCTCGCCGTGCTCGGGCAGCAGGGAGCAGGGCCGGACCGCCCCCAGCAGGGCCGCGGCATCGTCCGGTGTCAGGCCGGCGGCGGGCACGGAGCCGACCCACACCGACGGAAGGGCACCCGCCCGCGGGAACAGGATCAGCCCGGTCCCGGTCCCGGCCGCCACTAGCAGACCAGCCGCGCTTTGGTCCGCCGAGGATCCGCCGAGCGGGGCACGCATGTCATCACCGACGGTCACTTGGTTTCCGATCTCGTCGACGCGCCGGAGCCCAGGCGTTCCGGCGCCCTTACGACTAATGCTGGCAGAAACGCAGCCATCCATCCGGCGGACCGGCCGGGTGGGAATGGTTCGGGCCAGGCTCCCCTCATGTCACCAAGGGAGCCTGGCCCTGCTGGGCTGGCCGTCAGGCGACGGCCGCTACGGCGTTGTCAGCACCGCAGTGAGGAGAAAGGACGCGACCGCGCCCTTTGCCAGCTCCGGCGCGTTCGAGCTGGAGTTGCAGTGGCCCTTCTTCGGGCCGGAGGTGTACCTCGGCGCGTACCCGGCGCCGTAGACCTGCAGCGCGCCCGGACCCGAGGTCCTGGCGAACTTGCCCGTGCTCTGGCTGCCCACGGCGGCGAAAACGACATATGTGGTGAACGAGAAGTGGCAAGTCTTGAGGTTGAAGATCTGGCTCTTGGTCGGCGGGGCGGTGACCACCACCGTCAGGTTTCCGGTCGAGGTGGTGAATTTGTGATCCTGACCCTTCGTCGGGGCGGGGCCCTTCGGGGCGAAGACGCCACGGGCGTCTACTAGCCCTCCCCAGGCCAGCGGGGTGGTGGGGTTGTCCGCGGTCGCGGGCTTGCCGTAGATCACGCCGTAGGCGGTCTCCGGGCCGGTGATGGCTTTGCTGCCCGCGTGGCTGCTCGCCAGGGCCGGCTGGCTGCTCGCCAGGGCCGGCGTCCCCGCCAACACGAGCGCGGCAGTGCCGCCCGCCATGGCTAGTGCCGCGAGCTTGATTCTGAGCTGCATTTTCTTCCCCTCTTGGGATGACGTTGATTTTGCCACGCCGCGCGGCATTTCAGCCTGCGACGGTAAGAAGCGTTAGGGATTATACGGTCGACTGCTCGTCCTGGATTAGCTCTTTGCTAAATGAATTTGGTCGCGGTTGGTGGAGCCGCAGCTTTCCGGTGATCTTGCTTCAAGAGCCACCCTTAGCCAGGCGCCACCTGGGCTGCGCCCAGATCAGCCAATACCGGCGCCGCGGGCAATCTGTGATGGTAGTGAAGGTAAAGCAGAAACCGGTTCCAAGATCGGTTTTCTCCGGTTGGTCGCATTGCTCATTCCGTGCGCGCTTATTACAGTGATCGACAGACGCCTGATCCAGATCAGTCAGCCGCATCTAGCCCCATCCCCAGAAGCAGCGCTGGCCGCCAGCATGCGCACGCCGGTCCTGTAAATCCGATCATTCAATGACGACGAACTCATGCAGCGCACCGTGGCGGATTCAGAAGAGCGCCGCGGGGAGCAGCGATCACCAACGAGTTATCGCTGGTCAGGCGGGTCACCGATGGCTGAACTAGGGCCAGCGCCCCGGCTCGGCGTCGCCCCGCACCCCAACGCTAAGACAGCCGATGGCGACTGCCGGAGTTTACTGGGAGTTGGGACAAGCGCTTAAACTAGCGCCACCCTGAGCGTCTCATCTTTATGCTCCAATCCAGGTCGGTTGTTGGCGGCAATTCTGTGACGTCGCCCGTCTCCTCGTGCTGACAACGCTTGCGGGATCTGCCGCCTTTGATAGGGATCTTCATCGGATCAGCTGTATGCATCTGGTGAAGTCCCGCTCTGCGTCGCGTAACGCCAGTTGGAACCTTGCCGCTTCTGACTGCTATGCATTTACCTATGTTGCTTCATACCGGTAACGTTCCTAGCCACGTTTGTCACGCCAATATCATGCACGAGGAAAACAGCCTAGAGGCGCCACACTTGGATCATTCTTTCCGGTATATGGCGACTAGTGCCTTAGCAGATCACGCTTGCCCCGCTGGGTTTGTCCGGCGAGTTTCTCGCTGGTGAGCGACTTCTGCTCCCGCACGGGTCTGCCCACCTGATCAGCCCCGCGGCTGGAGTGGGCCCGGAACGCTATCAGTGATAGCTGAGGAACTGCTGTATACCAGCGACAGAAGGCCTGTAGGCTTCGACCCGTGAGCGAGCCGGTCCGTGCGGATTCGGTTGGCGAGAGACTGAGAAATCTGCGCCACGGCCTCGGGCTGAGCCAAGAGCAGCTGGCCCGGCGGCTTGGCGTCTCTTTCGTCACCGTCAACCGGTGGGAATCCGGCAAGACCCAGATCTCCGCCAAGGCGGCGGCGGCGCTCGCCGATCTTGAGGCCGACGCAGCCGTCGGCGAAACCGACGGCCAAGGCACCGCGCTGCCGGTAGCGAGATCCAGTTTCGTCGGCCGCGAACACGAACTCGCCGAGCTAGCGCGGTTGCTGCGGCAATCGAGGCTCGTCACGCTGATCGGCCCAGGCGGCGCGGGCAAGAGTCGGCTGGCGGCTGAGGCGCTCGGCCGCCGCGACATCAGTGACGCCGACGTGGTCTTCGTGGGACTCGAGCAGATCAGGCATCCGCGCACGATCGCCTCCGCGCTTGCTTCCCGGCTACAGGTACACGACCAGCAGGGCACGCCGCTGATTCAGTCGCTGCGGTCAGCGCTTGCCGCGGGAGCGAAGAAGATGCTGCTGCTCGACGGTGCCGAGCGGCTGGCCGATCAGGTCGCCGAGCTGGCAGGCGAGCTGCTTGACTCGGTGCCAGAACTCCGGATCGTGGTCACCAGCAGGGTCGTGCTCGGCGTGCCAGGCGAAGTGTGCTGGACGGTGCCGCCGCTCGCCTGCCCCTCCGTGACGGCCGGGGCGACCGACATCGCCAGTTCCGACGCCGTCAAGCTCTTCATCGCCAGGGCGAGCGAACGGCTGCCAGACTTCCGTGCCGCCGACGTCGCACCGCACGCGATCGCCGAGCTATGCCGCCGGCTCGATGGCCTGCCGCTGGCGATCGAGCTGATCGCCAGCTGGGTCGGCACGCTGTCCATCAGGGAGATCCTGCAGCAGCGGGCCGTCCTGCTCGACTCCGAGCCAGCCACCCGCGTCGGCCGCCGGCTGGCCGACGTGTTGCAGGTGAGCTATGACTTGCTGACCGCCGAGCAGCGTCGGCGGCTGTGCATGCTCAGCGTCATCGCCGGATCGTTCCGGATGGCCGATGCGCAGGCCATCCTCGGCGTGGACGCGCCGACGGCGATCGCTACTGTTCGTTCGCTTGTCGACTCGTCCTGGCTTGTCGTCGCTCGCGGCGCCGAGCGGAACCTGTTCAGCCGGCTAGAGACCATCGCCACCTTCACAGGGCAGCAGCTGGAGAAGAGCGAGGACGGCCCGGCGGCCCGGCGCAGGCATGCGGTGCACTTCGCCAGCGTGGCCGTCGAGAGCGAGCAGGGGCTTGCCGGACCGGACGCGGGCGGCTGGGCCGCACGCCTGGAGGGCGCCGTCGCCGACCTGGACCTGACGATGCACTGGGCGGATGAGCACAATGACGTCGACCTTGGCCTGAACGTCAGCTCCGCGCTGTGGCGCTGGTGGCTGTCCAGCGGCCGGCTCGCCGTCGGCCGCGGCTGGCTGGCCAGGTTCCTCGCGGCGGCCGGTGACCGCCAGGACGAAGTCACCGGCCGTGCCTACTGCGCCGCCGCCGTGCTTGCCGCAGAGAACGGCGACTACAGCGAGGCGGTCAGACAGGCCGAGCTCGCCATGACGATCTTCGGCCCGCTCGAGGAGAAGCTGCAAATGACGCTGGCCGCCACCGTCATCGGCTCCGCGAACCGTTACCTCGGCAACCACGAAGATGCCAGGCGCGGCTTTGAGCGGGCGATGGAACTGCGCGCCGAGCTTGGCGACCGGCGGGGCATGACGGCGGCGATGAATAACCTTGCGCTGCTCGAGCTGGATGACGGCAACCTGAACCGCGCGCTGGAGCTGTTCGAGGAGGCGCTTGCCATCAAGCGCGAGTTCGGCGAGCAGCGGTCCATCGCCATCGGCCTGGCGAACCTGGCGGACGTGCTGATCAGGACCAGCCAGTGGGACAGGGCAGAGACGGTACTTGCCGAGGGTGCCAGGCTGGCCGGCGAGAACCCGCAGCTGATCGGCACCATCGCCTGCAACCAGGGGGCGCTCGCCACGCACCGGCGGGACTGGGCGCTTGCCGCTGAGCGGTTCGAGGCGGCGATCGCCGCCTCGCAGGCCGGCGGCCATCCGCACGACGTGATCCAGGCGATGATCGGGCTCGGCCGTGTGCACGCGAGGGCCGGAGATCAAGAAGCTGCTTTCGAGCGGCTCCGCGCCGCGCGGGCGCTGGCGACCAAGCTCGGTAACCCGCAACGGCTCGCGGAGGCGGAGGCGGCCCTCGCCGAGGTCACTAGCCCCGATGCGGCCGGCCAGGCGCCGCTTGCACCGGCCGCCCGGCCGGGTAACCTGACCAGCCGTCAGGCCGAGGTGCTCGCCCTGCTGGCAGCCGGACTGAGCAACAAGCAGATCGCGGCCGAGCTATACCTGAGCATTGCCACCGTCGAGCGCCACCTCGCCACCGTTTACCGCAACCTCGGTCTTGGCGGCCGCGTCGAAGCGGCCAGGTTCGCCATGGAGAACGGGCTGGGCGGACAGCTGTCGCCCGCTCGCTGAGCCACCGTGTTATAGCCCGGTCGGCCATGGCCAGGCCAACGGCCGCAGCTACGACGGCCACGCCCCCGTTATGGGGCTTTCGTCCCTTTTGGCCGCGCAATGAATTACATGGTTGCCGCGATTCGGCTGACCACGTGATCCGGATACAAAGGTGCAGGGCTACGTCATCATCGCGACAGGGGCAGGGAGATACCGGTGCACGATCAGCTGCTCGGCTCGACGCAGCCTGTTCTGTCTATCTCCCTAGAGCCGGGTGAGAGCATCGTCGCCGCCACGGGCGAGTTCGCCTGGATGACTGACTCGATCCAAATGGCGGACTCGGTTCAGATGGCGGACTCGGTTCAGATGGCGGCTGGTCAGGCCGGGATGAGCGCCTACCTGGCGAAGGCCGAAGCCGGGACGGTCGCATTCGCGTCCCGGCTGCCAGGTGCCATCATGTCGCTGGAGGTAACGGCGGGGCGCGAATTCATGGTGCACTGCCGCGCCTTCCTGGCCGGAACGCCGGGAATCGAGCTCAGTACCGGTTTCCGGCAGTCACTGAGAACCCCAGGCACGACCGGAGGAGAATTCGTCCTGCGGCGCATCGGCGGCGTCGGCCGCGCGTGGGTCGAGCTGTCCGGCGACGTCGTCCGGCGCGACCTGCCGGCCGGCGTTTCCCTCCGTACTCATCCCTGGCACATCGGCATGTCCGATGCGTCAGTGGCAGTCCAGATCACCGAGCTGGAAGAACCTGCCGACGGCCAGGTCGGCGGCGACGCCCGCCAGCTGGCCGTCCTCTCCGGACCCGGTTCTGTCTGGTTGCAGTCCATGCCATTCCGCAGCATCCCGCCAAGCCACGATTTGGGGTTTTAACAACATGACGCTTCACGCAAAGGACCCGCGCCGGACGGCGATCGCGATCACGGTACTGGCGGCCGCCGGGGGCCTGATCCT
>Ga0302180_10001398_pt1 | contig 19376 bp, 20 predicted proteins | sample I_Palsa_E3_2_FD_200575 | JGI IMG/M metagenome (GOLD analysis project Ga0302180, IMG submission 200575) | Peat permafrost microbial communities from Stordalen Mire near Abisko, Sweden - I_Palsa_E3_2 | ecosystem: Environmental > Terrestrial > Soil > Palsa > Peat permafrost | place: Sweden... | reverse complement strand
TGATCGGCGACACCGAGGTCAAGCTGTTCACCGAGGCGTTCGCCGAAGTCCTAGACGACGCCAGCCGCGGCAGCGGCCTGATGTGGGAGTTCGGCCGCACCCTGATCAAGCAGGCCGTCCGCGCCTAATCCCCGGTCAGCGCCTCAGTGCTTAGCCCCTGAGCAGCGCCTCCGCGACGGCGAGGTCCTGCGGGTAGGTGATCTTGATGTTACGTTCGCTGCCCGGGACGATATAGACGTCGACGCCCGGCAGGTAGCGGAGCACAACGCCGCAGTCGTCCGTGGGGGCGAAGTCGGGGTCGGCGGCGGCCAGCTCATGAGCCCGGGCGATCACGGACAGCCGGAAACACTGCGGGGTCTGGCAGCGGAACAGCGTCTCCCGCCGCGGCACCGACCGCATCACGCCGTTATTGGTGATGACGATGGTGTCGGACGTCGGCACCGCAACCCCAGCCGCCTCATGAACCTCCAGCGAGGCGACGCAGTCCGCAATGATCTGCTGATCGACCAGCGGCCGCGCAGCATCATGCAGCAGCACCCCGCAGTCGTCGCCAGTCCCGCCCCCCCCAGCGCCGCCCAGCCCGCCGCCTGGCGCGGCGCCCAGCCCGCCGCCTGGCGCTCTACCCGCAGCCGTGCCGGCGATGGCCGCCAGCGCCACCCGAGTCGAGTCCGGCCGGGTCGCGCCGCCCTCGATGACGTCCGTGACCTTGCGGTAGCCGCCGTCAGCGAGCATGGCCTTGACTTGTTCGGTGTACCCGCGCGCCATCACGACAAGGACCTCGTCGACGCCCGGCGCCTGGTCGAAGGCGGCCACGCACCGCTCCACCAGCGTCAGGCCGCCCAGGGTCAGTAGCTGCTTCGGCATCTCCGCACCGAGCCGCTGCCCCACGCCGCCGCCCAGCACCACCGCGACCATCCGCATGAGCCGGACTCTACCGTCCCGCCCCCGGCGGCGACCGCGCTCGCCCCGCGCACCATCGTGTGTAGTTACCCCCCGGATTCCGGGGGTAACTACACACGATGATTGTGCCGAACCCCGAAGTCTCCGCAAAAGGTGCATTTCGCTCCTTATGTGTGGCCCAGTATGGGGGCTTGACGCCTAGCTGCGGGATTGGCGTGTGCCGTTTCGCTGGTGGCTGGGTGGGTATTGCGCTGACAGCGTGCCCGGCGACGGCGTACGAAGCAAACGCCTGCGCCGGCGTGTTCCTCCGGGCCACTGGCGTGACCGCCGGGTACATTTTGTAACGCTTAGTCGCGAGTCACGGCGGCCTGTGCCGTTGGGAGGGCAGGCATGACTGTTGCGCTGGTCCTCGCGGGCGGGGCGGACGCGGGGTTGCGCGGCCAGCTTGCGGCCCTCGGCGTGCGCCGGGTGGATGCGGCGGACCGGACTGAACCAGGCTTGCTGACCGTCGCGGCCGCCGCGCGAGCCGCAGGGGAGCGCGTGCTCATCTGCGTCGGCGAAGATGTGGTTCCCGAGAATATACTGGTCCGGCTGCTCGGCGAGGATGCCACCGCGGCCTTCACCGGGATGAACGACGGGATCTCAAGACCCGTCCGAGCCCAGCAGGATCCGGCGGCCGAGGCGAACATGGTGGGCGGTGCGCTCGTCGTGGACACGCCTGACCTGGACGCGCTGGCCGGGGCCGCCGAGACCCTCGCGGCGACCTATGCGGGGCCTGCCCCCGTAGGCGCGCTGATCAGCGAACTTAATCGCCGCGGAGTCACGGTACGGGTGCTTGACGCCGGGCCGAACAGCGACGGCGCTATTACCCAGCTCATCGTAGATCCCGCCGCACGCGACATGGCCCGGTGGGCAGCGGGCCGCCAGCTTAAGCCAGCCGCGCTATACGGAATCTCACTTGGTCTCGGGCTGATCGCCGCCGTATGGTTCTCCGAACTAGCGGTGCGGGCGAAGCTGCTGGCCAGCGTGGCGCTGGCCGGCTCGTTCCTGGCCGGCCGGGCTGGCTCCCTGCTGGCCGCTACCGGCCGCGAGGGCCGCGTCGGGCCCGCGGTGGCGTGGCTCGGCGCCGCGTCCGGGCTGCTGACCGAGTTCGGGATTTACGCGGCGCTGGCGGTCAGCTCCGGCGTGGTCGGCCGACCGCATTCGGCGGTCGCCGTCGGCCTGAACGGCACCTTCGGCCACGCGCTGCGAAACACCTTTATCGCTAGCTGGGGCGGGGGAGGGCAGACCGGCGTGTGGCGGCTGGCCGTCGCGGCCATGGCCGTCGTGGCCGTGCGCCAGCTGGCGGCGCTGGGCTTCGAGTACACAGCTCGGGCGCCCGGGAATCTCTTCCCCCGGTCGGTGATGCGCACCCTTGAGCAAGCCGCCACGCTTCCACTCGGCGAACGGTTCGTGGTGATCGCGCTTACTGCCGTCTTCTTCGGGCCGCGACTGACGTTCGTGCTGCTGCTGGGCTGGGGTGTGCTGGCGGCCGGATACGTTCTCGCCGGACAGATAACCCGCTCGATGCGCCAGGCCAGAACGGACGACGGGCTGGCGGAAGACGACGGGCTCGCGCGCGGCGGACTGCCGGGATACGCCGGGCTGGCGGCCTATCGCGGTGACGGTGTCGTGGCCCGGTGGCTCGGCGGCTTGGTGCAGGGCCGGCTTCCGCCACTACCCCCGGTGCTGGTGGGTCTGTTCGTGACGTGCGTCCTGACCGCGCTCGGTCTGGGGAACCTGCCGGGCATCCTGGTGCTTACCCCGGTCGAGGCGATGCTGCTCGCCGCGCTCGGGGCAAGCCATCCGCACGACGGGCGGCTGGACTGGCTGGTGCCGGCGCTGCTTGAGGCGGGCGAATGCGTCTTCCTCGCCGCGCTCGGGTTCTCGCACCGCGTTCCGGCGGTGCTGGTCTTCGCGGTGCTGGCCGGCCTGGTCATGCGCCACCTGGACCTCGCCTACCGGGCCAGGTCCGGGCGCGGCATCCCGGCCGACCGGTTCGGCCTCGGCTGGGACGGGCGGATGCTGCTGGCGGGCCTGGCCGCGATGATCGGCATCGTGCCGGTCGTGTACGCCGCGCTTTCAGGGTATCTTGTCGTGCTTTTCTGCTGGGACTTCCTCAGCGGATGGTTGCATCCCACGGTTGGAGATCCCGCATGAGGAGACCCGGTTGATAGGAATGGTCCTCGCCGCCGGCGCGGGCCGCCGGCTGCGGCCTGACACCGACGCGCTGCCGAAGGCCCTGCTGCCGGTCGACGGCCAGATCACCATCCTCGACATCGCGCTGCGCAACCTGGCCGCGGTGGGGTTGCGTGACATCGTGATCGTGGTCGGCTACGCGGCGGACGCGATCCGGGACCGGGTGGCGGACCTGGAGCGGGACCACGAGGTCGGGCTGACGCTAGTGGACAACGACCGGGCGCAGGAGTGGAACAACGCCTACTCGCTCTGGCTCGCCCGCGAGCATTTCGCGACGGGCGCGCTGCTGGTCAACGGTGACACGGTGCATCCCGTGTCGGTAGAAAAGACCCTCCTCTCCGCCGCCGGAGCCGCCGGAGCCGCCGGAGCCGCCGGGGCCGCCGGGGCCGCCGGAGCCGCCGGGGCCGCCGGAGCCGCCGGAGCCGCGAAGCTTGGACAGGCCGGAGGTCGTCAGGCCGACCTCATCCTGGCCGTCGATGACATCAAGCGCCTCGCCGAGGAAGAGATGAAGGTCGTCATCGGCGCGGACGGCATGATCACGCGGATCACCAAGCTGATGGACCCCGCGCTGGCTTACGGCGAATACATCGGCGCCACGCTGATCGGGGCGGCCGCCGCCGCGCCGCTCGCGGCGGCGCTCGAGGCTACCTGGCGCCATGACCCCTCCCTGTACTACGAAGATGGCTTCCAGGAACTGGCCGAACGGGGCGGCGCGATCGCCGTCGCCCCCATCGGAGACGTCGAGTGGGTCGAGGTCGATAACCACGACGACCTGCGCCGGGCCCGCGAGATAGCCGCCCGCTGCTGACCATCGCGGCCGGGCGGAACCTGGGGCCGTCCCCGAGAGAAACCGACTCGCCGCGACTGGCTGCTATATCCTTGCGCCCGTTCGTTACCCGGTAGTCTCCCGGTTAGCCGCCATTGGCCATGGCGCAACGGATGTTGGCCGTGAACTCCGGAAGGGGGCCCCGTGCAGCTGGCCCGCATACTCACCGCGCCGCTCGTCGTGGACGTGCGGCGCGGCGCGGTGGCGGATCTCGGCGTGCTGCTGGCGGACCGCAGGATCGTCACCGAGGGACGAGTCGCGGTCGCGGTCGGCCCGGGTCAGGGCGACGGCGTGGTGGCCGAACTCGACATGCGGACGGCCCAGGTCTTCCGCATCGAGGACGGCAGCGTCGACGCGGCGATCGCGTTGGGCAAGCGGCTGCGGGCCGACGCCTACGAGGCGGTCGCGGGCATCGGCGGCGGCAAGATCATCGATGTGACCAAGTTCGCCGCGCACATGGCCGGCATCCCGATGGTCGCGGTGGCCACCAACCTGGCCCACGACGGCATCGCCTCGCCGGTCAGCTCGCTCGAGCACGAATCGGGCAAGGGCTCCTACGGAGTCGTCCCGCCGGTCGCAGTGGTGGTCGACCTGGACCGGGTCCGGTCCGGGCCGCCGCGCATGGTCCGGGCCGGGATCGGCGACGTAGTGAACAACCTGTCGGCCATCGCAGACTGGGAGCTGGCCGCCGCCGACCGCGGTGAGCCCGTCGACGGGCTGGCCGTCACCCTGGCCAGGACCGCGGCGCAGGCGGTGCTGCACCAGCCGGGCACGGTCGCCGACGACGAGTTCCTCACCGTGCTGGCCGAGTCCCTGGTGCTGTCCGGGATCGCCATGACCGTTGCGGGTTCCAGCCGGCCCGGTAGCGGCGGCGACCACGAGATCCTGCACGCGATCGATCAGCTGTACCCGGGTGCGGGCACCCATGGCGAGCTGGCCGGCCTGGGCGCGCTGTTCTGCACCTACCTGCGCGGCGACGAGCGCCTGTTCGCGCTCATGTCCGCCTGCCTGCGTCGGCACGAGCTGCCGCGGACTCCGGCCGACCTCGGGCTCGGCCCGGACGAGTTCACCAAGGCGGTGCTGCACGCGCCCGCGACCAGGCCCGGCCGGTACACCATCCTGGAGCGGCTCGACCTCGACGAGCGCGAGATCGCAGTCAAGGTGGCCGCCTTCACCGCGGCCGTCACGAGCACAGGACCGAGCGCAGCACCGAGCGCAGCACCGGGCGCAGGACCGGGCGCAGGACCGGGCGCAGGACCGGGCGGAGCATGATGTCCGGATCTCCGGGGCCATCGCTGGCCGAAGTGCGCGCTAAGGGGCAGCCCCCCGAGGTGCTGGCGCGGCTGAACGACGAACACTGGTTCGGCCGCCTCTACATGCGCCGGCTTTCCCCCTACGCCACCGCCATGTTCGCCAGGCTAGGCTGGTCCCCGAACGCGGTCACCGTGTGTTTCATGATCTCCGGTGCGGCCGCGGGCGTGCTCGCCGCCGTGCCCGGCCTTCCCGCGGCGGTCGGGGTGGCGGTGCTGATCCAGCTCTACCTGCTGTTCGACTGCTCCGACGGGGAGCTGGCCAGGCTCACCAGCCGGTTCTCCACGACCGGCATCTACCTGGACCGGATGGGGCACTATATCGCCGAGGCGCTGCTGCTGGCTGGCCTCGGCGTCCGGGCGCAGGGCCATTTCTCGCTGGCCGGAGGCTACGTGAGCGCCGGCCTGGCCGCGGCGATCTGCGCCACGCTTATCAAGGCGGAGACCGACAGCGTGGTGGTGGCCCGGGCCTCGTCCGGCCTGGACGGCAAGCATGACGACGCGGCGCTCGCGCCGAGGTCCCAGCGACTGGCCCTGGCCCGGCGGCTGGCGTCGGTCCTGCGCGTGCACCGGATCACCCAGGCCGTCGAGCTCTCCGTCCTCATCCTGGCGGCGGCGATCGCGGACGCGGCGACCGGCGGCCTGACCGCGACGCGGGTCCTGGACGTGGCGGCCCTGGCCGTGGGCGCGCTGATGGCCGTCGCACACCTAGCGGCCATCGTGGCGTCACGCCGGCTGCGGTGAAAACGGGGCTGCGGTGAAAACGGGGCTGCGAGAGATGAAAGAGGCCGATGTGGCGAGCGAGACGGACGCGATGAGCGAGCAAGCCAGCGCAGCCCACCCCAAGTCCCTGAGCCTGTCCTGCGTCATCCTCACCATGGGCGACCGGCCGGCCCAGGTCAACCGGGCCATCGACAGCGTGCTGGCCCAGCGCGGCCCCCAGGTGGAGCTGGTCGTGGTCGGCAACGGCACCGAGGTCACCGGCCTTCCGGAGGGCGTAAAAACCGTGTCGCTGGCGGAGAACGTCGGGGTCGCGGCCGGGCGAAACGCGGGCGTCGAGGCGTGCCGCGGCGACGTTGTGCTGTTCCTGGACGACGACGGCTGGTACCCCGACACCGGGCTGGCGGCTCACATCGCGGCCGCCTTCGCCGCGGACCCGGCGCTGGCGGTGCTGTCCATGCAGGTGGTCGACCCGGACGGCGGCCCGGGGGCGCGGTGGCACGTGCCGCGGCTGCGGGCCGGGGATCCGGAGCGCTCCTCAGTGGTGACCACGTTCCTCGGCGGCGCGGCGGCGATCAGGCGGTCGGCCTACACCGAGGCGGGCGGCCTCCCGGACATGTTCTTCTACGCGCACGAGGAGACCGATCTGGCCTGGCGGCTGCTGGACCGCGGCTACCGGCTGGAGTACGACGCCACCGCCCGGATGTACCACCACACCATGCCAAACGCCCGTTATGACACCTTCCGGCACCGTGACGGCCGCAACCGGGTGCTGCTGGCCCGGCGTAACCTGCCCTGGCCGCTGGCCGCGATCTACCTGGCCGACTGGATGGCGCTCACCATCGCCCGGGAGCACGCCCGGCCCAAGAGCCTGCGCCCCTGGTTCACCGGCTTCGCCGAGGGCTGGCGCGCCGACCCGGGCCGCCGCCGCCCGATCTCGCTAGGTACCGCCTGGCGGATGACCCAGGCCGGCCGCCCGCCCATCATCTGACCAAGGCGGCACAACAGCCTAGATCGACATGCCGCCGTCCACGGCCAGCGTGGCGCCGGTGACGAACGAGCCTTGGTCGCTGGCCAGGAACAACATCGCGCGGGCCACCTCGTCGGGGGTGGCGTGCCGGGCCAGCGGGATGTACCCGTCGAAGATCGCGGTGGCGCGCTCGCGGTCGGCGCCGGTGGCGGCGACCTCGATGCGATGCTGGAAGTCGTTGTCGACCGGCCCGGGTGGATGGTGTACGTGCACGGCCAGGACCTGGTCGAAGACGTCCTCGGGGTAGTCGGCCACCGGGGCGATGACCCTGGTACCTGGTCGTCGTCGGCGGCCTGGCCGTGGCGGCCACGCTGGTGGCCTCGCGCGGAGTGTGGGGGCTGGTGAGCGAGCGGTTCGGCTGGTCGCTGCTGCCGGTCGGCTGCCGGGTGGGCGCTCCGCGCCGGTGATCGGCGGCCGGCTGTTCAGGGCGTAAGATCTCCAGGGTGGAGAGTCGCGGTACTCGCGTACTCGCGCCTGCCACGGGGGGCGGGGGTGGCGGGGGGAGCAACGAGGCCACCGGATGGCAGTCCGTCGCCACGATGCCCCGGGCCTGGCTGGTCGGCGGGCTCGTCGCCTGCGCCTTGTTCGCGGGCGGGGTCTCGCTCTTCAGCTCGGACCCGCTGCACCGGCTGTGGGGTCTTTCCGGCGCCTGCGCCTACGCGCTGGCCGCCCTCGCGGTGCTGGCCTGGAGATCACGGGCGACGCTCGGGGTTGACGTCGCGCTCGCCGTCATCATCTGCGGGGCCATCCTGGTCCCCCTACTGTGGATGGTCGCCACCGGCCACGGCGAGCCTGAGGTCGGCGTGGTCGCGACCTCGGCCAAGATACTGATCAAGGACGGCACCCCCTACAAGAGCTCACAGGCGCTGGCCGCCACCACCGATCCCAACCAGTACAACCCGTACCTGCCGCTGATGGCCGCGTTCGGCGTGCCGCAGGCGTTGTTCGGCCACGGGCTGCTGACCGATCCGCGGGTTTGGTTCGGCCTCGTGTTCTTCATCGTGTTCGCCTTCGCGCTGCGGATCGCCGGGGCCAGGGATGGCGTTCGCTGGGCGCTGCTGATGACGGCGTCCCCTGTCATCGCGTTCGAGCTGTGTGTTGGCGGCACCGACGTGCCCATGGTCGCGTTCATGTGCCTGGGCTTCGCCCTTCTCTGGCGGGTCCGTGGTGCCAACCCGGTCACCGCCGGGTTGGCCCTCGGCATCGCGTCGTCGATGAAGGCGACCGCCTGGCCCGCGCTCGTGGTGGCGTTCTCGCTGCTCTACGTGCGGGACGGTCCGCGTGCCGCCTGGCGGTTCACGGCGGTGGCGCTGGCCGTGGTCGCCGTCATCGTGGGCCCGTTCGCTATCCTCAGGCCGGGCTCGCTGGTGAAGAACACCATCTTGTTCCCGCTGGGCCTGGCCAGCGTCAAGTCGCAGGCGGCCAGCCCACTGCTCGGTCACGTGCTAGCGCAGACCGGGGTGATCGGCCACACGGCCGTGGTCATCCTGCTGATCAGTTCCGGTCTCGCTGTCGCGGTGTCCCTGGTGGTCCGCCCGCCCCGGGATGTGCCCGCCGCCACCGTGCGGCTGGTGATCGGGCTCACCGCCATGTTCGTGCTGGCGCCCTCGACCAGGTTCGGTTACTTCATCTACCCCGCCGCGCTGGTGCTGTGGCTGTTCGTCGCCAAGGCCGGGCGTACCCCCGTCGCTCCGGAGCCGGACGAAGGGCCATCCCCGGGCCCGCCGCCTGGTATCGCCGCCGCCGCCGGCTAGCGCTCCGGCGAACCCGGTCGGCTGGCTAGCGCCCCGGCGGGCAGTACCTGACGCAGTTCCGGCTCGGCCCGTGACCAGTCGTGCCACCTAACGAAAAGCTCCACCCGGCCGATTCTGCCCGAGCCCCCGCGCCCGCCCCGCTCCGCTAGTCCGCCCCCACGGCCACGCAGTGGCTCATGATTTCTCTTTTGCGTACGGTGTCACAATCACCACAATCGAGGTCGCACACATCTGGGGCGGAATGGAATAGAACGGCCTAGAGGGGCCGATGGCGCGTCTCGACTGTGACCGCGGGCTCAGGAGCAGGGCCTAGAGTAGGTCCGTGCGTCTTGGACCGCGTGCCTCCGAGGACAGCGGGGTCAGCGAGGCAGACGATTCGCCGGAGCCGGTTCCCGCGGCCGGGCCGCGTCACCGGCGGTCGCCCGGACGGCGCCCCGGGTGGCTGTTCGGTGCCATTACGGTCGTGCCCGCGATGCTGGCCGCGGCGTGGCTACTGCCGGGACTCCCGCTGGTGCTCGCGGGCCGGTTCGCGCCCCTGCCGATGGTCTTCATGTTCGTCCCGCTGGCCGCTGGGCTCTGCTACTTGGCGATTCGGCAGCTTCCCGCCGACTGGCCCGCCTTCCGCTCGCACACCCAGTCGCCGCTCCCCCGGGCACCGCAGCCTCCGGCCCCGGAGCAACCAGCCCCGGAGCAACGAGCTCCGCAGCCTCCGGCCCCGGAGCAACCAGCCTCGGAGCAACGAGCTCCGCAGCAGCCGGCCCCGGAGCAACGAGCTCCGCAGCAGACGGCCCCGGAGCGCCCGGTCCCGTGGTGGGCGCTGGTGGGCACGGTAGCGGTGGCGGTGGTGTTCGCGGTCTGGCAGATCGCGGAGCGGACCGAGCAGATCATCTACCTGCGTGATCCCTCCACCTACCTTCAGGTCGGGTACTGGCTCGCGCACCACGGCGGGCTGCCCATCTCGAACTCGCTTGCCGCGTTCGGCGGCTCGCATGCGGACCTGTCTTTCGCCAGCGTCAACTACTACCCGCGCGGCTCCGGGATCGTGCCGCAGTTCATGACCGGGATGCCGATGGTGCTGGCGGCGTCGGTCTGGCTGGGCGGGTTGCCGGCCGCGCTGGTGATCACGCCGCTGATCGGGGCGTGCGCCGTGCTGTCGTTCGGCGGCCTGGCGGGCCGGCTGGCCGGGCCGTGCTGGGCGCCCGCGGCGGCGGCTGTCCTGGCGGTCAGCCTGCCCGAGCAGTACACCAGCCGGAGCACGTTCAGCGAGCCCCTGGCGCAGGTGCTCCTCTTCGGCGGGCTGTGCCTGCTGGCCGACTCCCTGGTGATCAAGCGCACCGTGAGCGCAGCCGACGAAGCGTCCGGCCCGGGCCGCGTGCCCGGCCCGGGCCGTGGGTCGGGCCGCGGGTCGGGCCAGGATAGGGTGCTGGCGGCCCTGGCCGGGCTGGCCCTCGGGCTGACCATCTTGGTCCGCATCGACGGCCTGAGCGACATCTTGCCGGCCGTCCCGTTCTTCGGCTTGCTGCTGGCGGCGCGGCGGCGGCAGGCCATCCCGTTCGGCGTCGGCCTGGTCATCGGGGTGGGGTACGGACTGGCCGACGGGTACCTGCTGTCCCGTCCCTACCTGGACCTGGAGGCGCCGTCACTGCGCCCGTTCGCCCTGATCACCGCGGCTCTGATCGTGCTGACTGTGGTCGGCGTGGCCCTGACCGCCCGCCCGGCGGCGAAAGAAAAACTAGCCAGATGGCGTACCGCAAAAGCAGCGCGCTGGCTCCCCGCGGCGGCCGCCACCCTGACCGTGCTCATCTTCGTCGGCTTCGCCGTCCGGCCGCTGGTGCAGACGGTGGCCGGGGAAACCGACCCGACCTCGATCGCCTACGTGGCCGAACTCCAGAAGCTCGCGGGCCTGCCCATCGACGGCCGCCAGCAGTACTACCAGGACAGCCTGTACTGGGTGATCTGGTACATCGGCCTACCCGCCGTTCTGCTCGGCGCCTTCGGCCTGGCCATCCTGGCCCGCCGCGGCCTGCGAGCGCTGCTGACCTGGCAGGACCCCGCCAGAGCGCTCCGAGTGTGGGCGCTGCCGTGGATGATCGCCCTCTGGGTGATCGTGACCGTGCTCTCCCGTCCCGCCGTATCCCCCGATCAGCCGTGGGCGAGCAGGCGGCTGGTACCGTTCGTGCTGCCCGGGCTGATCCTCGGCGCCATCTGGGCGTCGGTGTGGCTGAAGGAACGGGCCGGCCAGTTGGGCCGGACCCGGGTCACCTCCGCCGTGGTGGCGTCGTGCTGCGTGGCGTCGCTGCTCATCCCGACCGCGCTGACCAACCTCGACCTCGGCTTCACCAAGACAGCCGCCGGCCGCCGTCTCTCCGCCCACGGCATGGCCTTCCGCCGGATCGGAACCGGCGAACTCGCCGCCGTCACCAAGCTCTGCGCGGCTATCGGCCCGAACGCCTCGGTGGTCATCCTCGACTCCCTCACTTCGGACCGCTTTGCTCAGCTGGTCCGGGGCATGTGCGACACGCCAACGGCGGTGCTGACGAAGGTCACCCCGGCCACGGTCGGCGCGGTGGTCACCGGCATCGAGGGGGTGGGCCGGCGCCCGATCCTGCTCGCCGAGAACGAGTCTGAACTCGCCTCCTACGGCGGCACGCCGCGGGAGGTCGTGAACTTGCTGACCACCCAGGAGGCACACAACCTGACCTCGCCGCCGACCCGCACCTGGTTCATCCACTACACGGCCTGGCTGTCCATCCCCGCCATCACCCCGCCCGGCGGCTCGGCAACGTAGCCCACTTGCCCTGCGAAAGCCCTGCGAAAACCCCGCGAAAGCCCCGCGAAAGCCCAGCCCGGACGTAAGAACCCACGACCGGGGAGTATTCTCCCCGGTCGTGGGCACATTCGCATCCGGCGCGGCCCCGGAGCCCGGCGATCACGTGATCCCGCACGCGTCGATCGTGCTGCCGTGCTTCAACGAGGAAGATCACGTACTGCTCGAAATCGAGCGCATCTGCGGCGCCATGCACCAGAGCGGGATCAGCCACGAGCTACTCGCCATCGACGACCGGTACGTCCTGCAGGTGCTGCGGATGGTGATGCACTTCGACCCGCTCAACGTGCTCATGCCGCCGGCCTTGTTCCTGTTCGCCCTGGGCTTTGGAAAGGGCATCTATGACATAGTGGTGCACCCGCTGCAGTTCGCCAACGACACTATCCTGATCTTCGTGACCGGCATGATCCTGGCTTCGATGGCCCTGCTGGCCGACCTGACCGTGCGTTCCCGCGCCGACCCGTGAGGATCACCCTGGTCGGGCCCGCGCACCCGTACAAGGGCGGCGGGGCGCGGCACACCACCGAGCTGGCGCACCGGCTGGCCGCCGCGGGCCACGACGTCATCATCGAGTCCTGGCGGGCCCAGTACCCCGCCTGGCTATACCCGGGCCAGCAGCTGCTCGACGTACCGGAGGGCGAGCCGTACCCGCGGACTCGCCGCCGCCTGGCCTGGTACCGGCCGGATGGCTGGCTCGCCGTGGGCCGCCGCCTCGCCTCCTCCGCCGACCTGGTGGTCTTCGCCCTGCTGACCCCGCTGCAGGTCCCCGCCTACCTGTCCATCCTGGCCGGCCTGCGCCGCGCTCCCGACCCGCGCCGCCCCAGCACCGCGGTGATCTGCCACAACGTGCTCCCGCACGAGCGCCACCTCGGCGACGTCGCCCTGATCCGGGCCCTGCTCTCCCGCGTGGACACAGTGCTTGTGCACTCGCCCGCCCAGGCCACCCAGGCCCGCGAGCTCGCCCCGGCTGCCCGCGTCGTGACCGCCCGGATGCCACCGCACCTCCCGGCCGCCGTACCCGGCCTCCCCCCGGCCCATCACCAAAACCATAGGGCGAAACGGAGGGTGGCAACCGCCCCAAGCGAACTGTGTTGCCTCGGGGGGGACGACCCCCCCCAGACCCCCCCCGCTCACGGGGGGGCTGCCCGCCGCCCCGTACCCCCCGGGCCCCCCGCTCACGGGGGGGCTGCCCGCCCCGCCGTACTCCCCGCGCCGCCCGATGGGGGGGCGCCACCGGTACCCCCCTGGGCCGGGCGGTTGCTGTTCTTCGGCATCGTCCGGCCGTACAAGGGCCTCGACGTGCTGCTGTGTGCCATGGCCCGCGGGCCGGCCCACCTCACGCTGACCGTCGCGGGGGAGTTCTGGGGCGGTACCCGCGAGACGGAGAAGCTGATGGCCGAGCTCGGGATCGCGGACCGGGTGAGGCTGCGGCCCGGTTACGTGCCGGCCGGCGAGCTCCCGGCGCTGTTCGCGGCGGCGGACGCGCTCGTGCTGCCGTACCGGGAGGCGACCGCCTCGCAGAACGCCCTGCTCGCGTTCGCGCACGGCGTGCCGGTGATCACCACCACCGCCGGGGCACTGGCCGACCTGGTGCGGGACGGTGTCGACGGGCTGACCTGCGCACCGGGGGACGTGGCGGATCTGGCCCGCGTGCTGCGGGAGATCAGCATGCCGGGGATGGCGGGGCGGCTTCGGGCCGGCGTGAGGGCTATTGATCCTGGGCCGTGCTGGGCGGACTATCTGAAGGCTTTGCTGGCCCGCTGAGGCTAGCCGGCTGCAGCGGCGGCCTCGGGTCCGGGCCGGCCGTCTCATCCGCCGGGCGGCTCCCTGCCTTGGCCGGGCGGCCCCGCGCCTTGGCCGAGCGACTCTGCGCCCGGCCGATGGCCAGCCCGACGCCCGCCCACGCCAGGTCGCCCACGCTCATCACGACCCGTGAGGCGAGCGCGACCACCAGGGCGGACGCCGATGACATGACCGGGGCGAGTACGGCGATCAGCGCCCATTCCCTGGGGCCGATGCCGCCGGGGAAGAAGATGATGAGGAAGCCGACCGACCAGGCCAGCGCGTAGCCGCCCAGCGACAGCGCGAACACGTCCCAGCCGCCTCCCCGTCCCCCTCCATGCCTGGCGAATTCGCTGATCAGCAGCCAGGCCTGCGCGCCGTAGAACAGCCAGCCGAGCGTGGTCCAGGCCAGGGCGCGGGCCATGCCGCCCAGGCTGACCGACTTCTCGAGCGGCGGCCTGCGCACGACCTTCAGCACCAGGTCGAGGCCGAACTTGAAGACCGGGGGATACAGGCAGGCCACCGCGAGCGGGGTGATGGCCAGCACCCACCAGTAGTGCCGGGCCGCGCTCGCCGAGGTGAGCGGCAGCGTCACGCCCGCCACCACCAGGGCCACCACCAAGGTGGTCGCCATGCCGACCAGGCTGGCGGTGGCGCTGCGCCGGCGCGGGACGTCGTAGTCGCGGGCCAGTTCGACCTGCGCGGCCAGGGCCCACACCGCCCCCGGCACGTACTTGCCGAGCTGCCCGATGAACATCACCCGGATCGCGGCGGGCAGCGGCAGCGGCGAGCCGAGGTCGACGAGCAGGGCCCGCCAGGCCAGCATCATGCAGAAGAGTCCGGCGATCACGCACAGCGCGGCGCCGGCCACGTCGTAGCCGGCCAGCTTGGCCAGGTCCGCGTGCACCTGCGGCCACTGGGAGGCGAGCTCGTACACGGCGAGCCCGATCACGACCGCGAGCAGCCCAGCACGCAGCCACGGGCTTTCCCGCAGGCGGGTCACGCGGTTACCGGGCACGCCGCTAGCGTATCCAGCCCGGCGACCGCCCGCAGCCGTCATCGCGCACCTGCTTACACCCCGGCCTACAGCAAACCCGCCAGCACGACGGCGACGATGCCGGTGAGGAAGACGCCGTCGAATGTGCCCGCGCCGCCGATCGACACCACCGGCGCGCCCAGCCGCCGGACCTTCGGCAGGTGGGCCAGGTCCGCGCCGAGCAGCGTGCCTAGCGTACCGCCCGCGTAGGCGAGCCCGGCCACGGCGGTCGGATGCCGCGCGACGGCCACCAGGGCGGCGAAGCCCCCGGGCAGGAGCGCGGGGACGACGATGCCGAGCCCCGGCACGGGCCGCGCGACCACGTGCACGAGCGCGCCGACGATAACCACGGCGGCCAGCGCCTGCCAGCCGATCCCGTCGTGCGCGATCAGGTAACCCGAAACGATCACGGGCAACAGCGCGCCACCCACGTTCACCGCGATGGTCGTGCTGCGCCTGCCGACCGCGCTGGTGGCCGGCCTGGCTTCCCCGGGTGGCGCGACCAGGCCGCCGTTCCGTGTACCCGAACATGTTATGTACCTCCATCCGGTAGAACGGCGGCTAAAGTCGAGCTATGCCGCGACTTGATCCGCCGTGTCGGTCATTGACCGCCGCCCGGAAGCGGGCGAACAATGCAGGGATGCCCTTCGGATTTTTCGGCCGCGAATGGCTCGGTTTCTAGGGCGCTATGTCACTGGAGATCAAGCGGCTGCACCTGGCCAGCCTGCAGGGCATCGACGGCGCCCGGTGGCCGGTGCACGGGTTCGTCGTCGCCCATCCCGGCGGCGCGGTGCTCGTCGACACCGGGGTCGGCGGCCCCCAGCAGGTGCTTGACGACTGGCGGGTCGTCAACCGTTCGGTCGCGGACGCGCTGGCCGATTACGACATGAGTCCGGAAGACATCGGGCTCGTGATCAACACCCACCTGCACTTCGACCACTGCGGCCAGAACGTCGTGTTCAAGCACGCGCCGGCCTACGTGCAGCGCGCCGAGCTGAGCCGGGCCCAGCGCGAGGAAACCGAGCTGTGCGAGTGGTTCGGCTTTATGAACGCGCGGTTCGAGTTGCTTGACGGGGACGCGGAGGTGCTGCCCGGCCTGGAGGTCATCGCCACCCCGGGGCACACCGAAGGCCACCAGTGCGTGGTCGTGCGCGGTGGCGAGGACGGCTTCGACCTGCTGATCGGCGACGCGGCCTACACGCCGCGGCAGTACGCGGAGCCGGATCGCGACAAGCTCCCGGCCGGCCAGGCCAGCGACATCCCGGCGTGGCGCGACTCCGTGCGGCGGATAAGATCCCTTCGCCCGGAAAGGGTGCATTTCTGCCATCACACCGACGTCATTCACACCTGACGGAGACCGCCATGCGCGTCATCGCCCCGGCCGGGACCTACACGTCGCCTGACGGCGCGGGTCCCGGCGACCTCAACCACTGGGTCGTCCACTACAGCAGCGAAGATCTGAGCCTGGGCACCTACTCGATTCCCGCGGGCGGCCTCGATGACCAGAGCCCGCACACCGAGGACGAGATCTACGTGGTGCAGTTGGGCCACGCGACGCTGGTGACGAGTTCAGGGGCGGCCGAGGTGGGTCCGGGCTCCGTGGTGTTCGTCCCGGCCGGGGAGACGCACATGTTCACCGAGATCCTCGAGGATCTGGCGCTGATCGTGGTCTTCGCGCCGCCCTACGGATCACGCGTGAAAGGCTGACGGAGCCGGCCGCTATACCGGGTGGGCGGCGCTGGCCGCTTCCTCGATGCCGCGCCGGGCCAGCTCGTCGGCGCGCTCGTTGCCCTGATCGCCCGCGTGACCCTTCACCCAGAGCCAGGTGACCTCGTGGCGCCTCATCGCCTCCGTCAGCCTGCGCCACAGGTCTGCGTTCTTGACCGGCTTCTTGGCCGAGGTCATCCAGCCGTTGCGCTGCCAGCCCATGATCCACTTGGTGATGCCGTCGAGCAGGTACTTGCTGTCCGTGTGCAGCTTGACCTGCGCGGGCCGCTGCAGCGCCTCGAGCGCCTGGATGGCGGCCATCAGCTCCATCCGGTTGTTGGTGGTCTGCGGGTCGCCACCGTACAGTTCCTTTCCTGTGTCGTTCCAGCGCAGCACGGCCCCCCAGCCGCCCGGTCCGGGGTTGCCGCTGCACGCGCCGTCTGTGTAAATCACGACCTCGGTCATTCCGGAAAGGTTACGTCCTGACCAGACCTGCTGACGCAGCCCGGCGGTGACGCCCGGCGGTCCGGCAGGTCAGCTGGGCAGGCCGGCGATGATTTGCTTTGCCCTCCGGGAGTTCATAGAGTAGAGGCACACCGACGCGGGGTGGAGCAGTTCGGTAGCTCGCTGGGCTCATAACCCAGAGGTCGCGGGTTCAAATCCCGCCCCCGCTACCAGGGTTGAAGGTCGGTTCTCGAACAGAGAACCGACCTTCTGCTTGTAGTTTGTGCACGGGATCTGTGCACGGCAGCCGATGTTTCCCTTTGACGCGGTCACAATTTTTGGTCATACTTTTGACTATGACCGTGCTTCCGCTGGGCGACGTCAAATCCCACCTATCCGAGCTCGTCGGTCGTGTACACGATCATCACGAGCGGGTGACCGTGACCGTGCACGGCAGGCCCTCGGCCGTCCTCATCGCTCCGGAGGACCTGGAAGCGCTGGAGGAGACCCTTGAGATTATGCGCGACGCCGCGACGATGAACCGCCTCGCCGAGTCTGACGCGGAGCTGGCTCGCGGCGAGTACGTGTCGGCCGATGAGCTTGCCGAGGCGATGAGGCGGCGCTAGGCGCAGTGAGCGGCGAGCTCGCGGAAGAGCCCTATCAGCTGCGGACGACTTCGACCGTCCGCCGCGCGCTAAGCGAGACGCTTCCGGAGGCCGTGGCGGTGGCCGCGTATGAATTCATCACGGGACCTCTGCTTGCCGATCCCCACCGGATCGGCAAGAGGCTGCTGCCCCCCATGGACGACAGATTTAGTGCCCGTCGCGGTACTTATCGCGTGATCTACCGGATCGATGACAAAGATCGGGTAGTGACGGTCGTAGACGTGGCTCACCGTCGAGATGCCTACCGCACCTAAGCAGCCGCGGAATCCGCGCATTGCCGAATGATCCTTATTACTTCTATCAAGGCGGCTCCGCTGCGCTCCGCCGCGGCCCGGTTCCGCGCCGGGCTCTGGCCTTGGCGGCCCGCCCGGCGCGGCCCGGGCCAGGCAGACGCAGCAAGTCATCTGATCATCCCTGCTCATTCAGCGCGCATCCGCGCCATCGCCAGTCTCCCGGCCACTAGCAGGCTCGGCCATGCCTGGACCGGATCCGGAGCCTCACCCGCTACCGATGATGTAGCCCTCCAGGACAGGCCAGTCAAGCACGGAATCTGTCAACCTGATTGAGGCACCATCAGGCGGGTCTTACTGAGTGCCGGTCTCCTTGTCTGGGGGCGGGTTGATCCAGGATGTGCCTGGCAGTTTCGGCGGGGCTGGCGGTTTGCGGACGAAGCGTTCGGGATGGGCGAGATAGGCGGCGTCCAGGACCTGGGTGCGCCCGGCCTGGACGGCTGCGGCCAGGCCGTGGCGGACGTCGGCGGCGGTGTGCAGGCCGAGTCCGCCGTGATGGTGCTCGTTGTTGTACCAGGGGAAGAAGTCCTGGCAGTGCGCCCGGGCGGCTTCGAGCGAGGCGAACCGGGCGGGGAAGGCCGGCCGGTACTTCATCGTCTTGAACTGCGATTCGGAGTACGGGTTGTCGTTGGACACGTGCGGGCGGGAGTGGGACTGGGTGACGCCCAGGTCGGCCAGCAGCAGCGCGACCGGCTTGGAGGTCATCGAGGAGCCGCGGTCGGCGTGGATGCTCAGCTGGCCGCGGGTGATGCCCTGCTTGTCGCAGGCCGCGGCGATGAGCTTCCCGGCCAGGGCGGCGGACTCGCAGGTGGCGACCATCCAGCCCACGACGTAGCGGGAGTAGATGTCCAGGATCACGTAGAGCTGGTAGTAGGTCCATTTCGCGGGTCCGTGCAGCTTGGTGATGTCCCAGGACCAGACCTGGTTCGGTCCGACCGCCATCAGCTCGGGCTTGACGGCGGCGGGGTGGGTGGCCTGCGCGCGGCGCTCCCGGGTCTCGCCTGCCTCGCGCAGGAGCCGGTAGTAGGTGGACACTGATCCGAGGTAGGTGCCCTGGTCCAGCAGCGTCGCCCAGATTTCGTCCGGGGCCAGGTCAGCGAACCGGTCGCTGTGCAGGGCATCCAGGATCGCCGTCCGTTCCGCGGGGGCCAGTGCCCGCGGCTGGACCCGCTCACCGTGCGGGACCGGGGCTGCCTTCGGCACGGGCGGGCTGATCCGGTGCCGCCGGTACCAGGTGGCCTGCGGCACGCCTGAGGCCGCGCAGGCCGCCCGGGTGCCGATTCTCGGTGCTAGCAGGGCGATCGCCTCGTCGGTCACGAACTCGACCCGGGCTCGGTGTCCGCGCTCTTGGAGATCGTTTCCAAGAGCGCCTGCAGTTTTGACTGCACATCGACCACGAAGCGGGCCTTGGCCAGCTCCTGCTCCAGCTTGGTCTTCTCTTTCTGCAGCCGGGCGATCTGCGCATCCCGCGGATCAGCCGCCGGACGGCCGCGCGGCCGCGCCGGGCCGGCCAGCGTCCCGGCGTCCCGGGCCCGCCGCCACTCGATCACGTGGCTGGAGTACAGCCCTTCCCGGCGCAGGACCGCGCCTTTCTCACCGGTCGGCGCCGCGTCATACTCGGCCACCACGTCCAGCTTGTACTGCGCGGTGAACGTCCGCCGGCGGGCCCGCTCGGGCACCTCCGGATCCGGGCGCTCCTGCTCACCGGTCACCCGTCCAGCATCGCCGGCCACCGGCGTACGGTCGAGCACGGTCATTGTCATGTAGGAAAGCGTCTCCATCCCCGCCCTCGGGGTGATCAGTGGTTACTGAGGGGCGGGTGCCTCACGACAGCTTGACAGAGAGGG
>Ga0302180_10001391_pt1 | contig 19405 bp, 15 predicted proteins | sample I_Palsa_E3_2_FD_200575 | JGI IMG/M metagenome (GOLD analysis project Ga0302180, IMG submission 200575) | Peat permafrost microbial communities from Stordalen Mire near Abisko, Sweden - I_Palsa_E3_2 | ecosystem: Environmental > Terrestrial > Soil > Palsa > Peat permafrost | place: Sweden... | reverse complement strand
CCACCATGACCCAGACCGCCCAGGTGATAGGAACGGCCCAGTACCTGTCGCCCGAGCAGGCCCGCGGTGAGCGGGTCGATGCGCGTAGTGACCTGTATTCGGCCGGCTGCCTGCTGTACGAGCTGCTTACCGGCAGGCCCCCGTTTACCGGTGACTCACCGGTCGCGATCGCCTACCAGCACGTCAGGGAGAACCCGGTGCCGCCGTCGCGGGTGGACCCCGACGTCCCGGCGTGGGCCGATGCGATCGTGCTGAAGGCCATGGCCAAGTCGCCCGCCGACCGCTACCAGACGGCTGCCGACATGCGCGCCGACCTGCAGCGTGCCGCCTCGGGCATGCCCGTGTCGGCGCCGCCGACCAGGCTCGATAACTACCCGCGGACCCAGCGGATGGGGACCGGCGCGATGATGGCGGGGACGACGCAGATCCCCGCGGTCGAGGACTACGACTACGTCGGCGGTCAATACGACCGTGGCGGGCACGGCGGCGGCGGGCGCCGCTGGATTCCGTGGCTCCTCGGCCTGGTGATCGTGCTCGGGGTGGTCGCCGGGGTGGCCTATTACCTGCTGGCGGGCACCGGCCAGACGTACGCCGTGCCGCTGGTGAACGGCCTGTCCGTCACCGCGGCGCAGAATCAGATCAAGGCGCAGCACCTGCGTTCCACCGTGGTCGACCAGGCCAATGCCACGGTCAGGAAAAGTTACGTCATAAGCTCCAATCCGCCGCAGGGTAACAACGAGCCGGCGAACACACTGGTGACGCTGTACGTCTCGTCCGGACCGGGCAACGTCACGGTGCCCAACGTGCAAGGTAAGCAGGAGGTCGCCGCGGAGACGACCTTGCAGAATGCCGGCTTCACCGTCTCCGTGCAGCAGGACACCACGTCCACGGAGCCTGCGGGGACCGTGGTCAGCCAGAACCCGGCGGGCGATAGCCAGGTCGCGCCCGGGTCAAAGGTCACGATCTACGTCTCCGGCGCGGCGAGCGTCCCCAATGTCGTCGGCCTGAGCGAGCAAAGTGCCCAAACGTCACTGCAGAGCGCCGGATTCAAGGTGAACGTGCAAACCGTGACCGGCCCGGCGGGCACTACCCCGGGCGACGTCTGGCAGCAGAATCCCGCCGCCAACGCCACAGCGGCCCCCGGCACCAGCGTGAATATTCTCGTTCAGCCTGCGGCAGCTCCTACCCCCACGCCTACGCCGAGCCCGACCGGCAGCGGCGGCCCGGGCGGCTTCTGAGCTCGAGACGACCACCGCACAGAGCGGCTACGCTTGGGTGCGCATCGCAGGGTTATCCAGGTTTGCTAGGCAGGGTTTGCTACCCAGGAGGCCGTTGTGCCCAAGTCGCGCGTCCGGAAAAAGACCGTATACACCCCGCCGCCGCCGAAGACGACGCGGCGGAAGGTCAGTGCGCCATGGGTCGGTCCGACCATCGTGGTCTGCCTGGTCATCGGCCTCGCCTGGATCGCGGTGTATTACGTGACGCAGGGTTCCGTCCCCGGCATGACCACACTGGGCGCATGGAACCTCGTGGTGGGTTTCGCGTTCATCATCGCCGGCGTCACCTTGTCCACCAGGTGGCGCTGAGGAGCTTACAGTCCCCCGCCCGTGAGCTGACCGTTCCTGATCAGGACTGCGACCACGATCAGGGCCACGACGGCTACGGTGGCGAGCACCTGGATCACGGCGCGGTTCTTGCGGGGCGCGTAGGCGTAGGCGGCGGTGAGCAGCGCGCCGGTGAGCAGGCCGCCGATGTGGTCCTGCCACGCGATGATGTTGTGGAGGAAGAAGCTGAGAGCCAAGTTGATGGCGATCAGTATCACGATGCCGCGGGTGTCCAGGCGGAGCCGCTTCGACACCACGAACCACGCCCCGAAGAGTCCGAAGATGGCGCCAGAGGCGCCCACCGCCGGATAGTTCGCGGGCGCGAGGAAGTAGTACATCACCCCGCCGCCGACGGCGCTTACCAGGTAGACGGCGAGGAAACGCGCCCGGCCGAGCAGGCCCTCAAGCGAGGGTCCCACGAAGACCAGCGCCCACATGTTGAACAGGATGTCCATGAACCCCAGGCCGCTCAGGCCGGTCGCCGGGGCCAGGAACGCAGACGTGATCAGCCGGTACCACTCGCCCGCGGCCACGCCGTGGATGGGACCGCCATAGGTATAGGAGGCCCGCCCGAGCATCTCCAGGTTGTTGACGATGCTCGGGCGAACCCATGTCACCAGGAATACCGCGACGTTGATCGCGACCAGCGTCCAGGTGATAATGGCACCGGCGGCGGGACGGCCGCCGAACGTGGTCCTGGCCTGGCGGGTGCTCCGCGCGCCCTCACCCACGCACTCCGCGCACTGCTGTCCCACCGAGGCCGAGCGCATGCAGTCGGGGCACGCGTGGCGACCGCACCGGACGCAGGAAACGTAGGTTTCCCGGTTGGGGTGGCGGTAACAGGTAGGAACCTGCGGGGTCCCCGGCACGACTCCGTCAGGCCGGACCGATTCGCCCGGTCCGGAATCGCTGGGGGTGCTCACGGCGTCGTCCAATCAGTTGGCAGACCGCTCAGTTGGCCGAGCCGCGATCCACCGTGACCGACTCGATGACCACGTCTTCCACCGGCCTGTCCTGGCTGCCGGTCTTCAGGCGGCTGATCAGGTCAACCACGTCAGCACCCTCGATGACCTCACCGAAGATGGTGTGCTTGCCGTTGAGCCAGGGCGTGGGCGCGACGGTGATGAAGAACTGAGAACCGTTGGTCCCCGGCCCGGCGTTCGCCATCGCCAGCAGGTACGGCCGGTCGAACGCGAGATCCGGGTGGATCTCGTCACCGAACTTGTAGCCAGGCCCGCCCCGGCCAGAACCGAGCGGATCCCCGCCCTGGATCATGAAGTCAGGGATGACCCGGTGGAACACGCTCCCGTCGTAGAGCTTGTCGGTGGTCGCCCGTCCGGTGCGTGGGTCGGTCCACTGCTTGCCGCCCTCGGCTAGTTCCACGAAGTTGCGCACGGTCTTCGGCGCGTGATCAGGGAAAAGGCGGATAACAACCGGTCCCTGGTTCGTGCGCAGTGTCGCGGTCAGCGTCTCTGTCATACGTTTGACTCCCCGTCCAGCCATCTGACTGGCCGGACATTTCGCCGTTGTAAATTTCCTCCTGTCCTCACCGTACCGGTAGCGCGCGATGATTGAACCCAGCAAAGCCGGGAAGCCTTCCAGGACGGGATCACGCTCGGGAGGTTTACTGTGTCCCTTATGAAGACCAAACACACCACCGGCGGGGTGGCCGTGATCGGCGAACGCGCGAAGAGCGCTGCCGCGCAGGCCGTCCCGATTGGAAAGCGCGCGGGAACGACAGCAGCTCAGGGAGCCCGGCAGGGCGTTCAAGGAGCGCGCGAATGGGCCGCGCCGCGGCTCGAGGACGCCACGGATGTGGTCACCACAGCGGGAACGACCGCGGTTCAGGGTGTCCGCCAGGGCGTCCAGAGCGCCCGCGAATGGGCCGCGCCGCGGCTTGAGGACGCTGTCCAAGGTGCCCGCGAATGGGCCGCGCCGCGGCTCGAGGACGTCGCCGACGCCGTCACCACCTCGGTCGCGCCCAAGGTCTCTTCCGCCCTGCTTTCCACCGCTCGCCAGGTCAGGCCGGAGAAGTCAGGTAAGACCCGGGTCCGGAGGCTGCTGGACTGGCGCTGGCTACTCGGCGCCGGCGCGGTGCTGGCCGCGGCCGGGGCGACGGCCGCCATTACCATGAAGCGCCGCTACGCCAGTGCCACGGCGGAAGCCAAGGACGCCACGGAAGCGTCCGAGGACGGCCACACGGTCGAGGCCACCGACGCGGCCACGCATTCGGAGGTAAACGGCCAGGTCACCACCTCGGGTAAACGCAAGTAAGAATGTCCGGCTCACCGGACTGACCAGGCATGAAGACAGATTAGGCACTCGCGGCATCGCTGGCCGCACTGACCCGCCTCCGGGTGGCAGTGCGGCCGCGGGCGCGGGTGTCGCCATGCTGCCGCGGGCGTTTTCCGCGCGGGTCCTGTCCCGGGAGCCACCATCCGCCCCGCGTCATCCGGTACCGTCTAGCCACGGACCCACAGCTTGTCGCCGACCCACAGGTGCGGCGACTATGACTATGACCAGCGGACGGCGATTCGGTGAGTGAGAAGGACGGGGTCGAAGGAACCAGCGCGTCCCCCGAGGATCGCCCAGGCTCGTGCGAGCTAACCCGCCTGACCGCCTGGCTGGCGGCGGCCGCCATCGTCACGTCCACCCTGATCATGATCCTGATCTCGGCGGCAGGCCCGAGCGTTTCGGTTCCTTCCCTGCGCCGTGCGAGCGGCCTGCCCTGGTGGCATTCGCTTCACCTCACGGCCACGTTCGTGACGGTATCGCTGTGGGCCGCCATGGTACTCGGCTGCGCGGGAGTGATCGCCGGTCTCATCGCGGTCGCGCGCGGGGCCCGCCCGCCGGTGCGCCCGGTCATCGCCTTTGCGTTCTTGGCCGTCGTGGTGCTGACGGTGCTCCCGCCGGCGGGATCGACCGACTCTATTTCCTATGCCGCCAGCGGGCGGATAGCCGTGATCGGGGACAGCCCGTACGTCATGACCCCGCTGCAGCTGGAGCGGATCGGCGATCCGGTCGGCAAGCAGATACCATCCCGCGAAATCCCGTCCACCTGGACCAATACGGTATCGGTCTACGGTCCGGTGGCCACCGACGCGGAGTGGATCGCGGCCGAGCTTGGCGGGGCGTCGCTGGCACGCATCACCCTCTGGCTGAAGCTGGAGCAGGCGCTTGCCTTCGGCGCGGTGATCGGGATCCTGGACCGCATGCTCAGGAACAATCCCGAGATGCGCCTGCGGGCCCACTTGCTCTGGTCAGTGAACCCGCTTCTGCTGTGGGAGATTGTCGCGAGCGGCCACGTTGACGGGCTGGCCGCGGTGTTCGGGCTGCTGGGCGTGGCCGCCCTGCGGGCACGCGGTCAGCAGGCGGACGCTGCCCCCGAGCCACCCACCCCCGGGCCGGGCCCGGGGATCCTAGGTCGATGGGCCGGTACCTGGAACGCGGCCGCGGAGGTCGGCGTCGGCAGCGCGGCCGTGTCCGGCCTGCTGATCGGGGTGGCCACCGGCATCAAGGTGGAATACGTCCTCCCCGGCGCCGCCGTGGCCTGGGCCTGCCGCAGGTCGCTCAAGGCATTCGCCGTCGCCGCGGCCGGTTTCCTGGTGGTGGTCGCGCCGATCTACCTAGCCGCCGGGACTCCCGCGATCAAGGTGCTCATCGCCCGCAGTCCCGGGGTCACCTGGGATAACATGTACCAGCTCCTGTGGCGGCCAGTATTCGGATACACCCAGTTCAGTGTGTCGAGGATCCCTCCCCATCTCGAACCGGTCGCGTACCTGCTGTTCGCCGCCGTCGCGCTGCTGGCCCTGCTGCGCTTCCCCGATCGGGTCCCCGGCCTGCCGGCCGTCGCACCGGCGCTGGCGCTGAGCCTCGCGTGGCTTTTTGTCACCGCCTTCCAGCGTCCCTGGTACGACGTGATGGCCATCAGCCTGCTCGCGCTGTACTCGACGTCCAAGCTGGACTGGGTGATCCTGATCCGCTTGCTGGCCGGCGCCACGGTCTACGCGCAAGCGATCCAGAGCCCGGCGGAGCCGCACTGGCTTTATGACCTGGTCCAGTTCGACGGAAGCTGGCTCACTCCCGCCGTCCGTCTTCTCGCGGTCGTTGCTCTCGTCTGGCTTTGCGTTTCCGGCCGCTGGGGGTGGCGGTCCCGGTCGGTCGCGTCCTGGCGACGACTGCCGGAATTGCTGCCAGTGACCTGAACCCCCGGCCCTCAGCGAGGTTCTCCGTAACCACGCACTGTGGATAACCCATAACGCAATTGACCAGGGCGCATTGTACCGTTGGCATCTCAATGCACACTTCTGTGGATTCCGCTGTGGACAACGATGTGCGCACTTCGACGGGTTTCGCACCGGCATGCCGAAAACACTCGGCTTCGGCCCTTACCTCGGTTCCGGGGGGTCCCCGAGGGGGTCGGCGGTCAGGTACAACCGCGGCCAGCGGCAGTCGATGAACTGGTCCAGGTACCCGGTCAGGCGCTCGTCGAAGTCGTCGTCTTCGGCGATGGCGCCGGCCGCCCTTTCGATGCCTGACGGGCTGTCCACGCCGAACGCGACCGCCCTGACCTCCCAGCCATCCCGTTGCGCAGCGTCGTACCAGCGCTGCACGTTCCCGACCTGCCGCGCGCAGGTATCACCGGGAATCACCTGCCCGTACGTCCGTTCCCACTCCGAGCTGCGCGGGTGCGGCGCGGCACCGGGACTGTTCCGGTCGGCCGTCTTGAGCGTGTCGAGGACGAGCGTCCACTTGTAGGCGGGGGCGAGCCACCTGGGTTCTTCCCGCTGGCACAGCCAGCTTCCCCGTGCCAGCCTGGACCTGATCGCGGTACTGACGTGGGAGGCGAGGCCGACCGGGCTGACCCGGCCGACGATGACCGGCGTGCGCGCGTCGATGGCCGCGTCCACGCCGTGCGAGATCGCGCAGTCCCGCAGCCGGGACGGCATGATCTGCAGCAGCGAAAGCAGCGTGGTCCGCGGCACCGGCATCGGCCAGCCGGTCAGGTGGGCGAGGACCGACAGCTCGGCCCACAACCTGATCGCCGGATACTCTTCGAGCGCGCGCTGGGCAATCCGCATGTCCCGCAGGGTGCATGGCCGTCCGACACAGTCGGCACCGCAGGTAATGCTGCGCGTCCGGACCACGCTTGCCGGGGTCGCGGTGACTGCCTGCCCCGCCGCTTCCCGGTCGGTACCATCGGGCATCCTGGTCAGGAGCGGATAGTCCATGCCGTCGGCGAACACCGCGGCCTCACCGGGCTTGAGCGTGACCAGAAACCGGTTCTGCGCCCTGGTCATGTTCATCGTCGCGCCCACGGCGTCACGGTCGTCGGCCGCCGGGAGGCGGTGCGTTATCTTCACCGCCGTGTTCTTGATGACATCCTGGATAAGACGGTCCGGGATCTGCTCGGCGATGATGAGTCCCTCGCCGTAGGCCCGGATCTCGGCGAGCAGCCCGGCGAACATCTCGACCGCGTGCGCCGCCGCGCCGCCCGAGCCGGCGCCCCCGGAACCCTCCTGGCGACGCAGCAGGCGGTGTGCCTCCTCGATGACGGTGAGGTGGCGGAGCCCGGCCTGGCCGGCCAGGCCGACCTGATTCGCCCGGTTCGCCATCCGCAGATGCTCGACCAGCCTGATCAGCACGGTTCCCATCAGAAACGCCTTGTCGCTGTCGTCGCCCACATCCTCGATCTCCAGCACGGCATTGGTTCGCAGCAGCTGGCCGAAGTCGAGCTGGTGGCCGCCCACCAGGAAGCGGCCGGTCGTGCCCAGCCGCAGGCCGGACAGGCGGACCTTGATGAAGCCGAGCACATCGTCGGTGACCCGCTGGCTGTAGCCGACCTCCTGCACGATCCTTATCGCGGCCCGCTGGAGATCGGTGAGGTTCGGGTAGCTGGGGTTCGCGTCGGGCGCAACCGTCTCACCCAGGGCCAGATCCCAGCCCGCGTCCTCGTACACCCTGGTCAGAGCCGCGCTGAGCACTTGCGGGAACGGCTCATCCGAACGGAAGGACGCGGTGAACAGCGCCTTGACCAGATCCGCGTGGGTCTGCAGCGGAAACCGGCGGCCCTGGATGTCCGGTGCCGGTTCCAGCGGGTTGAGCCCGGCCGCGATCGCGTCTGCTTCGCCCGGCCGGATCCGCACGACCTCGACGGCCTCGGCACCTGGGCCAGCGGCGCCGGCCAGGCGCGCGGCCATCAGCCGGTATTCGGCTTTGGCCGGCTCCACCACCAGCCACGGGATCCCGGCCCCGGTAGCGGCCTCAAGCAGCGTCCGCACGGTCTGCGATTTCCCCGAGCCGGTGGCGCCGCAGACGAACACATGCCGGTTCAGCGAGTCGAGCGGCAGGACGAACGGGCCGGCTGGCCGCTGGCCGGAGTCCAGTACCTCGCCGACCGCTATGGTCGCGCTCCCGGCGACCTGCTCTGGAGTGACGTCGAAATCGGGCCGCAACGCCAGCCGCACCCCGGGCACCTCGCGCTCAGGCGGCCGGGACAGCGCGGCGACCAGCTCGGTGCTGGCATGAAACGAGGCTTCAAGCCCGGCGTCACCCCTGGGCGAGGCCGGACCCGGATCGGCAAGGAGTTCCGGCAGGCTGGCTGCGGCCGGGCTGGCGGGGGCTATCGCGTACGGAAGCTCGGCCAGATCGGCGGAGGCACAGACCAGCCCGGCCACTCGCGAGGCCCCGTCCGGATCACTGCCGCCGGCCAGCAGCCGCACCCGCCACAGCCCCGTCGAGGCGCCCTTGCATACCTCGGCGTGACGCAGGTGAAGCCGGCGAGCCGTCACGGCCCGGTCGGGAAACCGGTCAGAGTTACCCGTCGCTTCCCGCTCGAGTTCAGCCAGCTCATCCGCGAGCTCCCGAATCTGAGCCGCGCCCAGGGGTTCGGCCAAGAGCAACATGCCAAACGGGCCCGGCCACACCGCCAGCAGGCATTCTTCCATCGAGGGTGGCGGACGATCGCCGGTACGACGCTCGTGGTCCGGCAGCAGGCCGTCGCTTATCCCGCCAATGGTGCGCCACGATGGCAGCTGCGCCGTGAGCGTCGCCAGCGAACCGCAGGGCAGCGGCTGGGCCTTCGCGCCGCCGGGAAGGGTCAGGAAGACTTCCCGGTTCGCGCCGCTGCCGACCAGACCCGCTCCTGCCACCAGAAACTGGATCGGGCCGCCGGTGCTGTGCCTTATCCAGCCGATGGCCAGCGCGCCCGTGCTGCCGTTCTTGGTCTCGGCCCCGGCGTGATACGCCGCGACCAAGGCCGCGAACCGCTGGGTTCGGCCGGTGTCGCTCGGCCGCTCCTGGGGCGCCTCCGATGTCCCAGCGTCCGGTCGCCGCGGAATTTCCGTAACCCGGTACGCGTCAAGTTCGCGCAGCCCGTCCCAAGCTAACGTCACGGCGTTCCTTCCCACGTCTTCCGGAACCGTTCCATAAGCGCACCAGCCTCATCCTCGCTGATCTCTACTAGCTCTGGACCAAAATTCTCGCCTCGCTCCTGCTGGTAAATCGCGTCAGTGAACGTCCACGAGAAGTCGCGGGTAAGAGATTCATCGGTGGGTCCAGCGGCGACATGGCGACGCCGGACTATTCCAGAAGGGTGCTCGATGGTCCGGCCGGCTCCCACGACTGCATAATAGGTAATCTTCTCCGGCACTCTCTATCTCTCCTCCCTTTTATAAGACAAAAATTCCAGCGCTCCCGGCGGCACCGGAACCGATGCCGACACCTGGCGTTGATATACCCGCAGTCGAGCGCGCTCTTCTGGCGTGGTAGCAGGATTTCCTATCTTCTCGTACGAATCATGTGTTCGCTGCTTTGCGTCCCAGCTGGGCGGCGTATGAAACTGAACCTCGAATAGTACACCACTATCACGATCGCACCACTGACTATTGATTCCCTTATACTCTTCTCCCGACCAACTCGGCTTGCGCCAAACGAGCGCATACCCCTTACCGGCCAGCCGACTTTCAACCATCCTAACTCCATCCGAATAAGATGGATCCGCGAACAAAAATGTGTAGCGAATCCCATCATGAATTTTCGCGGCTAGATCACCCGGTGCAACGTCGGGCTCAAGTGAGATCATCTTGGCTAGTTTTTCCTTGAAGCGATCCGGGGATTTGAGGGCGAAGTTCTCGGTGTCGGGGGCGAGGCAGCCGTGCTTGAGTTCGGCTTCGATGCGCCGCATCGCCGGAGTGATGCCCCTTTCACCATAGCCGCCTACCTCGTCGCGGCCTTCTGCCGCACGGCGGAGAGCGAGCTCTTCCGCTGCGACGAGGTTGGCGCGCCGGTCGAGTTCCAGTCCTTTCCATGTCCACCGGCCATCGTCGCTGAGCTCCGTATCGCCGGGACTCGTTACGTCTGGCGAGCCTCCAGGAGCCCGGTGATAGGCACGCAGGTCGTGGTAACTTTCCTCGCGGTCGCGAGTCTCGGCGGGCGCCTCCGTCGCCGGATCAGGGCGTTCGCTTGTCCGCGTTTCATGGCCGGTAAAGAGATTCTGCTCTGCTGAGGGATCGTCGGCGCTGCCGACAGCCTCGTCGTCACGAGGGTCGTCAGCCGTCATCCGGCACGCCATGTTCGCCGCGAGCACACCAACCTGCTGCCGATCGACTTTTTGCTAGTTACTGATACGAATACCTTAGACACGCTGGGTCGCGCTTAGGAAGGCCGCCGAGGCGACCAGGCGACCGCCAGGCCATTCGTCACGGTCGCCAGTCGCGCGATACATCGTCCGGAACGCTCCACGGCCGCCGTGTGCCAGGACCGTAACCAGGACCGTGACTAGGACTGTCGCCGGGACCGGGACCGTCGCCTGGACCGTCACCGGCATCGAGGTCACGGCCGTAGCCCGAACCGCGAGCCGGTTCGCAGCCGGGCTCGTAGTCCCGGCGGTAGCCCCGCGGAGCTCCGTAGCGCCACAACGGCCCATAGCTCTCCTGTTGACCGAACGGCATCTCGCCGGCCCCTGGGTCATCTTCGTGCAGAGGCGGCGGCAGCGTCCGCCAGTCGTAGATGTCGCGCGAACGGCCCGGCAGTGAGCGGCTGCGTGACCAGGCTCTCAGCTGCAGCACCGAGAAAGCGCCCACGGCAGCCACGGCGACGGCAATCAGCACGAGGCGGCTCAGCCACTCGTTACCGCTCGGCGTCGGCGCCGCAGCGGCCGTCGCCAACCAAACGCACCCTCTGTGCATGTTCACCATCACCATCCAGCATGATCATGTGCGTGGCCGGTGCCGCGACCGCCAGTGAAATGAAGGCGGTCCCCACGAGCCGGGCGGTCATCCGGATGCCTGACCGGCCGGTCGTGATTTTCCTGGCGGCCGCGTGCACCGGCCACTACCCAGGAGTACGGTCCAGATCACTCAGCGCGTTCAGCCCCGGGATTCCCGGTAATACGCCGGTAAGAAGTTGCCGATTCCGGCTTTCGCGCCTGCGCTGTCCACGATGCCTTCCCCGGCCGGTCGGCCGCGCGGACAGAGGGTGCATTTCGCCTTCGCGTGTCCGTCACCTGCTGACCGTGTGCACTTACCCCCCGCCAGGCGGGGGGTAACTGCACACGATGATCGCCCGGCCCGCTTCAAGACGGGCAAAAGCTGCATTTCGCCCTGGGCATGCCGGCTGCGGATGCGATCGCGTGTCGCCACCAGGTCCCGGCGCGCGGCGCCCGAGGAGCGATTCGTTTAGGGAAAATCGGCAGGGAGCCGGGGATCGCCCAGAACCTGGGTCAGATAGGCGTTGCCGAACCTGGCTTCGGGGTCGAACTCGGCGCGGACACGGCGGAATTCGTCGTAACGCGGGTAAAGCGCACGCAGGCGCCCGGTCCCGAGGGTGTGCACCTTGCCCCAGTGCGGACGGCCCGCCACGTCCGCCACGATGGACTCGAACAGGTCGAAGTAAGACCGGTAGGGCAGGCCCGTGTACTGGTGGATCGCGACGTAGGCGGTGTCCCGGCCGTAGGCCGCGGACAGCCAGATGTCGTCGGCGGCGGCCACCCGCACCTCGACCGGAAACATCACCGGGTCGGCCACGCGAGGCACCTGGCGGCGCAGTTCGCCGAGCACATGGAGCAGTGATTCACGTGGAACGGCGTACTCGGACTCGACGAAACGCACCCGGCGGGGCGTCACGAACACGCGGTGAGACACGTCGGCGTAGGACCGGGAGGACAGGGCGGCCGAGGAGAACCGGTTCAGCGCGGGGATCAACGGGGGTCGCGCCCGGCCGAGCCGGCAGAGCGTCCCGAAGGCCGCGTTCTCCATCACCTCGAACTCCCAGAACCGGCGCCACCCTGGCATCGCGGCTGCGGCCGGGCTCCCTGGGTCCCCTGGGTCCCGGTCGCTGGGGGAAAGCCGGTTGTTCCGCTTGACCAGGGCCTGGCGGCCGTAGGGGAACCAGTAGAACTCGAAGTGGTCGTTGGCGGCGGCCAGCGAGTCGAATTGCTCGAGAACCTCGTCCACGGGCACCGGCCGCTCATCCGCCGCCAGCGTGAACGACGGCACGCACCGCAGCGTCACGCTGGTGATCACGCCGAGCGCGCCGAGGCCGATCCGCGCGGCCGCGAAAAGCTCCGGCCGGGACGCAGCCGAGCACGCCACCAGCGAACCGTCGGCCAGAACGAGGTCGAGCGCCTCGACCTGGGTGGCGAGGCCGCCCAGCCGGGCGCCGGTGCCGTGCGTCCCGGTGGACAGGGCGCCTGCGAGCGTCTGCGCGTCGATGTCGCCGAGGTTGGCCATGGCCAGTCCCAGCCCGTCCAGTTCGGCGTTGAGCGTCCGCAGCGTGGTACCCGCGCGCACCGTGACCAAGCCGGTCTGCGTATCGGCGGCGGTGATGCCGCTCCACCGGGACAGGTCGAGGGCCACGCCGGCGGTCGCCGCGGCCGACGTGAAGGAGTGCCCGGTGCCGAGCGCGCGCACCGGTAGCCCGTCCGCCGCCGCGTCCTTGACCGCCGCCGAGATCTCGGCCTCGGTCCGCGGCTGGCACCAGCGCGCGGGCACCGCCATCGCGGTCCCGGCCCAGTTCCGCCACGTGCGGGGAGCAGATGCGGCCATTGCCGCAGAGCGCTTCATTACCCGCAAGTATTCATATTTCCGCAGCGCTGGTCTACTGTGCGAGGATGCCAGTCGACCACGGCGGCCAGCTCACCGCCCGCGGGGCCGCCGCGCCAGCCCAGCCGACCGCCGCGCCAGCCACGGCGACAGCCGGGACAGCAAAGGCGACAGCCGGGACAGCCAAGGCGACAGCCGGGACAGCAAAGGCCACGGCGACGGCCTTGCGCGTCCGGTACGACCAGGCCACCGCGGCGCTCGACCCGCCGCTGGCGATCGTGGATGAGGACGCGTTCGATCGCAACGCCGCCGACCTGACCCGCCGGGCCGCGAACCGCCCGATCCGGGTCGCCACCAAGTCGCTGCGGTGCCGTTTCCTGATCGAGCGCGCGCTGGCCCGCCCCGGCTACCAGGGCGTGATGTGCTACTCGCTGCCCGAAGCCCTGTGGCTGCACGCCGTGGGCACCTGCGACGACCTGCTGGTCGCCTACCCCACCGTGGACCGCCAGGCCCTGCGGACCCTGGCCGCGGACGCGCAGGCCAGGCAGCACATCACGATCATGGTGGACTCCACCGCGCAGCTTGACGTGGTGGACCGGGCCCTGGGCGAGGATCATCCGGAGATCCGGGTCTGCCTGGAGCTCGACGTCTCCTGGCGCCCGCTGGCAGGCCGGCCGCTGGTGCACATCGGCACCTGGCGTTCTCCCGTGCGCGAACCGCGCCAGGCAGCCGAGCTCGCCGCCGTCATCACCCGCAGGCCAGGCTTCCGCCTGGTCGGCGTGATGGGCTACGAGGGCCAGATTGCGGGCCTGGGCGACGCTCCTGAAGGCCACCCGGTCCGGGCCCAGCTCATCAGGTTCATCCAGGCTCGTTCGGTCCGCGAGCTAAACCAGCGCCGGACCGAGGCGATCCGCCTGGTCGAGGCGGTGACCAGCCTGGAGTTCGTGAACGGCGGCGGGACGGGCAGCCTGGAGTCGACCACCGGGGACACCTCGGTGACCGAACTCACGGCGGGTTCTGGCCTGGTCGGGCCGACGCTGTTCGACGCGTACACGAGATTCACTCCGGCTCCGGCCCTGCTGTTCGCGCTGCCCGTGGTGCGGCGCCCCGGCCCGGCCATCGCCACCTTGTTCGCCGGCGGCTACGTCGCCTCGGGTACCGGAACGGCGGACCGGCTGCCGCGGCCGTACCTGCCCGCCGGGCTCAGCCTGACCGGCGTGGAGGGCGCCGGTGAGGTGCAGACACCGGTCCGCGGGGCGGCGGCCGCCGACCTGCAACCCGGGGACCGGGTCTGGCTGCGGCACGCCAAAGCGGGCGAGCTCGCCGAGCGGTTCCGGCAGTACCACATAGTCCACGACGACGGCCAGGTCACCGCGGTGCCGACCTACCGCGGCGAGGGCCAGTGCTTCGGCTGAACCGTGCGGCCTCCCGTCATCTTGACCGTGGTGCTGCCCGCGGCCGCCGATCGCGCTAAGGACCTCGGCGTGATCAACATGGCGTATTCCCAGCCGCTGGTCGCGCGCCGATCATCGCCGGGGCGGTCCGCTAACCGCCGTAGCCGGTCCCGGCCGTGATATTTATTCGAAACGGGCCGTGGCTTAATCTCGTTGCCCATCTGGTTCCCAACCAAGGCGTTGCGGCGAACGTCGTAGAGGTGACGCGGCTTACCGAGCCGCTTGGGGAAAGTTAAAGGGGTGGGAATTGATGTTGATCACGAAGTCGCGAAGATACCGGCAGGCCCCGGGCAGGGCAGTGCTATTTTGGGCCGGGCTCGCTTGTGTCGCCTTGCTGGTGACCGCCTGTAGCTCATCGACTACATCAGCCGCGGCGGGTGCCGCCAGCACGCCCGCGGGATCGCCCACGTCCGCGGGATCGCCCACGTCCGCGGGATCGCCGACCCCCGCGGGATCGCCGAGCGCTCCAGCCTCGTCGGCCGCGGCCTCGTCGGGCGCACCGAGCGTGACCGCTTCGCCGTCTGGAACCAGTACCTTCCTGGCGCCGAGCCAGGACATAAACGCCACGCCGCTGCATCAGCCCGCTTGCACTTCCAATTTCGGTTGCCCGCTATCCGGTGATTCCACCGCGTTCCTGTACCAGATGAAATGGTCCGCCTGGTCCGGCACCGAGGCGGTCGGAACTGGCACGTACAAGCTCGACGACTGTAACCCCAATTGCGCGGCCGGCGTGGTGTCCGACGTGGCCGCGGTGGTTACGTTCAGCCAGCCGGTCAAGGTCTGCTCCAGCTCCGGGACCCGCTGGTTCTGGTCCCGGGCGTCCTTCAGGTTCCCGAACGGCCTGCCGAAGTCCCTGCAGGGCGAGAGCGGCCCGCAGAACCCCTGGACTTTCTCCGATGTCGTCACCGCGGCCGAACAGAGCTGCCACAGCTAGCGAACTCATGACGGTTCTCGGCGCTGGTCCCTGGCGCGGGCCGAGCAGCGGCACGAACCCGGAGCCGACCCGAACAGCCACAGTGCTACCAGCCGGCAACCTGGAGCGCACCGTCCTGCCTCGTCACGCCGGGCAATCTAGGCCACAGACGCCAAATAAACCTGGAGCGAACCGTGGCAACCAAAGAACTACTCGTGGCACCGAAGGCCCTTTCCTCGGGTCGTACCGCAGAGCTGGCACCGGCCTCATGGTCGGGGCCGGTCCGGGAGCCGGTGCTGATCCGCGCGGCGACTCGGGCGGGCGAGGTGCGCCGGGCGATGTCCCGGGTCATACACGACGTGCGATACCGGCCGCCGCGGCGGCGCACCGCCAAGATGCTGGTTCTCATCCCGTCGCACAACGAGGAAGACTCGATCGGCAACGTGCTCAACGCGCTGCTGACGCAGACCCGCGTGCCGGACCGGATCGTCGTGATCGCCGACAACTGCACCGACAAGACCGAGCAGATCGCCCGCCGCTTCCGCGGCGTCACGGTGATGCGGACCGTCGGCAACACCGAGCGCAAGGTTGGCGCGCTGAACCAGGCCTGGTCTCGCTGGCAGGCCGGATACGACTACGTGGCCGGCATCGACGCCGACACCATCCTGGCCCCGGACTGCCTGCAGCAGCTTGAGGCAGAACTTTCCGTCACGCCGCGGCCCGGCGGGGTAATGGCCAGGTACACCTTTGACCAGCGGCTCGGCGCCACGGGCATGGCCCGGCTGCTGGTCCGCATGCAGCGGCTGGAGTTCGCCGCCTGGACCGCCGACGCGCTGCGCCGCAACCGCAAGACCTACGTGCTCGGCGGCCAGGCCTCGCTGTTCAGCAACGAAGCGCTGCGCGCGGTGGCCGAGCACAACCTGACCCGCGGACCGTGGGACACCAGCACCCAGGTCGAGGACATGCAGCTCACCGGCGACCTGAAGGCCATGCGGTACTCCACCAACGTCTCGGCCAGTGCCCGCGCCTACGCCGGGCCGATGCTGAACCTGCGCTCGCTGTGGGCGCAGCGCCGCAAATGGGACGAGGGCATGGCCCGGCTGCTGGTCCACTCGAAGGTGAACAAGTGGACCGCGACCCTGTGGAAGCAGCAGCTCGGCCTGGCCTCGAACGGCATCACCAGGCTCGGCTTCCTCTTCCTGCTCACCGCGTCACTGATGGTGCACCAGTACAGGTGGAACTGGCTGTGGCTCATCCCGCCGGTCGTGGCCGTGCTGCTGAACCTCAAGCTCGCCTGGCGGGTGCCGAACCGCACCACCGCCGACCTGATCGGCGCGGTGCTGCTGGTTCCCGTCGAGTTGTACCTGTTCATGCGGGTGTGCTGCACCACCGCCTCCTGGGTCAACGTGCTGGTCGGGATCAAGCGCGACGGCTGGGCCCAGCAGGTCCGGGCGGAGCAGGGCGGCACAGGCGGACCGGGCAAGATACTCGGGGCCATGCTCATCGTCGCCGCGGTAGTCACCGGGGCGGTCTACGGATGGATTCACTCACCGCTGTTCGTCCAGCGGGACATCCTCACCGTCGGCTGGGCCGGGCTGGCGATCATCACCGTGCTGCAGACCCTCATGATGGTGTTCCGCATCGTGCGGCCGAGCCGTGGCCTGCGCCCGTAACTCACGCACCGGTAACTCAGGCAGGCCTCACTTCGGCCGGCGTCACTCCGACGCCGGCCGAAGTGCTCTGGTCTCGATCACGGCGAAGGAGGCGGGGGGAATCGTCACCGTGTCCTGCTTGATCGCGACCCCTGGGCTGGACGCGGCGAGGACCCCGATGCCGGGCTGCCCGAGCGGCAGCCGGACGGCGTCGCGGCCCAGGTTCGCCGCGATCCGCAGGGTCCCTCGCCGGACCATGATCCACCGTGCGTTTTCGTCGAAGTCCGCGTGTACCCGGTCGAGCCTCGGGTCGGTGAGCTCGGGACGGGTCCGGCGCAGCGCGATCAGCTCCCGGTACCAGGCCAGGATGCCGAGGTAGGGCTCGCGGTCACGCTGCGCCCAGTCCAGCTTGGAACGCAGGAAGGTCTGCTTGTCTTGAGGGTCGGGCACGTCCGCCGCTCCCCAGCCGTGCGCGGTGAACTCGGCCCTGCGCCCCTCGGCGACGGCCTTGGCCAGGCCGGGATCAATGTGATCGGTGAAGTACTGCCACGGAGTGTCCGCACCCCACTCCTCGCCCATGAACAGCATCGGCGTGTAGGGCGAGGTCAGCACCAGGCCGGCGCCGACGTCGACCAGATCGGCCGGCAGCGTGGCCGCGATCCGGTCCCCGGTGGCCCGGTTGCCGATCTGGTCGTGGTCCTGCAGATACCCCAGGAAGCGGTGGGCGGGAATGCGGAACACGTCGACCTGCCGCCCGTGCGTCCGGCCGCGGAAACTCGACCAGATGCCGTCGTGGAAGAACACCTTGGTGTAGGTCTTGGCCAGCGCGGCCATCGACCCGAAGTCGCAGTAGTAGCCCTGCCGTTCTCCGGTGATCGCCGCGTGCACCGCGTGATGGAAGTCGTCGCTCCACTGGGCGGTGAGCCCGTAGCCGCCCGCCTCCCGGGAGGTGACCAGCCGGGGATCGTTGGCGTCGGACTCGGCCACCAGCACCAGCTCGCGGTTCAGCCGGGCTGCCAGCGCCAGCATCTCGGTCGCGAGCTCCTCCAGGAAGTGCAGGGCCCGGTGGTCCTCCAGGGCGTGCACCGCGTCCAGCCGGAGCCCGTCGAGATGGTAGTCACGCAGCCACATCAGCGCGTTGCCGATCAGGAACGCGCGGACCTCGTCGGACCCGGGCTGGTCCAGGTTGACCGCCGGACCCCAGGGCGTTTGATGCGCCGCAGTGAAATACGGGCCGAAGTCGCCGAGCCGGTTGCCGATGCCCACGTGGTTGTACACCACGTCAAGCAGGACGGCCAGGCCGCGCGCATGACAGGCGTCGACAAACCGCTTCAGCCCGTCCGGGCCGCCGTACGGCTCGTGCACTGCCCACAGGTTGATGCCGTCGTAGCCCCAGCCGTGCTCGCCGGGAAAGGCCGCCACCGGCATCACCTCGACCGCGTGCACGCCGAGCTCGCGGAGATGGTCGAGCCGCCCGATGGCCGCGTCGAAGGTGCCCTCCGGGGTGAACGTGCCGATGTGCAGCTCGTAGATCACTGAGCCGTGCAGCGCGCCGCCGCGCCACCTTTCGTCCGTCCAGCGGAAGGCGGAGTGATCATAGGTCCGGCTCAGGCCCGCGATGCCGAACGGCTGCCGCAGCGACCGCGGGTCGGGCAGCGTGTCACCGCCGTCCAGCCGGAACCCGTAGTCGATGCCGACCACCACGTCGGGCACGTCCGCGCTCCACCAGCCGGAGCTGGTCCCGGCATTTTCCTGGTTCATCGGGTAGCGCTGTCCCGCGACCTCGATCTCGGCCCGGTGCGCGACGGGGGCCCAGACGCTGAACGTGGTCACCGGCCGCTCCTGCTGGCGGCCCTGCCCTGTTTCTCCCCGTAGACCCGGTCCGGGATGAGCAAGGCCACCGGCAGCCGTCGGGTCAGCTCGTCCAGCGGCGGCCGCAGCCCGGCGTGCCTGACTCCGGTCAGCACGTCCCGCCAGTGGATCTCGGGCAGCGGGAGGACGGTGTCGGCCCAGCCGCCCCGCCGCCGCAGCCCCGCGGGCAGCCGGGTGACGACGGTCACCGCGTGGTCCCCCCGGACGAAGGCGAATGCGTGCTCCGCGGCCGGCCCCGCGCAGGCGAGCGGGGTGTAGCCCCCGGCGAACCAGTCCGGGTTATCTCGGCGCAGCCGCAGTGCGCGCGACGTCACCAGCAGTTTCTCCGCGTCCAGGCCGACGGGGGCGTCCGGGTCGTCCGCCAGCGCGGCAAGCAGCCGCCTGCGCCGCTGGTAGTCCACGGGCCGGCGGTTGTCCGGATCCACCAGGGACAGGCCGGTGAGCTCGCAGCCCTGGTAGACGTCGGCCACTCCCGGCATGGTGAGCTGCACCAGCTTGGCGCCGAGGGTGTTCACCCGGGCGTCCGGAGCGGTCCTGGCCACGAAGCCGGCGATCGCGGCGGTCAGTTCCGGGTCGCCGATCACCGCGTCGGCCAGGCCGAGCACCGCCGACTCGTATCCGGCCCGGGGCACGGTCCAGGACGTGCGGGTCTTGGACTCGTGCATCGCCTTCCCGAGATACTCGTCCAGACGCTCGCTGCCGACCAGCCAGGCGCCGACCAGGGTCTGCCACATCAGGTACTCAAGGTCGGGCTCAGGGGCCCGCTCGGTGGCCTGCGCCGCGGCACCGTCGGTCAGCCACCTGGCCAGGCCATGCCACTCGCCAACCTGGTGCGCCCACTCTTGCGGCCATTCGGCGAGCACGGCCA
>Ga0302180_10001389_pt1 | contig 19410 bp, 14 predicted proteins | sample I_Palsa_E3_2_FD_200575 | JGI IMG/M metagenome (GOLD analysis project Ga0302180, IMG submission 200575) | Peat permafrost microbial communities from Stordalen Mire near Abisko, Sweden - I_Palsa_E3_2 | ecosystem: Environmental > Terrestrial > Soil > Palsa > Peat permafrost | place: Sweden... | reverse complement strand
AGAATGGTGGGGATATTGCAAGAATATCGGCAAGCCATGCGTAACCGAGCATCTGCCGATCCGGCCGGACCTGGTGACGGAAGTACTCGGCATCGGCGATATTCCATCCGATTTGATGGAACCGCCGGCGCCGGTGATGCGGTTCATCAATGAGGAAGATGCGTACGTGTTCACGTGGGTCGCGCCGCTGACGGATCGAATCATCGTGCAGAAAGAAATCTGGTACGACCGGGCCACTTATTTGCCGAAGCGCGTGATTCTCTATGATGAGAACGGCCGCGCGCTGATCAAGGCGAAGCTGGCGGATCATGCGGCGGTGGCAGGAACCAATGGCGTAAAAATTGCCCGGGAATTTCAATTGGAATTTCCCGAAAGCCAGGACATTTTGTTCATCACGCTTTACGGCCCACGGCTTAAGAAGCGTGGCGTTCCGAAGGACGGCACCATCGAAATGCGACCAATCGGCGACGAACACGCCATTCAAAAAATTCAAATCGACGAGAACTGCCCGTGAACCATCGCCGTTTAGCCACATGTTTCTTGTCGCTCTTTGCCACGGCTCTGGTTGCAGCCGGTGTCGGCGCGCAATCCCAGCCCACGACCGCAGCTGCATTGCCGGACAGTTGGAATCTGCAAGTATGCGGCTCGGCCAATCGCATCTGGTACGCCCTGAGCTCACCGATCGTGGATAACCCGACGCCGCACACCTACATCCGCAGTCGGGCCATGCAGGAGCCTTGGGAGGAGCTGGTAGATTTTCCCAACCGTGTGCTGGCGATGACTAGCAATGGCGTAGAGCTCATGGTTTCCATGGAAGGCGGTGAATGGGCGCGCATCGCCGGACAGCAATTCGTCAGCGGTCCGCCGCTCCCCGGTCGCACGGACATGCTGGGCCTGGCCGCCGATGAACAAGCGGTGTGGGCAGTGGGTTGGGTGAATCCATCGGCTTCGACAACGGTTCCAGCGACAGATACTTCCAGCGGCCCGGTCATTACTACCAAGCCGGCGGGTCCCGGCGAATGGGGACTATTTCGACTGGAGGGCGATCACTGGAATTTGATCACTGGTTTGCCGCACGACTTGCCCGTTCTGCAGGATGGCGATGTTTCGCTGATGCTGTTGAACCATGTTCCAATTCTGGCATTCCGCCACACGGCCAAAAGCGTCGAGATCATTCGATGCAGCGCGGACACATGGAACACACTTGGCACGATCATCTGCCCCTTTGCGATTCGGAAAATGAGCTTGCTGGAACTGGATGGTAAGCTGCTGGTATGGGCCGCCGGCGATGCAGGGGCGGGCGAACTTTTTTTTCAGGAATCCGGCGCATGGAAAAGCAAGTCGCTGGCATTCGCGGCTCCATTTACGGTCGTCGATTCCGCCGTCGCTGCATTCAACGGCGAGCTGCGGCTACTGGCGATCGGCGCGCACGAACAATTTCAAGAACAGCGCTTTGACGCCGTCGGCCAGCCGATTGGAAAAATTACCGAAATCGAAAAACCCGCCAGCTCCGATGAAATCACGCCTCACGCATTGCTCAATTGGTCGGCTCTCGCTCTGCTCATCATTATCACTCTGGCCTCGACGCAACGTGCCTCGATGCTCAAGCAGGTGAAAGTGAAAACGGGGCTGATTACGCTGGCTCCGCTGACCCTGCGATTGTCGGCGGGCCTGATTGATCTGTGGCCATTTTATGTTCTGACATTTTTGCTGGTCGGCCACGTTCATCGCGGACTGCTTCCGTCGGAGATCAGGTTTGATCGATTCAGCTTGTGGGCCCTGGCGGTCAGCGCGGCCATTTATGTTCTGCATCCGTTGATCGCTGAGTGGATATGGGGCCGATCGTTGGGAAAGATGTTCGTCGGGCTGAGCGTCGTGGCCACGGATGGCCAAACTCCGGCGCGCGGGGCGATTTTGCTTCGGAATTTACTGCGGGTGATTGAAGGCCCGGCATTGTTGGGTGTGCCGCTCCTGGCGATTTATTTCACGCCGCTGCGGCAGCGTGTCGGTGATATGCTGGCGGGGACGCTGGTCGTCACCAAGAATCCGGCGGACACGGATAAAGGTGAATCGCTTTAGTCCGACAGCCATTGGGGCAGTGAGAGTGGGTTTTCCTTGCCATCGCGCCAGTTTGAGCCAAGAACTAAAAGAGAATTTCATTGACACAAATCTGAGCGCGAGCAACAATCCCGTCGTCCGACGGCTTCGTGGGAGAAAGCATGCGGCACTTCTGGGTCGGCGTTTTGCTCCTTGTACTCATGTCCACCAGCCAGGTGCGCGGTGGCACGGAAATGCTGGCCCTGATTTCCCAGATTCAATACTCGAAAGTCATCAGCGGTGCCGTCGATCCGGTCTATGACTTCATTTACAACACGGCGCCGATCGGCTCGGACACGGGCAACTACAAGGTCACGGCCGGCTATGCGCCGCCGGAGGCGTCGGGTTATACGAGTTTCGGTTACTTCTATATCGGCTCCATCCCGGCCAACGGCGGCAGCGCCTATGCAACCGCCTCATTTCCGCTGAACACCGCGGGTTTCAATGGGGGGACGGCGGCCGTCACCACCACACTGACCGACACGGACACCGGCGGTTTTCTCACGCAGAACGGGCAGTTCACGGTTCTGGATCATGCCGCGCCGGGGTTATATCTCCAGGGTCAGGTGGTTCCCCTTTCGTCCAAGACTGTCATCACGTTTCAAACGCCCGACGCATCATCTGACACATCGTCGCTGGATGTTGGAGGCGTGGCCACGGCGTCGTCACTGGGCATGCAGGGCAGGTCCCCGACAGCCGAGCTGGATCTGGATTCCATTACCGAGACCGGCAGCCCGAACATTACAACGACGCTCATGCCGTTTGACGATTTGCCCAGCGACAGCGATCCATCCGAGGGAATGTCGTTCGATCTGGACTTTGACGCTCCGCTCGGGGAGTACAACACGACGTTCTATCTCGACTATTCCGACGAGCAAGATCTGCCTGGCGCGTACGCACCCGGCTCGCAGGTTGCTTCATTCAACGTCGATGTGGATGTGCAGTCGGGATTTGCCGATTGGACGGTGACGACCGATGTTCCGGAGACGGGGTGCATGGCGATTTTCTTGATGCTTCCTGGATTATGTTTGCGCCGCCGCAATACGAGATGACCGAGCGGGCAAAACGAATTAGCGGCCCAAGGCATCGATCCACTCGGCCAAGTCTTTTGCAAGCGGGGCGGTGAAATGAAGGCTTTTGCCGGTCATGGGTTGAACGAACGATAATTCCGAGGAATGCAGTGCCTGCCTTGGTGCGCCGCTATGGTCTTTTTGCATCGGAGCTCCGGCAACGGGGCGGACATATATTTTCTCACCGCAAATCATGTGACCTCGCTCGCTGAGATGGATGCGAATCTGATGCGTGCGGCCGGTTTCCAATCGACAGGCGACTATCGTGTAGCAATCGGCGATGGTGCGAATCGGCTGCACATGCGTGACGGCGTGCTGCGCCTGCGGGGCCTTGGCTCCAAGCGGATGCGAACCACGCAAGCCGTCGCCACGGTCACGGACGAGCCAACTTTCGATCTTGCAGGCTTCCATTTGTCCCAGCACGACGGCGATGTAGGACCGCTGCACTTTGTGATGTTTGAAAGCGTGAATTAGGGCTTGTTCGGCAGGGGCTGACAGGGCGAAGATCATCAATCCGCTGGTATCTCGATCTAGCCGATGGACGGGGCGTATGCGGGGACCTTTCACGGGACCGTGTTTACCTTTGCCATGTTTCGGATGTGTCTTGCTTTGCAGGGCTCGCTGCAACATTTCGTCAAGTGTGGGTTGAAGTTGCTTTCGGCGGGGCGACCAAGCGCGTTCCTCGGTGTGCCGCAGCGTGGTGATGCCGGCGGGTTTTTCGATGACGACCAAATCGGAATCGAGATGGCGAATGCGGATATCCTGCTGCGTCGGCGGGGCGGGGCGGGGAAATTTGAACAGTTGAATGACTTCGCCGCGTTTGAGCTTGCGACCTTCATCGACGCACAGATTGCCGTTGACCTGCACGTGGCGGCCCAGAACCAACCGCTTTGCTTCGGACCAACTCACATCCTTGCCGCGCAAACGCCGGACGACGGCGGTGAGGGTTTGTTCGGCATCGGCTGGGCCGACATGGTGTGTTTGATGCGACGGCATGGCCGCACCATCCCAACCGATTGCGCGATGAGTTTCAAATCACCGAAATATGCCGCATCGCTTCGCGGGCACGATGAATTTTATCGGGTGCGATGCCGGCGTCGCAATGAATGGCAGTCGTGACCGACTGGCCAGACGTTGTTTCCACGGCCTGTACGTGAAGCCGGCCGCTGCCATCGAGCGTGAATGTCACCTCAACCGGCGAACCCCGCGGCAATCCGGCGGGCAAGTCGGTGATGCGGCACGCGCCGAGCACGGCACAATCGTCGACCTCAGCCGGCTCGCCTTCGATGATGCGGATTACCACCTCCGGCTGATTGTCCTTCAACGTGCCGTAAATTTTGGTGGCGCTGGCGGGGAGCGGCGTGTTACGGGGGATCAAAATGGATTTGCCAAGCTCATTTTGGTCTCGGGTGACCACGACGCCGAGCGTGTGGGCGTTCACGTCGGTCTTGTGAACGCGCCGCAACGTCTGCTGCACGTCGGAATCGAATTGACCGGCGGGATCGGCGTCGATTTGCAGGTCAATCACTTCGCCGGATAGCGCGGTTTGCAGCAATTCTTCACGGGTCGCCTCATCCGGCTCACCCTCGGCAAGTTCCTCGTCTTCCCATTCATCGGCGGCCGGGGCGTTGGCGTCCATCGGCACTTCGCTGGGTTCATCCTCGATCAATGCAAATGGATCGGAATCCGGCGAGGGGGGCGGCGGATATTCATGGTTGGACTCCGCCGTCTGCCGCTGTTGCCACAATTCAAAAGCCTTGATGGCCGCATGAATCGCCGCTCCGTGTGCCACTGCTTCACTGGGCGGCAAGGAACAATTTGGCGTTTTGCCGGTCACTTCTTTGAGCATCTGCAGAACCATCGGCATGCGCGACGAGCCACCGACGGCCAGAACTTCGTGGACTTGCCCCCAATTCAGACCCGCCTGCTCGATCACCTGGGCAACGCGCCGGCGGGATCGATCCAGCAGATCGGCGGTCATTCGCTCAAAATCTTCGCGCTGTAATTCCAGTTTCAAACTTCGCCCGCCGTGAACCACCAGCAGGCGCGTTTTGGGCAAGCGCGACAAATCTTTTTTCGCTTCTTCCGCTGATAAAACCAATGCCTGCAGGCTATGCGGATCATCGCGCGGATCGCCGCCGAATTTCTGTTGGAACTGATAGCACACCCAGTCAACGATGCGCTGGTCCCAATCCCGGCCGCCCAGTTCACTGTCGCCATCGGTGGCCAGCACGGTTAAATCATCGCCGGCGATGCGCAGCACCGTGACATCGAATGTTCCGCCGCCCAGGTCGTACACCACGGCGACATGGTTGGCGGTGGTGCCGATGGCCATCATCGTCGGATCAGTCGCTTGCCCCCCGTTACTGACGAAATCACGAAATGCATAAGCCAAAGCGGCGGAAGTCGGCTCGTTGAGAATGTCGATCACTTTCAGTCCGGCGATTTCCCCGGCGGCGGCGGTGGCGCGGCGGCGCTTTTCATCGAAATAAGCCGGAACCGTGATCACCGCGCCGGCAATCGGGCCGATGCGCTTCTCGGCATCCTGTTTAAGCTTCTTCAGGATCAGCGCGCTGATGCTGCTGGGTGAGTAATAACGGTAATTAAGCCGCTTGTGATATTGGGGCAATCCCATGTCGCGCTTGACGTGATCGGCGACCAGCTCCGGCACGACCAAGGCGGCGCGCTTGGCTTCACGGCCGACGATCACTTCGCCGGACGGCTCGAACAGCACCACCGACGGTGTCGTGGGTTCATCTTCACTGTTGGGCAGCGTGACGGGATGACCGTGCGAATCGAGCCAGGCCATGGCACAGTAAGTCGTGCCCAAATCGATGCCGATGTAACGGGCATCGGGCTGTTTGGGCCGGTCACCATTGCCAGAATGCGAGCTCGCGCTGCCAAGCGTTTGCGGCTCTGACATCTAAAAGCTTCTCCTCGCACCCACACATGCTGGCCGATTTTACGATCGGGCAGACAACGCCGTCACCACCAGCCGTTTCGGCAGCCCGCCCTCCTTTTTCGTGCCGGTGGGAGTATACCAACTACGTGGATTATTTGCAGAAGTTCTCATCCCCGTTGCAAGCTTTATTGTTCTCTTGTGATCTTCACAACGGCTGTTACATTGAGCAGCCGATGCGTCTACTGTTCGGGGGGATTCTTTCTCTGTTCATCACATTGACAGCGTTGGCGCAAGCCACGGGGGATGTGGAAAGTATCGGCTTTGATCACACCTTTCGCCCCGGCTGCTGGACGCCGATGGTGATTCGCCTCACGCCGACCGGCGCCACTCCGTTCGAGGGGAAAATTGCGGTTTATCAGGATGATCTGGATCACGATCATGCGGTGTTCACCCGGCAGGTGTCGCTGCGCGGCAACTCGGCTGGGGGCGGCGATAAAACGCAGCGGTTTTGGATGTATTTCATCCCACAGCCGGATTTGCTCCGCGACGGCGGCGATCAAAATAGCGTCAATCGCCATTTGAGCGTTTATCTGACTACTCTCGGCAACAAGCAGGTGACTCGTTTACTCGTGCAGGATCCGATTGATGCCGTGGATAGCGCTGAGAATCCGCGGAGCCGAAAGCTGGTGCTGTGCGTTGCCGATCAGAGTCAACCGGCTTTCAGTCCGTATGGCCAGCAGCCGATTGGCACCAAGGAAGATGTTGCGCCGGCGATGATTCCCATTCGTGACGTGCGGAATCTGCTGCCGGAAAGTGCGCTCGGATATGAAGGGGTGGATTGCATCGCCTGGTTCGATGCGGATCCGAGCCTACTGTCAGCGGGGCAGCGATCGGCGTTGGAACAATTTGTCCGCTTCGGCGGGCAGCTGGTGGTGTGCCAAACCGCAAGGCCCAATGTCTGGCAAATGGTTACGCGGGGGCTTGCTGAGATGCTGCCGGTCGAAGTGCAGTCGATCGAAAAGACCAAGGATTTGACGGCGCTCAAGCGCATGACGAAGCAAAAGTTTTGGGATCCCGCCGGCGGAGAGTTGCTGCCGACTTGGGATGACGCCGGACATGGCCCGTTCGATATTGCCACGGCGGTGGTGAAACCCGGCGCGGTGGTGGATGAATATGAGCAGGATGGCCAAAAGGGTCGGCCGTACCTGGTGCGCGGCAGTTTTGGCATGGGGACCGTCACCTGGGTCGCGCAGGACCTGGGGGATATGGTGCTCACCGGCCGCGGGCCGGGCAGCAGTCCGTCCGCAGCGGGCAGGGAAGATTTTAAGTGGATGTACATTTGGGATCGCATCCTGCAGTGGAACAACGCCTCGCAGCCGGCGGCGCTGGCTCCCAAGCCGCTCAAGGATGTTTTTGTCGAAGGATACACATCCACGTATCAAATGACGCAAAGCTTTTTGGCAGGCATGGAATTCGGCTCGAAATCGGCCGGATATCTCGGCGTGGCGATTCTGTTTTTCCTGATTTACTGGGTCGCCGCCGGGCCGGGTGGATATGCTTTTCTTGCCTCAAGGAAACGATCGAAGCAAAGCTGGTGGATTTTCGCCGCCACAGCGATTGTGGCAACCGTGTTGACGGTGCTGGTGGTCAAAGTGGCGCTTCGTGGGCCGCCGGGGATTAAGCATGTCTCGTTCATCCGGCAAGTGCCTGGCGAGCCAACTTGGGCGTACACGCAGTTTGGCCTTTACATCCCGCGCGATGGCGGCCAAACCGTTGCCCTAAGCAATACCGTCAGCGATGCCGTTTCTTACGTAACGGCGTATCCCAGCCTCGTTACCAGCGATGAGGGAGCTCCGCCGATTGAATATGAGATTCCGGTGTTCGACACCAAGGCGGTGACCTTTCCCTTTCGCAGCACGCTAAAAAAGTTGCAGGCCCTGTGGATCGGCGATATGCCGTTGGGCGTTACCGGCGCTGCACATTTGACCGAACAGGGCACGTCTATCGAGGGAAATCTTTTTAACTCCACGCCACGCGATTTGCAGAATATTTACTTTATTTTTCGCTCCCGTGCTGGCGACCAGGATATCGATCACATGCTGTACGTGCCGCAATGGAGTAAACAGACGCCGCTCGATCTGGCGGCCATGTACAAGATTTCATTGCCGATGGGCAATCTCAATCAACCCGGCGATACAAAGCCCCTGCGTACCACGCTGGATACGAACCCGGCCTCACCTGCACTGAGCGGCTGGGAAGCGTGGGCGCTTGGGCGAATGTCCGGTGATCTCACCTCGCAGGACCATAGCAACGTGCCGCTTAATTTTACGTTACTGAGTCTGTACGACCGGCTGCCGCCGTCGTCGCGGGAAGAGTATGGCGGTAAGGTGGAGCGTGAACGCTTTGAAATGCACCGTCCGGCGTTGCGTCGGTTGGATGTCTCCCCGGCCTTGGGTGCGGGGCGTTTGATTGTGCTTGCCGAATCGGATGGGGATGGGCCGATGCCGATCACCATGACTGTGGATGGCGATTCGGCTGCCAGTGAGGGAATGACGTATTATCAGTTTGTGCTGCCGTTGGATCGCTCGGCCTTAATTCAGCCTGCGACCCAGGCAACTCGGCCGACTACACTGACGAGCGACAAACCATGATGGAGCGATGATGACCCCGGTCGTAAAAACGGTCAATCTCACCAAGCGATACGGCACTCTGGTTGCCCTGTCGAATTTGAATCTGGAAATCCAGCCGGGTGATTGTTTTGGTTTCATCGGCCCCAACGGCGCGGGCAAGACCACGACCATCAAAATTCTGGCCACTTTGCTGCAGCCGACATGGGGTGAGGCGCGTGTTTGTGATTATGTCGTCGGTTATCAAAGCCGCCAGATTCGGCCGCTCATCGGATATGTGCCGGATTATTTCGGTGCCTATGAAGACATGGTGGTGCAGGAATATCTCGAATTTTTCGCAGCGGCGTACAACATCAACGGCTCGAATCGCGTGAAACTGGTCAACGATGTGCTGGAACTTACGGACCTGGGTTACAAGCGGGATGCACTGGTGGATAGTTTATCCCGCGGGATGAAGCAGCGTTTATCCCTGGCCCGGGTGCTGCTGCACGATCCTAAGCTACTGCTATTGGACGAACCAGCCGGAAATCTCGATCCACGGGCACGCATAGAATTGCGGGAATTGCTCAAAACACTCCGGGGCATGGGCAAAACCATTATTATCAGCTCTCACATTCTTCCCGAACTGCAAGACCTTTGTAACACCGTTGGCATCATCGAGCGCGGCGAGCTGATTTACAGCGGTCCCTGGACGGACATCGTCAAGCGGGCACGCACCGGCACGGTTTTGCACGTCGCGGTGATGGACAGCCAAGTCCAGGCGGGAGCTTTGTTGGCACAGGATGAAAAGATCGAATCGGTGCAGCCCAACAATGGATATCTGGAAGTGTCGTTGAAGACCGGCGTCGAGGATTACAGTTTCGTTCCGCAGCGACTGATTCAAAATGGATTTCGGCTGACGATGCTGCGTGAAGAAGAGGTCAATCTGGAGACGGCGTTTATGCGGCTAACCAAGGGAATGGTGCAATGACCCGCCGGGAAACCGAAATCGGCATCGTAATTCAAAAGCCCCGCATGCCAAAGCGGGGCTGGGGCAGGGGGTTATAGCCCATGCTAGGCGTCGGCGATTACGCATGGCGATTAATCCCCGGGAATCCCATCCTGCTGCGGGTCGTCAACGCCGGCGGCAAACGGCGGCGCGATCTGTTCATCCGCTGCAGCTATTTGGGCCTGCTGATTTTCATTGTCATCTTTTCCCTGCTGGCCAGCGGCACCGGTAGCAGCACGCAGAGTTTGGCCGACCTCTCCAAGACGAGCGCTTCACTGTTCGAGCACCTTAGCTATGTGCAACTGGGTTTGGTCGCGCTGCTGTCACCGGTGTTCACCGCCGGAGCGATCACGCAGGAACGGGACAGCCAAACATACGACATTCTGCTGGCGACGCCGCTGACCAACGGGCAAGTGCTATTCGGATCGCTGCTGAGCCGCGTGTTTTTCGTGGTGGCTCTGCTAATCAGCGGTGTGCCGGTCTTTTCCATCACGCAGGTGTTCGGCGGTGTGGCGATCCGCAGTATTGTTTTGTCCTTTCTGATCGCCGCCTCCACCGCCATGCTGACCGGCGCACTGGCGATGGCCATTGCCGTTTTCAAAGTCGGAACACGCCGCACCATTTTCGCTTTTTACATGGTGATCGTCGTGTATCTGATCGGCGGATATATGCTCGATCAGTTTGATTTCTTTCATCCATTTATCGACTCGGGAGACCCCACCAAACGCAGCGTCAGTTGGTTCACGGGCATTCATCCCTTTCTCGCCCTGCGCACCGTCTTCAATGACAAAACGTATCTGCCCCCGAACGTCGGCGATTTGCCGCCAAATCTGAAATGGTGGCCGCTCGGTTGGTATTTCAGCGATCCATCATCGTTCTACATCGTGTTCATGTTCGCCTTGAGCATCTTTCTGGTGATCCCTTCGACAATATTTTTGCGGCGTTTGGCGCAATCGACAACGACGCTCAAAGGCGCGCTACTGCAGAAGCTGCACCTTTCTTCAGGAGATCGCGGTCACAAACCGCGCGGCGTGTGGAACAATCCGATCGCCTGGCGGGAAGCGAAAACCAAAGGTTCGGCGATGCGGGCGTCGGCGCTCCGTTACGCATTCATCGTCGTGGGACTCGCCGGGGCAATCATTCTGCTCGTGATGTACAACCACGAAGAGCCTATTAAGGATTACATTGGGCCCGACAGCTACGACGCCAACAGCTCGACGCTGACCGTATACAGCAACGTCAAAAGCATGCCGGTGATTTACCGAATCCGTCCCCTGACGCAGGTGACGCTGGATCGTTTGAAAGAGGATCAGAGCGGCAATGAACCGCTGAAGGTGGGGCTGGACGCGCTGCACGATCGGTACGTGGTGGACAACGTTACCACGCAAACCGATCCGGCCACCGCCGACCAACCCAATGGCATAACCTGGGCGTCGACCATTTCCCTGTCGGAGGTTCCGCGGCGAATGTCGCTCTTGAATGTGCGGCAATGGCTTTTGGGATTGGTGATTTTGGAGTTCAGCGTGATTCTGCTGATCGTCACCAACGCCGCGGCATCGACGGTGACACGGGAAAAGGAAGATGGCACGCTCGATTTGCTTCTGAGCACGCCGATCACTAGCCGCTATTACATCTGGGGAAAGCTCCGCGGCCTGGTCAGTTTCGTTTTGCCTTTTGTCGCGGTGCCGATCCTGGGCGTGCTGCTGTTTGTCCTCGTGGATATTTTTCACCGCATTGTCGGCAGCGGATCAAGCCCGGATGGGCAATATCCCTGGGTCGTATTTCCCGAGGGCGTGCTGATCCTGCCGGGGACGCTGATCCTGGTAACGGCGTTTGCCAGCATCCTGGGCATGCAGATGTCGCTGCGCTGCCGCACCACGGTGATGGCGGTGATGAGCAGTGTCGGCATTGTCGTGGGGGCCTGTTTCGCTCTGGGCTTCTGCGGACGCACGGTGATTGGTGGGCACACCATGGGAGCAACGTCGGTGATATTCGGCAGCTTCAGTCCGTTCACGTTGGTGACGATGCTCGTCAATCCACTGCAATACGCGCCGGACGCATTTGGCGATCCAGACAACTGGATGCTCGTGCGGATCACGCTTTTTATCAGCGGATGGGTCGCCGTGGCTGTTTATGCTTTGATTGTGTGGGCCATGTACAAATCGATGGTGAAAAACTTTGATATGACGATCCGCAAGCAATCGCGCTGAGCGGCCAAGTCCGACCGATGGTGAATCATGCTGCAACAAACCAATCTTCTTCGTCCCCAGCCCGAGCAACATTCCAAATTCTGGCAAAACTCCCATGCGTATTTTGAGCGGGTGTACGTGCAGATGAAGCTCGATCCGATGTGGCAGCAGGTGTTGTCGTCGCCCAAGCGGGTGTTGACGGTTTCCTGCCCGGTGAAAATGGATGATGGGCTCATTCAGGTTTTCACGGGTTACCGTGCCCAGCACAATAACGCCCGCGGCCCATTCAAGGGGGGCCTGCGTTACGACCAAAGCGTGAACCGTGACGAAGTGATGGCTCTGGCGATGCTGCAAACCTGGAAGAATGCGTTGGTCGATTTGCCGTTCGGCGGAGCCAAGGGCGGAATCGTGTGCAATCCACGGAAACTATCCCTCGGCGAAAAGGAACGCCTGACCCGCCGATATGTCAGCGAAATCATGCCGATCATCGGACCGGGCGAAGACATTCCCGCCCCCGATGTCGGCACCGATGCGCAGGTGATGAGCTGGTTTCTCGACACTTACAGCATGATGGTCGGCCATCAGGAGCTCGGCATCGTGACCGGCAAACCCGTGACGCTCGGCGGAAGCATTGGCCGCGAAGAAGCGACAGGCCGCGGCGTGATGAATGTCCTGCGCAAATTCCTGGCTACGCAAAACAAAACACTAGACCAGGTGCGCGTAGCAATGCAGGGATTCGGTAATGTCGGATTTCACACGGCGAGATTGCTGTCGGAGCGCGGGGCCAGCGTGATCGCCGTCACCGAGCGATCCAGCGGCGTTCACAACGATGGCGGTTTGGACATCGAGGCAGCCGGCCGATATTATCGGGAGAATGGCGCCCTCGCCGATTTTCCTGATGCCGATACGATCACCAATGAAGAACTGCTGACGATGGACTGTGACGTGCTGGTCCCCGCCGCGATGGAGAATACGATCACCGCCGAGATCGCACCGCATATCAAGGCCCATACCGTGGCCGAGGGAGCCAACGGGCCGACAACTCCCGAAGCGGATGAAATTCTCCGCGACAACGGAGCAACCATTCTTCCCGACATTCTCACCAACTCCGGCGGCGTCACGGTTAGTTACTTTGAATGGGTGCAGGGCCTGCAGAACTTTTTCTGGGATCGCCAGCGTGTGAACGATGAATTGCAGCGTGTCATGGAAAGGGCGTTCGACGAGGTGAACAGCAAGGCCGACGCAGCGGATTGCGACTACCGAACCGCCGCCTATTCGATCGCCATCGGCCGGGTTGCCGAGGCTTGTCGCCTCAAAGGGCTGTTTCCGTAGCAAGATGGGTAAGGAATGCCCGGCTCAAGCGTAAAATTTGTTAGATTTTCGTGTCGGAGGCCTCGACATTTGGAAATCGTTATCTTATCTATGGTGTAGGGTTGAAGGTCGGATACCCTCTGGCGGGGTTCCGCATCGATTCCAGTTATTGTTTTAACGATATCAGCTGTCCGAGCTGCGACGGTCATTTCGCAAGATGGCCCGGTGCAGCGTGCAAATACGGATTTCAGGCGGCAAACGTTTGGCTCTTAAGGATGAGGGCGGCCGCAACAACGATCGTGCGTGGGTAAAAAGTGGGTAATTACACGAGAGCGATCGATTTCCCGAGTTGGATGCTTTTTGAAGCATTCCGATAACACCTGACGATAGATTAACCGATGAGTTATTTTCCTCCGCGTGCCGCAGAGCGCGTGATCAGTGCAGCCAATTCCCGTCCCCGCAAAAGTCCGTTGTCGCCGAAAGTCGCGCCGACGGTGAGCCTTGCACCGACATCGCCGTCCGATGCCGACCGGCGGCGGGATAATCGTAATTCCATGATGAGCAAGGCAGTTCTGACCGTTCTCGATGGGCCGACGGCCAATTCTTCCCATGAGATTCTCACTCGCGATCTGTCGCTGAGCGGCGTGTCGTTTTTGCTGCGTGAATCGCTTACGGTGGGACAGCGATGCAGATTACAGATCGGCAGCACCATTTACGGCTGCGAAGTGGTGCGATCTCGACCCCTCTCCAATGGCCGACACGAAATGGCTGTCCAATTCCGCCACGACGGCAAGTGATTCTTCCCAAATCAGCGAAAACGAACCGCAAGGTTCGGCGGCGCATACAACCCATTGACGGCGCTTGAACGGGGTACGGTCAAGCGTCGGCCGCACGTCGTGCTGGGTAGGCAGTGGCAATTGATGGTGTTGGTTCTCTTGTCGAGGCCAAACGCGCACCGACCCGGGCAACAAGTGGCACGTTTCATATTTTGCGCCGGAGGAACCGCTGTATGTCAATCGCTTCAAAGTTTCAAACACTGCACGTGTCGGAGGTGGCGCGGGAATTCGACGCCTTATGCGTCAATATCGCCGCGGATCGTGGCCGTATCGAGATCATTTCCGCCGATGGATCATGCGATTGTGTGCTGATCAGCAAAACGGAACTGGATTGTCTGGAGAACTCGCTGCAAATCCTGGCTGACTCGCAGACCGGTCGTGGTTTGGCCGAAGACCTTTCGCAATTGGTTCAGCTCACGCAGCCACATGCGGCGATGTGATGGCCGTCAATTCGCCGGCTGCGGATTATTGGCTGGCGGCGCATTCTTCAGCGCCTGCAGCACTGTATCGATTCGCTGCTGCGCTTCGGGCGGTTGACCGGCTCGCAACTGCTGCAAAACTGACACAATCGGCTGGCCCATGTCGATCAACTGCTTCTGGGCTTCGTCCCGTTCCTTCTGCTCGTCGGCATTGAGCTTGGCGACAATCTGCTTGACTCGATCGACAATTCCACTGTTGGCACTTGGCTGCGGCTGATGGTAATCCACGACCAGAGCCAACGGCACCTTCAGCGTCAAACCGCTTTTAAGCTGGCAGGTGATTTCCTTTTCCTCCAGTTGGCCGCTGACTGTCGTCTCATCCCATAGCTGCACGACGACATCCGTGGGTGAAGTGCGGTTGTGAACCAGCGATTTAATTTTGTCGCCGTCCAGCGTCAGAGTGTCGAATAGCGTATCTAGCTTGTATTGCCCGCTCATCGTGCCGACCAGCAGATCGTCATTGCGAAGCCGCAGTGTCGGTGAATTGGCGTCAACATCATCGGGCATCGGGTGCAGTTGCAATTTCTCGATATCGCTGGTGGGAATTTTGACGCCGCGATCGGCCAGTCCCGCCAGCTTGAATTCAAAAACATCTTGATCGATCAGGCCGGCGAATTTGCTCCCATCGGTAAGATAAATCTCATGCACGCCATTGTCTTCGTTTTGGAATGCAATTGAACTGATGACGGATGGATTGAGCTTGATTGAACCGTACCGGGTTGACACCGGCAGATCGGCCGCGGGGGCCTGGATGTTAAGCCGCTCATTGCTGTCAAGCAGCACCAGTGGCTGGTCAAACGTCCATTCGTCGGCGTCGCCGCCACGGTGACGATATCCCAGCCGGGAAATCTGCGTCAGCGGCAATTTGGTTATCTGTCCGGTGGTCAGCTGCAATTCGATGGTTTGTTTGTCGAGGAAACCGCCGAACACTTCGCCGTCGCCGCAGACGAGCAATTGCCGGGGACGTGCATCGCCGATGTTAATCAGCGACACGACTTTCTCCGCTGGCAGATCAAGGGTTCCGTAGAACGTGTTCAAATGGTAACTGGGTTCATGAAGCGTGCCGTGCATCTGATCGCCGCTTTTCATCTCGGCAATGTCAAAGGCCTCGCCGCGCAGGACTTCGTAATCTCCGTCGCCGATGAAGAATCCGGAACCGAAATTCACGACCAGCCGGCGAAGCGGTTTCGGCAGACTGCTGAGTAGTTTGGATTGCTTGATGGATGCAAATAATTTTTGGGCGGCGTCCGGTCCGCTGGTCGGCGCTTCGATCTGCATGATGGCCACTTGTTTACCCGGCGGCACGGTCAGGTTCAAAGTGGCGTCAATCTGGTTGCTGTTCTGCGGCGCCTGGATGGTGGGCAAAAGTTTGGAACCATTGCCGGCGAAAATCTCCATGACCGCCCGGTTTTGGCCGTCCGTGCCGACGACTCCCACCTGTTGATCGTGCCGGCGCGCGTCAAACAGCGCCTGCGTGCCCGTCATGCCATAATTTATCGAGCTGTGATAAGTCAGCGGCATCTCCACCGCCTGCGGTCCGTCATTTTTGAAGACATCGACGATCCGCAGATATCCCGCAGCCTTGTCGAAATAAATGTGGCGTGTCATCGAGCAGCCGGCCAGTGTCATGCCATCCAGAATCAGCTCACCATCCGCCCCGAGTTTTGCGGTATTGTTATTCACTTGCGGTTGATTGCCATTGACTCGCGGCATCGCCATTTCACCGGTGATCGGCATGCGTCCCTGCTGCTGCAACCAGCCGCCGGGATAGATCATCCAGAAATTGCCCTGGTCATCCTGTTGCTGCACACGATACGGCAACTGTATTGAACCATTTTCCGCTGGTCGGGGCCCGCCGCGGACGCGCATCATGGGCTGCGCGGACGATCGCCAAGGAACGATGCAACAAAAAGCGGTCAGCAGGGCGATATGCCGCGGAATTGGTTTCTTACGCATGTGAATCCTCGGTAATCAGACGCACGCAAGCCGCAAAGGTTGCTAAGTGCCTCAGGATGCCCAACATTCTACGTTGCCGAGCAGTTTGATGGCAGTCCTATTCATTTCCTCTTCGAATGCCAGGCGTAATTTCACGGTCAACACTTTTTGCGAGTGGATGTAACTTTGATAGGCGGACATGGCAGGTTCGCTCCGGTCCAATTCACCAAAGAGGAAACCGAACATCATGGGCAAGCAAAACAATCGTCGTGATTTTCTCAAGCGTTCGACATTGGCCGGCGCGGGTTTTTGGATTGCCGGTAGAGGGGCATGGGCCGACGAATCGATTATCAGCAAATCGCCCAATGAACAGATTAATTTTGCCAGTGTGGCCCTCGGCAACAAGGGCGGTGGCGATTGCACGCATGCCTCGAGGCACGGCAATATGGTGGCCATCTGCGATGTGGACACCACTGTGCTCGATCGGGTCGGGAATTCATTCCCCAAGGCCAAGAAATACACTGACTATCGGAAGATGTTCGATGAGATGGGCAAGTCCATCGACGCCATCACCGTGGCGACGCCTGACAACACACATGCGATTATTTCAATCACCGCGATGAAGATGGGCAAGCATGTTTACTGCCAAAAGCCGTTGGCCCACGACATCCTGGAAGTGCGGCAGATGCGCACCTTTGCCAAGCAATACAACGTGGCCACGCAGATGGGTAACCAGGGAACCGCCAACGACAAGTTCCGTGAAGGCGTGGAGGTGATCGCCTCGGGATTGCTTGGACCGATTCGAGAGGTGCATACCTGGACCAATCGGCCGACGGGAATGTGGCCACAATCGCCGCTGATCAGGGAGTTGCCGCCGCCGGCGCCCGTGCCCCCAAACCTAAAATGGGATTTGTGGCTTGGCCCCGCTCCGACTCGACCCTATGCCGAGAAATATTATCACCCCCAAACCTGGCGCGGCTGGTGGGACTTTGGCTGCGGCGCGATCGGCGACATGGGCTGCCATATCACCAATATGGCGTTCATGGGCCTGAAGCTCGGCTATCCATCGGCGGTGAAGGCGGAATCGGAAGCACCCAACGAATGGACCTATCCGGCCTGGGCGAAAATTGAATATGAGTTTCCGGAGCGCGGCGAGATGCCGCCGGTGAAAGTGTTTTGGTACGAAGGCACGAAGGACGGGAAATTGGTTAGCCCTCCGGCGGATTTGGTCCGCAAAGTGGAAGTGGAATATGCCGCCCTGCAGCGCAAGGATAAGCCAACCACTGCTCCCATTCCGCCCCTTAGCTCCGGTGGTGCGATCGTTGTGGGCGACAAGGGAATCATGTATTCACCGAGCGATTACGGCGGCGATTGGGCCTTGCTGCCGATGAAGAGCTTTGCGGATTACAAAGCCCCGCCGCAAATCCTGCCACGTATGAAGACAACGGTCGGCGACATGGATGAGCGGCAAAAGATTGAATGGATAAACGCCATCAAAGGCGGCCCGCAAGCCCTGAGTCATTTTGGTTATGGCGGAATGCTGACGGAGTTTGTGTTGCTCGCCAATGTGGCGATTCGAGAAAGCGGCAAGCGATTGGAGTGGGATGGCGAAAACATGAAATTCCCCAACACGCCGCGGGCGGAGAAATGGCTAAGGCGCGATTACAGAAGCGGCTGGGAGTTTTAGGACGGCTCGGCGACTCAAGAAGCCCCGCATATACATGCGGGGCTACGGGCAAGGTTGAGTTGACTCGTCGATGTTTCAGGCCCTGAACGGCGAACGAAATCCTGTGTTGGTTGCTGGCGGCGCATCGGCCGGGGTGATGCGAATACTCAAATCCGGTTCCGGCAACGGTGGTTTGTCACGCCGAGATGCGATGGCTCGGTCATACAAATCAAGCATCTTGGGCAGCGTCACGTCCAAACTGTATTGCTCCGAGATCAACTTTTGGGCGGCTTGCCCCAATGGCCGATAACTGGCCAGATCGCGCAGGACACGGACCGCTTTTTCCGCCAGTCCGTCGATGTCGAAAAAATCGGATAGCAGACCGTTGTGACCATCACGAATCATTTCGCGCACCGGAGCGGTGTCGGAGCCGAGGACGACGGCGCCGCAGCTCATCGCATTCATCATGCTCCACGAAAGCACGAACGGAACCGTCAAATAAATGTGCAAATCACAGGCGGCCAGAACCCGGGCTAATTCCTCAGGGGGAAGCAAACCGGTGAAGCGGAATTTCGTTAAATCCATGCCATGGCGGGCGAGCACCCATTGTTTGAAACTCGTGGCGGGTTGAATGTGGCTTAAATCGCCGCCGTAAGCGACGCGGTCTGCGCCGACCACCAGGAAGAGCACGTCCGGATATTCTTGTTCGATACGCTCGGCCGTGCGCATGAAAATGTCGAAGCCACGCATCGATTCCAGTCCGCGAGAAACATAAGTCACCAGGCGTGTGCCCGGTGGAATGGTGATCCCGGCGACGGTGCGGGCTGTGTCCGGCTGCCGCAGCCTGTCTTGATAATCGTGATAAATGCTGCGGTCCACGCCGTCGAAAATGGTCTGCAATTTGGCCTGATATTCCGCGGGAAAACGTGATTTTTGAAACTCGGTGGGCGTGTAGGCGGCGTCGCAATTGTGCATATCCAAAAGAATCATTGCGTTGCGGCAGCGGCTGCGGTTGTATTTTTCGACCGGAGTCGGCCAACCGAGATCGCGGCGGAAATCCATATCGCTGTCGGGGCCGTGCGGGGTGTAATAATACTCGAACAAATTGACGATCGGTGTGTTCGGAAATAACTCTGACAAAAAAAGCGTCGAACCGAAGCCGCTATGGCCGACGATCAGATCAGGCCGCCAGTGTGGATCGCGCTGTTTTCGTCTCCGCAGCGCGGTGAAGACGGCGTCGGTGTGCCAGATGGCGTTCTCGAAGGTCCGAGAACAAAAGTGCGTTTGCTGCGTCGCGCCGCCGGTGAGTT
>Ga0302180_10001380_pt1 | contig 19490 bp, 15 predicted proteins | sample I_Palsa_E3_2_FD_200575 | JGI IMG/M metagenome (GOLD analysis project Ga0302180, IMG submission 200575) | Peat permafrost microbial communities from Stordalen Mire near Abisko, Sweden - I_Palsa_E3_2 | ecosystem: Environmental > Terrestrial > Soil > Palsa > Peat permafrost | place: Sweden... | reverse complement strand
GATCTGGAATGGCATGTTGCGGCGGACGTCGACCTCCCATAAATCCACCGGCGGGTGCCCATCGCGAATCCACTCCGCCACCACCTTGCCGATGCCGCCCGCGGATTGAAGCCCGATGGAGTTGAGGCCGGCGGCCACGAAACAGTGCGCCAGCTCCGTCGACTCGCCCAGGTGATAGCGCACGTCCGGCGTGAAACTCTCGGGGCCGCAAAAAAACTTCTGGATGCCGGCCTTCTCCAGCGCAGGAATGCGCCGCATGGCGTCGAGCAGCACCGGCTCGAAATGCGAGAAATCTCCCGCGATTTCGCCAAAGGAAAAATCCTCCGCAATGCCTTGATCGCCCCAGGGCCTGGCTTGCGGCTCGAACGCGCCGACCAACAGCCTGCCGGCGTCGTATTTGAAGTAGCTGCAATGATCGTAATCGCGCAGCACCGGTAGATCGGGACTCAAGCCCGGAACGTCCTTGAACAGCACGTAGTAGTGCTCGCACGCGTGCAGCGGCACTGTCACCCCAATCTGCGCGGCGAGATCCCGCGTCCACATGCCGCCGCAGAGCACCACGTACTCCGCCTCGATGCGCCCGGCGTCCGTCTGTACGCCCAGAACGCGCTTTCCATCATGCAGAATCGAAGTGACTTTAAGGTCCTGAAAGATCCTCGCGCCCCGGCTGCGCGCGCCTTTGGCGAGGGCCTGCGTGATGTCGACCGCATTCGCATAGCCGTCGCTCGGAATATGGATGCCGCCGATGACATCATCGAGATTGGCCAGCGGATACAGCGAGCTGATTTCCTGCGGTCCGACCACATTCACCGTGAGGCCAAATACCTTGGCCATCGAGGCGTTGCGCCGCAACTCCTCCATGCGCCCAGGCGTAGTTGCCACGGACACGGAGCCGCATTGACGATAGCCCGTAGCCTGGCCGGTCTCGGCCTCGAGTCCTCGATACAGCTCGCCCGTGTAGCGCGCCAGCTGCGTCATGTTGATGCTCTGGCGTAGCTGACCGATCAAGCCGGCGGCGTGCCAGGTCGTTCCGCTGGTGAGCTGCTTGCGCTCGAGCAGCACGATGTCGCTCCAGCCCAGCTTGGTCAGATGATAGGCAACGGAGCAGCCAATGACCCCGCCACCGACGATGACAGCCCGCGCGCGCTTAGGAATATCCGCAGCCACGGGAGTCAAGCCCTCATCCGCAGATTGTCCGGATCGAAAGCCGCGGCGCCGAGCACTGTGGCGCGGCGCCGTTCGCCTTGGATGAGCAGGTCGAAAGCGCTGCCGGGAGTCGCGAGGGCCGGTTCAACGCAGGCGAACGCAAGGCTTTTCTTCACCCGATGGCCGTAGGCGCCGGAGGTGACCACGCCGACGCAGCGATCGCCGTCGAGCGCGGGTTCGCCGCCGCGAGCATCCGCATCCGTGGCCTCGACCTCGGCATAGACGATCTTGAACGGGCGGGGTGTTTGGCCAAGCGTCGCGGCCTTGCCGACGAAGTCGGCCTTATCGAGGGCGAGGAAACGCGACATGTCCGCCTCCGGCATGCTGAGTTCATTGGTGAGCTCAGTCGACCAGGCTTTGTAGCCCTTCTCGATGCGCATGCAGTTGACCGCGTACAGGCCGTAGTTGGCAATTCCGTGCGCGCGGCCCGCAGTCCAAATGGCCTCGTACAGCGATTCCATCGAGGCCAGCGGCGCGTGCAACTCCCAGCCCAGTTCCCCGACATAGCTGACTCGCAGCGCGCGAACGCTTTGGCCCGCGATGCGGATTTCGCGCGCGCACAGCCAGCGGAAGCGCTCGTTTCCCAAGTCCTCATCGGTCAGCGAACGCAGCAGTTCCCGCGATTTCGGTCCGCTCACTACCAGAACGCCGCGCTGCTCCGTGACATCGTCGACCCGCACCGATTCCCCCGGACGCAGGCTTTGCACCAGCAGGTCGAGATCGCGCAGTTCGGCGGCGGCCGCCGAGAGCGCGTAAAAACGCTCTTCGCCCAAGCGGCTGATGGTCATTTCGCCGAGGATTCGTCCGCCCGGCGACAGCAGATGCACCAGGGCGATGCCGCCCACCTTGCGCGGAATTCGATTGGCGCAGACCCGGTTCAAGAAGGATTCGGCATCGGCGCCGCTGACGTCGAACTTGGCGAATCCGGTCAAATCGAGAACGCCGACCCGCTCGTGCACGGCCGCGACTTCAGCGCGGACCACCTCGAAAACGTTGTTGCGCGAATAAGCGCCCAATTCCTCACGGCCGTCGAGTGAGAACCACTTCGGCCGCTCCCAGCCGAAGGTCTCGCTGTGCACGCATCCTTGCGCCTCGAGCCGCGAGTGCAGCGGGCTCATCTTGCGCGGGCGGCCCGCCATTTCCTCCTCGCCGGGCATTCGCGTGGTGAATGTCCGGCCGTAGTCCTGGAACACCTTGTCGCGCACATACGCGGCGTCCGCAAACTGGCCGAAACGGCGCGGATCGAATTCCGCCATGTTGATCTCGGCGTCGCCATGCACCATCCACTGCGCGAGGTATTTGCCGCAGCCGGCGCCCTGCGCGATCCCGAAGGAGTTGCCGCAGCACATCCAGAAGTTGCGCAAGCCGGCCGCGGGGCCGAGCAGGGGAGCTCCGTCGGGGGTGTGAGGTATCGCCCCGTTGATCACGCGACGGATGCCGGCCTCGCCGAACAGGGGCATGCGTTCGATCGCGCGTTCGAGCCAGGGCGAGATGCGCTCCAAATCATCGGGGAAAAGCTCATTCGAGGATTCCCACTCCGGAAAGCCGCGGGGTGCCCATGCCTCGCGCAGCTCCGCGGTTTCATACACGCCGATCAAGCCGGATTTCTGCTCCTGGCGCAGGTAGCCGGAGGTGTAGGGATCGCGCATCACCGGAATTTCATCGGCGCGATCGATGAACTCCTTGATCGGATGAGTGATCACATACTGATGCTGCATGTTGGTGATGGGAGCATCGGCTCCCACCATCCGGGCAACTTCTCGCGCGTAGCAGCCGGCGGCGTTGACCACCATCTCCGCGATGAGGGTGCCCTTTTCAGTGATGACCTGCCACTCGCCATTCTGGCGCCGATGAATCTCGAGCACTCGATTGCGGCGCTCCACCGACGCGCCCAGGTCGCGCGCGCCCTTCACCAACGCATTGCACAGTCCCGAAGGATCGCCATGCCCGTCGTCGGTGGTCCAGGCCGCCGCAATGACGCCCTCGGTGGTCAGAAATGGATTCAGGCGCTTGACGGTATCGACGCCCACGATCTCCATGCCGAAGCCGATGCTCTTGGAATAGCCGTGGATGTACTTGAGCCACGCCAGTTCGCGCTCATTGGTCGCGAGCCGCAATCCGCCACAGGGATGCCAGCTCACGTATTGGCCGGTCAGCGCCTCCAGCCGTGGATACAGCCGGTTGCCATAGGCATGGATTTTCGCCAGGTTGTAGCTGCCGGTGATGCTGGGACACTGGCCCGCGGCATGCCAGGTCGAGCCCGAGGTGAGCTCGCTCTTTTCGATCAGCAGCGTGTCGGTACAGCCTTCCAGGCCTAGGTGATACAGCAGGCTGGCACCCATCATGCCGCCGCCAACCACCACAATGCGTGCATGTGTCTTCATGGGCCCGGTCTAAAAAGCGGCATTGGCCACAATAAATTGATCCCTTATGGGCGCACAAGCCAATCTTTTGGTACCTTTGGCCCTAAATTTTTTGTCGGAGCCGTCAGTTGAGCCCAGTTCGGCCGGTCGTGGGCCTGCCCACTCTCACCTGGCTGCGCGCCTTCGAGGCCGCGGCCCGCACCTCGAGTTTCGCGGCGGCGGCTGCCGAACTCAACCTGACCTCGGGTGCGATCAGCTATCAGATCCGCGCGCTCGAGGCGCATCTCGGTTTCGCGCTGTTCGAGCGTCTGCCGCGCGGCGTGAAGCTCTCGCCCATGGGCGTCGCCTACTTGCCTCCGGTGCGCAAGGCCTTCGAGGAGCTTGCCGACTCCACGGTGGGGCTATTCGGCGGCTCGCAACGCGTGACAATCACGGTGGCAGCTCCGGTTAGCCTGGCGGCATTGTGGCTTGCGCCGAAGTTCTTGGGCTTCGCCGCTGCCTACCCGGCGATCGATGTGCGTCTCTCGTCGGTGATCTGGGACAACCCCGCGCCGGATGAGGCGATCGATCTGGAGATTCGCTACGGCACGGGCCACTGGCATGGGTATCGCGCCGAGCGCCTCATGAACCAACCGATCGCCGCGCTGTGCAGCCCCGAGGTATTGTCAGCCGCGCAGCAGGAACCTGAGATTGCGAGCCTGCTTCCCCGACGCATGATTCACATCCGCGGTTACGAGAATCATTGGCTCAAGGTCCGTCAGGAGCTGAAACTGGGCAACGTCGTGCAAAGCTCGGCCCCGACCGTCGACACGACGATCGCCGCGCTGGAACTCGCGGCGAATGGCGCGGGCTTTGTGCTGGCGCATCGGCTGTTCCTGACCGCCTATCTCGCAACGCGGCGGCTGGTCATCGCGCTGCCTCAAGATTTCGCCGACGACAATTCCTACTTCGTCGTGGCGGCGGAGCGGCCACAGCGCATGCGCCGCGAGGTTCGGCTGTTTCGCGACTGGCTCATCGCCGCCGCCGCCGCGGACGATCGCTGACGTGGCATGATAGAGGAATGTCAAACTCATACACTCTCTATGGCCGGCCGGGTTCCGGATCGCTCGCGGTGCAGGTGGCGCTCGAGGAAATCGGGGCGCCCTACGAACGCATCTGGGTGGGCCGGGATCCCGCTGCGGTCGAGGGATTTCGCGCGTTGAATCCGGCCGGCCGGGTACCGGCGTTGGTGCTGCCCGATGGCACGGTGATGTTCGAATCCGCTGCCATGCTCATTCATCTCGCCTCGCAGCCGCAATCCCGGCTGGCGCCCCGATCGGGCGCCGGCCTGCATCCGATGTTCCTGACCTGGATGGTGTTCCTGTCCGCCAATGTCTATGAGGCGGCGCTGCGGATCTTCTATCCCGCCCGCTATTCGAGCGCCGGCGAGGCGAATGCCGAGGCAATTCGCCAGCAGGGCATGAGCGATTACATCGCGCATTTGCGCCTGATCGGCGCGGCGCTGTCGCCATATGTGATGGGAAAAAAGTATTGCATCGCCGATGCCTATCTCTACATGCTGGCCTCGTGGTACCCCGAGGACAAGGTGCAGCTCTATGCCGAGGTGCCGCAGCTCGCCAAACACGCCGCGCTGGTGTCTGCCCGGCCGGCGGTCGCGAAGGTCGATGCCGACCACGCGCAGTCGAGTTGACAGCGATTGTCCTGCGCTCAGGCCCTGGCACGATCGCCGGCAAACAATTAGTATTTGTCGAGGATGAATTCTGTCACCTTGGGGGGAATAGCAATGCATCAGAAGATTTCACGTCGAGCGCTGGTCAAGGGCGGATTGATTGCAGGTGCCTTGGTGCCGGCATTGAGGGTGATGAGCAACACCGCAACGGCGGCCGATCTGACTCCCTTGGATCCCAAGGACCCCACGGCACAGGCTTTCGCTTTTTCGACCGACACCAACAAGGTGGACGCGGCGGCGAACCCGACACACAAAGCCACTCAAAAGTGCGGCACATGCCAGCAATTTCAGGGCAAGGCCGGAGATGCCAGCGGCGCTTGCACGATCTTCCCCGGACACACGGTACCGCAGGGCGGCTGGTGCAAGGTGTGGGTGCAAAAGTCCTGAAGCCCTTAAGGGGATCAGGATTGGGGCGCGGCGAAGGTCGGCAATTGCCAGGAGAAGGCGATCGCCAGCAGGCGCAGCGCCACCACGCTTAGCATAGCGACGAAGCACCAGGACCACTCCGCTCAAGATGTCGCGGATCACCCCGCCGGCCACGCCGGTGATCGTGCCCATGAGCACGATCACGATTGCCGCATGACCGTCTTGTTCGGCGATCTGCGCGCCCGACAATGCGAATAGCCCCAAGCCGATGGCATTCGCCACGAGCAGCGGCGTCTCCAGATTTGACAGCAGGCTTGCGCCCAGCACGGCAATCGCCGTGGCCGCAAGAATGACGTAAAGATATACAGGATTTTTGATCCAGAATACCGGATGGCGGCCCAGCAACAGATCCCGGACGGTGCCCCCACCGATTGCAGTCACTGCCGCCAGGACTGCGATGCCGAACAAATCCAGTCCTCTATGGCTGCCGGCGAGCGCGCCGCTGGCCGCGAATACTGCGACGCCGATCAAATCCAACACGTAAAGCACACAGGCTCCCTTCGCGGCCGAACCAAGATCACGGAATGAACCCACGGAGTAGGGCAACCTGCCGGCATGTTGCGCCATCCGGTCCTGGCCTTGATTTTAATCGGTTACATCGGCTGGGGGGCCTGGAATTGGTTCATCGGCCGGCCCGTGCACCCGCAAGACGGCGTGCTTGCGGCGGCCGAGCCCCTGCAGGTCGACGCCACGGACGGTGAACAGACCCACTTGGGGCACTGGACCTTGACCACGCGCGCGAGCTACCACATCACCGCGCGAATCCTCGGCCTGGAGCGCTACCGCTTCGACCAGCTGGCCGATCTCGTTCCGGAGGACCTCGCTCTCGGCTGGGGGCCGATGTCGGACAATCGCGTCATCGGCCACATGGAGATCTATCAATCGGACCGCTTTTACTTCTGGCGCGCCACTGCGGATACGCCGATCGGCCGAGACTCGATCATCGTTCACAGCGCTAACACCCACGTGATTCCGCAGGACGCAACGATTGCAAAGCAATTATCCAAATTGAGGCCGGGCGAAGTTGTCACGCTCAGCGGAGATTTGGTCGACGCAGTACGCGATGATGGAGCGCGGATCAAGACCTCCTTGGTGCGCACCGACACCGGGGCGGGCGCGTGCGAAGTGATGCTGGTTCGCGAGGTCGAGCTTCTGCCTTGACGGCACCTCGGGTGCGCTGCACAGTCGCAGCATGGCCTGGATTGAACCTGTATCGTTGAGCAGTCCGCGTGTCGATCTGCAGCCGCTGTCGCTCGCTCACCAGGCGGATCTCGCCGATTCGGTGCGCGACGGCGAGCTTTGGAATCTTTGGTATACGACGATTCCGACTCCCGACACCATGCGGGCGGAGATCGAGCGTCGCCTGCGCTTGCAGGCTGAAGGGTCCATGCTGCCGTTCGCGGTGATCGACGCGGCGACGCAGCGCGCGGTCGGGATGACCACCTACATGCACATCGATGCGCAGAATCATCGGCTGGAGATCGGTTCGACCTGGTATCGCCAGAGCCTGCAGCGCACCTCGGTGAATACGCAATGCAAGCTGCTGCTGCTCAGCCACGCCTTTGAGACGCTTGCCTGCGTCGCGGTGGAATTCCGCACTCACTTCTTCAACCGGCCAAGCCGGCAAGCCATCGAGCGGCTGGGCGCGAAACTCGACGGAATACTGCGGCAGCACCAACGCACCGCCGATGGCGCATTCAGGGACACCTGCGTTTACAGCATCATCGATAGCGAGTGGCCTACCGTCCGGGCGAGCCTCGTGCATCGACTCAAGCCGCGTTAGTGCCGACGTTCACGCATCGCGATCAGTTCCACGTACCGGGCCCGGGAGCCTACGCGCTGACACATTCGGTCGGATGCCTGCCGAAGCGCAGCGCCGGCGCCTTGCAGGCGAACTTTCTGCAACCCTGGCAGATGCAAGGCGGCGATGCCTGGCCAGCGTGGCTCGCGGCGATCGAGGGGTTTCGCGCATCGCTGGCCGGTCTGCTGGGCGGCAGGCCGGCTGACTATTGCCCGCAGGCCAATCTGTCCTCCGGCCTTGCCAAGCTGTTGCCCGCGCTGCGCCGGTCCAAGGACCGAACGGTGCTGCTGGCGGCGGAGGATTCCTTTCCCTCGCTTGCCTTTGTGCTCGAGCGTGCCGGCCGGCATGGATTTAACGTAAGGCTGATGCCGCGCGCGCACGACCCGTCCCAGTTGACCAGTTGGGCCGACGCACTCAGCTCCGATGTTGCCATGGCGCTGGTGACCCATGTGCATTCGAATAGCGGAGCGGTGGCGCCGGCGGCGAAGATCGCGGCGCTGTGCCGCGACCGCGGCATTCTCAGCGTCCTGGATGTCGCGCAATCCGCCGGCATTCTGCCCATGTCCATCCCTGAGCTCGGCGCCGATGTGGTGCTGGGAAGCTGCATCAAGTGGCTGTGCGGCGGACCGGGTGCGGGCTTTTTGTGGATTGATCCGGCGCTGATACAGCGGCTCGAACCGCCCGATGTCGGCTGGTTCTCCCACGCCGACCCATTTGAGTTCGATGTCCATTCATTCGAATACGCGCCCGATGCCCGGCGCTTCTGGGGCGGCACGCCGTCGGTGCTCCCTTACGCGATTGCCGCCGAGAGCATCCGAGTATTGACGGATATCGGCGTGGCGGCCGTGAGGTCGCATAATCTCGAGCTGATGAATGTTTTCCGCAATGAATTACCCGCCGCATGGCGCGCCGGAATCGCGCTCGAGCGCATCGGCGGCACCCTGTGCCTGCCGCTGGGCGAGGCGCGCGCGCGCATCGCCCGTGCGCTCGAAGCCAATGAGGTGCGCGTCGATTACCGCGGGCCGGCGGTGCGGCTGTCGTTCCACATCTACAACACGGCCGCGGAAGCCGCGGATATCGCGCATTGCTGGAGCAGCCCATGAGCAGCCGGGCAGACGCCTTCGAACACTGGATCAGAACCTCCTTCGTTCAAATGAATACCGAGCTGGAGAATCTGTACTTCGCGCGCGCCAACCGCACTCAGGTGATCGGTTGCGGCGACTCGATCAAGGCTACGCTGCGCGATGAAGGCCACCTGCATGTGACCGCCTTGCTGCAGGAGGGAAACACCGGAGTCGGCTTCGATAGCGCCTTGGGCGTCCTCGGCAGCGTCGGCCTGTATCTTGCGGCACTGCGGCGCCACGAACTCACCAATCCCGCGCGCGAAGAGCGCTCGCCGTTCCCGGAGGCATCGGCGCTGGCGCTGCACGTCGGCGCCTCGCTCGGCATGGCGCCGCGATTTTCGACCGCGCATCTGGCGACGCATAACCGGGCGCGGGCCGGCGTGCGCAAGAGCTTCACTTCGCTCCCCGATGAGTTTCTGTTCATCGACGAGAACACGCGAGGAATTCTCTCCTTGCAGCGCGCGGCGGATGCGATCACCGCCATCGTGCATCTGGGTGCTTCCAACCCGGTTGCCGATGTCATGTTCGAGGCGGCCAGAGAAGCGCTTCACGATGCCATGCGCGCCAACCAACGGCTGGCGGCGGATCTGGATGTGGAACGATTCTTCCATTCGGTGCGCCCGTACTACAAACCGTACCGGGTTGGGCGCCAGGAATACCGCGGAGCAAACGCCGGGGATTTTTCCGGCATCAACGAACTCGATTTGCTCCTCGGCCTGTGTCAGGCGAACGATCCATACTACACGCAGCTGCTCGCCGACAAGATGCTGTTCATGCTGCCCTCCGATCAGGCGCGGCTGCGCGACTGCATGACGCGCACCAGCCTGCTGGACGAGTTGCTGGCGCTCGTCGATGAGCATCGTGAGACCCGCTGGTTCCAGCAAAATACCCGCGCCTATCTGCAGGTCTGCGATTTGTTCGGGCAATTGGCGGCGCAGCATCACGACACCCTGGTCAAACGCTTCATCGAGGAGCCGGCGGCGCGGCTCGGCGAGCAGGACCTGCAGGGAATCACCGCGAGCGGTCCACCCCTGCCGGTGCTGCTGCGCTCGCTCGAAGTACTGCGCGACCTGCGCCTCGGCGCCGATCGGAGCGACATCAACTCGCGTCACGATGAGCTGTCAAAACTGCGGGACGCGGTGCATGGGTATCGCCGGCCATAAGGGCCTGCCGCCCAATAGTGTTCCATTTTTGAACACTTCCTGCGCTTCACGAGGAGTGAATGACGGGCGCGCGATATCGTAATATCGTTTGGATATGCCCAACGACCCTCGAACTCTGTTGCGGGAAATGTTTGATGCTGCGGTGAACGCCGCCCAGGCATCGAAATGCGTTCCCGCGCACCTGCCTGCGCCGCCCAAGGGACGCACGCTGGTGGTCGGCGCGGGCAAGGCGGCCGCTGCCATGGCGCGGGCGGTCGAGGATAACTGGCCAGGGTCGCTCAGCGGCCTGGTGGTGACTCGCTATGGCCATGGCGTGGAGTGCCGGCGCATCGAGGTGGTGGAGGCGGCGCATCCGGTTCCCGATGCGGCCGGCGAGCAGGCGGCGCGGCGCATTCTGACAGCGGTGCAGAACTTGACCGCCGATGATTTGGTGCTGTGCCTGATCTCGGGCGGCGGCTCGGCGCTGTTGTCGCTGCCCGCCCCGGGACTCAGCCTCGAGGACAAACAGGCCGCGAACCGCGCGCTGCTGCGCTCCGGCGCCACCATCGCGGAGATGAACTGCGTCCGCAAGCATCTGTCGGCGATCAAGGGCGGGCGCCTGGCGGCCGCCAGCTCCCCAGCCTCGGTCGTAACGCTCATGATCTCCGATGTTCCGGGCGACGATCCTTCCATCGTCGCCTCCGGTCCGACGGTCGCGGATCCGAGCACCTTCGCCGACGCAAGGGCCATTCTCGAGAAGTACCGAATTACGGACATGCCGCGGGTTCATGATCATCTACGGGCGGCGCAGCAGGAAACTCCCAAGCCGGGCGATCCGCGTCTGGCAGGCACCAGGCTCGTGACCATCGCCACTCCGCAGATGTCGCTCGAGGCCGCCGCCGCGATCGCGCGGAATAACGCAGTGACGCCGGTCATTCTGGGGGACAGCATCGAAGGCGAGGCGCGAGACGTGGCGCTGGTGCATGCCGGCATCGCCCGGCAGGTCGCCAAGCACGGGCAGCCGGCACGGCCGCCGTGCGTGCTGCTCTCCGGCGGTGAAACCACGGTCACGGTGCGCGGCAAGGGACGCGGCGGCCGCAACGCCGAGTTCCTGCTGGCGCTCGCAATCGCTCTGGATGGCCACCCTGGGATCTTCGCCATGGCCGGCGACACCGACGGCGTCGACGGCACCGAGGACAACGCCGGGGCCATGCTGACGCCGGATACTCTGCAGCGCGCCGCAGCCATAGGGCTAGATGCGCGCGCGCTGCTCGCGAATAACGATGGCTATGGATTTTTCTCGCGTCTTGGCGATCTGGTCGTCACCGGCCCCACACTGACCAATGTCAACGACTTTCGCGCGCTGCTGATTGCGCGGCCCTCTTGAACCAAGCACCCTGCATTTTCCTATAACCGACCCAGGAGTCACCATGCAACCGCGCATACCAGGCCGAAACTTTCTCTTCGTCCCCGGACCCACCAACGTCCCCGACCGCGTGCAGCGCGCGATGATGGTGGCCATGGAAGATCACCGCTCTTCCCGGTTCCCGGAACTCTCGAGAAGCCTGCTGACGGATCTTAAGAAAGTGTTCAAGACCGACACGGGTCAGGTATTCATCTTCCCCTCGTCCGGCACCGGCGCCTGGGAGGCGGCGCTCACGAACACGCTGTCGCCGGGCGACAAGGTTCTCGCATCCCGCTTTGGTCAGTTCAGCCATTTGTGGATCGACATGGCGCAACGCCTGGGCTACGACGTCGAGATCCTGGACGTCGAGTGGGGCGAGGGAGTTCCGCTCGAACTCTACGAGCAAGTACTGAAAGCCGACAAGGGCCATCTCATCAAAGCCGTGCTCGCCTGCCAGAACGAAACCGCCACGGGCGTGACCAGCGATATCGCCGGCGTGCGCCGCGCGCTCGACGCCGCCAAGCACCCCGCGTTGCTGTATGTGGATACCGTGAGTTCGCTGGTCAGCATCGATTTTCGCATGGATGAATGGGGTGTGGATCTGGCGGTCAGCGGATCGCAGAAAGGCTTCATGCTCCCTGCGGGCTTGAGCTTTCTGGGCGTCAGCCAGAAGGCGCTCAAAGCCATGGAAGGCGCGAAATCCAAGCGCTGCTATTTCGATCTCAACGACATGATCAAGGCGAACGCCAGCGGCTATTTTCCCTATACGCCGGCATTGCCCATGCTCTACGGCTTGCGCGAGTCGCTGAACATCATCGAGGAGGAGGGCCTCGACAACATATTCTTCCGCCACCACTATCTGGCCGAAGGCGTACGCGCGGCGGTCCTCGAGGGCTGGAAACTCAAGCTGTGCGCCAAGGCACCGAAGTGGTATTCGGACACCGTCAGCGCCATTGTGGTGCCCGAGGGGATCAACGCCGCGCACGTGATCGACGTGGCGTTCCGGCGCTATAACCTCGCCCTGGGCGCGGGACTCTCCAAGGTCGCGGGCAAAGTGTTTCGCATCGGCCATCTCGGCGACCTCAACGAGCTGATGCTGATGGGCGCGATCGCCGGCGCGGAAATGGCGATGCTCGATGTGGGCATCAAGGTCGCGCCGGGCAGCGGTGTCGGCGCGGCCTCCAATTACTGGCGCTCGCACGATCCGATTGCGAAGCGGAAAGTGAGCCAGGAACAGCAGTTCTACGCGGCGCATTCCACCGGATCGATTCAAGGCTAGGGAGGACTTATGCAGCAAAAAGTGGTGTTTCTCGATCGTGCCAGCTTGCAGGCCAAGCTCCGGCGTCCGGCCTTCGAGCACACCTGGCAGGAGTACCCGGCGAGCGCGCCAAGCGAGGTGCTGGATCGGTTGCGCGAGGCCACTGTGGCCATCACCAACAAGGTGGCGCTGCGCGCGGATGCCCTGAAGCAGCTGCCGAAGCTGAAAATGATCGCGGTTGCGGCCACCGGCTACGATGTCATCGATGTCGATTACTGCAAGGCGCACGGCATAGCGGTCGCGAACATCCGCAACTACGCGGTGCACACCGTGCCGGAACACGCTTTCGCGCTGATATTGGCGCTGCGGCGCAGTTTGATTGCCTATCGTGAGGATGTCGCGCGCGGCCGCTGGGCCGAGGTCGATCAATTCTGCTTCTTCGACCATCCGATCCGCGATCTGTTTGGCGCCACGCTCGGCATCATCGGCGAAGGAGTGATCGGGCAGGGCGCTGCCAAGATCGCGCAAGGCTTCGGCATGAAGGTGCTGTTCGCGGATCATGCACCGCCCAAGGTGCCGGGAGTGACATTCACTCCGCTGGAGCAGGTTCTCTCCGAAAGCGATGTGATCTCGCTGCATGCGCCTCTGACCCCCGACACGCGCAACATTATCGGCGCCAAGGAGCTGCGCAAGATGAAGCCTACCGCGATACTCATCAACACCTCCCGGGGCGGCTTGGTCGATGAGCAGGCGCTGGTCGTGGCCCTGAACGAAGGCTGGATCGCGGGCGCCGGTTTCGACGTCCTCACCAAAGAGCCGCCCAAGGATGGCAACCCGCTGCTAGAGGTGAAGCTGCCGAATTTCATTCTCACGCCGCATATCGCGTGGGCCAGCGAGGGGGCGATGCAATTTCTCGCCGATCAATTGATCGACAATGTCGAGGCTTTCGTCGCGGGCAAACCACAGCACCTGGTCACCTGAGCATGGACATACACGAATATCAGGCGAAGGAATTGCTATCCGGCTTTGGCGTGCCGATCCAGCGCGGCGCGGTGGCCTACAGCGCCGATCAGGCTTCCTTCGTGGCGTCGGAACTGGGCGGCTGGCACTGGGCGGTGAAGGCGCAGATTCATTCGGGCGCGCGCGGCAAGGCGGGCGGAATCAAGCTGTGCAAGACCTACCAAGAGGTCAGGGATGCGGCCAAGGGCATGCTCGGCAAGAAGCTCGTGACCCATCAGACCGGACCGGACGGCAAGATGGTGCAGCGGGTGTATGTCGAAATCGCGGAAAGCTTCGAGCGTGAGATCTATTTCGGCATCGTGCTCGACCGCAAGAGCGAGCGCGTGCGCATCATCGCATCCGCTGAAGGCGGCATGGAGATCGAGGAAATCGCAAAGACCGCGCCGCAGGCGATTCTTCAGGTCATCGTCGAGCCGGCGGTGGGTCTGCAGCCGTTTCAGGCGCGCGCGATCGCCTTCGGCCTTGGGCTGAATTTGAAGCAGGTGAGCCGCGCGGTCACCGCCATCATGGGAGCCTATCGCGCATTTCGCGACCTCGACGCCAGCATGGTCGAGATCAATCCGCTGGTGGTCACCAAGGACGACCGCGTGATTGCGCTCGATGCCAAGATGTCCTTCGACGACAATGCGCTGTTCAGGCACACCAACGTCTCCGAGATGCGCGACCTGTCCCAGGAGGATCCGCGCGAGGCCGAAGCCTCGCAGGATAATTTGAATTACGTCGGCCTGGATGGCGACATCGGCTGCATCATCAATGGCGCCGGGCTCGCAATGGCGACCATGGACACCATCAAGTACGCCGGCGGCAATCCTGCCAATTTTCTCGACGTGGGCGGCGGCGCCTCGCCCGAACGCGTGGCCAAGGCATTCAAACTGGTGCTGTCGGACGGCAGCGTCAAGGCCATTCTGGTCAACATCTTTGCCGGCATCAATCGTTGCGACTGGGTGGCCGAAGGTGTGGTGCAGGCGGTGCGCAACATGGGGATCAAGGTTCCCCTGATCGTGCGCCTCGCCGGCACCAACGAAGCCGAGGGCCTCGCGATCATCAAGAACAGCGGCCTGCCGATCATCAGCGCCAGCAGCCTTGCCGATGCCGCGCAAAAGTCGGTCGCGGCCGCCCGCGCGGCGCAACCCCAGGAGTTTGCGCGATGAGCATTCTGATCGACGCAAGCACTCCGGTGATCGTGCAGGGTTTCACCGGCAGCAAGGCGACATTCCACACCAAGGAAATGATCGCCTACGGCACCAACGTGGTCGGCGGAGTGACTCCGGGCAAGGGGGGTCAACAGCATCTCGATCGGCCGGTATTCAATACCGTGTTCGATGCCGTCCAAGCCACCGGCGCCACCACCAGCCTGGCCTTCGTGCCGCCGGCTTATGCGGCGGACTCCCTCATGGAAGCCGCGGATGCCGGCTTGAGATTGGTCTGCACCATCACCGACGGCATACCCGCGCAGGACATGATGCGCGTGAAGCGCTATCTCATGCGCTACCCGAAGGACCGGCGCACCATGCTGGTGGGACCCAACTGCGCCGGCATCATCAGCGCGGGCAAGGCGATGCTTGGAATCATGCCAGGGCATATTTACCGGCGCGGGGCCGTGGGGATCGTTTCACGTTCGGGAACCTTGGGATACGAAGCCGCGGCTCAGATGAATGCCTTGAACATAGGCCAGACCACCAGCGTCGGTATCGGCGGCGATCCCATCAACGGCAGCTCCTTTCTGGACCATTTGAAGCTGTTCGAGCAGGATCCGGAGACCAAGGCGGTGCTCATGATCGGCGAGATCGGCGGCGCGCAGGAGGCCGAGGCCTCGAAGTGGGTGAAGGAAAATATGACCAAGCCCGTGGTCGGATACGTCGCAGGACTCACCGCGCCCAAGGGGCGGCGCATGGGCCATGCCGGCGCCATCATCTCCACCGCCGGCGACAGTGCCGCGGAAAAAGCCGAGGTCATGAAATCCTACGGCTTGACGGTTGCAGCCAGCGCTTCGGAATTGGGCTCGACCATCGCCGAGGTCCTGCGCCGACTTCCTGGTCCACCGTGAACCCAGCCGCTGCCGCTCTTTACTCGCATACGATCGAGGCCGAGGCCTACGAATCCACGCTGGCGGAGTTTCTGTTCGAACGATTGATCGAGGTCTTGAACCGACATCAACCGCAAGTCGTGCCGCTATTGCGCGGCGGTTCGCCCAGCTCCGACCCGACGCCGGAGCTGCTTGCCCGCGCCCTTCAGGCCGAGGGCATCTGGTTTCAATTACTCGGCATCGCGGAACAGAATGCCGCCATGCGGCGGCGCCGGGAGGTGGAAAGCTCGCGCGGATACCACAATGTACGCGGCACCTTTGCGCAACTTTTCACCGATGCAGCGAATAACTCGGTGCCGGCCGATCGCTTGCACACCGTTCTAGGCTCCCTGAAGATCAGGCCGGTCATCACGGCGCATCCCACGGAAGCGAAGCGGGTCACCGTGCTTGAACGGCACCGCTCGATTTACCGCCGCTTGATGGAGCTCGAATCGCCTCGCTGGACCGAGCGCGAGCGCAGCGAGATCATCCAGAAGCTCACGGCGGAAATCGAAATTCTATGGCTGACTGGAGAGCTGCGGCTGGAGAAGCCCACGGTTGCGCAGGAGGTGGCCTGGGGATTGCACTTTTTCAAGGAGACCCTGTTCGAGTCCGTGCCGGCGATGCTGGAGAGGCTGGATCAAGCCTTGAGCCACGGCTACCCCGATGAACGCTTCGAGGTCAAGCCGTTCTTTCAGTTCGGCTCATGGATCGGCGGCGACCGCGACGGCAATCCATTCGTCACCAATGAGGTGACGCGGCGCACGCTGGTCGAAAATCGCGCCGCCACCTTGAATCGCTACCGTCCGCGATTGACGCAGCTGATGCGGGATTTCTCCATCGCTCAAAAGTCGCTGGCTCTGCCCGATTTCTTCCTCGACGCCTTGCGCCTGGCGCTGCAAGCGAGCGGCGATCCGCAGGCCATCGTGGCACGCAATCCCGGAGAACCGTTTCGTCAGTACCTGGCCTGCATGGCAAGCAGGCTCGACGCCATGCTGGAGCAGTCCGAGGCGTCGGGCGCGCAGGGCGCCGGTTACGCGAGCGCCGATGAACTGGTGTCCGACTTGAAGCTCATGGAGCAGGCACTTGGCGCGTGCAACACGGGCGATCTCGCCGGGCTGCTGGTACGGCCGCTGCGCCGCGAGGTCGAGATCTTTCGATTCAGCAGCGTGCGGCTGGATCTGAGGGAGAACACCACGCGCACCACTCAGGCCGTCGAAGCGCTGTGGCGCTCGGGCAGCGCAGGCGATCCGCCGCCCATCGACTCCGCGCCATGGAAGGAGTGGCTGCTCGCGGGACTCTCGAGCCCGCGAACCGGCAGCCGCGATCTGTCGCAGCTGCCACAGGAGGCGCAGGAAACGCTGGGCCTGTTCAAGCTCATCAAGGAAATGCGCGACCGGGTGGATCGGGAAGCCTTCGGCGGCTTCATCCTCAGCATGACGCGCAGCGCCGTCGATGTGCTGGCCGTGTATCTGCTTGCCAAGGAGGCCGCGCTGTTCGCCGATTCCGCGGCAGTTGAATCCTGCACGCTTCCCATCGTACCGCTGTTCGAAACCATCACCGACCTGCGCGCGGCCCCGGCCATCATGCGCGAATTGCTCAATGTGCCCATGGTCCGGCGCAGCATCCGCGCGCAGGGCGGGGTGCAGGAAGTGATGATCGGCTACTCCGACTCCAACAAGGACGGCGGCTTTCTCGCCTCCAACTGGGAGCTGTATAAAGCTCAGCTCAAGTTGACCCGGCTCGGAAAGGAATTGGGTGTTGCCATTGGCTTTTTCCATGGTCGCGGCGGGTCCGTGAGCCGGGGCGGTGCGCCCACCGGACGCGCCATCGCCGCGCAGCCCGCCGGTTCCATCAACGGCCAGTTCCGCGTCACCGAACAGGGAGAGGTGGTGTCGTTCAAGTACGCCAATCGGGGAACCGCTGGCTACCAGCTCGAACTGCTGGCCACCAGCATCATCGAGCACACGCTGAAGTCGGAGCGGGAACACTCGTTGATTCCGGTATCGGAGTTTGACGACGCCATGGAAGCGCTATCCGGTACCTCGCGAGCCGCCTACAGTCTGCTGGTCCAGCATCCTGACCTCATCGAGTATCTGCAGGCAGCGAGCCCGTTGGAGGAGCTTGCGCTGCTCAACATCGGCTCCCGGCCCGCGCGCCGATTCGGCGCCAAGTCCTTGGCCGACCTGCGCGCCATCCCCTGGGTGTTCGCCTGGTCTCAGAACCGGCATGTGATGCCGGGTTGGTACGGCGTGGGCAGCGGCATCGCCGCCTTCCTGGAGGTACGCCAGCAACCCGGGCTGTTATTGCTGCAGCGTATGTTCAAGGATTTCCGTTTGTTCCGCCTGATCGTCGATGAAGCGGAGAAGACCTTGCTGCAAGTCGATTTGGGCATCGCACGGGAATATGCGCGTCTGGTTGACGACACGCGCGTGCGCGAGACCATCTTCCAAATGATCGAGAGCGAATACCGGTTGAGCGTCGACATGTTGCTGCGGTTGAGCGGGGGAGGGGTGATCGCCGAGCGCTTTCCCCAATTGCGCACCCGCCTGGCGCGCAAGCTCCCGAGCATCCAGTCCGCGAACCGGCAACAAATCGAACTGCTGCGTCGCTACCGAGCCGCCAAGGCAGATCAACAGGAAACCTACAAGGCGGCACTCTTGCTCTCAATCAACTGCATTGCCTCAGGCTTTGGAGCCACCGGCTGATCGCGGGCATCCACGCCCGGACTTTTAGGAGAAATCGACATGAGTTTCACCACCATCGAACAGGCCACCCCAAGGCTGCATCGTTCCGAACTTGCCGTGCCGGGCAGCAATCCGGCGCTGTTCCAAAAGGCTGCCCAGTCCGGCGCGGATGTCATTTTTCTCGATTGCGAGGACGCGGTGGCGCCCGATGACAAGGAGCAGGCCCGCAAGCACATCATCCAAGGCCTCAATGATGTGGATTGGGGCACCAAGACCATGATGGTGCGCATCAACGGACTCGATACTCACTACATGTACCGCGACGTCGTGGACATCGTCGAGGCCTGCCCGCGCCTGGATATGATCCTGATCCCCAAAGTCGGGGTGGGCCAGGACGTGTACGCGGTGGACATGCTCGTGACCCAGATCGAATCAGCAAAGCGGCGCAAGAAACGCATCGGCTTCGAGGTGCTGATCGAGACGGCGCTCGGCATGGCGAATGTCGAGAGCATCGCCCAATCATCGCGGCGCTTGGAGGCGATGAGTTTCGGCGTCGCGGACTACGCCGCCTCCACCCGCGCCAGAACCACGGTGATCGGCGGCGTTCATAAAGATTCCGGCGTGCTGACCGACAAGGATTCCGACGGCAAGCGCCAGTATTACTGGACCGATCCCTGGCACGCCGCCCAGACGCGCATGATGGTGGCCTGCCGCGCCTACGGCTTGCGTCCCATCGACGGGCCGTTCGGCGACTTCAACGACCCGGAGGGGTATACCTGCGCCGCCAATCGCGCCGCCGTCCTAGGGTACGAGGGCAAGTGGGCCATCCATCCCTCCCAGATCGAGCTCGCGAATACGGTGTTCACGCCTTCGGCGGCTGAGGTTAGCAAGGCGAGGCGCATTCTCGAGGCGATGGCGCAGGCGGCGAAGGAGGGCCGCGGCGCGGTGTCGCTGGACGGCCGCTTGATCGACATCGCCAGCATCCGAATGGCCGAAGCGCTCATTGCCAAGGCCGATTCCACTGCCGCGGCGAAACCAAGCTAGGCCGTGGCTGCTGCGTCCATCGCCAACGCCAGCGCACCGCGAACTCCAGCCTCATCGGCAAAGGCAGGCGCAACCACATAGCGATCGATCTCGGACAGAATTTCCGCGCGATCGATGTAGCCTCCCGCCCAGTATTGCAGCCTGCCGCGAATGGGCGTCAACAACTGCGTTTGGCTCATGACCCCGCCGCCCAGCACGATGCGCTGCGGCGATAGAGTCA
>Ga0302180_10001377_pt1 | contig 19511 bp, 14 predicted proteins | sample I_Palsa_E3_2_FD_200575 | JGI IMG/M metagenome (GOLD analysis project Ga0302180, IMG submission 200575) | Peat permafrost microbial communities from Stordalen Mire near Abisko, Sweden - I_Palsa_E3_2 | ecosystem: Environmental > Terrestrial > Soil > Palsa > Peat permafrost | place: Sweden... | reverse complement strand
GCCGCCTTGCTGAAGGCGAGCGCCTCGTCATTGCGCCCCTTATTCGTCAGGTAATACGCCCATAGGACGGGCTCTGACTGGGAATAAACGTAACCTGCGGCTTGCGTAATCAGATTGTTTAGATCGCCCGCGGTGCCTGTGAATTTCCTGGCCGCGACTCCATCGCCGCGCACGGTGAGCGCGAGGCCGCCGGAGTCGGTCTGGATCACCTCACCCTCAATATGCAGATCGTGGCCAAAGCGCGCCTTGAGCATTCGTGAGAATTCGCCAAGAGATATACCGGCCTCCGGCACCGCAAGTTTGATCTCCCCGGTCCAGGCATTAGCGAGATCCCGCTTGGCGGCGTCCGCACGCGTGGCGCTCTGCAGCCCGCGTAGCTCATCGAGCAACCCACCGGCCACGACCTTGCCGGTTACGCCCCGTGCGACGAGCGCGGGCGGAGCATCGAACGATTCCACCACCACGGAGCTGGAATTGACGGCATCGCGGATCAGTATTGCGCCGCCGATGCCGATGACGGTTGCCACCAGGATCACGAACAACTGCAGCCCCACTCTCAGTCGCTCGGCAAAGCGCCTGAGTTTGAGGAGCTGCAGGTTCACGGCACGCTGCTCGTGCAGATGCTCGGTCTGAACCTCGACCAGATGGCTCTGTTTGCGAAAGTAGGCAGATGCCTCCTGGGCCAGCTCAGGATTGTCCCTGGCAACCTCGGCGGCGAGCGCAGCGGCGGTCGGATCGACTGATGTCGGGGCCTCCGGGGTCGAACCTTCAGCCGGCGCCTCGCTTTCCCTCCCAAGAATTCCTGACACTGCGCCTGATTCGGCCATGCCCGTCCCCACCCTGGATGTAATCCTAGGCTACCTTATGCCATGCGTACCTGCTCGGCGTGATCTCTACTCGGAGACGCGCGTCAGGCCCGCCGATCACTCTCGAAACGGGTCTGCCGGCAGTCCTCCTGGTCTCGCTTCAGGCGGCGTCGGTGCGTACTCCAATGCCATCCAGCGCAATCAGCGCGTCCTCTGGCAAATCCAACTCGTCTACGGTGAGGTTTTCCCGCAGATGTGCGACGGAGGACGTGCCCGGGATCAGTAGAATATTCAGCGCCCGGCGAAGCAGCCAAGCGAGCGCAACTTGCATAGGGGTGGCGCCGACGCGTTGAGCTACCTCGGATAAGGTGGAGGACTGCAGCGGGGTGAAACCGCCCAGCGGAAAGAACGGTACATAGGCGATACCGTGGCGAGCAAGCTCATCGATTAGCGCATCGTCTGCCCGATGCGCCAGGTTATAGTGGTTTTGCACGCCGACGATCTCACAGATCCGGCGCCCTTCCTCGATCTGCGCAGCTGTAACGTTGCTTAATCCGATGTGACGTACCAATCCCTTGCGCTGCAGTCCGGCCAGTACGCTAAGCGGCCCCTCGATTGAACCTTCGGCCGGCCCATGGATGCCAAACATGCTGCGAAGGTTGACCACATCGAGCACGTCCAATCCAAGGTTTCGGAGGTTGTCGTGCACCGCTTCGGTCAGCTCGTTCGGGGAGAAAGCCGGTAGCCACGATCCGTCGGCGCCGCGCCGGGCCCCGATTTTGGTCACAATGACCAGATCACCCGCATACGGATGCAGCGCCTTGCGAATCAGCTGATTGGTGACGTGCGGACCGTAAAAGTCGCTGGTGTCGATGTGGTTAACACCGCTCGCCACCGCTTCGCGCAACACGGCAAGTGCCGCCTCCGGATCCTTCGGTGGACCAAATACTCCGGGGCCCGCGAGCTGCATGGCGCCGTAGCCGAGCCGCCTTACGGCGCGAGCGCCCAGAAAGAATTCGCCGGATCTGCTAACAGTGGCCATGCTCGATCTCCTGAAGAATGAGCCTAATTTAACGGCTGTTGGCATGCGTGATAATCAGGCACAATCCGCACGGGTTGTGCGTAAAATCGAACAGTGCGGACCGACCTCAGTGATTTGACCGCTTTCGTAAGCGTCGCACGCGCAGGCGGCTTTCGCGAAGCTGCGCGCGCCACGGATACGAGTGCATCCGGCCTCAGCGAAGCGGTGCGCCGACTGGAAGCACAGCTCGGCATCCGGCTCCTCAACCGAACGACGCGAAGCGTCGCCCCCACCGAAGCCGGCAAGCGCCTGCTGGAGCGGCTCAGTCCGGCGTTGACCGAAGTGGAGTCGGCTCTCGACGTGGTGAACAGATTTCGCGACAAGCCCGCGGGTACACTCAGGCTCAACGTGCCGATCAGCGCCATTCGGCTCGTTCTGCCGCGGATCGTGCCACGCTTTCTCGCAGCCTATCCCGAGATTCGCCTGGAGGTGATCGCCGAGGATAGCTTCATCGATGTGCTTGCCGCCGGGTTCGACGCCGGCATCCGTTATGACGAGCGATTGGAGCAGGACATGATCGCGGTGCCCATCGGTCCGCGTACGCAGCGCTTCGCGGCTGCTGCGGCTCCCGCCTACCTCGATCGCCGCGGTCGTCCCCAGCATCCGCGCGAGCTCCTCGAGCACGCGTGTTTGCGCGGCCGCTTCAGCAGCGGCGCGATGCCGCCATGGGAGTTCGAGCGCGCCGGCGAAGTGGTACGGGTCGAGCCCATGGGGCCGCTGCTGGTGAGCAACGGCACCGCGACCGATCTCGCCGTCGATGCCGCGATTGCCGGCGTCGGCATCATCTGTCTCTTCGACGACTGGCTGCGCCCGTATATTGATAGCGGCGCGCTCGAGCCAGTCCTCGAACCGTGGTGGCAGCGCTTCTCAGGGCCGTTTCTCTACTACTCCGGGCGGCGCCTCGTGCCTGCGCCTCTACGAGCGTTCATCGACTTCGTCAGAGTATCGGCTCAGCCAGACGCGCCGCGGACTCCAAAGCGCAAGCGCTCCCTTGCAATCTAGTGCGCGCCCAATCTTCAGCAACAACCAAGAAAGCCGTACGCGATCAATTTCATCCCTCGCCCACGCTCGCGACGTCCTAAGGCGACTGGAATTGCACGACCGAGCCGATCGATTGGGGCGTGCCGCGCATCACCACAAGAAAGCGCCGCTGCTCCGGCGTATCTGGCTGCACCAGCTGCCGGATCGGCCCGATGGCGTTGACGATGGCTGAGCCTGCTGGATTGGTCGTAAAGGTTGCGAGCGGCTGAACTGCGCCCGTGCCGTCAGGGCGTGTGGAGAGCGACAAAACATAGGCGGTTTTCGGCTCTAGACCGTTGACCGCAGCCTGCAACACCTGAATCAAACCTTGATCGAACAGACTGACGCTGGTCACAGCCTTGGAGGACGAGCTGTCCAGTGTTAAGTGCGCAACTTGGGCGGCGACACCGAGCGGCTGCAGGCCGCCGGTACCCGGACCATCAGGGACCGCGTTCGAGACATAGGTCAGCGCTTGCGGCGCTTGGCCGATCGGTACAGTGGCGATGACCGCGTTGGTAGTAGTGTCGATCGCGATGAGCTCATCCGCATTCTCCAGCCCGACGTAAACGCGCGAGCCGTCGCCAGAGGGCCAGATTCCGTGCGGCAGCCTGCCGACCGGAATGGTGGCAACTTTGGAAAAATCCGATGTGTTGAACACCTGCACCTGATTGAGCCCGCCAACGGTCACATAGGCGAATTGACCCTTCGCGGTGCGGACAAAGTTGACGTGATTCGTAATCGGCCCGGTATCCAGAATCTTCAGAACGCTAAATGGCGGTCTGGCCCGGAAGGCGACAGTTTTTCCCGTATCCTTCAACGTAAACCAAACCTGCTCACCGTCCGGCGAAGCCGCGATGTTGGGGCAGAACGGACTGGGTTGGACGACTCGGCCGATAATCACGTGATCGGCCACTGAGATCACATCGGTCTCCGGATTGAACGAGGAGCAGACGTAGCCGTAGCGGCCGTCCGGCGAGAAGATCGTCATACCCGGCCCGGCGGGCGTAGTGATCCGGGTCTTTTCCTCGAACGTTTGGCTGTCCAGCACCGCTACATAGTTCTCGCCACGTACGGTGATCCACACTTCCCTGCCATCAGGCGTAAAGAAGGCCTCGTGTGGCGAGCGGCCGACGTAGGTGGTGTGCCTTATCGCGTTGGTGGCCGTATCGATGAAGGTCACGGAATTGGAGCCGATAGACACGACCGCGAGTGTCTTGTGGTCTGGCGAGAACCCCATGCCGTGGACAAGTACCTGGCCCTTATAGAGCGGCGAGAAGTTACCGGGCTGCGGATCACCCAATCGGATGACGCCAAGCAGCCTGTTGTCAACCGGGTCGGTCACCGATACCGTGTTTGAAAACTGTTCGGCGGCATACACGCGATCTGTGTGGCTGATCGGAACGTCAGGCGTCGAGGCGTTACCCGGCGCCTGGCCCGCGAGCACTGTTGCCGCGATGCCGCTTGATCCTAATAAGATCGAAAATAGGAATGCCTGCTTCATGGTTGGTATTCCGCGTTCCTGGGGGTAGGGTGCCGGGAAGTTGCGGGTGCAGCCGCGACCGGTCGGGTCGGGGCCGCGATAGACGCAGGAAGGGCATCGCCCAGCGCCAGCCGCATGGCGGCGATTTCCTGTTGCTGGTCGACAATAATTTCCTGAGCAATGCGTCGCAACTGTTCGTTGTGTCCGTGACGCAGCTCAGCTTCGGCCATGTCGATTCCCCCCTGGTGATGCGGGATCATCATGCTGGCGAAGTCGCGATCGACGTCGTTTGAAGACTTGATCGCCATCCCGGTCATCATTTTGCTCATGGCCGCGGCGTTCTCAGCCAGGAACTCCGCACTCGGCTTTTCCGCCTGACCAGGTATACAGACGGCGGCAATGAACGCCGCAAACGCAACCGTCAGACATCTTAACTGCGATGGGCTATTGATCATCGATCGTCTCCCCCCAGCATCAGGAGTATTAAATGCTCGAACTCAGGATCTGGTTCGCCGGTCCGAGAAAGGTTCGTTGTCCCCGTGCATGTCTGCGAGCTAATTTACGATCCGTGCCTGCGGAGGAAGTTTCGCATGTGCCGGGCGATTTCACGCCCGCTCGTCTCCAGTGCAAAGTGCCCAGCCTTCAAAATATGCACCTCAATCTGTTTCAGGTCTTGTCGGTAGCCCTCGGCACCGGGCACGCCAAACACGAAATCCCCTTCGCCCCAGACAACCAACGTCGGCGGCTGATATTGACGAAAATAGGCGTGCCATTCCTCGTAACGATCGAAGTTGCTGGCGTAATCGGCATGTAACGCGTACTGGACGTCTTTGTTGTGTGGACGGTCCATTCCCCATTGGGCGTGCTGCCACGCATCAGGACTTACGAGTGAAGGATCGGGTACTCCGTCCAGATATTGCTTGCGCGTGTAGGGAAGCTCAAACAATTCGCTCGCTTTCGCACGCATTTCAGGCGTGCGCTCATTGTGTAGCCGAACCAATACCGCGCGCAGCTCCTCACTAAGTCCCTGCGCATAGGCGTTGGCGTTCTGAATAATAAGCGTGCGGACGCACTCGGGCCGCCGGGTAGCAAGTCGGAAACCAACGGGTCCGCCGAAGTCTTGTAGATAGAGTGAATAGCGCTCGAGGCCGATTACATCCGTAAAGCTCTCAATCACGTCCGCTAGGTGATCAAACGTATAGTCAAAGACGTGCACGTTGGGCGTTGAACTATTGCCGAACCCGGGGTAGTCCGGTGCTACCAAATGATAACGGTCGGCGAGCAATGGAATCAGATCACGGAACATGTGCGATGACGTTGGAAACCCATGCAGGAGAAGAATCGTGGGTGCATCGTCGGGACCCGCTTCCCGATAGAAAATATCGAGGCCACCGATGGTAACAGTTCGATAGTGAGTCGCAGACGGCAATTCATCGACCGCGGTGGTGCGCATCAGACTCATTTATTCTACGTAGCAGCGCTGGCTGGCGGAAGATCGGCGCTCAGCGGCGCCGCGGTGATGGGCACGGGCAGTAGTCGACCGCGAATGAGTAGGCTTATCGTCAGGATGATAATTGCTGTAATCGCGAGGTTGCCGATGATAAACAGCCAAGGTGCGAGTGCACCCACCACGCCAGTGTCCCCGCGAGCCAGTAGCTTTAAAGCCGCCGTTGGCAAAGCCGCGGCGCCGAAGCTGAACGCCCACCATGCGGGCGTCGGGCCGGCGGCCCATAACCAAGGCGCCATGCGCACGAGAATTAAGGCCTGTAATAACGCATATCCGACTAACCCATGGACAAGAAGGTCTGGACCACTGCCGGTTACATTGAGGTAGGCGACCGCAGCAACGGACGGCGGTGCGAATTGGATGCCTAGTGTCGGCCGCAGTGCCGGTGGTAATTCGGCGACCGTATACAACCGATGGATGATCACGGATTCGATCGCTACCCACGCCAAAACCCCCATACCAAATGCGAGCTGGCCCCAATCGGGATGCCCCATGGTGGTTGCGGCGCTCGCAAAAACGAAACTCCCGGCCACTGTCGGAAGATACAAGATAGGAGTGGTCGCCTCCGGCTTTCGCCCACCCATCCACAAGCGACCCGTGCGGTACAAGGCGAAAACCAACGTCCAAGCGCTACCCAGCATAAAAAGCACGAATGCGAGCTTAGGCACTTGCGGGGCGAGCCCAATAGACGCCAGGAGTGCGACCACGCCGGCAAGACCCACAAAGCAGCATTGCACCGCGTCTTTGAATTCGAGTTCAGCCGTCTCGCGATGCCAAAACCACTTCGCAAGGTAGACCAAGAAAAGATACATCCACAGCAGGCTTCCGCCCCAGATGAGAGATTCCTCGATTAGCGGCGGCACTCGCCAGACGACTGCTGCGCTTCTCCACGCAAGCCCTAAGGCGATCAGTCCAAGCGGCATGCCAAAAAAGGATGCCGGGATAATTTTGGACCCTGACAATTGGAACGGCATCGCAACTCGCTAAGTGAAGGGGAGTCGATCTCGATCAGAAATCGCCTCGCCCAATTGTTCCGCACGCAGTCGCATCGAATCTGTACGGCAACGTTCAGAGAAGTTGAAGTTTGCCCGAAAGTAGATCTGCCAGTACAGCCTACAGCCAATATCGAGGTGCCGGAAATCAAGGGACAATTGGAGCAGCGTAATCAGAGCTTCTGCTTCGCAGCTGCCTCTCGCGCTTCCTTGAGTTGCTTCCAGTTCGGCGCGTACTTCAATGCCTCGTCGTATTTCGCCAGCGCTTGCTTCCTGTCGCCTTGTTTCAGGAGCACGTCGCCCCATGCTTTCAGCGGATCTGCCCAGTGTGGTCCGCGCTTGTTGGCGTCGATCAGCTTGGTCTCGGCACCCAAAAGGTCGCCATGCCTCGCGAGCGCCAGGCCCCAGGAGTAGTACGCTGCGGGCAGATCGGGTGCGAGCGCCACTGTCTCGGCATACGCTTTCTGGGCGCCAGGCCAGTTGCCGCGACCGTCGAGGATATCGGCGCGGAAACGGTAGCATTCGACGAACGTGCCGGCAGACTTCAACAGCGCATCGGCCTTGTCCGGATGCCCGGCCGCTTCCTCGACCGGCGCGATCCAGCATTGATAGCCGGGGTTTTGGCTGGACACGGCGGGGTTCGCAAAGGCAACGCCGTATGCTTCCATTTCGACCACGGCGGTTCCGGTGTCGCCGGACTCCAGCGCCTCCCTGCCGCGGACGTTGTGCGCCAGGGCATTGCCCGGCAGATCGTCCGGGTCTTCCGCGGCTGTCTTTAGCGCAAGGTCCGCAGCTTCCGGATCGTGCAGCCGCAGCTCGACGTCAGCGATGTTCGGGCCGGCAGAAACGATTTGTGTCCCGGCGCCGGCATTGGCCTCGGCATCGGCCACTGCCGACGCAAGCCACGGCTCCAGGTTCCAGGTGAGGTAGTCCCAGTTCTGGTAGTAGGTTTCGGGAGCCCGTCCCGGGCGGCCACCGGCGAACTTGCGCATCTCCTCGCCCGCTTTCCACGCCCCCTCCTCGTCCGCCAGGACCATCAGATCGTTCTGGACGTTGTTGTGTGCGATCCAATTGTCCGGCTGTAGCTTGACAGCAGCGCGCTCGAGTCCCAGTGACTCGCGGACGGAGCCGCCGGAGTTCTCGACCGCGACGGCCCATCGGGTCAGAAGCGTGGCACGCTCCGAGGGCTCTGCACTTCCGACCGCGCTCTTGCAAAACGCGATCGACTCCTCGTACCGTCGGTGCGTATTCAGGTAGCTAGCCCACCGTGCCGGCTGGGACTTCGAGTACACGTATTCGGCAGCCGCGACCGTCAGCTTGCGGAGATCTGCTGCTGACCCCTCGAATGTCTTTGGCGGTACGCCGTTGCCACGTACTGTGAGTGACAGCCCGCCCGCAGACGTCCCAACCAGATCGCCGTCGATGCGCACGTCGTGCCCGAACCGCTCCCGCAGCAGGCGCGAGATCTCCCCAAGCGATATGCCTGTTTCGGGCACGTCGAGCTTGATGTTGCCGCTCCAAGCGCCGGTAAGGCCGCGGGCAGCAGAAGTACTGCGGGTGGCGTCCTGCAGGCGGCCGAGTTCGTCGAGCAGGTCGCTGCCGACGATCGCCCCGTCGATGCCATGTGCTGCGAGAGTAGACGGTATTCGGACCGGCTCTACCACCACCTGGCGGGAGGTAACGGCATCGCGGACCATGAGAATCGCCCCAGCGCCAATCCCCGTCGCGACGAGCACCAGGAACAATTGGAATCCGACTCGCAGGCGCAGGCCAAACCGGCGAATGTCAACCTCGCGGGCCTGGCCTTGCAGAAAGTGCAGGCGCGCGGCGTGCTCGTCCTTGAGGTGCTCATTCTGGGTATCAAGAAGCTGAGACTGTTTGCTCAAGAACTCGACTGTCTTGCGCGCGACTTCGGGATCGTTGCCGGCAAGCTTGGCGGCCACAGCCGATGCGAACGCTTCCGCACCAGCGAGCGCGTCTGACGCCTCAACGTCCGACTTCTCGTTCTCTTCCCCCAGAATCCCGTCGAGCAATCCTTCCGCCATCCCCGGCTCCGGCCTTTAATTCTTCGGCTATGGTCGTCTACGCGACTGACCTTGGCAACCCAACGTCAGCCAAGTGGCGCTGATACCAACACAGCGACCGCCAAGTAATGGCCGTTCGAGACCTGGCCGGCGGATCGGGAACGATTCACGCTACCCCATCGGGCGGTCTTGGGGCACGTCCGGATGGATCAGAGGCTCGGCGCAATTCCAGGTCTTTGTTGATTTCTGCGACGTCGTAAGGCGATTTGAGAAAGAGCGATTCCGACGCCTAACGCACGTTTCGCAGTAAGCTTAAGAGCGGTAATCCGCCAGATGACTGGAATCAGTTACTGCGCCAGGCCAACATGCGCGCCTGAAAGCCCGCACGCTCAGCATTCATTCGGGACGTAACAGACCCATGGCCCTATCGATTCCTCAGATGGCGCGGATGAGCCAGCTGCTGGATGAGGCGCTGGCGCTGGATGAGGCTGGGCGCCGCGCCTGGCTTGAGAGGGCTACGCAAGAGCATCCGGATCTGGCACCCGCACTGCGCGAAGCGCTACTGCCAGGATCGGCGCAGGCAGCGGAACTGAAAGCGCTGATGAGCCTGCCGAAGCTCGGTGCCGCAGATGAGGCGAGCGCCCCGGCTGCGAGCGGCCTTAAGCCCGGCGCCCGCGTGGGTCCGTACGAGCTGATTCGACTCCTGGGCGCGGGAGGCATGGCGGAGGTGTGGCTGGCGCGGCGCGCTGATGGTGCCTTAAAGCGCGAGGTGGCGCTGAAACTGCCGATGCTGACGCGGCTGCAGGCGGGTCTTGAGGCACGCTTTTCGCGCGAGCGTGACATCCTGGCCAGTCTCGAGCATCCCCATATCGCGCGTCTCTATGATGCCGGGGTAGATCCGCAAGGATCGCCCTACCTGGCAATGGAATACGTGCCGGGCGCAGCGCTGACAGGCTGGTGCGACGCGCGCCAGCTCGCAATCGCGGACCGCCTGAGGCTTTTCCTGCAGGTCCTCGAGGCCGTGCAATACGCCCATGAACAACAGGTCATTCACCGAGACCTCAAGCCCTCGAACATTCTTGTCACCGACTCCGGGCACGTGCGGCTGCTGGATTTTGGAGTGGCGAAACTGCTGGTGGGCGAACAGACCGATCCGGCGGCGGAGCAGCTGACCAGTCTATACGGCCGGGCGCTGACGCCGGACTATGCCAGTCCCGAGCTCTTGCGTGGCGATCCGATCGATGCGCGCAGCGACCTGTACTCCCTGGGCGTCGTGCTCTACGAGTTGCTCACTGGCACTCGCCCCTACAGGCTCAAGCGGGCAGCCTCGATCGGGGCGCTCGATCAGGCCATCGCCACGCTCGAGGTGCACAAGCCCAGCGGGCAGCTTGAACCCTCGGCAGGCACGATCCGCGCGAGTACCGCAGAACGGCTGGCGCGCCAGCTGCGCGGAGACCTCGATGCCATTGTGCTCAAGACGCTGGCGAAGGAGCCCGCGCAGCGCTATTCCGATGTCGCTGCCCTGGCGGACGATATGCGATGCTACCTGGAGGGCAAGCCCATTCGCGCCCGACCGGCCCGCATCACCTACCGTGCGGGCAAGTTCGTGCGACGCAATCGCGCGCTGCTCGCCGTCAGTGCCGCGGCAGTCGTCGCGATTCTCACCGCGGTGGGCCATGCGCGATACCGCGAGAGCCATGCCCAAGTCACGGTGAGCGCCGCTACCACAAACCTCGTCAGCGATAAGTCGATCGCCGTGCTGCCCTTCGTGGACATGAGCGAGCACAAGGATCAGGAATATTTCTCTGACGGCCTGTCGGAGGAACTGATCGACATGCTCACAAAGATCCCGGATCTACGGGTGCCGGCGCGTACGTCGTCTTTCTACTTCAAGGGCAAACAGGTCACGATAACTGATATTGCCAAGGCGCTCGGCGTCGCAAATGTACTTGAAGGCAGCGTGCGAAAATCAGGAAACACACTGCGCATTACGGCACAGCTGATCCGTGTGGACACGGGCTATCACGTCTGGTCGGAAACCTACGACCGGAAGCTCGACGATATCTTCCAGATCCAGGACGAGATCGCGAAATCCGTGGTTAATAGCCTCAAGGTGTCGGTGCTAGGAGGGTCGCTCCCGAGAGCGACGCCCACAACCAACCACGATGCATATATGCTTTATCTGCAGGCCAAGGAACTCCATTACCGCGGCAATTCATTGGATAGCACGCGTAAGGCAATCCAGTACCTAAATGAAGCGCTGAAGCTCGATCCAAAGTTTTCGGAGGGATGGATAACCCTCGCGAGCTTCCTGGCCGCAGATTATAACTTGTTTAATGTTGAGCCTCACGAGGAAGTTCGCGCGCTCATTTATTCCGCGCTGGACCATGCCAGAAAGCTGGAACCGAGCCTGCTGCCAATGCACGTGGTATTTGGGCGCGTCCTATATGAAGTCGACTGGAATTGGCAGGCAGCCGATTTAGAACTTAGGCAGGCAATTGAACTTGAACCTGGAAATTCGGAGGCACACAGGCTCGCGGCATACCTGGCAACGACGTATGGTCGATTTGATGATGCGATCGAGCAATCAGAGAAGGCCATGGAGCTCGATCCTCTTCAGCCATGGAACTACGTCGCGAGAGGCTATGCGGCCTACCGCTCCGGGCGGCTCGCTCAGGCGGAGGCCAACTTTCGAACTGCACTGGATCTAGCCCCGGGATCCGGAAAATTCCACTGTCTTCTTGGGGCTGTGTTAATCAGCAAGGGTCAACGCGAATCAGCGCTCGCGGAGATGAAGAAGGAATCCGACCCGCGGTTCCGCCAGGTCGGGATGGCACTAGCCCTGGAAACGCTGGGACAGCGCAACGAGTCGGACAAGGAACTCAGGAGTGCGGAGCAGAAGTCCGGCGACGAAATGGGCTATTGGATAGCCGCCGTGTATGCCGCACGCGGCGATCCCGATCAAGCCTTCGCCTGGCTTGATCGAGCAATCAACGCGTACGGCGAGGGAGTCACTTGGATCAAAGGCGACCCACTTCTGGGCAGTTTAATCGACGATCCCCGATACAATGCTTTGCTGCAAAAAATGAGGCTGCCGGAGTAGGTTCGGAGGGACTCGCGAACGGGACCCCAGGCCGGATCAGCAAGTTGTGGATTCAGAAACCAAATTGGTCCGCGGGAATCCCCGGAAAACCCCATAGCTGTCACTGGAAATTCCTCTCTCCGGCGTCACGTTCTACCAAACGGCACAGCTAGAGCCCTGATCTCGGCCCCGGCATTATGAGAGCGGTAGGTTCGAAGGCAATCTGAGTGTTTTGAGCAGCTAAAGGTTAAGCCCGTCACTAGTCTTGTGGTGGACCGGGTGCAGATCTACACTTCTGGCTCTGCCTGCAACGGATCTGCGGTCGTCGCACGAGGGTAGTAGTCATGTCTGACCTGACAAGACGCCAATTCTTGAAGGTTACCGGCGTGTCGCTGGTCGGCTCGAGTTTGGCACTCATGGGCTTCTCGCCCGGCGAGGCGCTCGCGGAGGTGCGTGAGTACAAGCTCACACGGGCCACCGAGACGCGCAATACCTGTCCTTATTGCTCCGTGGCCTGCGGCATTCTGATGTACGGGCTGGGCGATGGTGCGAAGAACGCTCAGCCGAGTATCTTCCACATCGAAGGGGATCCGGATCATCCGGTCAATCGCGGCACCTTGTGCCCAAAAGGCGCCGGACTGATCGACTTCGTGCACAGCGCGAGCCGCCTCAAGTATCCGGAGTACCGGGCTCCGGGATCCGACCGGTGGCAAAGGATCAGTTGGGACGATGCACTGGAGCGTATCAGCGCGATGCTGAAACAGGATCGGGACGCCAATTTTGTCGCCAAGACGCCCGATGGGCTGACCGTCAACCGATGGCTCAGCACCGGCATGCTGGCGGCGTCCGCATCGAGTAATGAAGCCGGGTATATCACTCACAAGGTGGCGCGATCCTTCGGCCTATTGGGGTTCGATAACCAAGCTCGTGTGTGACACGGCCCGACGGTGGCAGGTCTTGCCCCGACGTTTGGCCGTGGAGCGATGACGAATCACTGGGTCGACATCAAGAATGCCGACGTAGTCCTCATCATGGGCGGCAATGCCGCCGAAGCTCATCCCTGCGGCTTTAAATGGGTGACGGAGGCAAAGGCCCACAATAAGGCCAAGCTCATCGTCATCGACCCGCGCTTCACGCGCTCGGCGTCGGTGGCGGATTACTACGCCCCGATACGGTCCGGCACTGACATCGTATTCCTCGGCGGCTTGATCAACTATCTGCTGACCAACGACAGGATCCAGCACGATTATGTGGTGCATCAAACCGACCTGTCGTTCATCGTCAAGCAGGAGTTTGCCTTCACCGAGGGCATTTATTCCGGATACGACGCCGAAAATCACAGCTACGACAAGTCCAGCTGGGATTACGAGATAGGCCCGGACGGATTCGCCAAAGTCGATCCCACCCTGTCGCACCCGCGCTGCGTCTACACGCTGCTGAAACAGCACTACGCGCGCTATGTGCCGGAAATGGTGGAGCGCGTCTGCGGTACTCCCAGGGACAAGATGCTGTTCATCTGGGACCTGATCGCATCCACGGCGACCCCGACGCGGGCGATGACCATCATGTACGCGCTAGGCTGGACCCAGCATTCGACCGGCTCGCAGATGATTCGCACCGGCGCGATGGTGCAACTGCTGCTGGGCAACGTTGGCGTGGCCGGCGGTGGCATGAATGCACTGCGCGGACATTCAAACATCCAGGGGCTCACCGATCTGGGTCTGCTGTCGAATCAGCTGCCGGCCTACATTGCCCTGCCGCTGCAAAGTGAACAGGACTATGGAAAGTTCATCGCGGCCCGGGCACTGAAGCCGCTGCGGCCGAATCAACTCAGCTACTGGCAGAACGCGGCAAAATTTCACGTCAGTTTCATGAAAGCGTGGTGGGGCGATGCGGCGACGGCGCAGAATAACTGGGCCTACGACTACCTGCCCAAGGTCGACAAACTCTATGACATGCTGCAGATGTATGAGTTGATGCATCAGGGCAAAGTCAACGGCTACCTGGCGCAGGGCTTCAATCCGTTGGCCGCAGCGCCGAACAAAGCCAAAATGACCGCCGCTCTGTCGAAGCTCAAATTCCTCGTCATCATGGATCCGCTGGCGACCGAGACGTCGGAGTTCTGGCGCAACTACGGTGCGCACAACGACGTTGATCCGAGCAAGATCCAGACCGAGGTGTTTCGCCTGCCGACGACCTGTTTCGCGGAAGAAGACGGGGCGCTGGTGAATTCGGCGCGCTGGCTGCAGTGGCATTGGAAGGGCGCAGCACCCCCGGGCGAGGCGCGCAGCGATATCGAGATCATGGCCGGCCTGTTCACGCGCATGCGTGCCATGTATGCCAAGGACGGCGGCGCTTTCCCGGATCCGATCCTGAACCTGACCTGGAAGTACGCCCAACCCGAGAGCCCGCGACCGGAGGAACTGGCGCGCGAATACTCCGGTAACGCGCTCAAGGATCTTGCCGATCCGAAGGATCCGAGCAAAATTACCCGCAAGGCCGGTGAGCAGCTCGCCGGCTTCGCGGAACTTCGCGACGATGGCAGCACGCAGTGCGGCTGCTGGATTTTCTGCGGCGCCTGGGGCCCTGGCGGCAACCTGATGGCACGGCGTGACAATTCCGATCCGAGCGGGATTGGACAGACCCTGAATTGGGCGTGGGCCTGGCCCGCCAACCGCCGTGTGCTGTACAACCGGGCATCCTGCGACCCGAGCGGCAAACCTTACGATCCAGCCCGCACACTGATCAGCTGGAACGGCACGGCGTGGAGCGGCGTGGACGTGCCGGATTTCAAGGTCGATGAAAACCCGGCCGGCGGCATGGGTGCGTTCATCATGAACCCCGAGGGCGTGGCACGTTTCTTTGCCCGCGGCGCCATGGCCGAAGGGCCGTTTCCGGAGCACTATGAGCCGTTCGAGACGCCGCTGGGCTACAACCCGCTGAATCCGAATCAGCCGCTGGCGACCAACAATCCGGCTGCGCGGGTATTTCCAGATGATCGCGAGCAGTTCGGAAAAGCGGCGCAGTTTCCGCATGTCGCGACCACCTATCGGCTCACCGAGCATTTTCATTTCTGGACCAAGCACGCGCGCCTGAACTCCATCATTCAGCCACAACAATTCATCGAGATCGGCGAAGCGCTGGCAAAGGAAATCGGCGTGGCCAACGGGGGGCAAATCAAGGTCAGTTCGAAGCGCGGGTTCATCCAGGCGGTGGCCATGGTGACCAAGCGCATCCGCCCCTTGAACGTCGACGGCAAGGTCGTGCACACGGTCGGAGTGCCGATCCATTGGGGTTTCATGGGACTAGCGAAGCCGGGATTTCTGGCCAATACCCTGACGCCGTCCGTCGGCGACGCGAACTCGCAGACGCCTGAATTCAAAGCGTTTCTCGTCAAAGTCGAGAAAGTCTAGGAGCGCCCATGCCGTTACAGTCCCTCGACGTGGTCCGCCGCTCGGCCACTACCCTTCCTTCACCGGAAGTGCGCGGCGCGCATACCGGCCAGGTCGCGAAGCTGATCGACACCACCAAGTGCATCGGCTGCAAGGCCTGCCAGGTCGCCTGCATGGAGTGGAACGATCTGCGCGACGAGATCGGCACCTGCACCGGTCATTACGAGAATCCGGCCGATCTCTCGGAGCACTCCTGGACGCTGATGCGCTATACCGAATACGAGAATCCCAAAGGCGATCTTGAGTGGCTGATCCGCAAGGATGGCTGCATGCACTGCGAAGATCCCGGCTGCCTGAAGGCCTGCCCCTCGCCAGGCGCGATCGTGCAATACGCCAACGGCATCGTCGATTTTCAGGAGGAGAATTGCATCGGCTGCGGCTATTGCATCGCGGGCTGTCCGTTCGACATTCCGCGCATCTCGAAGAAGGACAAGAAAGCCTACAAGTGCACGCTGTGTTCAGATCGCGTGGCGGTCGGCCTGGAACCGGCCTGCGTGAAAGCCTGTCCGACGGGCGCCATCGTCTTCGGTACCAAGGAGGACATGACTCAGCATGCGCAGGAGCGCATCGTAGATCTGAAGTCCCGCGGCTTCGATCAAGCCGGGCTGTACGATCCCGCGGGCGTGGGCGGCACGCACGTGATGTACGTTCTGCACCACGCGGATCAGCCGCTGCTTTACAGCGGGTTGCCCGAAAAGCCGAAAATCAGTCCGACGGTGGGCCTGTGGAAGGGCGTTACCAAGCCGCTGGCGCTGTTCGCGATGGCGGCGACCGCGGCCATTGGCTTCCTGCACTACATCGGCATAGGGCCGAACGAGACCGACGAGCAGGACGAGGAAGCCGCGCGCCGTGAACTGGAGAAAATGCCATGAGTTCGCGCGATCCAGAACGGATCGAGCGCTATGGCGCCACCACCCGCATCAATCACTGGATTGTTGCGATCAGCTTCGTGCTGATGGCGTTGTCCGGGCTCGCGCTATTTCATCCGGCGCTGTTCTGGCTGACCAATCTGTTCGGCGGCGGCCCGTGGACGCGAATCCTGCATCCCTTCATCGGCTGCTTCATGGTCGCCGCGTTCCTGCTGTTGAGCATGAAACTGTGGCGCGACAACATGCTGCAGCGGCGCGACTGGATATGGTTGCGCAAGATGGGCGACGTCGTGAATAACCGCGAGCAGAACCTGCCGGAAGTCGGACGCTACAATGGCGGTCAGAAGATCCTGTTTTTTACCATCATCGTGTGCCTTGCGTGCCTGTTGCTGTCCGGCATCGTCATCTGGCGCCAATACTTCTCCGGCTATTTTTCCGTCGACCTGGTACGCCTCGGTGCACTGGCGCACGCGTTCTTCGGCTTCGTACTCATCTGTGCGATCATCGTGCACATCTACGCAGGGATCTGGGTCAAAGGGTCGATTCGCGCCATGACGCGTGGCTGGGTCACGCCCGGGTGGGCCTGGAAACATCACCGCGCCTGGTTTCGCGAGGTGACCAAGGGCATCCAACAGAGGTAGAGTTGCGCCTATCGTGGCGCAGCGCATCCTGGAACCCGGCGAGATCGAAACCCTCGCACAGCGATCCATTCCCCGGATTCGATTACCGGCTCGCGCGACCGTATTTGCACGACGTGCGAGCCGCCTGCGCGCTCTGAGCAGCAGCACCGGCATCGGCGATTACCTGCGCTTTCTGGCGGTGCTGGTGGATGCGCAGCACGCGTTGCTGACGGGCCTATCCGTGTCCATTCCAACGCCGGCACATCTCAAGGCCTCGGCCGGGCACGGTATGCCGCCGATCCAACCCGCCGCGTGGCCGCGCACCGAGGCGTGGTTTGAAACGCTCAAGAATATTTCCGATGCCCTGGCTGCGCATCCGGACTTTCCATTGGGCGTCACCGAGACGGTTTCCAGACTTCGCCGCGCGCCGCGCGAGTGGATCGAGGCACAGGCCGATGCATTGTTGCACTGTGGAGATCAGGCGATAGACGGCGCGGCGGCACCGCTGATCATGTCAGCGCTGCAGGTGCATTGGGCCGCGTTATCCGCTTCCTTCACCACCGATGCGATCCGTGCTCTCGATGTACCGGGCCTGTGTCCGCTGTGCGGCAGCCAGCCGGTGGCGAGCGTGGTCTACGCGCAATCGCCCTATCAGGGCTATCGGTATCTGCATTGCGCCCTGTGCGCCACCGAGTGGCACATGGTGCGCGTGCAGTGCAGCCACTGCGGCGCCTCGGGCAAGAGCATCGCCTTCCATTCTGCAATGGTGGGTGCAAAGCAGGAGAACGACGGCAGTGCGGTCGACGCTGCGGTGCGCGCGGAAACCTGCGAGCAATGCCGTTGCTACCGCAAGATTCTCTATCAGGAGAAGGATTCGCAAGTCGAACCCGTGGCCGATGACCTGGCCAGCCTCAACCTCGATCTGCTGCTCGGCCAAAGCGGCTATCATCGTGCCAGCGGCAATCCGCTGCTGTGGCAGCCCAGCGGTAATTGAGGTGACGCCCGACGTCACGCCGGCGCGTGCCGCCGATATCCCATCACTGGATCGGCTGTTGAATGACGCCGACTTCGCACCGGCGCTGTTGCGCTTCTCGCGCACCCAGGTGACTGCGGCGCTGCGCGAGACGCTGGCAGCCATGCGCCAGCAGGCCATGCTCGGCGAACTGCACGGCGATGCGCTCAGCGCGCAGATGATTGCCCGCAGCGTCGACGCCCGTTTGCAGCAGGATACGCGTCCACGTCTGCGGGCCGTGTTCAACCTGACCGGCACGGTACTGCATACCAATCTGGGGCGGGCTCTGCTGCCGCCCGCGGTGCACGAGTCGGTGCTGCGTGCTCTGAGTGCTCCGGTGAACCTGGAATACGATTTGAGCAGCGGTGGCCGCGGTGATCGTGATGATCTGGTCGAGCCGCAGTTGCGCGAGTTGACGGGCGCCGAGGCCGCGACGGTGGTGAACAACAACGCGGCAGCGGTGCTGCTGGTGCTCAATACCCTGGCCAACCGGCGCGAGGTCGTGGTGTCGCGCGGAGAACTGGTCGAAATCGGCGGCGCCTTCCGCATACCGGACGTGATGCGCAGCGCCGGGTCAAAGCTCATCGAGATCGGCACCACCAATCGCACGCATGCCTCCGACTACACGGAAGCTGTCAACCCGCGCACGGCAGTGCTGATGAAGGTGCATACCAGCAACTATGCGATCACCGGGTATACGTCCTCGGTCGGAATCGGCGAGCTGGCGCAGATCGGACGCGCGTACGGCATACCGCTGATCGTGGATCTGGGCAGCGGCAGTCTGGTCGATCTGTCGCACTGGGGTCTGCCGAAAGAGCCGACCGTGCGCGAGGTGATCGCCGCCGGCGCCGATCTGGTCGCGTTCAGCGGCGACAAGCTCATGGGAGGACCGCAGGCCGGCATCATCGTCGGGCGCGCCGATCTGATCGGGCGCCTGAGGAAAAACCCGCTTAAACGTGCGCTGCGGGTAGGCAAGCTGACCATGGCCGCTCTGGAAGGGGTTCTGGCGCTCTATCGCGCGCCGGAATTGCTGGCTGAGAAACTGACCGTACTTCGTCTGCTGACGCGCACCGCGTCCGAGATCGAGACTCAGAGCAGACGCCTGCTGGCGCCGGTACAGGCCGCATTGGAGGGCACGTTCGAGGTTACAGCGACGCCGATGAGCTCGCAGGTGGGCAGCGGTGCATTGCCGGCCGATCGGATACCGAGCTTCGGATTGTGCCTGCGGCCATCACGCGCCAGGCGCTCCGGTGTGGATCAGCTCGAGACCAGGCTGCGTGCTTTACCGCGTCCTGTCATCGGGCGGCTCGCCGACAAGGCGCTGTGGCTTGACCTGCGCTGCCTGGAAGTGGGGGATGAAGCCGAATTCCAGGCGCAGTGGAGTACGCTCGGCCGATGATCATCGGCACAGCCGGTCACATCGACCACGGCAAGACCAGCCTGGTGCGCGCCTTGACCGGCGTCGATACGGACCGGCTCAAGGAGGAGAAGGAACGCGGAATCTCCATCCAGCTCGGCTATGCCTATGCGCCCGTGATCGGCAGCGAGACCCTGGGAATCATCGAC
>Ga0302180_10001373_pt1 | contig 19539 bp, 15 predicted proteins | sample I_Palsa_E3_2_FD_200575 | JGI IMG/M metagenome (GOLD analysis project Ga0302180, IMG submission 200575) | Peat permafrost microbial communities from Stordalen Mire near Abisko, Sweden - I_Palsa_E3_2 | ecosystem: Environmental > Terrestrial > Soil > Palsa > Peat permafrost | place: Sweden... | reverse complement strand
CGCCGGCGCGGGCACGCTCACCAATGCCACCGGTCTCACGATCCCCGCCTCGGGCCTCGCCGAATCCTCAGGCGTTTTCGAATACACGAGCCCCGCGTCCGTCGCGAGCGAAGCCGTGCTGAAGCTCAAGTCAGAAGAAGGCGTCGTCTACACGGAAGCTGAAGCACACGTGAAATATTGACCTGGGGCCGGCCGGCCTCAGGACGCTTCTGAGATCACCAGGCGCAGCGCGCCGTCGAAGCTCTCCCGCTCGCGCAGGTGCCCGTGCTCGGCGTCCCATGCTCCGGAGCTCAGTGCGGCGGCGAGACGCTGCACGATGCGCTGCTCGACATCCTGCTCCAGCAGCGCCCACATCGATTGGGCGCCGCGGAGCGCCGGATCGAGCAGGGCCTCGGGCCGCTTCCAGAACGCCTCGAAGAACCCGTCGAGGCAGTCGCCGGGTGTGGGGATTCGCTCTACCCGTACCTGGCCGCCCAAGGCGGCCGCGACGTCGTCGATCGCGGGAAACCGTGGCAGCTCGAGCGCGAGCCCCTCGCGCAGGTACTCGTGCTGCCAGGCGGGCAGAGACTCGAGCTCGAACGTGAAGACGACGACCGGCCCGCGCGCCACCCTGCGCAGCTCGGCCAGACCGGCCTCGGGGGACTCCCAGTGATGGATCGTCACGCACGCCATCGCGGCATCGACCGCCCCGTCGTCGAGAGGCAGCGCCTCCGCACGAGCGTCGATCGCCGGCGCGGCGCCGGCGGGGCGTTGGGCGCGCATCGTCGCGCTCGGCTCGACGGCTAGCACCCAGCGATCGTCAGGCTCGTAGGACCCGGCGCCCGCGCCGACGTTCAGCACCGTGTGTGCGTCGCCGAGCGCGGCGTGGATCCGCGCGGCGATCCGCGGGTCCGCGCGCCGGTGGTGTGAATACGTGCGCCCGTGGCGCTCATAGTCGACGCTCCCGGTCACCGGTCGACCCTAACGCACACGGCGCCGAGGCGATGAGGACCGACGGCAGCTTGGCGCCGTGTCCCACGGGCATCCCACTGGCTGCAGACGAGTAGCGTTGGTGAGGTGCTCTGGCGGTTGATCTCAATGCGGCCCGCCGTGTTGGTCGCGCTCGTGGTGGCGCCGGTCGCGCTTCCTGTTCCCTCGCCGGCGTTGGCGGCCGGCCATCGCCCCAAGGGGGATTACGCCCCGTTTGCCGGCTGTCCCCTGAGCAACCTGCGGACGGGTGTGTGCATCTTCGCTCAGACCGAAAGCGGCGAGCTTGCGATCGGCTCCAGAACGATCCCACTCGCGCGGACGATGACGCTGCGGGGCGGCGTCCACGAAGACGAAGCGTCGGGCGAGCAAGAGTTCATCCCCTCAGAAGGCGGCGAAACCCTTTCGAGAACACCTCAGGCGATTCCCGGAACACCCTTCACAGTCATGGCTCCGAAGTCTCTACCGGTGTTTGTGCAGGAGATTTTTGACGAATTTATTAATCAAAAACCGGCAAATCTGACGGCTACAACAGAACTTGCGGGGCCGGCAAGCTCGATCGGGATCGACACGCAGGATCTGATCGAAGCGAAGGGGATCGGGCTGTCGCTGCCGGCTAAGGTGAAGCTGAGCAACCCGCTGCTCGGCGAAAGCTGTTACATCGGCTCAGACGCGCACCCGATCTCGATCCCGCTCACAACCGGCTCCACCAAACGCTCGTCATCGCACAAGGCGGCGACGGGTAAACCTGGTCATGCGCAGTTCAAGGACGAATACAACCTCGTCACGATCAAAGAAGACTCGCTGCTGAACGATTCTTTTACGGCCCCGAGAGCCGAGGGTTGCGGCGGGATCCTCTCGTTTCTGGTCGATCCCGCGGTCAACGCCGAGCTCGGTCTGCCGCTGGCGGCTGGGCACAACGAGGCGATCCTGAACGTCACCCTGCGGGACGCAAACGCACCCGCTGTCAAGGCCAGCGAATGAGCGCCCGAGACTCATGAGTCTCGACCAAGGCTCATGTGTGCTAAGCCTCAACCAAAAGCTTAGAGTTCTTCGCAGGAAAGTGCTTTGTCCAGAGCCCCATGGCTAGCTAGGCTTCTGAGATATGGGAGGCAGCGACACGGGGGGAGGGTCGAGGAACCTGATCCTGGCGGCGATGATCTTCGCCGTCGCGATGACGTTCATCGACCAGACGATCGTCTCGATCGCCGCTCCCGAAATCCAGAAGCAGCTACACCTGACGAGCACCGGTACGCAGTGGGCGATCAACGCCTATCTGCTGTCGCTGGCGGCGCTGTTCGCCTTCGGCGGCCGGCTTGCCGATACGGCGGGCCATCGCAAGATGGTGACGCTCGGCGTGATCCTGTTCGCCGGGGCCTCGGCGATGTGCGGACTCACGCCGAAGGGTGGCATTGCCGAGGCCTGGATCGTGACCTTCCGCGTGATCCAGGGCGCGGGCGGGGCGATCATGTTCCCGGCCGCGCTCGCGATCGTGGTGCAGACGTTCGAGCTCCGCGAACGGGGTCGCGCGCTTGCGATCTTCTTCGGCATCGCCGGGGGTCTGACCGCGATCGGCCCGATCCTCGGTGGTTACCTGACGCAGTGGACCTGGCGGGCGATCTTCTGGGTCAACCTCCCCGTCGCCGCGATCGCGCTGATCCTGATCGTGATCTCGAAGCCGCAAACCGTGCACCGGCCGGCGCGGATGGACTACAAAGGCCTCGCCCTGATCGCCTCGGGCGTGGCGCTGAGCGTGTTCGGCTTCCAGCAGTCCTCGATCTGGGGCTGGAGCGATCCGGGTACCTGGGCATGCATAGTCGTCGGCGCGGTGCTGCTGGTCGTCTTCTACTTCGTCCAGCTGCGCACCGAGTCGCCCCTGATCGAAGTGCGCATCTTCAAGATCCGCCCCTTCCTGGTCGAGAACATCGTGCTCGGGATCGCGATGCTCGTGTTCATCCCGGTGTTCTTCTTCGCCTCGGAGTACGCCCAGATCGCGCTCGGCAAGACGCCTTCGAACGCCGGCGTCTACATCCTCTACTTCTTCATCGGCTTCGTGATCGCCGCGCAGGTCGGCGGGCGGATGCTCGACCGGATCGGCGCCAAGCGCCCGGTCGTGCTCGGCTGCGCGATCTCAGCCGTCGGCTTCTACCTGTGGGCCGGCAAGGTAACCGGCCTCGATTTCAGCACCCAGCAGTGGTACATCATCATCGCCGGGGCGGGCATGGGGATGATGCTGGGCCCGGCCTCGACTGACGCCGTCAACCGCGCCTCCCGGCTCTCCTACGGCGAGGCGTCGGGCATCACCCAGACGGTCCGCAACTACGCCGCCAGCCTGGGATTGGCGATCCTCGGCTCGATCCTCGTCTCGCAGCTGCGCTCGCACACCACAACCTCACTCATGCACCTGGGTCTGACGAGCGCCCAGGCGCATGCCCGCGCGTCGAGCATCGCCCAACAGTCCCAAGGCGCCGGCGGCAGCGCCGCGCGGATTCCCCACTTCATCCGGCTCGACTTCGCCGAAGCGACGCAGACGGTCCTCTACGTGATGGCGGCGATCATGGCGGCGGCGACGATCGCGGGCATGATCGGGTTGCGCACGGGGGTGCAGGAGGAGACGACGCAGGCGACTGAGGCCGAGCCAGGGTAGGGTGGCCTGTCGCCTTGGAGGAACGTGGACGGAGGTGTTGAGGCCTTCGTCAGCTGGATCGACTGCAACCGAAAGGACTTATCATCGTGACCCGCACCCGCTTGGCTCTCGTCTGTCTCTTGACCCTCGGCGCTCTGACGGCCTCGGTCGCGAGCGCGCAAGCGTGCACCGACTCGTGGAAGAACCCGGTGAGTGGCTCGTGGGGCACGGCGGCCGACTGGTCGACCGGAGAAGTGCCGTTCACCACCGATGAAGTCTGTATCACGGTCCCCGGTACCTACACGGTGACGCTGGCGCCCTACTTCATCTCGCACGAACACCTCCCGGGCGCCGAGCAGGCCGGCGACAAAGTGAAGTCGCTCACGCTCGGAGGGTCGAGTGGGGCACAGACCCTCGACATCCTTGGACAGGCAAGCGTCTCCAGGAGCAACGAGGCCACGAACTTCACGGAACTGGAATTGAACGGCGTTGCAACGATTAACGAAACGGGCACGCTGATCCTCGAAGCGACCGAAGGCAGCTATGCCGGCAACCACGAAAAGCCCGGCGGGTCGGCGACGATCGCCAAGGGCTCGATCGTCAACAACGGCCACATCGATTCAGAGGTCAAGGAAAGCGTCTGGCCGAACGAACTCCAATCGAGCCTGACGAACGAAGCGAAGGGAAGCGTGCAGGTCAGCTCCGGGACGCTCAACCAGGAGCTTCAGTTCGGCACGAGCACGGTCAATCACGGGCTGGTGACGGTCGATCCGGGCGCGCAGTGGTACCTGGCCCAAGGCTCCTCGTTCGTCAACGAAAGCGATGGCACGGTCGCACCGGAGATCGCGAGCGCGTCGAGCTTTGGAACCTTCCAGATGAGCGGTGCCTGCTGTGATGGGCCGGGCACTTTTACCGCCGGCGGTACCCTGCTGCCGGTGCTCGTGGGCGGCTTTCTGCCGGCCGTGAACCAGGAGTTCCAGTCTTTCTCGCTCACGGGTGGGAAGTTTACGGGCACCTTTGCCACGGTCGGCAATGACTTCAGCGGCGACTACTCAAACAAGGAAGCGAGTCCGGCCTTTGTCGGCGTGATCTACGCGGAGACGCCCTCCGGCAGCGGCTCGGCGGCTGGCGGTGGCTCGACAAGTGGCTCCGGTACCGGCGTCAAGGGGCCGGCACCGACGCCTACCCCAGTCGCCCAGGTAGGCTCGATCTCGGGCGGCCATGGCAACCTCACGGTCACGCTCTCCTGCCCGGCCGGCGGGGCCGCGTGTAGTGCCGCGACCGTTCAGGCCACCGTGACCGAGCACCTGAAGGGCTCGAAGGTCACGGCGATCAGCGCCAAGAAGAAAAAGTCGGCCGCCAAGACAAGGCAGGTCGTGATCGCGACCGGCGGCGCCTCGCTCGCGGCGGGTGCGTCAGAGACGCTCACGTTCAAGCTCAACGGGGCCGGAAGCGCGCTGCTCGCCAAGTACGGCAAGCTCACGGCGAAGGTGACCGTCAGCGCGGGCGGCAAAACGCTCGATACGGCCACCGTCATGGTGCAGAAGGCCAAAAAGCCGAAACAGAAGAAGTAGCCTGTGCGCCGGCATGAGTCAATTCGATCGCGAGCGCCTGCAGGCCCTGGTGGCAGACGGATGGCTTCGTAGTCAACGGCATCCGGATGCCGATCTGTGGATCTACAACTACACCAAGAGGACCCAGTATGAGAAACACTGGACGGCGGAGACGCTCGTCTGTCGTGGCCTGATACTCGATCAGGCGGGCAATGTCGTGGCGCGGGCGTTCCCGAAGTTCTTCAACTACGGAACCCCGGAGGCGGTGAGCCTCCCGGCCGAGCCGTTCGTTGTCACCGAGAAGCTCGACGGGAGCCTCGGCATCCTCTACTACCTGGAGTGCTCGCCGTGGATCGCCACGCGTGGCAACTTCGTAAGCGAGCAGGCAATCGAGGCGACCGCGATGATCCGCGAGCAGGAGATCGAGCGGGTGGACGGTGTTACGCCGCTGTTTGAGATCGTCTACCCCGCCAACAAGATCGTCGTCGACTACGGCGACCGGCGCGATCTCACGTTGCTCGCCGCGATCAACAACGAGACCGGTTTGGATGAGCCGCTGCCGCGCTACTCCGGTCCCGTCGTGCCCCATCACGGCCAACTCGACGTAGACAGCCTCGCGGCCCGAGAGGAGAGCAACCGGGAGGGCTTCGTCGTCGCGTTTGCGTCTGGGCTGCGCGTCAAGGTCAAGTTCGCCGAGTATCTGCGCCTGCACAGGATCATCACCGAAGTGAGCGCACGGCAGATCTGGGAGTCGATGCGCGACGGCGACGATCTCGACGGACTGCTCGTCGACCTGCCAGATGAGATCCATCGCTGGATCTCAGACACGCGAGCGAACCTCCAGGCTGCCTATGAGGACGAACTCAGCCGAGCATCCTTGGTCTTCGAGCAGCGCCCCCTCGACGCCGAGCGCAAGACGATCGCGGAGTACTTCGCTCGCAGCGACGCGAACCTCGCCGTGCTCTTCCGGATGCTCGACGGAAAGGCCTTTGAGGATCTGATCTGGAAGGCGATCCGGCCAGAGGCCTCGACACCTGGCGAGGCCGATCGGACTGGCGGGGCCGATCCGCATGGCGCGGTCGATCCGGCTAGCGGGACGCGGGAGATCGACTGCGCCGCGTCAGCTCCTTGACAAGCGCCTGCACCGAGCGCTCGAGCTGGGGAATCGTGGCCGCCTCCACGCGCTCGACGCCGACGGCGCGGTTCAGCCAGGCGTTGATCTCACGGTGGCTGCGTCCGTCGCGGCGGTGCAGGTCGGCAACGAGGCGGCTGCGCTCTTGGCGTAGATCGTCGCGCCGCTCGAACGCCGCCGGGGGCGCGGGCTCGGGCGCCGGCACGCGCGTAGAGGTGCTCGCCGGCGCTTTCTGGGCTGACCCGAACAGCGTCATCTGGGGCGCGAACTCGGCGCTCAGCGGGACGAACTTGGCGTGCTCGGATGGCTCGCTCGCGCGGCGCTCGGATGGCTCCTCCAGGCCCTCCTCGAGATCCGGGTCACGCAGCGCGCGGCGCAGCTCATGTTCGATCTCGGCCGCGTGGCCGCAGAGAACCGGGTCCGCCGGCAGGTACAGCCAGCTCGGCGCGGGCTCCCGGCCAGGGAGCGTGCGTACGAAGCGCCCGACGATCTGGCGGAAGATCAGCGGCGTTTTCGCCGCTGTCGCATAAACGCCGACACGCAGCCTTGGTATGTCCACGCCCTCGGAGACCATGTTCACCGCCACGATCCACGGCTCGCGCGAGTCGCGGAAGGCGGCCAGCTTCCGCGAAGCGCGCGCCTCGGTGTGCAGTACGACCACTGGCGCCCGCCCGGTCGCTTCGGTGAGCAGCTTGGCGATCCGCCGCGCATGGCTACCGTCGGCGGCCACCGCGAGCGCGCCCGCATCGCGATGGCCCTCGGCGCGCAGCGCGCGCAGCTTCGCGTCGGCCTCGCGCAGGATCCGGGGCAGCCCGTCGGGCAATTCGGTCGAGATCGCGGTGCGGTAGCGGCGGCTCGCCTCACGGGCGCTCAGGACCGTCTCGAACGAGGACTCGATCACATCCTCGCCACTGCGCCACGAGAGCGTGCCGTCGAACGTCACGAACGTCACCGGCCGGCAGATCCCGTCAGCGACCGCCTCGGCGTAGGTGTAGGAGACGTCGGGGATTGCCAGGCGCTCGGCGTCGTAGCGCACGCCCGGGATCGGTGTGGCATCCGAGCGAAACGGGGTCCCCGACAGCAGCAGCCGCCGTGATGCTCCGGCGAACGCCTGCTGGAAGCCGGTGCCCCACGCGAGATCCTCGCCGAGGTGGTGCGCCTCGTCGAGGATCACCAGGGTGTCTGGCGAGACCTTTCTCGCCCAGCCTGGCGGGTCGCTCGCCACGCGCGCGTAGGTCACAGCCACGCCATCGAAGTCGCGCGGCGGACGCGGTCCCGGTGCATCGGGCGCCAGCTGCACGCCGAGCGCCGCCGCGGCACTCGCCCACTGGCGGGTCAGGGGCATCGTGGGGCACAGGACCGCCACCCGGCTGACCGTCTGGGACGTGAGCAACCGCTTGGCCAGCTCGAGCGCGGGACGCGTCTTGCCGGCGCCCGGCGCCGCCGAGACCAGAAACGGGCCGTCCTCCCAGCCGGAAAGCCGGTCCAGCGCGAGACGCTGCCAGGAGCGCAGGGATGTCGGGTTGGCGAGCGTTCTCAAAGAGCCCGGCATCCTGCGACATGGGACGGACGGATCGATCGGGCGGGGTCGCGCCGATCCGCCACGCCGAACCGTTCAGGCGGCCCGCGGGTAGGCCAGGCCGGAGGAGAGGCCTGCTCGCAAGGGTCCGTCACGCTGAACCGTTCCAAGCTGTCTGTATGGTCCGATCGACTGAAAAACGGTTGGCCCGGCGCGACTTCGGACGAAGAAGCCCGGCACGAAGGGATTGGCTGCAATGGACAGAGAATCGAAAGGGTCGCGAGCCACGGCTCACGCGGAGCTCGAACGAGCGATCGTCCTGCAACTGCTGCGCGATGACCACGAGCGGATGTGGTCCCACGCGCAGTTGGCGATCGAGCTGGAATCCGAGCTGGAATCCGACCAAGCGGAGGTCGGCCGGCAGACCGTGCGGGAAGCGTTGCGGCGGTTGGAGCGAGAGGGCGTGCTCGGCATGACTGAGCATCAGGCATGGGCGTCGAACGCCGCACGCCGCCTGGACGAGCTGGGGCTGATCGCCGTGTAAGAAACCGCGCGAGGGCGGCGGAGGGCCGGGGGAGATAGGGTGCTGGGATGAGCGAGAATCGCGTGCTGCTCCTCTCCTGGGAGTACCCGCCCGTGATCGAGGGGGGGCTGGCACGGCACGTGTGCAAGCTCGCCGAGGCGCTCGTGCGGCAGGGAGTCGCGGTGGATGTGCTCACACGTGGGGCCGTCGAGCCTGCTCTCCCGACTGGGCGCCCAGTCGCCCAGGCTGTCGAACAGCGCAGTGGCGTGAACGTCCACCGCGTACGGGAGCCGAGCTGGCCGCGCGACCTCGACCGCTTCGTCGCGTGGGTGGAGCATATGAACGAGGACATGCTTGCGGCAGGCGCCCAGCTCGCCGAGCAGCACGACTACGACCTCGTGCACGGTCACGACTGGCTCGTCGCAAACGCCTCTGCCGCGCTCGCCGAGCGGCTGGGTGTGGGCTATGCGACGACGATCCACGCGACCGAGCACGGGCGCCACCAGGGCTGGGTGCAGGACGAGCCGCAGGCGCACATCCACTCCGTCGAGCGCTGGATGGCCCAGCGTGCGGACGCGGTGATCGTTTGCTCCTACTACATGCGCGGCCATGTCGCCGACATCTTCGACATCGACGAGCGGCGGATTGCGGTGATCCCAAATGGGATCGATCCGGATGAATTGCGGCCTGTGGACGACTTGCAGGCGCTGCGGGGCGAGTTCGCAAAGCCCGAGGAGAAGCTCGTGCTGCTGGTCGGGCGACTGGTCTATGAGAAGGGCTTCCAACTGGCGCTCGACGCCCTGCCGGGCGTGATCGAGCGGGTCGAGAACGTGCGCTTCCTGGTCGCTGGCTCGGGCACACACGAGGCCGAGCTGAAGGCCCAGGCGGAGCGGTTGGGACTGAGCAAGCACGGCGTGTTCCTGGGCTGGATCGGCGACGACGCGCTGCATTCGCTCTACCGGATCGCGGACCTGTGCGTGGTGCCCTCGATCTATGAGCCGTTCGGGCTGGTGGCGCTCGAGGCGATGGCCTCCGGCTGCCCCTGCATCGTTGCCGACACCGGCGGCCTGCGTGAGGTCGTGCCGGAGGGTGAGCGCGTGGGGTTGCGCTTCAACGGCGGCGACGCCGAGCACCTGGGCGTGATGATCGAGCGATTGCTCGTCGACGATGAGCTGCGCGACCGGCTGGTGGCGGAGGCCTCCGAGCACGTGCTGAGCTTCGACTGGGAGGACATCGCGCGGCGCACGCGTGCGATCTACGGCGAGCTGGCGCCCCGGCGGGGACCGCGGATGCAGGCACGGGGAGAGAATCCGGGAGGGCACATGCGAACGGACACGCGTGTACGGGAGCAGAGCACGCGAGCGAAACAGCAAAAGCAAGGGGTGAAGCGAGCATGACCCAACCGCTGCAGGGCCTGATGCAGGACGACTTCCCGCTGAACCTGCATCACATTCGCCGCCGGATGCGCGACTGCCACCCCGACGCCGAAGTCGTGACACTGAGCGCGCCCGGCATGGTGAAGCGCGCCACGTTCGGTGAGGTGGCGGAGCGCGTAGATCGGCTTGCGCGCGTGCTCGGCAAGCTCGGCATCGAGCCCGGTGACCGCGTGGGGACCTTCGCCTGGAACAACCAGAGCCACTTCGAGCTGTATATGGCGGTTCCGTGCGTCGGGGCGGTACTGCACACGCTCAACATCAGGCTGTTCGAGGAGCAGCTCACCTACATCGTCAACCATGCCGAGGACAAGGTGATCTTCGTCGACGAGACGCTGACGCCGATCCTGGAGAAGCTCGCGCCGAGCCTGAGAGGCGTTCGCCATTACGTCGTGATGGGAGATCCCGCCCACCCCGATCCCGCCCACCCGGCAGATTCAACCCAGGTCGAAGGCGCCCGGCAGACGACCTTGCCGAACGTGCTGCACTATGAGGAGTTGCTGGCGGAGGTGGGCCCCGAATCATTCGACTACCCGGAGATCGACGAGCGCCAGGCGGCCGCACTGTGTTACACGAGCGGCACGACCGGCAACCCGAAGGGCGTGCTCTACTCACATCGCTCGATCTGCTTGCACTCGACGGCGACGTTGATGAAGGACGCGCTCGGCCTGTCGAGCGTCGACAGGGTGCTGGCGGTCGTGCCGATGTTCCACGCCAACGCCTGGGGGCTGCCGCACGGCGCGGCGCTCGCCGGCGCCGACCTGATCCTGCCCGACCGAAACCTGGGAGCGGAGCCGCTGGCGCGGCTGATCGCGGCCGAGCGCCCGACGTTGATGGGCTGCGTGCCGACGATCTTCGCCGACATGCTGCGCTACGCCGACGAGCACCCCGAGGTCGACCTCACCTCGCTCCAAAACGCGGCCTGTGGCGGATCGGCGGTGCCGAAGCAGCTGATGAAGGACTTCGAGGAGCGCCACGGCGTACGCATCTTCCAGGCCTGGGGCATGACCGAGACGAGCCCGGTGGCGACCTATTCCCGCCCGGATGAGTCCGCCGAGCATGACGACACTTACTGGGATGGACGCGCCAGGCAGGGCAAGCCGCTGCCGTGGGTGGAGCTGCGACTGATCGGAGACGATGGCGCAGAGGTCGAATGGGACGGCGAGTCGACCGGCGAGATCGAGGTGCGCGGGCCGTGGATCGCCGCGCGCTACTTCCACGAGGACGATCCCGAGAAGTTCGACGCCGGCTGGCTGCGCACCGGCGACATCGCCGCCGTCGACAGGGAGGGCTCGGTGCAGATCACCGACCGCGCGAAGGACGTGATCAAGTCCGGCGGCGAGTGGATCTCCTCGGTCGAGCTCGAGATCGAGGTGATGACCCACCCCGACGTGGTCGAGGCGGCGGTGATCGCCAAGCCCGACGAGCGCTGGGCCGAGCGCCCGCTGTGCTGCGTGGTGCTGCGCGAGGGGGCGCAGACAAGTGCGCAGGAGCTCGTCGAGCACCTGAGCGGACGCGTCGCCAAATGGTGGTTGCCGGACGAGTTCGCGTTTATCGGGGAGGTCCCGAAGACGAGCGTCGGCAAGTTCGACAAGAAGGTGCTGCGGGGGGAGCTGGCCGAGGGGACGCTGGAAGGGCGCGTGCGGGTCTGACGAACTCGAACGTGGCACTCCAGAACGACGACCGCGATCGGTGATAGACATCGTCGCTGTCCGGCGTGTTTCCGGGAGGGAGCCGCGAGAAAACGGCGAATCATTGGCAGAGAAGGCATTTTGCCAATAGAATCAGCGGGCAGATCGCCGCAGGAGGCCCTGAATGGGCGCGGCATATCAGACCACGAACGGGAGGTTGGCATGACTCGAACCAATGCAACGACGGGGAGCGGATCGTCTCGTGCACGGCGCAGGCTCGTGATCCTGCCGGTCGTCTTGGCACTGGGCCTGGCGCCCGTCGCGCCGGCCCTGGCGACTACTGGCACCGAAACGAGCAAATACAACACACCACCGCCGACCCCGGTTACTCCCTCGGCGAAGAATGGCACGTCGCCGTCGAAATCGACGAAGACTCCGTCAAGCACGGCCTCGCCCGCGACCACGAGCAGCACGCCGACGACGGCGACGGAACCCTCGAAAGCGAGCACGCTGCCGTTCACGGGCTTCAATCTCACCTGGACGGTCGGCGGTGGGCTGCTGTTGATCGCCGCCGGTGGCTCGATCATGGTGATGCAGCGTCGCGGTCGCCGCGATGGCGGGCTGTAGGCCGCGGAAGATCTGGAGAGTAAACGCTGCGCCCGTCGGGTTATGCCGGCGGGCGCGACGTCTTCGCGGCGAAAGCCCGCGCGCAGTGCTCTGAGCAGAGGTAGTGGGTCTGACCGCCTTGCTCGACCCGCACAGCCTTCGCGCGATCGACCTGCATACCGCACACGGGGTCGGTGGCGCCGCGGCGGGACGTCAGCGCGAACAGCGCCGCGAAGACGGCGAGGCCGAGGATGTTCGTGAACAGCTTGTAGTTGAGCGCGACCGAGCCGAAGATGTCCGCGCGTGAGGGACGCGTCTGCGGAATCTCACCGGCGGCGCTGAAGAGCCCGTTGACGATGAGCGCCGCGATCACGATCGTGACGAACATCAGCGCGACGATTCGCACCGTGAAGCGCGTGCCGTAGTACTTGCGGTAGATCGCCACAATCGGCAGCACGAGCAGGTCGGCGAAGATGAATGCGATCACGCCTCCGAAGCCGATCCCGCCCGACCAGAGCACCGCGGCGAGGGGGATGTTGCCGACCGAGCAGACGAAGCTGAGGATCGCGACGATCGGGCCGACGATCACGTTCTCGAGCAGCCGCACCGGCGCGGGGGCGTCGGTTAGGAACAGGCTGTTGAAGAAGGAGTTGGGAAGCAGCCCGATGAACCCGGCCAGGAAGAAGCCGGCGATGGTCTCCCTGTAGACCATCGACCAGTCGTTGCGAAAGTTGTGCGCCACGTCCGACCAGGCCGAGATCGAGGTGAGCCGCTCGCGAATCCCGAGCGACCCGCCGCCGGCCGAGTGGTGCTGGTGACCCTCGTCGGCCGCCTGGGCGTGGATACGGGCTTCCTTCTCCAGCCGCCTGGAGACGAACAGGCGTAGGAGCAACGTCATCACTCCAATCAAAACGAGGCCGCCGACGAACTCGGCGAGCGTGAACTGCCAACCCAGCAGAACCCAGATGACGGCGCCGAGCTCGACCACGAGGTTGGTGGAGGCAAACTGGAAGGCGAGCGCGGAGGCGGCCGAGGCGCCCTTCTGGAACAGCGACTTGGCGATCGCGATCGCCGCATAGGAGCAGGACGAGGAGGCCGCCCCGAGGCCGGTCGCCACGGCGATCGGGCGAAAGCCGCCGCCGCCCAAGGCCCGCTGGATCCGCTCGCGTGGGACCCAGGCCTGGACGATCGCGGAGATCGCGAAGCCGAGCACCAGCGCCCACCACACCGCCCAGGCCATCAGGAAGGCGTTGGAGAGGCCGTGCCAGACAGTGTCGAGGATGCTGCTCAGACTGCTCAGCCCTCGAGCTGAATCCGTACCGTCACCGGCTGGCTCTCGAGCGCGCGGAACGTCGCGGCGGTGACTGCACGGCCAAACGCGCTGTCGGAGAAAGTGCGGATCCGAGCTTTGACGTCGTCATCGGGAAGCAACTCCGCGGTGCCCGTGCGCCAGTTGCGACCCAACCGCACACGGATCTGCGGGCTGGCCTGGAAGTTGCGCACCCAGCCGGCGTGCTCGCCGTGCTGGGCGATCAGCCACAGCGTGTCCTCGTCGCCGGGCGTGTAGGCGACGGGTGTGTGTCGCACGGCGCCCGAGCGCCGGCCGATCGTCTCCACGAGCGCCATTCCGGGAGGGGTGATCCCGAGCTTGAACAGGCCGCGCATCATCGGGTTGGCGGTGTAGCGCCCGATCAAGATCTCCCAGCGTCGCTTTATAGGTCTGTCCATTTCGCTCCTCGTCTGCTTTCGTTGGTCGTCCTTAGGATGTTCCTACTTTCACGCCACGTTCGTCTTATAGACGGCGGAGAAGGTGAACGGTATGAACTCCACATACCTACTCCACCGTCCGGCCGGCGAGACCCCGGCGCCCATCGATCCATCCGCGGTCCTCGAGGGGTATTAATGTGCGATGCAGAGGTAGTCCTACTCATATAGCGCATTAGTGAGTATCATTTCCTCCGCTGATGACGATCGATCCACGGGAGCTTCTCGGCGACACGTTCAGATACCACGAGGCCAGAGCGGCGGGCCTGAGCGACGGCCGCCTCTATCGGTTGCGCGACACAGGTGTGGTTGTCGCCTTGGGCGGCGGCGTCTACCGTTGGGCCGATGCCCCGGAGGCCGCCCTGGACTTGATCGAGATTGCTGAGCGCGTTCGGAGCGCGACGCTCTGCTTGGAGACGGCGCTCGCCCGCCACGGGCTGATCGACTCGATCCCTGCCGCAATCGACATCGCGATCCCGCGTGGCAACACACGGCCGGTTCTGAAGGCGCCCTGCCGCCTGCATCAGTTCGACCCTCCCACGTTCGAGATGGGGCGGGAAACGCTCGATGTCGGCGCCCACATCCCGATCGGCATCTATTCGGCGGAGCGCTCGCTTGTCGACATCGTCCGGACTCGCCATCTGCAAGGCCCCGAGGTTGCGTGGGAGGCGCTGCGGCGATGGACGCGCCGGCCGGGGAGAAGCCCCGCGCAGCTGATCGAGCTGGCAAAGCACTTCCCCGGAGCAGAGCCGGCGCTGCGTAGGTCGCTGGAAGTCCTGCTGTGAGCGCACTCGCGCGAGCACGGCGGGGCGTGCCCGATCTCGACTTGCGGAAGCCGGCTTCGCAGATCCAGCGATCGTCGTCTACGCCGAAGGGCGCTCACGGGATGCGGTCACTGGCGCTCGGTCACGAGGCGATGCGGCTGAGAGGACTCGAACCTCCACCTGATTTCTCAGACACGGACCTGAACCGTGCGCGTCTACCAATTCCGCCACAGCCGCGTGCCGTGAGAAAGCGAAGATATCGCACCGGCCCGAGGCTGAGTCGATCGGTCATGAGCGCGGCACTCCGGTAGGACTGGGGCCGGTCGCCGAAAGGGGGCTCATGTCGAGCGCTTTGCTAGCCTCGGCCTCCGTAGATCACGCGCCGCTATCGTCCAGGGGACTAGGACGCCGCCCTCTCATGGCGGAAACCCGGGTTCGAATCCCGGTAGCGGTACTAGGAGCGCTGCGCGCGGTTTCGCTGCCAAGCTGCCACCAAGCCGGCCGTCCCGAGCGCGCCCACGGCGGCGGTCGCGGTGGCAGCAGCCGCAACGACCGTGGCGCGGGAGAGTAGACGCCGAACCCGTCGGCGCACGTAGAGGAATCCTGCCCCCATCGCTGTCGCTAGGAGCGCATCATCAATCTGGCGCTCGATCCGCTTCGAGGTCATCGTGGCGAGTCTACATCGAGCATGGTCTTGGGATATGTAGCTCCGACTATGTCTCGTTGGGTGCGTGGACTTCTCTAGCGACTGTCCCGTTTGCCGCGCGCGGTCGGAGTAGGAAGACGAGGTGCTCCGCTTCCTGCTGTGGCGAGCCCTGGGCCTGCTCGCCGTTCTCGTGGCCCTTGCCCTGAGCGGGTGGCTGCTCGACGGCGGCCTGAAGGCCGCGCTGCGGGTGCCCGGGTCCGCGGTATCTGGCGTTGCGCTCCACGGGGAGAGGGCGTCCGTGAGCACACCATTGCGCCGCTCGACGGCCACAGGTGCCGAACACTTTGCGCTCGACTCGCTTCCGAATGCCCTCGCCGAAGAGGTGAACGCGGTCTGGGGTTGGGCGCCGGGCGGGGTATTCCTGACGAGGCTCGTTGCTCTCACGATCTTTCTCTCGGCAGCCATCGTCGCAATCTCACGCTGGGTGGCTCGGCGACGGCGACGGTATGTGCGGATGCGAGTGGAGACATATCGCACCGATAAGGCAAGCGCGGAAGCGGTTGTGTCGATGTTCGAGGCGCTGCACAAACGCCTGTTGCGTCGCTGGTGGCGGCGGCTGTTGCGGGGTCAGCCATCGGTGGCTCTGGAGGTGCACCACGCGGGTGGCGTGGGGGGCTCGGGCGCGGTCTGGCTGGCGGTGACATGCCCAGTGGGATTGGAGGAGATGGTGCAGGCCGCGTTGCGTACGGCCTACCCAAACTGCCGGCTGGTGGCGGAGCGGCGGCTGCCCGGTCGGCCTCCTGCGGTGTTGCGGCTGAAGAAGCATGCGGAGTTCATCCAGCGCGGGAAGCTGCTCGACCGCTTCGAGCACGAGCGCGAACCTCCGATGAACCGGCTGATGACCGTGATGGGCGCTTGCGCAAGCGAGGCGTTCGTTCAGGTGGTGATGACGCCCACGCCGTCGATGTTCGAGCGCCACGCCAAGCGGCTGTACAAGCGTCGCGAGGCGCGTCTGTCGCGTGAGCGCAGAGATCATCTGAGCCTGCCGGTGCGCGATCGGTCGATGGTCGAGGACATCGAGTTGCGCGGTGGCTTGGACGTCCAGCACCGTCCGCTGTTCTTCGTCGATCTGCGCGTGATCGCCCCCGATCGCGAGAAGTGCGAGCGAATCGCCTCAGAGTTGCGCGCCGAGGAGGAGGAGAACCGCTTGGTCGAGCGCGGAACGACCGTGCGCCACGGCCTGTTCGGCTCCTACAGCCGCCGCGTGCAGCGCGGAGAGGGCAATCCCTTGCCGTCTTTCCACAAGGGGGTGTTCGCCTCCACCGAGCTGGCGGCTATTTGGCATCTGCCGTCGATCGACTACACGACTGTTCCCTTCTCCCGCGGCGTCTTGCCCGTGGCGCCCGCGCCACCGGCGATCCTGCGTCCCGCGGACGGGGTTGGCACGCTGCGCGATGCGCTGGGGCCGGTGTCGATCCATCCAGGGATGCGCAAGCAGAACACGGCGGTGCCTGGCACGGTGGAGCAGGGCAAGTCCAGCTATCTCGTGGCCACGGTGGCCGAGGATCTGCGCAGAGAGCACTGCGCGGTGATCGTGCTCGACCCCAAGGGGGACGCGGCCGAGGCGGCAGTGAGCCTCGTGCCAGAGGGGAGGACGTGCACGCTGCTGGACTTCTCTAAGCCGACATGTGGGTTCAATCCGCTCGCGGTGGATGCGCCGGCGGATGTGATTGCCGACTACGTGGTGGCGGCGCTGAAGAATCTTTTTGACGACGGCGACATCAGGGCGTCGTCGGACCGGTATCTGCGCAACGCGATCATCGCGGTGCTGGCCTACAACCGCGAATCTACGTTGTGGGACGCGGCCCGGCTGCTGTCGGTCGGCGAGGAGGGTTACTCCTACCGCAGTCGTGTCGGGGCCCGCGTGAGGGCGTTGCCGGAGTTCAAGGAGATCTCTGAGTTCTTCACCGCCGAGCTCACGGCACAGCTGGCTGATGCGCGCAGCATGACGACCGCCAAGCTGGATGCTCCGGTCAACAAGCTCGCGCGACTGCTGAACTCGCAGTCGATCAAGCGAGTGCTGCTGAACGATTCGTTGAGAGTCGACTTCGACCGGGTGATAGCAGGGGAGGAGGTGCTCGTCGTGAAGGGCGCTTTGGGGGCGATGGGAGCTGGGAACACCTCCGTGCTGATGCAACTGCTCGTTGGCATGCTCGACGCGGCGCTGGCTCGTCAGCAGGATCTCGTGGCGGAGGCACAACGTGTGGCGGTCGCGCTGAAGGTCGACGAGGCGCCATTGGTGCTCAACCGCGGCTTCGCCGAAACGATGGCGCTGAAGCGCTCCGCGGGCTTGGAGACGGTGGCGTGCTGGCAGACAGAGGCGCAGTGGACCGAACGCGAGATTCGCGATCAGCTCGATGCGCTGTTCGCCCACCGGGTGTACTTTGCGACGGCCTCTGTGCGCGATGCGCGAGCGGCCGTCGAATTGACGATGGCCGAGTTCTCCGACACCGTGCGTCCGGGCATGGATCATCTCTCCACGCTCGGCCACCCCGACGCGCGGCTGCATCTGCCTCGCCACCACGCGATCGTCAGCTGGAGCACCCCCGGGGGTCGGCAGTCTCCGTTTGTCGCCGAAACGATCCCGTTGCGCGTCGACGCCGAGCGGGTGGCACTGCACGCCGCGCGCCAGGCCGAGCGTGGTGGGCACTATCGCACCGACCTGCGCCAGCCACACTGGGATCGCGAGCGCCGGGGCGGCGGCGACAGCAAGCCTGAGCACGCTCAATCGGGTTCGACCCAACCAGCTGCACCTGCGGAGAGTCGGTCCGAGCGAGCTTCAGCCGAGCGAACCACACCTGCGCAGAAGCAGCCCGACCGAGCCTCAGCCGAGCGCATCGCGCCTGGGCAGAATCAGCCTCAGGGAGTCACACCCTCAGTCGAGCGAACCACACCCCAAGCCCAGGGAGCCACACCCTCAACCGAGCGAACCACGCCTGAGCCGAACAGGTCTCGGCAGCCCGCAATCCAGCAGCAGGCAGATGCGGACTCGAGCGGCCCCGGAGTACCCCCGGACAGCTACCGCGAGCTCGTCGAACTCGATGGGGCGTACAGCGTGCGCTGGGCCAAGCAGGTACTCCAGCCACGGTCGCTGGAGCCTGAGGCGCTCGACCTGGAGATCCTCGCGCTCGTGGCGTGCATGCGTCACGTACTGAGCAGCCAGATCCACCGTCGGTTCAATCCCAGCCGGGCGGCCACGACGACGCAGCGTCGCCTGAAGCGGCTATCGGATGCCGGACTCGTGCGGCGGTTCCAGTTCCATCGTCGTGACGGGGGAGGTGTGCCGATGTGTTATGCGATCACCGCCGTGGGCCTCGAGCTGTTGCATGTCCACGACCGGCTGACGGCGCTCGAGGAGGGGGACGTCGACACGCTGTCCGCCCCGCCATCGCCGGCTGCCCCGGTGCAGGGCGATCGGCTGCTGCGCCAGGCGCGCCACGATGCGCACGTGACCGGCTGGGTGCTGGCGCTGGAGCACGCGGTGGACGGCGTGCCGCTCACCCTGCGCGGAGCGGCGGAGTCGGTGCTGTCGCCACCATCGCGCTCGACCCCGGGAGGGCGCACGACGCTCGGACCGGCTGACCTGACACTGCCGGGCGGACGCTCACCGCACGAGTTTTTGAGGACCGATCCGACGGGCGTAAGGGTGCCGGTGGAGCGCTTTGAGACGGTGCGCCCCGACGTAACGATCGAGCTGCCAGAGCAAGTGGGCGCCGTGAGTGATCTGCTCGTGGAGCTCGATGACCGTATACCCACCGGTCGGGCGGCGGGCAAGCTCGAGCGCTATGACCATCTCCTGGCGGGGTGGTCGGTGCACACCACCCGCTATGGCCGCCGCCTCGGGGTGCCTCCGTCGGTTGTGTTCGTGTGCCGCGATCGCGCCCGTGCCCGAGAGTGCGCGCGCAGAGCCGACGCGATTCTGACCGCCTGCCGCGCCTACGCCGGCGAGTACCCCGCCGATTGGGAGTACCCGGGTCGGCAGGGAGTCACGTTCGTTGCCGAGCGAGACGCACACGTTGGGCTTCTGCGCGGGTACGGCGTACCCCGGTTGCCCCCGGACGTGCGCGTGTCCGTTGCGGACGGCGATCCGCGGGCGCGGGAGGCCGTGGCCGAGCCGCGGGATCTGCTCGGGGTCTCCTCAACGGTCGGCGAATAATCGCCGTCACCTGGACGATGATCCCCACGATGGTGAGCGTTTTCGCGCCAACTTTGACGAGAGAGACACGGCCAAAAGAAGATTTCCGAGACCCCCTAAAGGGGGATCTCGGACCGTCGCGCCACGTCGTTCACGTCCGAGCGTCGGCACTTGACGGCGC
>Ga0302180_10001372_pt1 | contig 19542 bp, 16 predicted proteins | sample I_Palsa_E3_2_FD_200575 | JGI IMG/M metagenome (GOLD analysis project Ga0302180, IMG submission 200575) | Peat permafrost microbial communities from Stordalen Mire near Abisko, Sweden - I_Palsa_E3_2 | ecosystem: Environmental > Terrestrial > Soil > Palsa > Peat permafrost | place: Sweden... | reverse complement strand
GCCGGGTTTGCCCGTCACCGGGTGATCGTTGACCACGTGTTGATCGCCGGTGAGCGCGTGACAGACCAAGACGGCGTTGCTGCGCTCGGCGTTCAGCGTGCCGTAGGTCTGATAGGCAATCTGCAACGGGCCGAGATCGACGCCGCAATCGAGCCGAAGCGGATTACTCGCGGGAAAGCGGACCACCAGCGAATGCGGATGGTCCGCTTCGCGCCTGCGGTCTGCGAAATCGAGCGTCGCGCTAGCCTCGGCCATGCCGAATAACTTCCCGGATACGCCTTTCCGGCGTCTTAAGAGGCGCCTGACCAGCGTCAAACGGCGGTAAATAGGCCCCTGCCCGGCCGTGTCAATGTTTTCTTTGATTTCGCAGATAACGGCACTATCAATCGTGCCGACCCCGGGACCCGGCATGGCAAAAGCGCCGCACCAGACGACCCCTTCGCTCGCCGATTTGCGCCGAGAAATCGACCGCATCGACGAGACGATGCACGCGCTGCTCATCGAACGAGGTCAGATCATCGACGAATTGATCGCGGTAAAGAAAAGCCAAGAAACCGGCTCGGCTTTCCGGCCCGCGCGGGAAGCCGACATGATGCGCCGCCTCGTACAGCGCCATCACGGCAGTCTGCCGCTCGATACGGTCGAAAGCATCTGGCGCGTCATTATCTCGACTTTCACTTACGTGCAGGCGCCGTTTTCAGTCCATGCCGACCTGTCGGCCGGCGACGCCCTCATGCGCGACTCCGCGCGCTTCCATTTTGGCTTCACGGTCCCATTCGAGCCGCACATGGGAGCCGCAGGCGTAGTTCAAGCCGTGACCGCGTCGCGAGGCGATCTTGGCCTCGTGCCGGCTTTCGCGGTAGCCGGGGCAGGCCCTTGGTGGACCGCGCTCGAATTCGAGACCGCGCCAAAAATTATCGCCCGATTGCCCTTCGTCGAGCGCGCCGATCATCCGGCCGGGTTGCCGGTATTCGTTATTTCTCGGGTGCCGGCCGACGCCATGGTCACTGAAACCGAAGTATGGAGCGTCCGCGTGTCGGGATGGAACGCAAGCGCGGTCGACAAGCTTGCCGGAATCGCCGACGCCATCGCCGTTCCCGATCGTGCCTTCGACGGCGGCGCCCTCCTGATCTCGGTTGCGCGCGACGGTATCGGGAGGGTCGCCGAGACGCTGCTGGCGACCGGCGCTTCGATCCGCTCAAGGACCCTCGTCGGCAGCCACGCAACCCGCTATACGGTCCCGCGCTAAGACAATTGTTGTCCCCGAGCGCGGGGAAGGATGCCATGACTGCGATCTATCCTCGTCCCAGGGCCGGCGTGCTCGATATCAGCGCCTACGTGCCCGGCAAAAGCAGCGCCCCGGGCGTGGCGCGCGTGTTCAAGCTGTCGTCTAACGAGACGCCGCTCGGGCCGAGCCCGCGCGCTATCGCCGCTTACCAGGCGGCAGCGGCGCACTTGGAAGATTATCCGGACGGCTCGGCGAGTGAATTGCGAGAAGCCATCGGCGGCGTATTCGGGCTCGATCCGGAGCGTATTGTATGCGGCGCCGGCTCTGATGATTTGCTCAATCTGTTGGCGCGTGCCTATCTCGCCGACGGCGATGAGGCCATCCACACCACGCACGGCTTCGTGGTCTATCCGATCGCGACCCGTGGCAGCGGAGCGCGTCCAGTGGTGGCACCCGAAACCGACTACACCGCCAGCGTGGACGCAATTCTTGCGGCTGTGACCAAAAAGACGAAAATCGTCTTCCTGGCTAATCCAAATAATCCCACTGGAACGTACATTTCGTTCGACGAGGTCAAGCGGCTGCACCGCAACATCCCGGCTCACGTGCTGCTCGTGCTCGATGCGGCCTACGCCGAATACGTCCGGCGTAATGATTATGAATCGGGTATCGAACTAGTCGCTACCAACGAGAACGTGGTGATGACCCGCACGTTCTCTAAGATTCATGGACTGGCAGCGCTGCGGCTTGGCTGGATGTTCGGCCCAAGCGGCGTGGTTTCAGCCGTTAATCGCGTCCGCGGACCGTTCAACGTTAATACGCCGGCAATTGCCGCCGGCATCGAAGCGATCCGCGACATGGAGCATCAAGAACGTGCACGTGAGCACAACACGCGCTGGCTCGCTTGGCTGGCGCAAGAGATCGCAAAACTGGGACTGCAAGTGACGCCGAGCGCGGCCAATTTTTTGTTAATTCACTTTCCAATGACAAAAGGCCGCACGGCTCAGGAAGCAGATGCCTTCCTTACGGCGCGCGGATTGGTTTTGCGGCAAGTCGGAGTCTACGGGCTGCCCAACGCACTACGCATGAGCGTTGGCAGCGAAGAGGCCAATCGGCTCGTTGTCGCGGCGCTCAAAGATTTTTTAGCCAAACCCGCGTGATGCCGTGACCAAATCCACTGTGCTTTATAACCGGCTGGCGCTGATCGGCATGGGCCTTATCGGTTCCTCGATTGCGCGCGCCGCGCGGAAGCAAGGCGTGGTTCGCGAGATCGTGGCCACCGCCCACTCGGCTGCGACACGCCGGCGCGTGGCGGAGCTCGGGTTTGCCGACCAAGTGGCTGAAAATAACGCGGCCGGGGTCGTCGGCGCCGATCTCGTCATTGTCTGCGTACCGGTCGGGACGTGCGGAGCGGTCGCTGCCGAGATCGGTCCGCACCTTGCGCCCGGCAGCACTCTTTCCGATGTCGGCTCGGTCAAGGCCGCGGTCGTGCGCGACATGGCCCCACACCTCCCGCCAGGAGTCCATTTCATCCCGGCGCATCCGGTCGCCGGTACCGAGAATTCCGGTCCCGACGCCGGCTTTCCCGGACTTTTTGTCGATCGTTGGTGCATTCTCACGCCGGCGGAAGACGCGGATGCAGCCGCCACAGAGCGCCTGGCTGCATTCTGGCGGTCACTCGGCGCGCACGTGGAGACCATGCCGGCTGCGCATCACGACTTGGTCCTGGCGATTACCAGTCACCTGCCGCACCTCATCGCTTACACCATCGTCGGCACCGCCGATGAACTGGCCGAAGTTACGCAATCGGAGGTGCTCAAATTCTCCGCCGGCGGTTTTCGCGATTTCACCCGCATCGCCGCCTCCGATCCCACCATGTGGCGGGACGTGTTTCTTTCCAACAAGGATGCCGTGCTGGAAATGCTCGGTACCTTCAATGAAGATTTATCCCGCCTCACCCGCGCCATCCGGCGCGGCGACGGCGAAGCCCTGTTCGCCCATTTCGCGCGCACCCGCGCCATTCGCCGCGGCATCGTACAGATTGGCCAGGATTCGCCGGCGCCGGATTTTGGCCGCCCGCATTCCGATCTGCCGGCGGAGCCGTTACCCCGGCCCTATGCCGTCTCAGGCGACGAGTGAAGCCTAATACCGTGCTTGCACGGTCAGCGCTTCTTGCACCGCTGCCCGCAATTCGGCGACCGAAAAAGGTTTCGGAATAACGTCGTGAATGAGTGGATCGATATCGTGGGCGCGCTCACGCTGGTCGGCGTAGCCGGTCATCAAAAGAATAGCGAGTTCGGGACGCTCCCGCGCTGCAGTCAACGCAAGCGCTATGCCATCCATCACCGGCATGCGGACGTCAGAGAGCAGAAGATCGAAACCACCGTCTTCGGCAACGAGAAGATCGAGCGCCGCCTTACCGTCGCAGGCGGTTTTGACGTCGTGTCCTGCTGTAGCGAGCGCTCGCGCGCACAGCGCGCGTAGTGCTTCTTCATCTTCGGCTATGAGAATACGCGCCATGGCGATCAGTGGATCGATGCGACGACGTCGCGGCGGTTGACGAAACGAAGGACGACGTCGCGCGCCCCCGCCGGCGGCGAGGCCAAACGGGCGCGGAAGGTCATCGCCTGACCGGGCGGTAACGACGTGCGATCTGCACTCGCCGTCCAAGAGTAGACTTCCTGAGCGGCCGCGTCGCGCAGCGCGAATCTGAGCTGCGGCACGCGCAAAGCCTTGCGCGTGTCGTTGACGATGTTTCCTTCAACGACAAGGACAGGGGTACCGTCATGGCGAACCGTACTTGTGGTGATGCCACGGAACGCGAGCCCGCGGAGATTCACGGGCAGCCCGGCCAGCTCATAAAACGACGCTGTTTGGGGTAACTTCCGCACAATGTCGGCGCGCCAACCGACAAGAAGGAAATCGACCAGCGCCAGCGCTAACATTCCAGTATGCAGGGTTGACAATGGCCAACGTGGAACGAAGCGCCGCGGCGGAACATTCAAGGCACTCGACAAGACCGGAAGGTTTCGCCTCGAACGCAAAGCCGCTCGGTGGGCACTTTCCTTGGCGTTTTCAGAAGTTCTAGCTCCGAAATAGTCGGTCTTAAGAACGATCCAGCGCTTCTTTGCTTCTGGGCGCGGCTGTCCGCTCAGCGCGGCTTCATGCTCCGAATCCTTCAAGCGATCACACTCATCTTGAGTTCCCGATCGCAACATCAAACTGCCCGCTATCTCCGCCAGCGTGGCCGATGGCTCTTGCCCGGACACGTCAACGGCACAGCCGATCGAAGTTTCGTCTTGAGTAATTTTCGCGGGCAGATAGTTGGGCGGCCATATGTCGTCGGCCAGAGCGCCAACCTCTTCGTCCAATGCCGCATCTAATGCCGGCGCTTCACTTACCGAGGCGTGCAATTGCTCTTCCGCCGGCGCCAATGGCGTAGATGCGACATCCGCGTCAGAACTAGGCAACTGATCGGACATCTCGGCTGCGTCACCCAATTGCGCATCCTGAGCGACGACTTCGGGGACAACACCGGTCTCCGGCTCTTGATCTGGAGCTGGGCCCTCCCCGACGAAGAGAGCCGGCTCCAAACCGACCGCAGCTGCATCCTCCAATGCCAAGGGCGAGTAATCCGGCTCCAAAGCCACCGCAGCTGCATCCTCCGCGACGACGAGCAACTGATCCGGCTCTAAAGCCACCGCAGCCGCATCCTCCGCGACGAAGGGCAACTGATCCGGCTCCAAATCCACGAAGTAGATCTCGGGGCTAAGGGAAGATGTCATTTCCGGGTTTGCGGCAGCGCCCTCCGCAACGGCGAGAGACTGATCCGGATCTGCGACAGCAATCTCAGGGACAACAACGCAACCCGGGTCCAGGTTTCGGCTAGCCTCGCCCGGATCGGGATCGGGCAAGGGCGGAAAATCGTTACCGATCGCGGCCGCAGCGGCTAAAAGCTTCTCGGCCCGGTGACGTTCGGGAGACCAAATGGCCAAGCACCGCAGGCAGCGCGTCTGTCCGTGCGGCGGGAGGCTGTTTGGTCGGACCCTGTATGAAGTCTCGCAAGAGGGGCAGACGATCAGCATGGCTCGAATCAGTATGACGGCACCTAGGCCGGTGCTACCATCCGATCCATTAATGAATTGGAAACCATAACGGGCTTGCCGGGCTCCTTTTGGCCGCCTGGCGTTGCGCTGCTCGGTAAGGCCACTAATCGGCCGCTTCTAAACCTCTATCGTTGCCGCTCGCCCCGGAGGACGGCGTGATTCAATTCGAGAATGTCGGCTTGCGCTACGGCTTCGGCCGGGAGGTGCTGTGCGATCTCAATTTCGGAATCCAGAACCATTCCTTTCAGTTCCTCACCGGTCCTTCGGGGGCCGGCAAGACATCCCTTCTCCGGCTTATGCTGATGTCGCTGCGGCCAACTCGCGGCCTGATCAGCATGTTCAAACATGACACCGCGACACTCAGCAAAGAGGACCGCGCCCATTTGCGGCGCCGCATTGGCATTGTCTTCCAGGACTTCAGGCTCCTCGACCATATGACGACTTATGAGAACATCGCGCTGCCGCTACGGGTACTCGGCAAGGATGAGTCCAATTATCGTGCCGAGGTCATCGAGTTGCTGCAATGGGTCGGGTTAGGCGAACGAATGGCGGCGCTGCCGGCCGTTCTCTCGGGAGGTGAAAAACAACGGGCGGCCATCGCGCGAGCGGTCATTGCGCGCCCGCAACTTCTGCTCGCCGACGAGCCGACCGGAAACGTCGATCCCAATCTCGGACAGCGGCTGCTGCGATTGTTCATCGAGCTCAACAAATCGGGCACCGCGGTCGTTATTGCCACGCACGATATTGCGCTGATGGACGAGTACGACGCGCGCCGGTTGGTCCTCCACGACGGACGCCTGCATGTCTACGACTGAGCCAATCGAAGGCATGGCGGAGCCTTGGGACGACCTGGAAGCGGCCGCCCCGCCGGCTGACGCTTTGCCGGCAGTAGCGGCCATCGTGCCGAGAAATTCGCTGGCCGGCCGTTCGCTTGGCGCCGTCGTCGCCATCATGACGTTCCTCGCTTCGCTTACGACCGGCGCGGCGATGGTGGTCGTGAGCGCGGCTGGCGACTGGGAATCCGAAGTCGGCCGCGAAGTTACCATTCAGGTCCGGCCCGCGCCTGGACACGACATTGAAGTGGATTTGCGCAAGGCGACCGAGATCGTTCGCGGTGCTCCCGGTATTGCGGACGTGCAGCCCTATACGAAGGAAGAATCCGCACGACTGGTCGAGCCCTGGCTTGGGTCCGGCTTGGCGCTGGACGATCTGCCCATGCCGCGTTTGATAGTGGTGAAACTTTCGCCGGGCGCGCGGCCCAATTTCGTGGCCTTGCGTCAAATGCTGGCTGCGCAAGTCAGCACAGCAAGCCTCGACGATCATCGCCGTTGGATCGAGAGCATGCGCACAATGGCCGAAACAGCCGTCGGCGTCTGCATCGCCATTTTCGCGCTGGTACTCATCGTCACCGTGCTTTCGGTCACGTTCGCCACGCGCGGGGCCATGGCGACCAATCGCCCTATCATCGAAGTATTGCATTACGTGGGCGCTACCGACAATTTCATTGCCGGCCAATTTCAGCGCCACTTTCTTGTGCTCGGCTTTAAGGGAGGCGCCATTGGCGGCGGCGCCGCAATTCTGTTGTTCGGGCTCGTGGAAGCGACAAATGCTTGGCTTTCGGGCACGCCCGAGGGGGATCAGGTCGCGGCCTTGTTTGGCAATCTCACGATTGGCGTAACCGGCTATTTGGCGATCGTTCTGCAAATAGTATTCATCGCCCTAGTGACGGCGTTTGCCTCGCGCCGCACTGTGAGACGGACCTTGCAGACCATTGATTAACACCGCGACGCCGCACTTGATGACCTTACGCCCGCATAGCGGCTATGATGGCGCCCGCGGAAGACGCACTTTGGCTGACGGAAGAAACTTCGGCGCAGGAGCTGCGCGCGGCCATGCCTGATCTTAGGGCCGCCGTCAGAAGACGGCATTTTAGGGCCTACTCGGCGCGACTCGCTATCGTCGGCGTGGTCGCGTTCGTGCTCGGATTTTTTGTTTTTCTGTGGCTGCTGCCGGCCGAAGAAGTCGAACTTGACCGCAACGCCGACGGCATCGTGGTGCTGACCGGGGGCACATCGCGGATCACCGACGCCCTCGAACTCCTCGCGGCGCGGCGCGGCAAGCGCCTGCTCATCACCGGCGTCAATCCCGGGACGACGACGGCAGACATTGCGCACCAGTTCGCCGATTACGGCAAAATCCTCGCCTGTTGCGTTGATCTCGATTATTCAGCCATTAATACGCTGGGCAACGCGGTAGAGACACGCCGCTGGGCGATTGATCGCGGGTTTCTCTCCCTGATCGTCGTCACCTCGGCCTATCATATGCCCCGCGCCTTGGCGGAGATCTCGCATCAACTTCCCAATGTCGCCGTGATCCCATTTCCGGTCGTGTCCGACCGTCTGCGCATCGAACCGTGGTGGTCCAATGGCGCGACGACCAAGCTCGTCTTGTCCGAGTATTTCAAATACCTTTTCGCCAAGGTGCGAATGCCTTTTGATTCCGTCGCGGCAACGTCCGGCGATAATCGCCTCTCCGACGCACATCAGACCCACTGATTGGTAAGGGCGCGCCGCCTTGCCTCATCCCATTGCATTGACTGTCAGGTCGATTGTTTTCAACGCGCTGTTTTACGTCAATATAACCGTGCGCATGATTATCGCGCTTCCGACGATCCTGCTGCCTTACAGACATTTGCTTGGGGTATTGCGCGCGTATTGCCGCAGCAGCCTATTTCTGTTGCGGGTTATTTGCGGCACCGACGTGGAATGGCGCGGACGCGAGAAGCTTCCGCAAGGCGCCTTCATCGTCGCCTGCAAACACCAGTCGTTGTGGGAAACTTTCGCGCTCTTTGCACTTCTTTCGGATCCGACCTTCGTGCTCAAGCGCGAGTTAATGTGGGTACCGCTGTTCGGCTGGCTCGCCACCAAAGCGCGCATGATTGCGATCGACCGTGGCGCCCGGGCAAGCGCGCTAGCGCGCATGACGGCGTTGGCGCGCGAAGAAATTGCCCGCTCGCGACAAGTCGTCGTCTTCCCTGAAGGTACGCGGCGGCCGCCAGGTGCCAAGCCACGTTATTTGCCCGGCGTAGCCCATCTCTATTCCGAGACCGGTCTCAGCTGCGTCCCGGTAGCGCTGAATTCCGGACTGTACTGGCCGCGGCGGTCCTTACGCCGTTATCCCGGCAAGATCCTGCTGGAGGTGCTCGATCCGATTCCGCCGGGCCTTGAGCGACGCGATTTCCTGCTTCATCTGCAGAAAGTGCTTGAGGAAGCCACGGCGCGTCTCGTCGCCGAGGGCCGCGAATCAATGCAAGGTCATTCGTGATCGGCGACAGGGATGGCCTCTCCCTGATGGGTGCTCAAGAGCCGCGCGGCGAGAAGATGCAGGTCGGTCTCGCGGTAACCGAGGGCCTCCAGGGCCTGTACCGTTTCGATGACATAGTCGCGATTGGGGCCGGAACGTCCATGACCCTGCCTTACCAGATGGACGCGCTCATTTAAGGAGAGTCGTCCGGCATACTGGACGTGACTGCGATCAACAATGAAGCAAAGCGCTTGCACCTGACGGCGGCCTCTGTCCTCGAGCTCGATGCGCCGCAAAATTTCCAGATAGACCGTGGTGACTTGCTCGCGTGCGCGCAAATAGGCGACGGTTTGTTCTCGCGCTGCCGCGGCCACGCGAAAGGCAATGCCCCGGCACATTCCGCCGCGATCAAGCCCCAGCACAAGACCGGGGCGCTCGGGCGTGCCGCGGTGGACAAACGAATAGACGCAGAGCGCTCGGTGCAGCCCAATAAGACGCGCCGGGATGCGTTCGAGAAATTCGAAGCCGGGGTGCCACATTAGCGAACCATAACCGAACACCCAAAGGTCTTCGGCCGAGGACGCCCTAGTCCGGTTTGCCATCGCTCTTTAGCCTCCGCAGCGGCTGGCGGCCTTACGCTTCCTTAAATCTCGCCCTTGGCAGGTTGCTGCCGAAAGGTGATGAGTCCGCCGATCGCAGACTCGGCTACTGAGGTCATGGCACTGAGGATTCAGGGGTTGAGGCAACCGCATACCACTCTGCCGCCGTTTTGACATGCCAACAGCGTGTTGAAACGCCGCACTTGACCGCCAAAGAGAACCGATGCCCGGAGAATCGCCCCTGAGCATGATGCGGACGCCGGATCGGCCGTTGCCGCGGCGTACCCCTGGACGCGGCCGAGGACGCTGGATTGCCGGCGGAGCAATTATCGTCGCCCTCGCCGTCATTTGGACTTGCCTCTGGTACTACGCGGCCGCGATCGTCGAGCAGACGCTCGCCGGCTGGTACCAGCGGGAAGCAGAAGTTGGCCGAGTTTATTCATGCGGCTCCCAATCCGTGGGCGGATATCCGTTCAAACTCGCGGTCCACTGTTACGGCGTTGCCGCTGACGTAAAAAGCGCGCAACCGGCATTTTCGGTCGCCGCGAAGACGGCGATTTTCGGCGCAATGATCTGGCATCCGACAAGCCTCGTTGGCGACGTCGTCGGTCCGTTGACGTTTGCGGACCTGGGACAGTCTCCGCGCTTCACAGCCGATTGGATCCGCGGGGAGATCACGGTCCGCGGCATCCCGCCGAATCCCGAAAGCGCGTCGTTTTCGTTCGATGCTCCCCACGTGGATCGGGTCATGGCCGCCGCCGGACCTGATGAACTTTTCAAGGCCGATCAGGTCGAGGCAGCCGCTCGCGTCATTGGCGGAGAACCGAGCCATCATCCCGTCATAGAAGCGACATTGCATGTCGGCGGCGCGGTGGCGCCAGCGCTGCATTCTTTGCTCGCCGCACCATCGGATATCAATCTTGATGCAGTTGTCCGCGGCTTTGAAGACTTAAGTCCCAAGTCTTGGCCTGAAAGAGTCCGCGAGATGCAGGCGGCGGGCGGCGGTATCGAGATCAAAGAGCTCCGCATGGCCCAAGGGGACGCCATCATCATTGTGGGAACCGGAACGCTGACTATGAACGATCACGGCAAGTTGGACGGTATTCTGGGCGTGGGCGTGGTCGGCATCGAGCGCATTATTCCAATGCTTGGAATTGACCGGCTCATCGCCCAAGGCGTCGATCGCCTCTCCGGCAGCGACAATCTGCTCGATCGCTTGGCGCCGGGGCTCGGCGGAGTCATCCGCCAAAGCGCCAACGCAGGCGCAATCGAAACCCTCAAAAAGATGGGACAGCCGACTTCGATCGATGGCCGGCCGGGTGTCGCATTGCCGCTGAGATTCGTGGACGGCACGATTTACCTCGGCGCATTACCTGTCGGTCAGATTGCCCCACTGTTTTGAACTTATTTTTTTCCGCTTGCATGCCACCCGACTTCAGCCTCCGGCACCGAATCGGTCGAGGCAAAATAGGGCTTCAGGTCAAGGAGCGGTGTGTTGTCGATGCAGTCCAGCCCGACGACGGTGAGCTTGTTTTGTTTGATGCCCACGAGCCGGGCCACCGACACCGCAATCGGGTTAGGACGCACCGGTGAGCGCAAGGCAAACGTGCCGCGGCTCTCCGCGTAATGGCGCGGCATTTGCCGCACGAGATCGCGTCGCGCTTTGTCCATCCAGTAAAGTACGACGAGGTGGCTCACACTCTCCAAGCCGCTGAGGCCATCCGCCCAGCGCGCGTCGAGCACGATGGTACAAATAGCGTCGGTTTCACGCGGATTTTTTGGACAGTCCTGCCGTCGCTTCCAAGGCGTTCGAACGCGGCCGATGTAGAAAAGCGACGCGTCGAACTCCCCCGGCAAGGCCACGGCAATTTCGCCCTCACGCAGATCAGCTGCCGGGCGGCGCGCCTTGGTTGGACGCTTCATTGCCATTCTCGCTTAGCGACCTCCGCGCTCCTGACCCGGCTAAATCGCAGAAAATATTAACATTTGTGGGATTCATCCCACCATGACTTGCCTATTTTTCTACATAAAGATATCTTTATGTCCTAATGACTTTAGTTTCAGCCATGAACGATGCCCAACCGCATAGCTTTCCCGGCCTGACCGCGGCGCTGAAGGCCGCCGGCGAAGCCACCCGCCTGCGGCTTCTCATGCTTATCGCCGAGGCCGAACTGACAGTGTCCGATCTCACCGCCATTTTGCGGCAATCACAACCCCGGCTTTCTCGCCATCTGCGTCTTCTGGTCGAAGCCGGATTGGTACAGCGCCACCGCGAGGGCTCATGGGCTTTCTTTCGCCTCGGCGACACCGGCACGGCCGCCGACATTGCTCGCGTCGTCATCGATAAGCTCGATCCGAGCGATCCGGTGCCGGCACGGGACCGCGAGCGTTTGGCTGCCGTCCGTTCAACCCGCGCTGCTGCCGCGCAAAATTATTTCCGGCGGCACGCGGCCGAGTGGGACAGGATCCGCAAGCTGCATATCGCCGACGCCGCGGTCGAAGAAGCGATCACGGCGGCGCTTGGCGACAAGCCTATCCGTTCCCTCCTCGACCTCGGCACCGGCACCGGGCGAATGCTGGAACTCTTCGCCAAGGATCTCGAACGCGGGATCGGCCTTGATCTCTCGTTGGAGATGTTGGCGGTTGCCCGCGCGCATCTTGACCGCGCCGGCGTCAAAAACTGCAGCGTTCGCCAGGGCGACATCTACGACATCCCGCTGCCGCGGGACTCGTTTGACGTCGTCATCATCCATCAGGTCCTGCACTTTCTCGACGACAGCGCCCGCGCCATCCGCGAGGCCGCTCGCGTCCTGCGGCCGGGAGGACGCCTGCTGGTTGTTGATTTCGCGCCGCACGATCTGGAATTTCTACGCGAGGAACACGAGCATCGCCGGCTTGGCTTTGCCTCCGAGACGGTCAGGCAATGGCTTGAAGCCGCGGGGCTCGACGTCGTTCGGCAGCAAACGCTGCCGCCCGGTCCGGAAGGCAAGGTCGCGGTATCTCTCTGGCTCGCCCGCGATCCGCGCTTCCTGCTGGCCGTCCCAAGCAAACGCGAGGTCGCCTGATGCAACACGAAGCAAAAACCACGCGGACGATTCGCGTCTCGTTCGAATTCTTTCCGCCGAAAACCGTCGAAATGGAACAGACGCTGTGGCAGGCGATCGGACGGCTGGCGCCGCTGCAACCCCACTTCGTTTCGGTCACCTACGGCGCCGGCGGGACGACGCGCGAGCGCACACATTCAACGGTGAAGCGGATTCTGGCCGAGACCATGCTCACTCCGGCCGCGCACCTAACTTGCGTGGGCGCGACGCGTGCGGAGGTCGACGAAGTCATTGACGCTTACGCCGGGGCCGGCGTGCGCCATATCGTAGCACTGCGCGGCGACCCGCCCGGAGGGATCGGCGAGCGCTTTTCACCCCATCCGGGCGGCTACCAAAATGCTGCCGATCTCGTTAGCGGCATTAAGCGCATCGCCGATGTCGAAGTGTCGGTCTCTGCTTATTGTGAGAAGCATCCCGACAGCCCGACCGTCACCGCCGACATCGACATGCTCAAAGCGAAAATCGACGCTGGCGCGAGCCGCGCCATCACCCAGTTCTTCTTCGACAACGACCTCTACTACCGTTATCTCGACAACGTGCGTGCCGCCGGTATCAATATTCCGATCGTACCCGGCATACTGCCGGTGCAGAATTTCATCCAGACAAAGAACTTCGCCGCGCGCGCCGGCGCTTCCGTGCCCGACTGGCTTGCTTCTCGGTTCGAAGGCCTCGACGAAGACCCGGCGACACGCAAGCTGATCGCTGCAACCGTTGCCGCTGAGCAGGCGATGCGCCTCGCCGAACACGGTGTGAGCGATTTCCACTTCTACACCATGAACCGTGCCGACCTCGCTTACGCCATCTGCCACCTCCTCGGATTGCGGCCGAGCGACCGGCCCGGCGCGCATGTACGCGCCGAGACAGCGCCCGTTTGAACAGGACGACGTGATGGTAACGCGTTCAGCAACGGAAACGACGCTCCGCCGCATCGCTCAAGAGCGCATCCTGGTTCTGGATGGCGCGATGGGCACCATGATTCAGGAACTCAGGCTCGAGGAGAGAGCCTATCGCGGCGCGCGCTTCGACGCGTGGAACCGCGAAGTTCGCGGCAATAATGATCTCCTCAACCTCACCAGGCCGGAATCCGTCCGCGCTATTCATCTCGCCTATTTTCGTGCCGGCGCCGACATCGTTTCGACCAATACATTCTCCTCGACCAGCATCGCCCAAGCCGATTACGGGATGGCCGAGCTGGCCTACGAGCTCAACTTGGAGGGGGCGCGACTGGCGCGCGCCGCCGCTCGCGTTGCTCAGGACGAGGATCGGCGTCCACGCTTTGTGGCGGGCGCCGTTGGCCCGACCAACCGCACCGCGTCCATTTCTCCGGATGTTCTGAATCCGGGTTTCCGCGCCGTCACCTTTGACGACCTCCGCGCCGCTTATGCCGAACAGGTGCGTGGTCTACTCGACGGCGGCGCCGACCTGCTGTTGATTGAGACAATTTTTGACACGCTCAATGCCAAGGCCGCAATTTTCGCCTGCCTTGAAATGATGGAAGCGCGCGGGACAAGCGTTCCGCTGATGATTTCCGGCACCATCACCGACCGGTCTGGACGTATTCTGTCCGGCCAAACGCCCGAAGCATTCTGGAATTCGATGGCGCACGCCGCTCCGTTGTCCGTGGGGCTCAATTGCGCGCTCGGCGCCGGGCAGATGCGGCCGCACATCGCTGAACTGGGCCGCGTCGCCGATACGCTGATTTGCGCCTATCCCAATGCCGGCCTGCCGAATGAGTTCGGCCATTACGACGAAAGCCCGCAAATGATGGCGGAGTTAATCGGCGAGTTTGCCGAGGCCGGCCTGGTCAACATTGTCGGAGCTTGCTGCGGCACGACCCCCGATCATATCCGCGCGATCGCGGCGGCGGTCTCCGGCAAGCGGCCGCGCCGAATTCCGCGTCCTGAGCCGCTGCTGCGGCTCTCGGGGTTGGAGCCATTTACGCTGACCTCGGCAATTCCATTCGTGAATGTCGGCGAACGCACTAACGTGACCGGCTCGGCGCGCTTTCGCAAACTAATCACCGGCGGCGATTTTGCTGCAGCGCTCGCGGTAGCGCGCGATCAAGTCGAAAACGGCGCGCAGATCATCGACGTCAATATGGACGAGGGCCTGCTCGATTCCGAAAAAGCGATGACGACGTTTCTCAATCTCATCGCCGCGGAGCCCGACATTGCGCGCGTGCCGGTGATGATCGATTCGTCGAAGTTCTCGGTCATCGAGGCCGGCCTCAAATGCGTTCAGGGCAAGTCCGTCGTCAACTCGATCTCGCTGAAGGAAGGCGAGGATGCTTTCATCAAGCAGGCGCAATTGGTGCGCCGTTACGGCGCAGCCGTCGTGGTCATGGCGTTCGACGAGAAGGGCCAGGCGGACACTTTCGAGCGCAAAACGACGATCACCGCGCGCGCCTACGACATCCTGGTCAACCGGGTCGGATTTCCGCCGCAGGATATCATTTTCGATCCAAACATTTTCGCGGTGGCGACCGGAATCGAGGAACATGACGGATATGGTAAGGCATTCGTCGATGCCGCCGCGTGGATACGGCAGAATCTGCCGCACGCGCATGTCTCAGGAGGAGTGTCGAATCTCTCGTTTTCGTTTCGCGGCAATGAGCCGGTGCGTGAAGCCATGCACTCGGTGTTTCTCACCCATGCCATCGCCGCCGGCATGGACATGGGCATCGTCAATGCCGGCCAGATCGCGGTCTATGACGACCTCGATGCCGAATTGCGCGAAGCCTGCGAGGACGTAATCCTCAATCGCCGCGGCGACGCCGCCGAGAGATTGCTCGCGGTCGCACAGCGCCATCGCGGTCACGGCAAGGAAAAGAAAGAGGCCGATCTGTCTTGGCGCGAGTGGCCGGTCGAGCAGCGGCTGACGCACGCCTTGGTGCACGGCATCAACGATTTCATTCCCGTCGACGTGGAAGAAGCGCGGCTGAAGGCGCCTCGCCCGCTAGCCGTCATCGAAGGCCCGCTCATGGACGGCATGAATGTGGTCGGCGACTTATTCGGAGCCGGGCGGATGTTTTTGCCGCAAGTGGTCAAATCGGCGCGCGTGATGAAGCAGGCAGTCGCTTGCCTCCTGCCCTATATGGAGCAGGACAAGGACGGGCGCAGCCATGTGTCGTCCAACGGCAAGATCGTACTCGCGACCGTCAAAGGCGACGTGCACGACATCGGCAAGAACATCGTCGGCGTCGTGCTCGCATGCAACAATTACGACGTGATCGATCTCGGTGTGATGGTACCGGCTGAAAAGATACTTGAAACCGCGGTCGCTGAGCAGGCCGATATTGTCGGCCTTTCGGGCCTGATTACCCCCTCACTCGACGAGATGTGTCACGTCGCCAACGAGATGGAGCGCCAGGGTTTCGAGATCCCGCTGCTGATCGGCGGGGCCACCACCAGCCGGGTGCACACCGCGGTAAAAATCCATCCCAATTACCGGCGCGGGCAGACGGTCCACGTCAATGATGCCAGCCGCGCCGTGGGCGTAGTTTCCACCCTGCTCTCGCCGGACACGCGCGCACAGACCATCAATGAAGTGCGGGCGGAGTATGCCCGAATCGCTGCCGCGCATGCGCGCGGCGAGCATAACAAGCGGCGCTTGTCGCTCGCCGATGCGCGGGCCAATTCCTTAAAGCTGAACTGGTCGGGGGATTACCGTCCCCCTGCGCCGCACTTTACGGGCGCGCAACGCCTCAGCGAAGTGCCAATCTCCGAACTCATCGACACCATCGATTGGACGCCGTTCTTTTCGGTTTGGGAGCTCGGCGGCAAGTTCCCGGCGATTCTCGATGACGCCAAAGTCGGTGAAGCGGCGCGCGGACTTTACGCTGACGCCCAAGACATGTTGCGGCAAATTAGTGCCGAACGCTGGTTTCAGGCACACGCCGTGATCGGCTTCTGGCCGGCGAACAGCGAAGGCGATGACATTCTTTTGTTTGCGGATGAACGGCGTTCCGCACCGGTTGCGACGTTGCACACGCTTCGTCAGCAGCTTCCGCGCCGTGAAGGCCAGTCGAACGTAGCGCTCGCCGACTTCGTCGCGCCGCGCGCGAGCGGGCTCGCGGATTATATCGGGGCCTTCGCCGTGACTGCCGGAATCGGCGAGGAAGCAGTCGCCGACCGCTTCAAGCACGCCAACGACGACTATTCGGCGATCATGGCCAAGGCGCTGGCCGATCGGCTGGCGGAATCTCTTGCCGAACGGCTGCATCAGCGCGTGCGCAAGGAATTCTGGGCTTACGCGCCAGATGAGGTCCTGACCACTGACGAACTGATCGGCGAAAAGTATCGTGGCATCAGACCCGCGCCCGGCTATCCGGCGCAACCGGACCACACCGAGAAGGCTACCTTGTTCGGGTTGCTCGACGGCGAGCGCGAGATTGGCGTGCGGCTGACGGAAAGCTTCGCCATGTGGCCCGGTGCGTCTATCTGCGGAACCTATTTCAGCAATCCCGAAAGCTATTATTTCGGTGTCGGCAAGATCGAACGCGATCAAGTGGAGAACTACGCCGCGCGCAAAGGCTGGACGCTTGCCGAAGCCGAGAAATGGCTGGCGCCAATTCTCAACTATGATCCGCTGGCGGCGGCCCGCCGCGCCGCAGAGTAAACTTAATCTGCACGGCCAGCGCGGTTACACGGCAAAAGATATTATTGCCAACAATGCCAGCGCACCCAGCCCTTGCGCGAGCGTGCCGAGACTGAGTGCCACGAGCCCTCGCGCCGGTGTAAGCCCGGCATTCCAGGTTACCAACCAAAAATAATCGTCGTTGACGTGCGAGACCGTCATCGCGCCGGCGCCAATCGCCAGAGTAGCCAGCGCCCTTCCGCTCTCGGTATCCAATCCTAAAGATGCCAGCGAAGGTTGAATCATTCCGGCGGCGGCGATGGCGGCGACAAGTGACGACCCTTGCAAGGTCTTGATCACCGCCGCGACCAAAAATGGAATCAGGACGCCACCAGGCGGATCCGCAATCCGCTCGCCAATCAGTTCCGCCATGCCGGTTTCCTGACAGAGCTTTTGCAAGCCGCCGGCCGCGCCCACCGTCAGCAGCACACCCGCAACCTTGGCGAACACACCTCCGGTCCAGGCGGCGTCGCCTAGAAGCTTTGCGCTCAGCCGCCAGTGGCCGGCGATCATGATGCCAACACTCACCAAAAACAGGACAAGCGGGCGCCCCAGCCCGAGAATTCTTTCCCTATCTGTGCCGCCGCCGAGCGGCTCGCTGGGAATGTCGCCGACGGACTGAATCATCAGAAGAAGCAATGGGACCGCGACGGCCAGAACCAAAACAGTCGTCGACCAAGGACCCTCGCCCTCGCCATGTTCATTGGCGCGCCAGTCTTTCGCTGGCGATCGTACCTCGTCGGAGGGTGAAAACCACCGAGCCCAAGCCATACCAAATGCAGCAAGCACGAGCGCGATCGGCAGACCGAAAAGAGCGACACGATCCCAGCGAGCACTCAAAATCGAAGCCGCGGCGATCGGAACCGGCGAAAACAGGACAAGACCGTGGCCCGCGGAGAGTGCCAGCGCCGGCGCGATTATAGTCGATGGACGAGCGGTCGATTTATCGGCGAGCCGCCGCAGCAAGGGGCTGAGCAGAGCGAACGCTGTCACCGGAGAGGCTCCGGTGCCGGCAATCAAACCGACCAGCGCGCTTATTGCGCCGTGCCGTGACCATCGGCCAGAAGAAAGTAAGGCTGAGGTTCGATCGGCTGGGTTTGTTACGTCGGCAATGCTGACAATTATGGCGGCGCCGACTATGACCAGCCCGGGCGAATAGAGCGCCTGGGAAAAGCCGGCGCCGAAGGTCTTACCCAGAAGGCCGACAGAAAGTCCGCACGCCAGGCCAAACCCGGTCGCGACAACAATCATCGCAAGGAACGGGTGCAGGCGTTGCGACTGGATTGCAGCGACCAGAATGACGGCGGCCGCAATGAAGATAAGCGCCTGGACTAAGGGCATGACCGACACCAATATTGGACCTCCTGCGGCGGAGCAATATAGCGAAATGACCGCGCGACTTGGTCGGTGGCTGGCAAGATGCGTTCAGCTCGGGCTCCTGCTCGCGCTGTTCCTGGCGAATGAGGGGAACGCCGCGACATTAGGCGACTTCATTCGAGCCGACGGGAAACATCTTGTCGGCGGCAACGGTGAACGCTTCGCCATCAAAGGAACAAACCTCGGCAACTGGCTCGTGCCGGAAGGCTATATGTTCAAGTTTACCCGGGCGCGCGCCCCCTCGGAAATCGACGCTGTCATTCGAGGGCTGATCGGTCCGCAAGACGCCGCCCGATTCTGGACGCAGTTTCGCGACGTCTATGTCGCCAAAGCGGACATCGACTTCATCAAAGCGGCCGGATTCAATACCGTGCGCGTGCCGCTGCATTGGGGGCTTTTCGTCAAGCCCGGTACTCGCGACGAGGATCAATTTGAGGGACCGGGCTGGGCTTTGCTCGACCGGTTAGTGGGATGGAGCCGGAAAGCGGGCCTGCGCGTCATTCTCGACCTGCATGCTGCTCCCGGCGGGCAGACCGGAGTGAACCACGACGACGGACCGGGTTTTCCGCTGGTTTTTTATGTCCCACGCTACCGGGAGCTGACTGTCGAGCTGTGGCGGCGGCTCGCCCTGCAATATCGTGACGAGCCCACCATACTCGGCTACGACCTTCTGAACGAACCGATCTCTCCTTACAATGACGAAGCTTATCTCAATCCGCGATTGGAGCCGTTATATCGTGAGATCGTCGCGGCGATCCGGAGCGTGGATTCGAGGCATCCGGTGATCCTGGCGGGCGCGCAGTGGAGCACGAGCTTCGCCGCGTTCTCGCGTCCTTTCGATAACAACGCGATCTATTCGTATCACAAGTTTTGGGCGGTCCCGACCCGAGACGCAGTGCAAAGCTATCTCGATTTCAGCAATCGCTGGAACGTCCCCTTGCTGATCGGCGAAACCGGCGAGGGCTCCTACGAATGGAATGAAAAATTTCGACGACTCAACGAAAAGTTCGGCATTGGGTGGTGCTTTTGGCCCTACAAGAATTTGGATTCGCAAACGAGCGTCGTTTCGATTCCCGAACCAGCCGAATGGAATCTCATTGCGCGTGCCGGGAGCGCGGCCAAGTCGACTGCCCTACCCCGTGAGCAAGCTCTGAAAATTCTGAACGCGTATCTGGAAGCGACGCGATTTG
>Ga0302180_10001371_pt1 | contig 19543 bp, 15 predicted proteins | sample I_Palsa_E3_2_FD_200575 | JGI IMG/M metagenome (GOLD analysis project Ga0302180, IMG submission 200575) | Peat permafrost microbial communities from Stordalen Mire near Abisko, Sweden - I_Palsa_E3_2 | ecosystem: Environmental > Terrestrial > Soil > Palsa > Peat permafrost | place: Sweden... | reverse complement strand
CGTAACCGCTTTCTTCCTCGTCATCACACGCTACAAGCTTTTATTTGCGGATTGGCGTGGGTACCTGCTTTCTTTTTTTTCGTTGGTCTTCGTGGCCAACCTCTACATGAGCATCTTCGGCTTCATTTGCGAATACTGTTTCAGCCACTACGTAACCGCTTTCTTCCTCGTCATCACACGCTACAAGCTTTTATTTGCGGATTGGCGTGGGTACCTGCTTTCTTTTTTTTCGTTGGTCTTCGTGGCCAACCTCTACATGAGCATCTTCGGCAGGCTTCGATTAGTGATTAAAAAGGAAAGAGTCGAGATCGCCGAACAAGAAGGAAGACTTCCACAGAACGATTAGATCGCCTAATTTTTTGCGAATTGACAGCTGATGTGCGCAATCTCAGTGGCCGATGCAGTCCAGCCTGACGAAACTCAGTCCGGTATAAGGACAGTTGCCCCGCGCCGCGCTTCCCGGACAACGGCGACGTACAGTCGGGCAGCTTCGGTGATGGTGTCCAGATTTCCGGATTGCAAAGCAACGGCGGAAACCAGTTCTCCGCCAATGCCCAGGGCGTCGGCCCCCGCCTGAATGAAATCGGCTGCTGTGTCGAGGTTCACGCCGCCAGTGGGGATCATTGGCACTTGCGGCAACGGGGCCTTCAGAGACTTGATGTATTTCGCTCCGCCTACGGCGCCGCAAGGAAAGATCTTCACAAAATCACTGCCTGCTTTCCAAGCCGCGATTACTTCCGTCGGAGTCAGCGCCCCTGCCATCATGAGTTTGCCTTGCCGTTTCGCCGATTGAACCGTCGCCAATTCAAAACCAGGGCTGACCAGAAATTCAGCGCCCGCATCGATACAGCGTTGCGCGGCATCCGCATCGAGCACGGTGCCGGCACCCACGAGCACATCCTTTCCGAAGGATTTGGCGAGCTGCGCGATGACATCGATCGCGCCCGGAACCGTCATCGTGATCTCAACAATGGGAATGCCTCCGGCACAGACAGCCTCCGCGGCATGCATCGCCTGCTGCGAAGACGCCGCCCGCACCACGGGCACGATTCCGATTGCCACAATTTTTTTGCGGACCTCTTCCCTTGTCATCCGGATTTCTCCCGTTACCGCGCGATCCGCGCTCCCGCTCCACGCACGAGTTGTGTCACTTCGGTCAAGGTTGCCATGGTAGTGTCGCCGGGCGTGGTCATGGCAAGAGCGCCGTGCGCGGCGCCGATTTCGACCGCCAGTTGCGGCCCCTGCCCGGTCAGAAAACCATAGATGAGTCCGGATGCGAAAGAGTCGCCGCCGCCCACACGATCGAAGATCTGCAGGTTCTCGCGATACTTCGCCTCATAAAAGGAGCCATCGCTGTAGCAGATTGCCCCCCAGTCATTTACGGTCGCCGTCTTCGCCTTGCGCAGGGTTGTAGCCACTACCGGAAAGGAAAACTCCTTGACCACCGACTGGATCATTTTCTTGAATGCTTCGGTTTCAATGTTCGAGATGTTTTCGTCCAGGCCGCTGACTTCAAAGCCGAGCGCCGCCGAAAAATCTTCTTCGTTTCCGAGCATCACATCGACCAGCGGCGCCAGAAGGCGGTTCACTACCTGCGCGCGCTTTTTGCCCCCGATCGCCCTCCACAAAGAGTCGCGGTAGTTTAAGTCATAGGAGACGATCGTCCCGTGCTTCCTGGCAGCTTTCACCGCTTCGATGGCAACATCGGGTGTGGTCTCTGAAAGCGCGCAGAAGATGCCTCCGGTGTGGAACCAACGGGCGCCGTGCTTGCCAAAAATTTCATCCCAATCGATGTCGCCCGCCTTCAGCTGAGAAACGGCGGTGTGCCCGCGATCGGAGCATCCGAGCGCAGGGCGAACTCCGAATCCTCTCTCGGTGAAGTTCAGGCCATTGCGGACGCCGCGGCCAACACCGTCGTACGCGACCCAACGAACGAGGCTCTGGTCGACTCCGCCCTGATAGATCAGATCCTGAAGCAAACGGCCCACCGGATTATCGGCAATCGCCGTGACAACCGCTGTATCGAGCCCGAAACAGCGTTTGAGGCCGCGGGCAACGTTGTATTCCCCGCCGCCTTCAGACACCTCGAACGTCCGGGTCGTCCAGATGCGGTGGTCGCCGGGGTCAAACCGCAGCATCACTTCGCCGAGGCTCACCAAGTCCCAGCGGCAAGATTCTTTCGCTTTTACAGTCAGTGCCATGGTTCGCTCTTTGCTAGTCCAGTTCCGCCATCCTTAATTTCGGGGCGAGAACCTGGATGATCAAAAGCGCCACAAGATACCCGCTACCGCATGCCACGAATAACGGCGCATAATTACCGTTTGTCCATTTCAGCACGTATCCGACCAGCGTGGAGATGAAGGCCATCAGCAGGGCCGCGCCGAAGGTGCCGATGCCAACCACAGAGGCGACGGCTCGCCCGGGAAACATATCGGAAGCGAGCGTGAACATGTTTGCCGACCAAGCCTGATGAGCCGCGGTCGCCAGGCTCAAAAGCGCCACCACGCTCCAGACCCCTTGCATCCTGCCTACAAAGACGACCGGCAGCGCGGCGATGGCATACAGTAACATCGCCGTCTTCCTCGCCCGGTTTGCGCTCCAACCCAGGCTCAGGAACTTGCACGGCAACCATCCGCCCCCGATGCTGCCCACGGCCGACATATTGTAGATCACAACCAGAGGCAATCCGATACGTCCGATCGTCAGCCCATATCGTCGACTGAGGAATCCGGGTACCCAATACAGGTAGAACCACCATACCGGGTCGGTGAGGACCTTGCCCAGAAAGATGGCCCACGCCTGGCGCTGTGACAGCAAGCGTGACCATGGAATCCTGGCCACGGATTCCCGCGGAGCCCTGTCGATGTAGGCCAATTCTGCCGGCGAGACTTTCGGATGCTCTTGCGGGTGGCGGTAGATTCTCCACCAGAAAACGATCCAGGTGGCACTGAACAGTGCGGTGAACAGGAAACCCCAGCGCCAGCCCCAATGAATCGCGATCCAGGGTACGGCCAGCGGGGCGATCAATGCTCCGACGTTGGCGCCAGAGTTGAAAATGCCGGTCGCCAACGCCCGCTCCTTCTGGGGGAACCATTCGGCAACCGTCTTGATGCCCGCCGGGAAGTTGCCCGACTCACCCAGACCCAGGACGAAGCGGGCGATGGCAAATCCCGCAACTGCGCCCGAAACGCCAACCAGATCTTTCCATCCCAATACAGTTCCCAGCCAGCGAATGACCCGACTGAGAGTTGCCGTAACCTGCGGAAAACTCACCAGCGAATGGCTCGCGGCGGCCAGGCCCCAGACTCCGACTGCCACCGCATATCCGAGCCTTGTACCTACCCGGTCAATGAAGCTCCCGACGATAAGCAGACCGAGGGCATAAGCCAGGGAAAATGCCGTGACGATGTATCCATAGTTGACTTCCGTGAGGCCAATCCCGCTCACCGGGTCCTGCAGCAGAGGTTTGAGCAATGCCAGCACTTGCCGGTCCACGTAGTTGATGGTGGTGGCGACAAAGAGCAAAGCACAAATCTTCCAGCGATAGCGGCCGATCTTTTCGCAGGCATTGTCCAACGTGAATGTGGTAGTCACAGACCGACCGCAAATCATACTCATTGGTTGACGCCACTGGCCAACAATCCGCCGTCGACAACCAGCAGGTGACCGGTCACGAAGCTCGCCGAATCGGACGCCAGAAAGACTGCGGCGCCGACGAGTTCATGCAGCTCTCCGAAGCGCTGCATGGGGGTACGCAGCAGGAATTCCTGACCGCGAGGCGTACCATCGAGCAGATCCGCATTGAGGTCGGTGCGAAAAACACCGGGTACGATCCCATTCACGCAAACACCGTACCGCGCCCATTCGATCGCGAGCGATCGAGTCAGAGATGCCACCCCGGACTTGCTTGCGCCATAAGCGGCCACCTCGTGCAACCCTACGAACGACGCCAGAGAGCAGATGTTAATGATGCGTCCGCTTCGGCGCTCAATCATCTTCCTGCCAAACACCTGGCAAGCGTGAAGTGTGCCGGTGAGATTGGTTTCGAGAATTTCGTCCCAATCGCGGTCCGCCATTTCGAGCGTCGGAACGCGCTTCGTACGGCCGGCACAGTTGACCAGGATATCCACTCCGCCGAATTCGGCGCAGGTGGCCTGAAGCAATGCTTCCAAACTGGTTTTGTCCGTAACATCCGACGCCCGTGCCAGGGTCTTGCGGCCCAGTTTTCGAACTGTCTCAGCCGCCGATTCGGCCAAATCCACACGGCGGCCGGTGGGAATCACATCGGCCCCCGCTTGTGCGAGTCCCTTCGCAAGAGTAAGCCCGATTCCCGAGGTCCCACCAATCACCACCGCGGTCTTAGAAACAAGGTCGAGTGCAGGATAGCCCATCGGTTAGAAAATCTTCCCTTTTAAGATTGACGCTGGCATTACACCATAAAATCTCCGTGCCTCCTCCGCGCCTTTCTCGCGCTCCAGTGATCCGCTCGAGACAGAGACTTCTGCACGATTAACGCCATCGCCCGATAGAAATGTTGTCCACGCCTATTGCGTCGCAACCATGGCGGGCGCCCCCGCCTCGACGGGTAATGGAGGAAAAGCAAAATATTTGACGGCATTGTCGTAGCAGATATTTCTGACCATTGCGCCAATCATCTCTTCGTCATTGGGCAATAGTCCAGCTTCGACTTCGTTGCCGAGGAGGTTGCACAGGACACGGCGAAAATACTCGTGCCGCGGAAATGACATGAAAGAGCGAGAGTCTGTCGTCATGCCTACGAATCGCGACAGCAACCCGCAGGTGGATAATGCATTCAATTGCCACTCGATCCCCTCTTTCTGGTCGAGAAACCACCACGCACTGCCGAACTGGAGCTTGCCGGCCAAGCTGCCATCCTGGAAGTTGCCGATCATAGCGGCAAAGATGTAATCATCAGCGGGGTTGAGATTGTAAAGGATCATCTTGGGCAGGCTGATGGTCTTGTCCAGTTGATCCAGATAGTTACAGAGAGGACCTGCCTGTCGCCAGTCGCCAATCGAATCAAATCCGGTGTCGGGCCCCAACCTTCCGAACATGCGCGTGTTCGCGTTGCGATAGGCCCCGAGATGCAACTGTTTGGTCCAGCCTTTCTCGGCGTCAAGACGGGCAAGAAACAGCAGCAGAAAGCTGGCGAACTTCGCGGATTCGAGGGGTGTCGGCTGCTTGCCACCGCGTACTTTATCGAAGACCCCTTCGGCCTCGCGGTCGGAGCACGGCTCGGCAAAGCAGAAATCCAATCCGTGATCGGAAAGGCGGCATCCGTGCCGGTGGAAATCGTCGTGGCGTTTGCCGAGAGCCTGCAGCAGGTGGGCAAACACCGTTACATCGAGATTGCACACCGCGGCGAGTTTCTCGACCCACTCATTGAAGGCAGCGGGATCTGCCGTCCGCAGCGCCTTGTCGGGACGGAATCCCGGCAAAACCCGAATCCCCGGACAGAGCGACGCAATTCGTTCATGGTTTTCGAGCGAGTCGGTCGGATCGTCGGTGGTGCAAAGTACGGAAACCCGGAAACGTCTCAGAATCGCCTGTGCGCTCAAATTCTGATCGGCGAGTCGTTCGTTTGCCAGCTCCCATGTCCTCGGGGCGGTTCTCTCGTCGAGCAGTGAATCGATGGCAAAGTATCTCTGCAGTTCCAGATGGGTCCAGTGATACAGAGGGTTGCGCAGCGTGGATGGGACAGTTCGCGCCCACGCGAGATACTTTTCGTACGGTTCAGCGTCGCCTGTGCAGTAGCGCTCTGATACGCCATTCGCCCGCATGGCTCGCCACTTGTAATGATCCCCTTCCAGCCAGATCTCATGGAGATTGCTGAACTGACGATTTTCCGCGATGTTCCTGGCAGAAAGGTGGCAGTGGTAATCAAGGATCGGCTGCTCCGCGGCATGATCGTGATACAAGCGCCGCGCCGTCTTGCTGCGTAATAGGAAATCTTCGGTAATGAATGCCATGCACTCGTCTTTCAATCGGACCGCAGGCTCGGAGAACCGGAACCTCGAACTGTCCCGGCCGCATCAGTAAGCTTCCCGCTTTTCTTCCCGTTGTGAAGCGGGAAGCACGGTCTGAAACCGCGCTAATACAAAGCATACTGCGCTCTTGCGCGTCTTCAGATTGCGAACCGCCGCTGGCGGCTTATGGGCTCGGTAGACGACCCACTTCCCTAGAATTCTAATCGTAGCGACAACTGAACATCACGCGAGCTGTTCGCCTGACCGCTTACCGTGCCGAAGCTGCGCTGCCACAAACCGTGCCCTACCAGGAACTGGGTGTAATTAGTGAGGGTGTAGAGATTCCCTTCGAAGGTCAGTTTAGAGAACTCGGTGCGGCAGATGACGTCAGAGCTGCCCTTTCGTTGACTAGCGGATGCCGCGTCTTTAAGATGGAGCGGCCCGATAGCCCACGTGTCTCTTCCTAATTCATGATCGGCCAAACCATCTCGCACTACCGGATCGTCGAAAAGCTCGGTGGCGGCGGCATGGGCGTTGTCTACAAGGCTGAGGATGTGACCCTCCACCGATTTGTTGCGCTCAAGTTCCTGCCCGATGACGTCGTTAAGGACGCCCAAGCCTTGGCGCGCTTTCAGCGGGAAGCACAGGCGGCATCAGCCCTCAATCATCCCGGCATCTGCACTATCTACGAGGTCGGGCAGCAAGAGGGGCATCCCTTTCTCGTTATGGAGTTTCTCGATGGCGTTACCCTGAAGCATCGCATCGCCGGCAGGCCCATCGAGACCGATGTTCTGCTCGATTTGGCGATAGAGATCGCCGACGCGCTTGACGCCGCGCATGCGGAAGGCATTGTCCATCGCGACATCAAGCCCGCAAACATCTTTATCACCAAGCGCGGACATGCCAAAGTTCTCGACTTCGGTTTGGCGAAAGTGATGCCCTCGGGCGGCAGGGGGGTGGAGGCGGGAGCACCGGCCCAAGAGACAGCGGTGACCGACGCGCACCTGACCAGTCCCGGTTCCACGGTGGGCACAGTCGCTTACATGTCCCCCGAGCAGGTGCGCGCGAAGGAATTGGACGCGCGCAGTGATCTATTTTCCTTCGGCGCGGTGTTGTATGAGATGGCCACGGGCACGCTGCCGTTCCGCGGAGAAAGCTCCGGAGTGATTTCGCACGAGATCCTGGGCCGTGATCCGGTTCCGGCGGTGAGGTTGAACCCTGATCTTCCGCCGAAACTCGAAGACATCGTCAACAAGGCGCTCGAAAAAGACCGCGAAATGAGATACCAGCACGCCGCGGACATGCGGGCCGATCTGAAGCGGCTGAAGAGGGAAACAGGGTCGCGGCCAGGCGCACGAGGTAGTTCGGGGTCGGTCGCGGCTGTACGGGAAAGCGGTTCTCAGGTTGCACAGGGCGCGTTGTCATCCTCGTCGTCGGGGGCGCTGGCTCCATCCCCGTCGTCATCATCGGCGACAGCCCCGGCCGTTGTACACGAAGCGCCTGCGAGTTCGACGCGGGATCGCTCGCATGCAAAGATCGCCGGAGTCGTAGCCACGGTTGCGGTCGTAGCACTGGCTGCTCTGTTTTGGTTCCTCAGGCAGCGTTCCGCGCCCCCCGCAACCACGGCGAGCCAGAAAATCATCGCCGTTCTGCCTTTGCAGAACCTCGGTTCCGACAAAGACGTAGATTTTCTGCGTCTTGCTCTGGCGGATGAAATTGCCACTGCGCTCAGTTATGTTCGTTCTCTAACCATCCGTCCGTTTGCCACCACCAGCAAATACGACTCGCCCACCGTTGACTTGCAGGAAGCGGGCAGGGCGATGCATGTGACGGATGTGGTCACCGGCCATTACATGAAGCAAGGTGACCAGATTCAGATCACGCTCGAGGCCGTCGACGTTGCCGATAATCGCACTCTCTGGCGCGACACGATGACCGTTGCCGCTCCCGACATGATCTCCATGCGAAGCGAGATTACGGCGAAGGTTCGGCAGGGATTGGTTCCCGCTCTGGGCGCGGGCGCCGTCGCAAGCGAGACGGGCACGCATCCCAAGAACGAAGAGGCCTACGATCTCTATCTGCGGAGTATTGCTCTGCCGCATGATCCGCGGCCTAATAAGGATGCGATCGCGATGCTCGAGCGCGCGGTCGGAATGGATCCGAGTTACGCGCCCGCCTGGAGTTATCTCGGAGTTCGCTATCACTACGATGGAGCGTATGCCAATGGCGGCGCGGAGATGCTTAAGCGCTCGGACGCATCATTGGAACGGGCTATCTCTCTCGATCCTAACTACATCTTTGCGACTGCCTGGCTGATCACCAACCGGGTCGAAGAAAGTGAACTGGCCAAGGCGTACCAGGACGCAAAAGCGCTGGTCGAGCGTCATCCGGAGAATGCGGAGGCTCATTTCGCGCTGTCGTATGTGCTTCGCTACGGCGGGGCCCTGGAGGAATCCGCGCATGAATGCGACGCCGCTATGTCGCTCGATTCGGGAAACTTTATGCTGCGCTCGTGCGCCTTCACCTTTGACCAGCTTGGTAACTACGCGAGAGCGATGGATTTTCTTCAGCTCGATGCCGGGTCGTTCTGGGCATCGAACAACATGATGCGGCACTACATTCGCGACGGAAAGCTAACCCAGGCGAAGGAAATGGCCGCAAGACTCAAAGATGACAGTCAATTCGATTATCAGATGATGAGGCTGTGCTTCGAGAACCCGTCGTCTCCCGATGTGGCGCCCCTTGCCCGCGACGCGGTGGCCACGAGACTCGCGGACCGCGACCCGGAACCGCGTTACGTTGTTGCGGGCGATCTTCTCTTCTGCGGGCAGAAAGAAGCGGCTGTGCAGCTACTGAAGAGCTCGATCGCGGGGCGCTTTTGCGCCTACGCGGGGTTGCAGAACGATTCCGCGTGGGCAAAGCTGCGAGGCACGCCCGAGTTTGCGGAGGTGCTCGCGTCCGCGAAACAATGCCGCGACAGTTTTCTTTCCGAGAGGTCGCACGCAGCACAGTGAATGTCGATACGGTTTACAAGTCAGAGGTGACCTTGACACGGTGAAGTCTGGTGCACAAATCCTAGGTTGTCAGTAGCATTTCCCTCCTAAAGCGAAAGCATATTCCGGGCATTTCTGCTCTCGCTCCGGTCAAACAGGAGTCTCGTTTTCAACTGATACGGCTTGCTTGAATTGCCAGGTGTCCTATAGCGTGTTGTTGAGAGTTTCACAATGGACATCCATCTGGTGGACGGCACGTATGAACTGTTCCGGCACTACTATGCGCTGCCTTCCGCACGAGATGAGAACGGCCGGGAGGTCGCCGCGGTTCGCGGCGTGTTGTCGTCGTTGTTAGGGATGATCCGCGGCGGCGCCACCCACGTTGCGGTTGCGACCGATCACGTGATCGAGTCATTTCGTAATGCGTTGTGGTCCGGCTACAAGACTGGTGACGGCGTTGAGCCTGACCTCCTGGCGCAATTCCCCCTCCTGGAGAGCGTATTATCGGCGGCTGGCATTGTTGTCTGGCCGATGGTGGAGTTCGAAGCCGACGATGCCCTTGCAGCCGCAGCAACCGTGGCTGATCGCGATGCTCGTGTTGAAAGAGTGATCATCTGCACACCGGACAAAGACCTCGCGCAATGTGTCAGGGGCACCCGTATTGTGCAACTGAACCGGCGAACGCGCAGCATACTGGACGAACAGGGTGTCGTCAAAAAGTTTGGTGTATCGCCCGAGTCGATACCGGACTACCTAGCGCTAGTGGGCGATTCCGCAGATGGCTATCCCGGCCTGCGCGGCTGGGGAGCGAAGTCGTCGGCCGCAGTCCTTGGCAAGTATCGCCATCTAGAATCAGTTCCGGCGGATTGGCGCGAATGGCACGTGAACGCCGCCAATGCCAGCACTCTGGCGGACACTCTCGTCCGAGAACGTGATCGCGCGCTGCTCTTCCGTAGGCTGGCAACATTACGATCCGACCTCCCTCTTTTCGAGAACGTCGACCAATTGCGTTGGAACGGGCCGGCACCCAGTTTCGGCGAGATCGGGGCACGATTGGACGCTGCGAGAGCGGATGCGCGCCGAGGATTGGTTCGAGACAACCGAGAGATACTGAAATCGGTCGTGCCAAGGTAAACGCGAATGTTGCGGGCCGTCCCGCACCCTATATTGGTTTCGCGGCTGCCGCGTATCCTCCGCCACCACCAAACCCAAGCTCATCAAGAAAGACACCATTGTTTCTCGTCGACCATCGTTCTCGTCGACTTCGACAACCGGACCGGCGATCCAATTTTTGACGAGACGCAGAAGCAAGGCACTGGCGGTCGAGCTGGATCAATCGCCACACTGAATGTTGTTCCCGATCAAGAGATGGGCGAGTCCCTGACGCTGATGGGCCGGAATCCCAGGCAAAAGGCGTACCGGGAAGTCGCGCGGGAAGTTTGCCACCGTGTCGGCAGAATGGCATGCGCCACTCCGTGGCAGTCCGGAAGTGTCTCCGAGTTCGATAGCGAAATACGCGCGATAAGTTTCGATAGCGCCATGGGTGCGATTCAATTCCGTGCAGTAACGCCCCTTGCATCCTTTTTCATTCGCCTGCGGCACGTTTTTGCGGGAACCGTATCTCGGTTTTCGGACGGACCACCATCCCGAAATCACCCTCAACGCGGGCGTACCACACATCATCGTCGGCCGCGTTAAGGTCCACCCATTCTTCGTCGGTCATGGAATTGCGCCAGCCTAGTAACGGGAGGGCATCGGGTCCGACCGGATGCCGCAGTTGCCAGGTCCCGCTCTCGATGATCTCTCGGATCTTGTCCGCTACCAGGGACGGCGACGCCGGGTTCTTCAGCGTGGCAACAAACAGGTGGGCAAATCGTCGCTGCTGTGAATAAGGGGAAGGTTCGGTGGGCTCCTCCAGTCGCCGCGCCATGGGGGTGTCGATGATGCCGGGTTGGACGATCGCGACCCGGACGTTAAACGTCTTCATCTCCTGAGCCAATGCTTCGCTCAGCGCCTCCAGCGCAAACTTCGATGCGGTGTAGGGTGCCAACGGCGAATTCGCGATGCGCCCGGCGACCGAGGTCACATTGATGATGCATCCGTTCTTGCGCTTGCGCATTTGCGGCCCTATCGCTTGAATGCAACGTAAAGGCCCGAAGTAGTTGGTCTCCATTACCGCTCGAAACTCGGACAGCGGGAGTTCTTCAATCGAGCCATTGCGCTCGACTCCGGCATTATTTACCAGCACATCAATGTGGCCTGCATCCTCATAAATGTCCGCAATTGCAGTTTTCACGGAAGTGTCCGAATCAACATCCATCACTGAGATTTTGATTGGAAGTTTCTCCGCGGCGGCTCTCTCCGCGAGTTCTGGCGCACGGGAAGGGTTTCGCATGGTTGCGTACACCTTGTGGCCCGATCGACCAAGCGTAAGAGCGGTTGCCAGGCCAATGCCCGTGCTGGTCCCGGTGATGAGTACAGACGCCATGACATGCCCCCTTCTGCGGCTGTGGAATGAGAGCGGGAGTATAGCATCCGCTGCCCAGCTGCGACGACCTGATGTTTGAGTTTGCCACGGCTAGGATTTCCTGGGTCACGAAGGGGCAATCGGCACTGATACGTTGGTGTCCGTCTCCGCCGCGATGTGACAGGGGACGACGTTCACGAGGCCTCTCTGTCTCTGTGGTGGCTGTAATCTACGCACCATTCCTGCGAGCCGACCCGGTGGTCTGGAAACTCAGCTCTGCCCGAACTGCATTGACTTGCCGCAGTTTGGCCCTCTACTATGGTCGCGCACGGAGCTCCGCTTTCATTGATCGGTCAAACCATCTCGCGCTACCACATTGTCGAAAAGCTGGGCGGCGGCGGCATGGGTGTGGTCTACAAGGCGGAAGACGTAACTTTGCACCGATTTGTCGCCCTAAAATTTCTGCCCGAGGACGTGGGCAACGATGCGCAAGCCTTGGCCCGCTTCCAGCGGGAGGCGCAGTCCGCCTCGGCCCTCAACCATCCGAATATCTGCACCATTTATGAGATTGGGCAGCAAGATGGGCAGCCGTTCATCGCCATGGAGTTTCTGGACGGCCAAACCCTCAAGCATCTCATCGGGGTTCGACCGCTGGAGTTGGAGACATTGTTGTCGCTGGGCATTGAGATAGCCGATGCCCTCGACGCCGCCCACTCGAAGGGGATTGTTCATCGTGATGTCAAGCCGGCCAACATTTTCGTCACAGAACGCCACCACGCCAAGGTCCTCGATTTCGGCCTGGCGAAAGTAACCCCATCGGGCGCGAGTGGACAGCACGAAGACACCCTAACCAACGCGGCGGAAGCGCACCTTACCAGTCCCGGGACCACAGTCGGTACGGCTGCGTATATGTCTCCGGAACAGGCACGGGGACGAGAATTGGACGTTCGTACTGATTTGTTCTCCTTCGGCGCGGTGTTGTACGAGATGGCCACGGCCCAGTTGCCCTTCCGCGGAGCCACGACCACAGACTTATTCGATTCCATTCTCCACAAGGCGCCGGTTTCTCCCGTGCGACTGAATCCTGAACTGCCAGCGGAATTGGAACGAATCATCAGCAAGGCGCTCGAAAAGGATCGCGATCTGCGGTATCAGCACGCCGCCGATCTGCGAGCTGACCTGAAACGTCTGAAGCGCGAGACCGAATCAGGCCGGGCGTTAATTCCCGCACCAGTTGATGCCGCTCGGCAGCCCACAACCGGAACAGCGGCCGTCAGTCCTCGCGCCTCGAGCGGCCACCAGGAGACGGTACTGGCTTCGGGGCAGGCATCGGCGACAACGACATCATTGGGCGCCCGGTGGAAGATTCTGGTTCCGGTCGCCGCAATAATTCTTGCTATCTTGATTGGCGGTAGCCTCTACTTTCGCTCGCCCAAGACCGCGGTGGTAACACAAAAGGACACCATCGTGCTGGCGGATTTTGCCAATAGTACGGGCGATCCTGTGTTTGACGATACATTGAAACAAGCGCTGGCCGTCGAGTTGGGTCAGTCCCCATTCATCAACATTCTTTCCGATCGCAGGGTGGGTGACACCCTGCGACTCATGGGCCACCAAAACAGCGACCGCATCACCCAGGACATAGCGAGAGAACTCTGTGTGCGCACGGGCAGCAAGGCAATTGTGCTGGGATCAATTTCGAACCTCGGCGGCCAGTACGTGATTGGTGTGGATGCCGTCGGTTGCAGCAACGGGGATACTCTGGCTAAGGAGCAGGAAGAGGCGGCAGACAAGCAAGTTGTGCTGAAAGCGCTGGGTAAGGCGGCAACCAACCTGCGCGCCAAACTTGGAGAATCGCTCGCCTCAATCCAGAAATTCGACGTGCCGGTGGAGGCAACCACGACATCACTCGAAGCGCTGAAAGCCTTTAGCATGGGCATCACAACTTTTCGCACCAGGGGTGATGCCGCGTCGATCCCGTTCCAGAAACGGGCCCTGGAGCTCGATCCCAATTTTCCCGCCGCATACGCCGCCCTGGGGGTTGCGTACATGAATCTCGGGCAGGCCAGTCTGGCCACCGAAAGCATTGAGAAAGCTTATGCTCTTCGCGACAAGGTTAGCGAGCGCGAGAAATACCGCATCTCTTCGCTGTACTACCAAAACGTTACGGGTGAGTTAGAGCAGGCGAGCCAAGTCTACGAACTGTGGGCGAAGAGTTATCCACTCGATTCAGTGCCCCACGGCAACCTGGGGGATCTTTATAGTCAGCTTGGCCAATACGAGAAGGCATTGACGGAGGCACGAGAGGCCGTGCGTCTCGAGCCGAGCATCGTCGGTTACACCAATCTAGCCGGAAATTACCTCTCCTTGGGCCGACTAGATGACGCCGAGAAAGCGATCGAGCGGGCAAAGGCGAGTAACCTGGATGGCGATTTCCTGCACCAGGAGATTTACTACTTGTCTTTCCTGAAGGGCGACGTGGCGGAGATGGAACGGCAGGTGACGTGGGCCGCGGGCAAGCCTGGAACTGAAGACCTGCTGCTCTCGTGCCAATCCGACACCGAGGCATACTACGGAAGGCTGCAAAAAGCGCGGGACTTCTCCCGGCGCGCTGTAGATGCGGCGACCCGTGCGAACGCCAAAGAAGCCGCCGCGCTGTGGCAGGTCAACGCTGCATTGCGGGAAGCGGAATTCGGCAACGACGCAGCCGCAAAGCAGGGAGTCGCCTCGGCCCTGACGCTGGCCCCGGGCCGGGACGTGAAGCTCTTCGCCGCTCTGGCGATGGCGCGGGCCGGCGACACCGCGCGCGCGAAGGCAATCGCAGAAGAACTGGAAAAGGACTACCCGTCTCAAACCGTGCTGAAAGTCTATTGGCTGCCGGCCATCAAAGCCGCTCTCGAGCTGAATGCCAATAATTCCGCGCAGGCCACGGTGTTTCTCGAGGCAGCAGAGCCTTACGAACTGGGACAGCCGGCACAATTGCAATTAGGGACGATGTATCCCGCTTACTTGCGGGGCGAGGCGAAATTGATGGCGCATAACGGTCCCGCCGCCGCTGCTGAGTTTCAGAAGTTTCTCGATCACCCCGGCATTGTCACCAACTTCCCGCTGGGCGCGCTGGCGCGTCTCGGACTCGCCCGTGCCTATGCCCTCTCTGCTGACACGGCGAAAGCCAAATCCGCTTACCAGGATTTTTTCACCCTTTGGAAAGACGCGGACCCCGATATCCCCATCCTGAGAGAAGCCAAAACGGAGTACGCGAAGCTCCAGTAATTTTCACGCTCAAGCCTAAAGCGCAGACGGCCGACTGATCCTTCGCTACGGATCTTTCTTTGCCCCGGGACCATTTGCCCTGAGTGAGTTGTACTTCGCGTTGATGCCGCCAGCTGTGGTTTTGGCGCCAAGATCATGCGGCCATTTGTTGTGCCAAGTCGATTAAGCTCGCGGAAACCACGTCAAAATCTCCCGCGCTGGCTTTGTCCGGCACGCCAACGGGACCATCGCCGAACTCGTCGGGGCGATAAATGAATCCTGTACGGAGACCATTCCTGCCAGCAGCCTGCAAATCGGAGACGTGGGCTGCGCACATCATCACTTCCTCCGGCTTCAGATCGAGATAGTAGTATGCGGAGACGTACACTTCGCGGTCCGGTTTGTAATGCCGAGCCAATTCGGCCCCCAGAATGGCGTCCCATGGTAAACCGCCGAATCTCGCGAGGCTGGTCATCAGGGCGATATTGCCGTTCGAAAGCGGCGCGATCACGTACTTCTTTTTTAGACGCGTGAGCCCCTCGACGGAGTCAGGCCAAGGTTTGAGCCGGCGCCAGACGTGAGTCCAGGAAACTTTTTCTTCTTCGGTGAGGCCGCCAATTTGGAATTCGCCGAGCAGTTCTTCCAGGATCATTCGATGCACATCATCGAGTCTGGTCCAGGGGATCCCGCCTTTACGCACCTTGTCCATCGTCGGTTTGTATCCGAGGCGCCAGCGGTCGGCAAAGGCCACCCAGTCGATCTTCAGGTTTTTGGCTTTGCCCCAGGCCATGCCCTCGGAAATTACTGAACCGCGCCAGTCGACTACTGTGCCAAATATATCGAACACCAGAGCCTTCACGTTGGCCAGTTCGGGTTTCATTTCCTGCGCTTCTCCTGTCGCCCGCTGCACGAGAAGCGGACGCGGTTCATAAAGCGGACTCGCTGTGGCGCCTGCAACCGCCGACGCCAGAAACTCGAGCGATTTGAGCCAGACAGAATGCTAACGTACTCCCAAAGACCCGATTTGCGCCATTAGTTCAGGATCGCCGACGATTTACGAACTCTCCGGCTCCTTCATCACCAGGCCGTTTGGCCATACCAATCTTAGCCGCAGGCGGTTCGAGGCGTGTGCTTGAACATTGTCCGCAACATTCACCATAGTGCGAGGTTTAATATTTGTTGTCGTGGGAGGGAATCACATGGACAAGATCTGTGCGCCGCACCCATACCGGCATCTAGCGTTGGTCGCGGCTATCGCCCTGGCCGTCTCGACCGCCTATGCCGCGCCGCAGGACCGCACGGACGTCGCCTCCGGGGAAAACACTTCCTGCGCAAATCTCGGTGTATACATTTTTGTCGGCGGAACCGGCGGTTTTGATGGCCTCGAAAACGGTGACCAGTTCACCGAGCTCCTCCAAACCCGCCACGTGGGGCTCTACGAGCACGCCAACGCCATCGTGGCAGCCGAGCACCCCCCGAGCATCATCCAGGCCATCGAGAGCGTGTTCACCGAAACCGGGCCCGGCCAAGCTGAACTCGGACAGGTCGGCGCGAATTACTTCACGCTTCCCCCAAGCTACGGTTACTACCAGGCTGTGTACACACAATCTGGTCTTCATCCCCTGGAAGCCAATGTGAACACGCCCTCCGATGCTGCCCTTCCCGGACAATTGCAAACCGACCTCAAGCTCTGGCGAGAGTACGTCGATGCGGCCAGAACTGCCGGTATCGAAACCGTCGCTCCGGTCGTGGGCCCGAATGATCCGGACGAACCAAAACTAGGAGATCACGTCTTTGCAACCAACCCCTACTATGCGCTCGAGCGCGGGGAGGCGCTTTATGGCAAAGCCATCGCCTTCGATGTTCCGCCCAATTTCTTTCTGACCGGTGGAAGCGGACCCGGCTACCAGAAATTTATTGTGCAGGCCATCCAATGGGGCAATGGACACGGCCTGCGCACTACCATGTTGCTGTCTCCATACCCTTGGCCCACCAACTCCAAAGGCGAGCGGGATACTTTCCGTCAATTCAGCGGCAACACCTTCAGCAGTGACACGCGGGCGTTTGTCCGCCACCTGAGCCAGCAACGAGCAATTCCTTCGGAATGGTCGGTCGACAATTACGAAGACCCGTATCCGCACGATATCCCCGCGGTCGTGCCCGAGACCGTCCGAAACACTACGACTGCGGTTGGTCTGTGGCTGGCCAGAAATGCACCGGTCTATGTGAACGGGCCGCACAATCAGGGCGTAGTCTGCGGCCCGCATGCCTTGTCGGATGTAAGCGAACCATGACTGAGCGACCTGCCGAGAGCCGCGCAAAGACGAGTCCTGATCTTGCGCCATGTGCGAAGTTGATCAAAGAGCCAGCAATGGCATATCAGGAGGCAAGATAGGCAAGAATCGCCTTGCAGGATTCTGCTTTTGCCCTAGCCAGGGACAGACCGCGGGGCCGGCGAAGCACAACCGCGTGACCCAGGGCGTCGACCATGTTGGCCATGACAAAGGCCCGGGTGTCGAGATCGATTTTCGTGCCAAAGCTTGCCGTGTGTGGGGAAAGGGCGGTAAGAAAGGCCTCGTGGAACCGGATCGAAAAATCGACCGTGCCATCCGCACGATGCGGTACTTCTGACCCGAGCAGCTCTGACAATTCCGGATCCACCGTGTGGATCTCGACCATGCCCTCGACCAGAGACTCCACAAGGTCTTCGAGCGATGAGTCGGTACACTCGGTCATTCTCCGCCGCATGACCTCGGCAACCAGGCCTACGTGTCTTTCATGCAGGGCAACAAAGAGAGCGTTTTTGTTGGGAAAGTACTGGTACACCGATCCGATGCTGACGCCTGCGATCTCAGCAATCCGGTTGGTTGTAATTGAGGAAGCTCCGCGACGCCTGAGAAGCTTTACCGCTGCATCCAGCATGGCATCGACGGTCGCTTTAGCCCGCTCCTGGCTCGGCTTGCGCCGGCGAATCGAGGATCTCCTGGCGTTCTGTTTCACAACTAAGAGAGTAAACGGGAATGTGAGCTTTCGTTAATATTTCTTCGGCAACCTTTCAATTCTCCATGAGTTAGCCGTCGTGCCCGATGCGAGTAGACAATGCGCTCTTGGCCTTTAGCCTTGTTACAAGAGGTGAGTTCAGGCGACGGACGCAATCACCGGGAGAAGAGAAATGACGTATTTGGTCACGGGCGCGACCGGAGAAGTGGGATCGCGAGTGGTGAGGCAGTTGCTGGAGCGCGATATTCGCCCGCGTGTTCTGGTACGCAGCGAAGAGAAGGCGCGCGCGCTGTTTGGAGATCGTGTCGACGTCTGCGTGGGCGATCTCGCAGCGCCAGACTCCATCCGGCGAGCGATTCAAAGGGCAGACACCGTTTTTCTCGTGAACGTCGGCCCGGCGATTCCGGAACGAGACAAATTGGCTGCGATGATCTCGAAAGAGCTTGGGGTCCGAAAGATCGTCAAGTTGTCATCCCTGGATGTGGAGCACGGTCTTGCGATCGGAGCCTGGCACGAGAAAGGTGAGGCGTCGATTCGCGCCACGGGAATTCCGTTCACTTTTGTCCGTCCAACCGGTTTCATGTCTAACCTGCTTGCGTGGGCGCATTCCATCCGGACTGAAAGTGTTGTGCGGTCGTCGACGGCGGATGGTCGCCGGCCTTTCATTCACTCCGAAGATATTGTTTCAGTGTGTTTAGCCGCTCTTCTCAACGACAGGTACCTGGGAGAGGCGCTTCCCATCACCGGCCCCGAGTCACTCACCTTCGGAGAGGCGACCACGATCATCAGTGAAGCGATCGGGAGGCCACTGTCGCATCAGGTGATCTCCGACGAGGAAGCGCGGGAGCGATACTCCAGGATCGGTGGCTCGCAGGAAGAAACTGAAGCACACGTGACATTGTGGCGGGCAATACGTGAGGGACGGCTAGCCGCCACCACCGACGGTGTCGAGCGGATCTTGGGTAGAAAACCTATTGCTCTGCGACAGTGGGCTTCGGAGAACGTCCGCTCGTTTCTCAACTAACTTCGACTGGACGGAACGTTGACCGGTTCAACAAGAACGTCGCGCCGAAGACCTTAGCGCCGTATCTCAACCCGGTATCGTACGTGTTGGGTCAGCACGTGACTGTAGGAAAAATCGGCCTTCGGCAGATCCCTCCCAATGGTGCTACGTCGAATTACACGGATGAGCCGATTAGCGACCCGACGCAGGTGGACCTAGGGGCTAGGACCACGGAGAGCTACTGCTGCGACTACGTGCGCCATAAACTGAGTTTGCTTGGGGTCACACATGGACTCAACCAACTCGTCTTGCCGGAATGAGCGGAGCTTCCCGGGACGCGACTTTTCGGGACTGAATGTCTGCTCGCTGGTCCTGATTCTATTTGCCTGCGCCGGGCTGGTGGGTTGCGGCGCGACGAATTCGTCAGGTTCGGCCTCTGAAAAAAACTCCGTTCCGACAATCACATCCTTTGCCGCGGATCCGACAAGCATAGACTCCGGTACAAGTAGCACACTGAGTTGGGCGGCGTCGGGAGCGACAAGCATTGCCATCACGCCGGGGACATTCAAGTCCACGTCGTCAAGCGGCTCAACGAGCATGAGCCCAACGGCGACCACCACCTACACTCTGACAGCGAGCAATGCCGCCGGCTCGACCACGTCGACGCTAACCCTTGCCGTGAATGCCGTGGACAAACCAGTGATCAACTCTTTCACAGCCAGCCCTGCGAGTGTCACTTCTGGTTCGAGCAGCATGCTGAGTTGGGCGACAACCGGGGCGACGAGTCTCGCCATCACGCCGGGAACGTTCACCTCCACCTCGGCGAGTGGTTCGACTAGCG
>Ga0302180_10001369_pt1 | contig 19553 bp, 22 predicted proteins | sample I_Palsa_E3_2_FD_200575 | JGI IMG/M metagenome (GOLD analysis project Ga0302180, IMG submission 200575) | Peat permafrost microbial communities from Stordalen Mire near Abisko, Sweden - I_Palsa_E3_2 | ecosystem: Environmental > Terrestrial > Soil > Palsa > Peat permafrost | place: Sweden... | reverse complement strand
GATGTGACCTGCGGGGAGGACGTGGCGCGTTTCGTGGCCCGCGCCGAATCCTTGGGGCCACTGAACGTCGCGGTCCACAATGCCGGGGGAAACCGCCCTTCTCCATTCCTTCAGATCGACCCGAAGGTGTTCGAGGAGCACTGGCGCGCTCATGCGTTCGGTGCGTTTCTGCTGGCGCAGGCGGCGCTGCCAGGAATGCTCGAGCGGCAAGCCGGCACACTCATCTTTACCGGGGCCACGGCCAGCCTGCGCGGTCGAGCCAATTTCGCCTCCTTCGCGGCAGCCAAGGCCGCGCTGCGCATGATCGCGCAGAGCCTGGCGCGCGAATTCGGCCCCAAGGGTATTCACGTGGCGCATGTGATCGTCGATGGCGCGATCGACGGCGATCGCGCTCGAGCGTTCATCGCCAATGCCGATGAGCGCTTCGGCCAGGACGGCATGCTGCATCCCGACCGGATCGCCGAAGCCTACCTGATGCTGCACCGGCAGCAGCGCAGCGCCTGGACGCAGGAACTCGATTTGCGCCCATGGTCGGAAAGCTTCTAGGGCGTGCTCAGCACCTCGGCCTGCGCCACCGCTGCTCGCGTGTCGGGCCGATAATCCCAGCGGCGGCTGTGCAAACGCTGCAGCAGCGCGCGCACGAAGCGGTCCTGGCGGTGCCTGGCTTCGGGCACGGCAATGCCGTGATTCAGAATCGCGAAATATACGACGCCGCGATCGCTGGTCGGGATGGCGCCGATCAATGCACTGGCACCATAGTCGCCAAAAGTGCCGGTTTTGCCCACGACGCGGCCCACTTCATCGGGGGCGTTCAATCGGTCGTGTAATGTGCCCGCGTCTACCCCGGCGACCGGCAGGATGTCGTACAGCCGGTGTCCGGTGAGCGCGAGTTCCTGCTCCAGCGCGCGCAGCAAATTGACCGCCGCGCGTGGGCTCAGGCGATTGCGAGGATCGGTGCCGGCCCCGTCGCCCAGAGCGATCTCGGAGCGCATCTCGGCCGGCAACACACTGCGCGCCAGGCTCTCGACTGCTGACGCACCACCGGCCGCATCGGCCAATGGCTTGAAGATATTGTTGGAATAGTCGTTCAGCGATTTCGCCAGCGACAGCAGTGGCTGGGAACGGTGCACGATCAGGATACGTGCGACCGGCAGCGCGGCGCCCGGGATTGCATCGTCGATCGCGTTGGCAAACTGGATGGCAGGGAGCGCTGTCATGGAGGTGCTACCCGACGCGCTGGCGTCCGCGTCGTGCAACTCACGCACGGCAGCCCAAGCCGCGGCTGGTGCCGCGCCCGACATCGCCTGGCGCAATCGCTCGGCGTCCGGATCGCTTTGCCAGTCGAACGTCAAAGAGCCGCGCGCACGCAGCGTGCCCGCGACGCGCCGCACACCGATGGCGTTCAGTCGTTCTACGACCAGCAGTGCATTCTCATCGACGAAGTACGGATCACCGTCGCTCGCCACCACGATGTCGCCATCGAGCGTGCCGTCTTGCAGACGGCCGCTGGCTTCAAAGGTGGTGACGAAGCGGTGCTCGGGACCGAACTTGCGCAGCAGCGCCAGCGTGGTCGGTACCTTCGATACTGAAGCCGGATGCACCGGGTGATCGGCGGCCTGTGCGAGCAGGACCGTGCCATCGTCAGCCTCGACATAGACACCCTGCGTAGCCCCCAGGAGCGAGCGCGCGGCCGACGTCAGGCCGCGCAGTTCGGCACTCGAGGCGACAGTGGCGCCGAGCAGTCCCAGGATCGGTATTAGAAATGCACGCAAGAGCTAAGTCATTACGTGAATCGAGGCCGGCTTGCAAGCACAGGCGCTCAATGCGCACCGGCCGGTGCAGTCAATGGCGCTTGAAGTATTGCACCGCGCGTTCGTGTTTGAGCGCCGCCTCGCGTGAGGGAAAGGTGCCCAGGTTGCGCCGGCGGCCCGTCTTTCGATCCTTGTTCGCGGAATACAGCCGGTATGCGCCGGACGATAGTTTACGAATCATAAAAATACCTCTGCGCTGACTGGAGCCTGTTGCCAAATCGCGGCCTTGCGGGAGCCTTGGCACGCGCAGGCTGGATTTTCGGCTCTCATAAACTGCGTTTCTGTCGGTCGCATGGACACATCAACGTGGGCGCGGTACTACCTCGCCCGACATCGATGGCGCAGCACGCAGCCATGAGGCAGGATCGGTGCGGGTTGTCAGGAGAGCGTGTTGGACTTCGATATTATTATCGTCGGCGCCGGGATGGCAGGGCTCACGGCCGGCCGCATCCTGGCGAAATCCGGCCCGCGCGTCGCCATCATCGAGGCGCGCCACCGGGTCGGCGGACGTATCTTCACGACGCACGTGAGCGACGGCACTGGCAGGTCGGGCATTCCAGTCGAGTTGGGCGCGGAATTCGTGCATGGACTTCCACCGGAAACCTGGAGCCTGCTGCGTGAGGCTGAGCTTGCCACCTACGAGATCCACGGTGTCGAACTGTGTTCAAGCGGGGGAGCGCTGCAAATCCACCAGCACAGCGATGGCGGAATCTCGGTGCTGGAGCACATGCTGGCGTGGGAAGCGACCCTGGGCCCTGGCCAGGATCTGACTTTTGCCGAGTACCTGGGACGCATTGAGATTGATAAGGCCGCACGCACGCGAGCCGTGGACTACGTTGAAGGATTCAACGCGGCGGACAGTGCAGTCATCGGCGTCAAGGCGCTGGCGATGCAGCAACGAGCCGAGGATGAGATCGATAGCGACCGGCTGTTTCACGTGCGGCATGGCTACGACGCCCTCCCGAGCTTCCTGGCACAGCAGATGGAACGCGCCGGTGGGACGATCCTGCTCGGTCACGCCGCGCAGCGGATCAGCTGGCAGCGCGATGCCGTCACCCTCAGCGGAGCGCGGGAGAACGGCAATGCATTCGCGCTGGCAGCAAAACGCGCGCTGATCTGCGTGCCCCTCGGCGTGCTGCAGGCGGGCGCGATCGAATTTACGCCGGCTCCAGGCACGATATTGACTCAAGCGCGGCGGCTGGCGATGGGCCCCGTGATGCGCATGACGCTGGTGTTTCGGTCACGGTTCTGGGCCGGCCCTGATCTGCCCAACGTGCCTGCGGAGGTGCGCTGCGGATTGGAACGGCTCAGTTTCCTTTTTACCCACGGTGCATTGCCGCCAACCTGGTGGACGCCAATGCCGGACACCGCTGCCATGATCACCGCCTGGGTGGGGGGATCAAAGGTGGCTTTGATCGAAGGCGCACCGGGGACGGCCGCGAAGGCGGAGGCACTGTTGAAGCGCTGCCTGACGACGCTGGCAAGCGCCCTTGGCGTGCCAACCATCACTGTGCAGCAGTTGCTGCTGAGCTGGCACTGCCATGACTGGCAGGCCGATCCCTATGCGCGAGGCGCCTATAGCTACGTTCCCGCGAGAGCCATCGATGCCTCGGTGAAGCTGACGGAACCGGTCGAAGACACGCTCTATTTTGCCGGCGAACATACCGATACCACCGGACACTGGGGCACGGTGCACGCGGCCGTTCGCAGCGGCCTGCGCGCGGCGGCGCAGTTACAGCGTGGTACGCGTTAGGCCGGCGTTGCCTTCTTCAATGCGCAGATCCTCGACGATCGCCCGCACCTCGGCAATGGCGCCGGCGTCGCGCTTGGCCTGGGTCAAATCGTCAATCGAGGCGACCATTCCGGATAGGTGAACCACTCCGCCGTGCTCGGCGGTCACTTCGATACGCTCGGAATGGAGCCGCTGATCGCCCGCCAGAGCGTCCCTGACGCGGGCGGCAAGTTGCGGATCACCCTGTCGGTCGGCGTTGGCTTCCGGCGAGGTGGCCGAACATCCATAGAGGCAAAGCAGCCCCTGGAACACCGCGACGCTTCGGACCAGAGAACCGGCTGACGAAATATACATCTGCAGCCCTGGGCTAAAATCGAAATTCGAATCGAATGGTATTCCTTCGCGCAGTAAACTAATTCGCTTCGGCGTGTAGGCGGACGCTGATTGCACTGCCGATTTCTCGCAGGCGTGGGGCGGACGGGGCTCTCGATATGGTTGACCGTTGATGTTACATCTGCGTCGCGAGCAGTATCGATCGATGCCGTGGCGCAATGGTATGGGCGTCACCCGGGAAATTGCGCGCGAACCAAGCGCGGGCGACGACTTCCAGTGGCGCCTGAGCCTCGCCTCGGTCGCGAGCAGCGGACCATTTTCCAACTACGCCGGATATGGGCGTTCAGTCACCCTGATCGAAGGTGAGGGTTTTCAGCTCGGCATCGCCGATCAGGACCCGGTGGTCCTGGACTGGCTCGGAGCGACAGCGTTGTTTCCCGGGGACGCCCTCACGCACTGCAAGCTGGTTAATGGCCCTTGCACCGATCTGAGCCTCATGGTTCGCGAGCCAGCCGCGATCATTTCGGTCGTCAGGATCCAGGGCGTCGCAACGCTTACTGTGCCGCTTGAAGCCGAGGCGCTCAAGGCCGTGTTCTGCCTTCGGCACGGCACCGGGTTGACCACTGCAGGGGACCCGAGCGCGGCCAGCCGGACGCGCCCCGAAATAAAGCTCGCGCTCCACGACACGGTGCTATTGGGTCAACACGTCAAGACCATTTCACTCAACCCGCCTCCGGGAATGTCGGCCGACCTATTGCTCGTGACGTGGCAGGCCGCGAGCCCCGAGCGATCGTGAGACCAGCCTTGACGGTTGCGAAATGATTGCTGCCACGGTTCAGCCGACGCCCGGGATGCCTCCCGACCATTCGGCCCGGTCAGCGCCGGCGATGCCATAGCGGGTCGGAGAAAACACATAGAACATCGACAGCTTGGCTTCCTCCACCACATCGAGCAGACGGTAGGCGTCCTCCTCGCTGCAGACGAAGCGAATCTCGACCGGCAGCTCCCCGGCCAGATCCCAGAAGGTCTGCTCATGCAGGATGCCATGACGGCCGAAGCCGGCAATGCCGCGAAACGCGCAGCCGCCGTGAATGCCAAGCGCCTTGGCTTTCAACAGCAACCAGTCGTGCATGATCAGGCCGCCGACCTTGCGGTTCTCGTGGACGATGAAACGTAGGAACACACCCTCGAGGCTGTGCGCTTTCCAATCGCGTTTAGTTGTCATCATGTGGAAGCCCCCATTCCCAGCCGTACCAGTGCGACCGTCAACACGCCCAGCGTCGTTGCCAACAACGAGCCCGTTACATGGATCGCAATCTCGCCGATTCCCCAGGCAAGCTGCCCGCGCGACAGCAGCGCGAAAGTTTCCGCGGAGAAGGTCGAGAATGTTGTCAGACCGCCGCAGAAGCCGGTCATCAGAAACAGCCGCGCCTGTGGCGACAGGCCCAGATCCAGATTAATAGCGCCAACCGCCGCCCCAATCAGATAGCCACCGATCAGATTGGCCGTCAAGGTACCGATTGGCAGCGTCGGGAAGATTGGGTTCAGGCGTAAACTCAGCCACCAGCGCAGCCATGCTCCGGCAACGGCGCCGCCACCGACAGCCATCAGACCCGCCAGATTCATCGTTATTAATCTCATCGCAACGTCATGTCGATGACCGGAAAGTCCGCGCGTAAATGACAGTCATGGGCGGGCGCGGTCTCTTCATTGACGCTCGGGTTGAGTGATCGAGGCCGCGGCGTCCAACTCGGAAGCGGCACTGCCCACGCGCAACAGATGCCGCGGCAGGTAGAAAGCATTGGCGATGAGTGTGGGCACGACTGCGCTAAGAATCACGGTCACGATCAGCAATGAATATTGACGCTGATCAATGATGTGATGGCTAAGCCCGAACAGTGCGGAGATGCTACCGAAGGTGAGTCCGGTGGACATGAGCAGAGTGGTATACATCGCTTCACCGACGGGCAATTTGTAGGCGCGCGAAACAGGATATACACCGGCAATCTTGGTAGCCACCTTGGCACCCAGCAATAGCAAGAAAGCCCATGGAGCCGCGGCAATGGCCGGCAGCGACACGAAAGACCCGGCACGAATAAAGTAAAACGGCGTCAGCAGACCGAAGGTCAACGTGCGCAGACGTCGTACCAGCACATGGTTCTTGCCGACCGTACCGGCCAACACCATGCCGAAGACGTAGGCCGGTAATACCGCTTCGCTGCCGGCCCAACCCGCCAGCGCGCCCATGCCGAACAGCACCAACAGGATGTACTTCGCTTCGAGCTCGGAAGGGCGATTGCCATAGCGCTTGAAGAAGCGCGGTGTCAGCCACGGCAATATCGTGAAGGCGATGACACCGGCACCGAAGAACACCAGCGTCCTGTAGCCGAACGGCGAGAAGATGAATCCCAGCGCCAGCACCGTGGCCAGATCGGTAATGAAGCAGGCGGCCAGCACCGTCTTGCCGAAATCCGTGACGTTGAGGCCGAACTCCAGCATCACCGCATACACCACCGCGACCGACGTGGTGGACAACGCCACACCAGCCAACCAGCTTGCCTGGACCTGCCAGTGCAGTACCCAGTATGCGGCCGCGGTACAACCCAGGAACGGTCCGAGGAAACTGACCAGGCCCACTGCACTCGCCTGCCGCCACTTCCGCTTGAAGACGACCGGATCGAGTTCGGCGCCGGCGAGAAAAGTCAGGACGATTGCGCCGGTACCGGAAAGGAACTGGACCCAGCTTTCGCCGGTGCCCAGCGTTGCGCCGCCAAGGAGTGCGCCAATGACGAGTTGCGCGATGATGCCGACGACTATCTCTGACAGCGCCGTGGCAATGCGGAACCAGATCGATAGCAGCGTGGCCGCCAGAGCAAGGCCTAGCCAAAGAGCCGCGAGGGCCCAGGTCGCGGTCATGGCGTCGGATGGTCTACTGGTATGCCCACAACTTCCTCCCTTGAGAGAAAAATGTAGGCATCATCAGCCGCGAGGCGGTTCTGGGAGGAATGCCATCTCCCGATCTATGCCGCCCGCAATATACGGATCAAACCATCGATGGGCAAGGGCTCAACGCCCCTTCCCTAGCTATGCCGGAGCTATCGCCCCCGAGCGCCGCGGCAGCTCCGCAGCGTCAGCCCGCCGCGAAGCCGTTTGCAGCCGAAAGCCAATCAGGGCTTGAGCTGAGCGCGAATCTCACCTGGCGGGTGCGCCGCGCTATGGACATTTACATACAGGTTGCCAGCCTTGAAGCTCGCGTACTGGTCATCGGTGAGCTTCGAGCCCGCCGGGACTGTCCACGTGCCGTCTGCACCCTTGGTCAGCGTTATGATGGGCGGCCCGGCCACACCCGGCGCACCCACATGAATGTGCGCTACGGTGCCGTCGATGCCCGTGGTCTTGATGGTACCGCTGACTGATTTGTCCGCCGCAATCATGATCGTGCCTGTCCCGGTCGCAGACGACGTCACCGGAGGCGTCTCTTCCGCTCCGATCAATTTCACTTTTACGTCGGCCGCCGAGGCCGAGCCGACAATGACGGCAAGCGCCGCCGCGACGATGAGCGCGCGGTTACGCTGGGTTCTGAAAAATGCATTCATACTTCACTCCTGCTTGCGATCGAAACTCAAAAGAATTCACCATCTGTGCGCCACACGATCATGCGGGCAGATATGCCAGGGGCACAAGCCGGACATCAACCCTGCCATGCTTGTTGCAGGCACGATTGCGATCTAAATGGCTAAGTGCGTTGGACCGAATCCAAAGTTGTATCGGGAAGGCCAACGCCATACGCGTTGATCGGCTGGGGTCAGTATCGATAAATATCATAGTGTCTAGTCTAGAAATACAGCGTAACTAAATGATAATTATGGCATCTCTATAGCTGGCCCTTGCGAGTGCGGCCAGATGAGAAATCGATCTTGGGCGCGGTTCCCTGTAGATTGCGGTTACTGAAAATTACAACAATTGCGCGGACAAACTCGTGACAGTCATTGAATCGTACCCGGCCGCAGTCGTGATGTGCGTTGTCACGATGCTGTGCTGGGGATCCTGGGCCAACACACAGAAACTTGCCAGCCGGGAATGGCGCTTCCAGCTGTTCTATTGGGACTACGCGATCGGCGTGTTTTTGCTGGCGCTGGTGCTGGCCTTTACGCTGGGAAGCAACGGCACTGGCGGACGCAGCTTTCTTACGGACCTGCACCAGGCCAGCGGCCACTGGCTGTTCTGGGCCTTTCTCGGCGGCGTCATTTTCAATCTGTCGAATATCCTGCTGGTGGTGGCGATCGATATCGCGGGACTCGCAGTGGCATTCCCCGTGGGCGTCGGGCTGGCGATGTGTATTGGCGTCGTGACGACGTACCTCGCTACCCGACAGGGCAATGCCCCGATGCTGGCGCTCGGTGTCGCGGCCATCCTGATCGCCATCATTCTCTGCGCGCTGGCCTATCACCGGCTGGCATCAGGCCGGGAACACCCTCCGATCAAAGGCATCGTCATCTCGGTGGCCGCCGGCTCACTAATGGGCTGGTTCTATAGCTTCGTGGCCCAGTCGATGGGTCGGATCGATCCTGTCACGAAAGTCCTCGAGCCTGGCAAGCTCAGTCCCTACACCGCGATTGTTGTTTTCAGTGCGGGCGTGCTGCTGTCAAATTTCCTCTGGAACAGCGTCATGATGATCAGGCCTTTCACTGGTGCGCCGGTACCCTTTGGAGATTACTTTACGAAGGGCACCCTCAGGCTGCATCTGGTCGGCATTCTTGGCGGTGTCATCTGGAATGTCGGCATGTCGTTCAGCATCATCGCCAGCACGGTGGCCGGGGCAGCGCTGTCCTATGGCCTGGGCCAGGGCGCCACGATGATCGGTGCCCTTTGGGGCGTATTTGTCTGGAAGGAATTTCACGGCGCCCCTCGAGGTACGAACAAGCTCCTCGGCGCCATGTTTTTATTCTACCTGGCGGGGCTTGCAATCCTGATTGCGTCCAAACGATGAAACCACGACGCATTGTCATCGTCGGCAGTTCCGGCACCGATATGATCATCAAGCTCGACCGCATCCCGCGGCCGGGTGAGACCCTGCTTGGCGGGGAGTTCCACATCACCGGCGGAGGCAAAGGCGCCAATCAAGCGGTCAGCGCCGCGCGCGCCGGTGGCGAGGTGGCATTCGTTGCCCGTCTGGGGCAGGACGAATTCGGCGATCAGGCCATAGCGGCCTTCGTCAAGGATAGAATAAACGTCGACCACATCTACCGCGATCGTAAGGTTGCAACCGGCGTCGCGCTGATCTTCGTGGACAAGCACGGCGAAAACAGCATCGGTGTCGCCCCGGGCGCCAACGGCCGCCTATCGTCTGGCGATATAAAGAATGCCAGGAAGATCTTTGACGGTGCCGGGGTGATGGTGGTGCAATTGGAGATACCCCTGCAAACCGTGCAGGCCGCCGCGTTGCTCGCTGCCAAATCCGGTGCACGCGTAATTCTCAATCCGGCGCCCGCCCGAGCGTTGCCGGATGCGCTTCTGCGCCATGTCTCGATCCTCACGCCGAATGAAACCGAAGCCGAACTGCTTACCGGCATCAAGGTGAATAGCGATTCCGCCGCCGCGAAGGCCGCGTCCGTTCTTCGTGCGCGCGGGGTGCAGACCGTCATTCTTACGCTCGGCGCCCGCGGCGCGCTGGTCGCGACCAGCGATAGCGCGCAGATCGTGTCAGGATTCAAAGTGAAGGCCGTGGACACCACGGGCGCCGGCGACGTCTTCAACGGCGCTCTCGCTGTCGCGTTGGCCGAAGAGCAATCATTGATCGATGCGGTGCGATTTGCCAATGCCGCCGCTGCCATCTCGGTGACGCGCCTGGGCGCCCAGCCCTCGGCTCCTTCTCGGCGCGAAATCGAGAAGCTGCTCAAGTCGGTGTGACACATCGGAGGCGCCCAAGCATCAGACGGGCCATGGGTTTCGCTCGGAAAACTGCTTCTGATGCCAGTACGGATAGGCGGACGTCACTTCGCTGGCGGCATTCAGTCGCTGCATCTGGTCTGTCGTTAAGCTCCAACCGACAGCCCCCAGATTTTGCTTCAACTGCTCTTCGTTTCGGGCACCGATAATCACTGTAGATACCGTCGGACGTTGTAGCAGCCAGTTCAAGGCGATTTGCGGCACGCTCTTGCCTGTTTCGGCGGCGACCTTGTCAACGGCGTCGATAACCCGATAGAGATAATCCTCGGCTACCGGCGGTCCGAATGCGGCTGTCTTTGGCAGGCGGCTGATCTGCGGCAAGGGCTGACCGCGGCGAATCTTGCCGGTTAGGCGCCCCCAGCCGAGCGGACTCCACACGACGGCTCCCACCCCCTGATCCTGGGCCAGCGGCATTAACTCCCACTCATAATCGCGGCCAACCAGCGAGTAAAACGTCTGATTGGCGACATAGCGCGGATACCCGTAGCGGTCGGCCGTCGCCAGCGACTTCATGAGGTGCCAGCCGGAAAAGTTGGAGACGCCCACATAGCGGATCTTTCCCGCACGCACCAGAGTATCCAGCGTTGAGAGCACTTCCTCTGTCGGCGTTCGCGCGTCGAATCCATGCAACTGGAACAGGTCGATGTAGTCCGTTCCAAGCCGTACCAGAGCCTTTTCTACCGCTTGTATCAGGTGATAGCGCGACGAACCAACATCGTTAAGTCCCGAGCCGCTGCGAAAGGTAGCCTTGGTCGAGAGGATGAGTTCATCACGTGGGCGACCCTTGATTGCACTGCCGAGCACCTCTTCCGAGCCACCATCGGAATAGATGTCGGCTGTATCGAACATATTAATTCCGGCTTCAAGACAGATATCGACCAGATGACGCGCTTCGACCGCATCGCTGCCACCCCAGGCCTGAAAGAATTCCCCTTTTCCGCCGAATGTGCCGGCGCCGAAGCTGAGGACAGGGACATTAAAGCCCGATGCTCCGAGTCTGCGAAATTCCACTTTGTTGCTCCTTAAACTGGTGACTTGTATCGTTGACCGGTCCGTGACTGAGGCCAGTGCTAACCGCAATTAATTCTAGTGCCTTCAGGCTGACTATTGCTCGATCGTAGCTGACGGGGCTGAGCAAGCACAGGGTTAGTTTGGCTGAATGCTGTAGTGACGCCATCGAAGCCGCGCTTGGTCACGGACGGGCTCGCAGCGATGCTTTAGGAGATCACATGCGTTATACAGATGCGATCGGACGATATGGGCGCTGGCAAGAACGGTGGCGCGATCCGATGTTGACCGGGCTGCTCGTCCTGCTGGCATTGGAAGTCTTCGTGGGCATTCCCTTAGCCCGAGCACATTTCTCGGAAGCACCTCTGTTTGTCGTCGCGTGGTTCCTCCTGATCATATCTGCTGTGCTCGTCGCGGCTAGACACTGGGTTGCAATACTGTCCATTCTGCTCTCATCCCTGACCGCGCTGATTGCGAACGTGAAGCGAGTCGATGATCCATCGCCGCTGACGATTTGCCTGGGTTCTGGCTCAACGGTGGTATTCATGGCGGCGTTGATGTGGGTCGTATGGGGCGCAGTATTCGCCCCCGGGCGCGTCACGCTCCACCGCATACAGGGCGCCGTCGTGCTCTATCTTTGCATTGCGCTATCGTTCGCGGCGCTGTACGAGATTCTGCTTGCACTGAACCCCGCCTCAATCTCAGGGGCCACGGTGCGCGGAGACTATCTAGTGTTGGGCCGAAACCTTGTCTACTACAGTCTCGCAACCATTACGTCGACTGGATATGGTGACATCGTGCCTGTCCTGCCGTTGGCTCGGAGTCTGTCCAATCTGGAGGCCGTGATTGGCCAGTTGTTTCCCGCTACACTACTCGCGCGAATTGTTACGCTGGAAATGCAGGCGAGTCGAAGCGATAGAACTTGAGTCGCAACCTGCGCGGGTTGCCCAAGGGGTTTTGCACGGGTCACCCGCGCCGCCGTGGCTCTCAGGGAGTCGTGACGATCAGCTTCGCAATGCCGCGGCGCAGAACATCGGCCGAATCGAAGGATTTCAGCTGGACCTGTGGAGGTCCGCTAGATCAGTGCCTGCGCCAGAAACGGCAGGCTTTCGTCCATCCGGTAATCCACCGTTGAATGATTGTCAGCAAACTCCTCGTATCGATGTTGAATTCCCAGCTGCGTCAGCCGACGTGCAAAGCGGCGCGCGCCGTATAAAAGCCTGAATTGATCGGTGGTGCCGCAGTCGATATACAAAGCCTTCAGGCGCCGCAGGCTATCCGCCCTTTCCTCAAGCATTCTCAGCGGGTCGTGCCGCAGCCAGTTTGCCCAGCGCTCTTCGATTATTTCGCAGGTATCGAGCGTGACAGGCAGCCGGATGCCGAGAAACTGCGACGGATCGGGATCATAGCTGGCGGCCATCGCGAGGATATTGATCACCTCGCCCGCCTTCTCGGGATGCTTTCGCGCCGCCTCGAGTTCCGTCCACCAGCGCTCGATCGAGTTGCCTGCCTTGGCGAGCTCCGGCAACACAATGGGCATGTCCGGCAGGTAACACCATTCAAACCCCATGTCGCCGGAATGGCAGGCCGCCGCCGCCCACACCTTCGGATGCTTTAGGGCGTGGGCTATGGCGCCGTAACCGCCGGAGCTCTTGCCGAAAACACCCCGGCGACCGTCGCCGCCGCACCCGAATTGTCGCTCGACCGCCGGCACCATTTCACCAATGAGAAAGTCCTCCCACGCACCCATGGCCGCCGAATTGATGTACTGATTGCCCCCCAGGCGCGTGAAACAATCCGGAAATGCCACGACGAGCGGCGGCATCTTCCCCTCGCCTATGAGCCGGTCGAGTCTTTCCGGCACGTTTTCCCGGAACCCGACCCAATTGGTGTGCGACAGACCACTGCCGGTAAATCCAACCAAGTCCACGAGCAGCGGCAGGTTGTCGCCCCCAGACGCCGAGGGAATATAGACGTCGACGAGCCGGGTCGATGGGTCGCCCAGCAGATTCCCGCGCAGGGCGGTGCTGCTCACAGATATTCGATGAATGACGCCGGCTGGTCCAGAATATTTCCGCATGCAAACTCCCTCCGCCTCCGCGGATTCGAATCTTACCTGCGGTTGCGGGTTATGCACCGACTTATCCACTGGAACTGGGGGTAACTCAGCCTTGTTCGGTCCGGGTATCGGGCTACGGGTACGCTTATATCAATATCACCAGCTACTGCCGGATCCGATTCGGCGTGCGACACGAACCGGCAGCTGATGGGTTCCTCACCTCTCGATCGCTAACTCACCCGCACGAGGAGAGAACACCATGTGCATTACACGGCGTCGATGCGCGGCTCAAGCTCTGCTTGGCATATGCCTGCTGTCGTTGATCTGGCCGCTGGCTCGTGCTCAGCCGCTCCAGTGCGCATCAACGGGAAATGCAGTACCGAGCGGAGTCGTCGCCCTTCTGCCGTCGGGAGAGAACAACTATCACTCCATGAATCTTCAGGTTCTGAATAATCCCTACATCAGCGGCGTCGCGGTCCAGATCAATTGGCGCGACGTAGAGCCAATCCAGGGAAAACCGGATTGGACGCAGCTGGATGCGCTGTTCGCCGCCGCGGAATCGTCAAAGAAATGGGTGCATCTCATCATGTTCCCAGGCTTCTTCTCTCCACCATGGGCGCTCGAAGGCGCACAGACCGACCTGTTCGGTATCCAATATGGACCTGGCAAAGGCACCGACGCGAGACTGCCGATGCCCTGGGATCGTGTGTACCTCGACCGCTGGTTCTCGTTTATGAAGCTACTGAGCGCACGCTACGGCAGCTCGCCCGCATTTAGAATGATCGCGGCCGCCGGGCCCACCTCCGTCTCGGTGGAGATGACCTTGCCGAATTCGCCGCCAGCTCATCGGCAGTGGCTTGGAGATTCTTATACGCCCGCGAAATATCTGGGCGCCTGGCAAGAGGCTTTTCACTTTTACGGCTCTACGTTTCCCAATCAGTGTATTTCCCTGGCTGCGCCGGGCTTGCCGATTCTTGGGCCTGGGGAAAGAGGCCGCCCCGCGCATGTGCGTGCCAAGCATGAAATCGTCGCCCAGGCAATGCACGTTCTCGGCGACCGGCTTGCGATTCAGTCGAGTGATCTTCACGCCGGAGAAGCCAAGGTTGAAGCGCCGGACGAAACCGATTTCATCAACGGTTACAGCGGTCGGATCATCACCGGATTTGAAATGCGCAGCGGTTCCCAGGACCAGGTCGCCAGCAGAGTCATGGGCGCCGAGGGCGATCCGCCGCTGGCCCTGAGAAGATCGATTGATAAGGGGATGGCGCCGAACAATGTAGGTCGGCATGTCAATTACCTGGAGATCTACGTGGCTGACGTCGTTCCAGCAGATATGCAACCCGATCTGAGTTATGCAGCGTCGCTGTTCCGGGAGACAGCAAACTCTGGGGCCGAGCGCTGACGTGGCGCGTCAGGTCACAATTGCGGCTCGCCCGCGGTCTCCACGCTGTCACCTTATCGGCCTGCTATGCGTTTCATACAGCAGGGACAGTCATATTAAGGAGACGGAAGATGAAGCGGCTGATTATGTTATTGGCCCCACTAGGCATCCTGGTCCTGACGGGCTGCGTTGTGGCCCCTGCTCGAGGCTATTATTACTACCCGCGTGCGGTCGTTGTAGCACCGGCGCCCATTGTCGTCGTACGCCCCTAGGATTCGACGCGCCTGACCGGCCAGCAAGCGCCGCCGGGGTTCAGCGCGCTCAAGACAGCCGGACATTGAGCCCGGCGCGCGGCGCATTGAAGGGACAGGGGCGATGAACTTTCGAGCCCGAGCGCAAGTCCACACCCACAGATCCGACGATGAACGGCTCACTGCCGACGTATCGTCGGGCCTGTTACCAGAGACACCTAAGCCGCCGGGAGAAATGAAATGAAGCTCAGCAAGCTATTCTGCGCTGTCCCCGTGATCGGATTCGTCGCTATGACGGCCTTCGCCGATGATGCCACCCCACCGCCGAACGGCGGCCCTATGGCCGCCTGCAGGCAGGACGTGCAGACGCTCTGCCCCGGAGTGCAACACGGAGGCGGCCGGATCATGGCGTGCCTGAAGAGCCACGAGGCGGAGGTCTCCACCGGGTGTAAGGCCGCGATAAAGGAAGCCCACGCGCGCCGGATGCAGCAGCCTCCCGGCAGTGAGCCACCCGCCACACCGCCGACTAACTGAACGGTCGCCGGCAGGCCGCTCCTGGCACTACACTTGGACGGCCCGGCACAGTATCCCGACGGGCGCTGGTGACGGGAGGTCGCACCGATGAACGGCCTGCGAGTGTGGATCATCCTGGCCTGGATTGCGCTGCCGACCGTGATGTACGGCGGCTACTCGCTGCTGCAGTTCATCAGTCGCGGCAATGCCCTGACAGCGTCACAGATCAGCTGGTTTCGCGCCGGCCACGCTCATGCCGGCGTGCTGCTGCTGATGTCGTTGCTCTACTACACGTTCATGGACAAGACAGCACTGCCTCCCAGGCTCAAGCACGCCGCCTGCGCGATACTCCTGGTCGGCATCCTGGCTCAGTCCGGAGGTTTCTTCATCCACATGGTCGATGGGCAGCCGACCTACGCGATCATCGGCACCACCGTGACGACGATCGGTGCCGTGTTGCTGGTAACTGCCATCGGCGTGCTGGTCTATGGGTTGATAACCGCGCGCCGACATACCGCACCCGGACCCTCGTGATTCATACCTCGTCGGTCCAGTAGTCCAGGTCATGCTCGGTGCGTGTCATGTGGCGCAGAGTGCCGCCGTAAGCACCGATTTTCCCGGAGTCCGGGTATTCGCAGACTTCCGCCGGCATCTTGGTGCTGATCGACAGATAAGCCAGTTCGGCGTCCGAGTCGTTGACGATCTGGTGCGCGCTCTCCGGGCCTCCGGTCGGACAACAGATCACGTCGCCCGCGCGGATCGGCCGTCTTTCATCGCCGTAGCGCAGCGTTCCCCTGCCCTTCACGATAAAGAACATCTCCTCCTCCCCGCGATGACTGTGGAACGGACAGGAGCGCTTTCCGGGTGGAACAACATCGTAGGAGTAGCCGAGGCTCGTTGCGCCCAGCAGCGGCCCGATGCGCACGGCATTGCATTCATAGTTATCGCCCTTTGCAAAATGCTCAAGCTTCAAGTCGTCGATGTTTACGACTCTCGAATCAATGACTCTCATCGTTCCGATCTCCACACCTGCCCAAGGTGTATCACTACGGGTTGAGTGCCCCGACCAGCAGATAGACCGCCAGCGCGATGCCTGCGACAGCCACCGCCACGTTGATCAACGCACCCATACCGACCAGGTACCCCGATGCGACATCCTGGCTCGGCAGAGTCCTGACGAAGCGGCGATAGCTGACGCTTGAAACGAGCGCGACGACGGCTCCAAGCAGGATCAGGGCCACGCCGGTCAGCAAGGAGAACAGATGATTTCCCGGCGCCTCCGGCTCGTGGCGCAGTGCCGCCAGAAACAGACTGAAGCGCTCGATCACGAAACCGAAGCCCATCAGCGCGAGGCTGCTGCGCTGCCAGGCCAGCAGCGTGCGCTCCGCGGCAAACAATACGCGTGGATCGGGTGGATTGGGCATGAACAGATCGGGCGTCACTACGCGCTTTTCGCCGCGCGGATGGAGTTGGCCTTGGCGATGAGCGCCTGTGCCATGCGGATGCTGGCGATATCGATGAGTCGCCCATCCAGGGACACCGCGCCCCGGCCTTCCTTCGCGGCCTGCGCCATCGCATCCATGATCCGGCCGGCTTTGGTCACCTCGGCTGCCGATGGAGTGTAGACCTGGTTGGCCAGTTCGATCTGCGAAGGATGAATCGCCCACTTGCCCTCATATCCGAGCACCGCGGCACGATTGGCCGCGGCAACGTAGCCCTCCGGGTCATTGAAATCGCCGAATGGCCCGTCGATGGGGCGCAAGCCGTAGGCTCGGCAGGCCACCAGCATGCGCGTCTGCGCGGCGTGCCAGGGATCGGTCCAGAAGTACTGGCGAACGCCGGCGGCGTCCTTGTCGGTGAGCACCCCGGAATCCTTGTTGACCCCGCCGATGATCGTGGTACGGGCGCGGGTGGACGCGGCGTAGTCCGCGACTCCAAAACTCATGGCTTCCAGGCGCCGCGACGACTGCGCGATGGTTTCCACGTTGGCCATTCCAAGCGCGGTTTCTATCAGCACTTCAAACCCGATGCGCTTGTCACGCTGCTTGGCCGATTCGATCTGGGTGACCAGCATGTCCACCGCGTAGACGTCCTGCGCCACGCCGACCTTGGGGATCAGAATCATGTCCAGACGAGGACAGGCTTCCACGATGTCCACCACGTCGCGATACATGTAGTGGGTGTCCAGGCCGTTGATGCGCACCATCATGGTCTTGCTGCCCCAGTCCACCTCGTTGAGTCCCTGAATAATGTTCCGGCGCGCCTGCTCCTTGTCGTCCGGCGCCACCGCGTCCTCGCAATCCAGGAAAATAATGTCGGCCTTGGATTGAGCGGCTTTTATGAACAATGCCGGATTAGTCCCGGGCACCGCGAGTTCCGAGCGATGCAGCCTCGGGGTGGCCTGCTCGATGGTGGTGAAACTCATGTGGAAGTCCCGCTCACAACGCGCTGCGGCGCGCGGATTTCCTTCGCAGCACCTCGGCCACCGTGGTGCCCAGTTCGCAGGCGCTGGGCGCGACGGTCAGGCCGAACGATCTCATGGTCTCGGCCTTTTCCGCGGCGCTGTCGCCGGTAGTGGAGATGATTGCGCCGGCATGGCCCATGCGTCGCCCCTTGGGTGCGGTGAGCCCGGCCACATAGCCGACCACCGGCTTGGTCATGTTTTCCTTCACCCACCTGGAGGCTTCCGCCTCCTGCGGGCCTCCGATCTCGCCGATCATGACCACCGCTTCGGTCTCCGGGTCCTGCTCGAACAGCATCAGATGGTCGAGGAATGAACTGCCGTTGATCGGATCCCCGCCGATGCCCACGCTGGTGGTCTGGCCGATCCCTAAGGCGTTCATCTGCGCCGCGGCTTCATACCCCAGCGTCCCGGAACGCGAAACGATGCCGACATTGCCGCGCCGGTAGATGTGCCCCGGCATGATCCCCAGCATCGCCTTGCCGGCGCTGATGATGCCGGCGCAGTTGGGGCCGACCAGCATGGTGCGCCGCTCCTTCGGATAACGCATCAGGTAGCGCTTCACGCGCATCATGTCCTGCGCCGGAATGCCGTCGGTAATGGTGCACACCAGTTTCAAGCCCGCGTCCGCCGCTTCCATCAGGCAATCGGCGGCGAATGCCGGTGGCACGAAAGCCAGGCTGGTGGTGGCACCCGTGGCTTCGACCGCGTCCTTGACGGTATTGAACACCGGGCGCTCCAGGTGTCGCTGGCCGCCCTTGCCTGGCGTCACCCCACCGACGACGTGGGTGCCATAGGCGATCATTTCCATGGCATGAAAGGTCGCCTTGCTGCCGGTGAAGCCCTGCAGGATCACCGGTGTCTTCTCGTCGATCAGAATACTCATGAACCGGTTCCCTGGCGGTCCGCTGAACGGGCCGCGGCAACGGATTTGCGCGCCGCGTCGGCCAGGGTGTCGGCGGTGATGATCGGCAGCCCGCTGTCGCTGATGATCCTGCGGCCTTCGGTTTCATTGGTGCCGGCCAGTCGCACCACCAGCGGCACCTTGATGCCGATATCGCGCACCGCCTGGACCACACCCTGGGCCACCCAATCGCAGCGGTTGATGCCGGCGAAGATATTCACCAGGATAGCCTTGACGTTGCCGTCGGACAGCACCAGTTTGAACGCCTTTCCCACCCGCTCCGGCGAGGCGCCGCCGCCCACATCGAGGAAGTTGGCCGGCTCACCGCCGGCGTATTTGATGGTATCCATGGTGGCCATGGCCAGCCCGGCACCGTTGATGATGCAACCGATGTCGCCTTCCAGGCCGACGTAGTTCAGGTTGTCCTGAGAGGCTTCCGCTTCGCGCGGGTCTTCCTGCGACAGGTCGCGCATCTCGGCCACGGTCGGGTGCCGGAACAGCGCATTGTCGTCGAACGACATCTTGGCATCGAGCGCAATGATGCGGTCATCCGCGGTGACCACCAGCGGATTGATCTCCACCATGCTGGCGTCGAGATCGCGAAACGCGCGGTAGGCGCCCAGAATTGCGGCCACCGCCCGACTGACCTGCTTGATGTTGAGACCCAGTCCGAACGCGATTTCACGCGCCTGGAACGGCTGCAGTCCCACCGCCGGTTCGACGATTACCTGGAGAATGGCCTGCGGGGAAGACTTGGCAAGCTCCTCGATCTCCATTCCGCCCTGAGCCGAAGCGATGATCCGCACCCGTTCCGCCTTGCGGTCCAGAACGACGCCGAAGTACAGCTCGCGCTCGAACTTCTCCGCCACCTCGACATAGACCCGCTGGACGATCTTGCCCTCCGGTCCCGTCTGAGCCGTCACCAGCCTGCGGCCAAGCAGGCCTTTCGCCGCGTCGTGCACCTCATGGTAGGTCCGGCACAGCTTGATGCCGCCAGCCTTGCCGCGCGCGCCGGAATGGATCTGCGCCTTCACGGCCCAGTGCCAGCCTCCCAATTCCGATGCTACGAACGACGCCTGGTCGGCGCTGTAGGCCACCGAGCCGCGCTGGATCGGCACGCCATAGCCGGACAGCAGCTCTTTCGCCTGGTA
>Ga0302180_10001365_pt1 | contig 19583 bp, 10 predicted proteins | sample I_Palsa_E3_2_FD_200575 | JGI IMG/M metagenome (GOLD analysis project Ga0302180, IMG submission 200575) | Peat permafrost microbial communities from Stordalen Mire near Abisko, Sweden - I_Palsa_E3_2 | ecosystem: Environmental > Terrestrial > Soil > Palsa > Peat permafrost | place: Sweden... | reverse complement strand
TAAAGTTGTGAGTCAACGCCATTAACAATAGAGCTCGCCGTCCGGGAGCTCATGTACTTGCTGTGATTTCTAATCTACACCCGCAGCGACATCTCGCAATTACAGTAATCCCTGTATTCCACGATGACCCGAGTTGTCATAGCCAATGTTGTTTGAGCAAATGGCGACCTTGCTTCGCTCAATCGCACAGTTCGCATCGCGGCAGGGTCGTCGCGTTCTTCCGCCTCTAGTGGAAACGGAGGCAATCATGTCCCGGCGCAAAAGCATTTGGAAGGGTACAGTGGCTGGTCTAGCAGGTGGTTTGGCGGCGATGAACGAATTCCACGCGGGATGGTCGGCAAGGCGCGGCGCTCTTTGTCGGTGCAGACGAGATCGTGGTTCCCGCGCCGGGACTCGCCTCGCAATGGCCGCTCGAAACCACGCCGCGAGACAACCTGTTTCGACTGTGCCCCCACTTCGTATACGGCACCACGACCGAGCTCGTTCGTCGCGGGGTTAGAAATTATCTGTAATTCCTAACTCAGATCACGCCGTTTCTAGATCGAGGACCACCGCTTTTACTGTTGGATGGTGGTCTGGGAGTGGTCCGGCTTCTCCGTGACTTGTCGAGTCGTCGGCAATTGCGAAACATCCCAGCCTCCGCCCAACGCTTCCACCAAAGCCACGGCGTACGTCATCTCTTCAACCTGCAGACCGTTCAGAGTCTGCTGATCCGAGAGAAGCGTGGTCTGCGCGATCAAGACGTCGAGATAGGGATCGATGCCGGTCTCGTATCGCACCAGTTCGAGCTGGAGAAACTTTTCCGCCGACGCCACGGCTTCCTGCTCCTGCTGAATTTCCTGCGACAGAATCCGCACCTCTGCCAGGCCATCTTCGGTCTGCTGGAATGCGTTGAGCACGGTCTGACGATAGCTGGCCAGATCGGCATTATAAGTTGCGACATACTGTTGAACGGTGGCACGGCGCAACCCGGCGTCGAAGATGGTCTCCGAAAGCGCGGCGCCGATCGACCAGAAACGGCTCGGCCAGGAGAACCAATTTGAGAAGGACGAACTCTCAAACCCGCCGCCGGCGGTCAAAGTCAGGGTCGGATAATAGGCCGTATAAGCTATGCCTATCGTCGCATTGGCTTCCGCCATGGTGCGTTCGGCAGCTGCGATATCCGGCCGGCGCTGCAGCAACTCCGAGGGCACGCCGACTGGAATCGGAGGCGGAGCGGTCGTCATCGGCTTCACAGGAATCGAGAAATTGGAAGCCAGCTTGCCCACAAGCATCGCGATCGCGTGTTCATACTGCGCCCGTGCGATCGCCACATTTGTGGCCCCGGCGGTAGCGGTCTGCAAAGTATTTTCAGCTTCCACCACCGAGATCTCATTGTCAATGCCGGTTTCATAAAGTGCCTGAGTGAGTTCGAGTGATTTCCTGTCCGCTTCGACCGTCTCGTTGTAAATCTTCTGCAGCATGTCCTGGCCGCGAATCTCGAAAAAGTATTCCGCCAGCGTTGCCTGTTCGGTCAGCCGCTCATTCTCGAGATCCGCTGCGCTGACCTGTGCCGCATATTGCGCCTGGCGCACTGTATTTCGTACTTTGCCCCAAAGGTCGGGTGTCCACGACGCATCCAACGACATTGCATAAGTCGAGCTTTGTAACGACACAGTGCTGCCGGTCGCGGTAGCCGTGGCAGCACTGGCTCCCAGGTTTCGCGAAGCCTGCGTGCGAGAGATCGAGGGGCCCACTGATAGCGTCGGGAAGAACTGCGAGCGCGCCTCGCGCACCACGGCGCGAGCTGCCATGAAATTCTCAAAGTATTCTTTGATGTTCTGGTTATTGATATTGAGTTGTTCTTCGAGAGCATTCAATTCGGGATCGTTGAAGATCTCCCACCACTTGCCACGGAGCATGGCGTCCGACGGCTGCGCAACTTTCCAACCTTCAGTTTGCGGAAACTGCGTCGGTGATTCCTTGTAGACGGTAGCATCCACCTTGTCCGCCGGCGGATGATACTTCGGCCCGACCACGCATCCCGGTAGCATCAACAAGAGCACAACGGAACCCAGAACGGCCGCGGAACGCGAAATCCTTCGCCGGAACATCGTCATAAGATTCTACCTGCCCAACTTTTCATTCACCGCACCGCATCAGCCAGCCTCGGGAGCGACAGCCGGAAGCGTGTCGTGGTCTTTTTTCTGCATCCGTAGCCGCAAGCCATCAAGCGCCAGGTAAACCACCGGCGTGGTATAAAGCGTGAGCATCTGGCTCACGATCAATCCACCTACAATAGTAATTCCAAGCGGTTTTCGCAGCTCAGAACCCGTGCCCGTTCCGAACGCCAGCGGCAACGCTCCAAACAGCGCAGCCATCGTCGTCATCAGAATGGGGCGGAAGCGCAGCATGCAAGCCTCGAAGATCGCGTCCCTCGTATTTTTCCCCTCCTGCCGTTCGGCCACCAGCGCGAAGTCGATCATCATGATCGCATTTTTCTTCACGATGCCGATCAGCAACACAATTCCGATAATCGAAATCACGTTCAGGTCGATCTTGAAAAGCATCAGCGCCAGCATCGCCCCCACACTGGCCGAGGGCAGGGTCGAGATGATGGTTAGCGGATGCACCAGACTCTCGTACAGCACGCCCAGCACGATATAAACCGCGAGCAAAGCCGTCACCACCAGAACGGGTTCGGTGCTTAGCGATTGCTGATAAGCGAGCAAGGTCCCGGCAAAAAAGCCGCGAATGGTGGAGGGGGTTCCCAGTCTCTGCTGCATTTGAGCGATCCTCTGCGTGGCCTCGCTCAGGGAAACGCCGTTTGCCAAGTTGAACGACACCGTCACCGACGGGAACAAGCCGGTGTGGTTTACCGCCAGCGGTATGGTACCCGATTCGGTGGTCGCGACCGCGCGGATCGGCACATTGCCGGCGCTTGCCGAGCGGACATAAATGTCCTTGAGGCCTTGCGGACTCTGCCAAAATTGCGGCGCCACTTCAAGAACCACATAGTACTGGTTCAGTTGCGTGTAGATGATGGAGACTTCCGCTTGGCCAAAAGCGCTATAGAGCGAGCTGTCGAGCTGACTGGTTGTCAAACCCAGCTTGGCGGCGGTCGTCCGGTCATAGGTCAGCAGTTCGTGCAACCCGCCATTCTGTTGATCGGAGTTGACGTCCTGCAATCCCGGAAGTTTTTTCATTTCGGCCAACAAAATAGGACCCCACTTCGACAAGTCCTCAACGTTATCGCATTGGATGGTGTACTGGTAAAGCGCATTGCTGCCTCGACCTCCGATACGCAAATCCTGTGCGGCCTGCAAGAAGGCCGACGCTACTGGCAGACGATTCATCTTGGGACGCAGCCGGTTGATGATGTCAGCGGCCCCAATCTTGCGCACATCGAGCGGTTTGAGACTGACATAAATGAATCCCGAATTCAGCGTGCCGCCGCCGCCGGTGAAAGCAATCACGTTGGCGACTGAGGTATCAGCCTTGATGACGCGAACCAATTGCTTGATCGAGTCATCCATCACCGGGAACGATGCATCTTGCGGACCCTGCAGCCCTCCGACTATCGCACCCGTGTCCTGTTGCGGAAAAAACCCCTTTGGAATTCTCAGGATGATGGCGACGTTCAGCGCGATCGTAAGCAGCAAGGTCACGAGCATGAGCGTTGAATTATCGAGCGCCCAAAGCAAGGTGCTGCGATAGGTATCGAGCATCCAGGTAAAAAACCTCTCGCTCGCCCGGTAGATTCGGCCATGCTTTTCTTGACTCGTCTCTTTCAGCAGGTAGGCACACATGGTAGGTGTTGTGGTTAACGAAATCACCATCGACACGACGATGGCGGTGGACAACGTCACTGCAAACTCGCGGAAAAGACGGCCAACAATGCCTCCCATCAGCAGAATGGGAATGAACACCGCGATCAGCGACATGCTGATAGAAAACACGGTGAATCCAATTTCTTGTGCACCCTTGAGCGCCGCCTCAAAGGGTTTCAAGCCCAGTTCCAAATGGCGTGAGATGTTCTCCATGACCACGATGGCGTCATCCACCACGAATCCGGTCGAAATGGTGAGCGCCATGAGCGACAGATTGTCGAGGCTGTATCCGAACAGATACATAACCGAGAAGCTGCCGATGAGAGAAACTGGAACAGCGACGCTCGGAATAAGCGTGGCGCGCGGGCTGCGCAGAAAAATGAAGACCACCAAGATGACCAGGGCCACCGAGATCAACAACGTGCGTTCTACGTCTTTTACCGAAGCCTTGATGGTCGTGGTTCGGTCGAGAACGATGGTGGTCTCGATACCTTGCGGGATTGCAGCCTTCAGAAAGGGCAACTCGCTGCGAATATTGTCGTTGGTCTGGATGATGTTCGCGCCCGGCTGGCGGAAGATAATCATCATCACGGCAGGTATGCCGTTCAGAAACCCCCCGGAGCGTATGTTCGAAACGTCATCGGTGACGTTGGCTACGTCCGAGAGCCGCACCGCTCCCCCGTTGCTGTAGCCGATCACGATGGGCTTGTAGTCTTCGGCGGTCGAGATCTGGTCGTTGGCAAGAATGTCTGCCGTAACCGAACCAACCGTCAGTTGTCCCTTAGCCAAGTCAGCATTCTGCGTACTCAAGACCGACTGTACGTTCGACAGCGTCAGACCATAATTATTGAGCTGGGTAGGATTGACATCGACGCGCACCGAAGGCAGCGAACTGCCGCCCACTGACACTTGTCCCACACCGTTGATCTGCGAGAGCTTTTGCGACATCACCGTGGAGGCCACGTCATACAATTTGCCGGTATCGAGTTTGGAGGAAGTCAAGCCGATGATCATGATTGGAGCGTCGGCCGGATTCACCTTCCGATAGGTTGGATTGGCGGGCAGATTCGTCGGCAAATACGTGCGCGCCGCGCTGATGGCAGCTTCCACGTCGCGCGCGGCACCATCGATATTTCGGCTCAAGTCGAACTGAATCGTGATGGACGTAGATCCAAGCGAACTGGCGGAGGTCATTTCCGTGACTCCCGCAATATGGCCGAACTGCCGTTCAAGCGGCGTGGCGACCGACGAGGCCATAATCTCCGCGCTTCCTCCCGGTAGACTGGCTGCGACAGAGATGGTTGGAAAGTCGACTTGAGGCAGCGGAGAAACCGGCAGCACCGTAAACGCAATCGCCCCGGCGATGGCGACGGCGATAGTCAGCAAAGTTGTCGCCACCGGCCGCCGAATAAAAAGGCTGGAGGGGTTCATGACTGCTCCGGCTTCGCAGGACCGCGCCGATTCTCGTCCGGATTTTCGCCGGATCTTCCGGTCGATGTTTCCCCTCGGTTCTCGTCAGAAGACTCGTGTGGAGCTTCGCCCGACCTTTCACCGGCATGCGGGCGAGAGCGCGAGAATCGTTGCCCGAGGTTGTCAAAGAAGATATAAATCACCGGAGTGGTGTACAGCGTAAGCGCCTGGCTCAACAAAAGCCCACCCACCATGGCGATTCCCAGCGGACGTCGAATCTCCGATCCAATGCCTCGTCCGAGAGCCAGCGGCAGGCCGCCGAGCAGCGCCGCCATCGTCGTCATCATGATTGGCCGGAAGCGCAACAAGCTGGCTTCGTAGATCGCGTCGGTCGCGCTCTTGCCATGCTCGCGCTCCGCTTCGAGCGCGAAGTCCACCATCATGATTCCATTTTTCTTCACAATACCGATCAGCAGGATGATGCCAATGATGGCCACCACGCTCAGATCCTGGCCGAACAGCATCAGCGCCAGCAACGCTCCTACGCCGGCAGAGGGAAGAGTAGAAAGAATGGTTACGGGATGGATAAAGCTTTCATAAAGCACGCCGAGCACGATGTACACGGTCACCAGTGCGGCCAGAATCAGCAAGGGTTCGTTCGACAGCGAATTTCTGAAACTTGCCGCCGTGCCCTGGAAATCCGCCTGCAGGCTGGGCGGCATGTTCATGTCTTTCTGCACCTTGTCAATCACCGAAATCGCGCTGCCTAACGAGGCGTTGGTCGCCAGGTTGAACGAAACGGTAACGGACGGGAACTGCCCCTGATGGTTGATCGATAACGCCTCAGAAGTATTTTCGAAGTGGGTAAATGCGCTGAGCGGCACAGAATTACTAAACGACGAACTGGTGGTGGTGTTGGGGGAAGAGCTGTTCGTGGTTGATCCGGTCGAGCTGTTGCCCGGTGAAAGCGCATTTACCGGAGCGGTAAGAACAGAAGAAGACGGGGTATACAGAGCGGAAGTCGTAGTGGCATTGGAGCCGGCGGAGGCAGATCCGGAGGCCGCAAATGAAGACGACGCCCCCGGCCCCGACGTACCTGAAGAGGCGTTAGCCTGAATATAAAGATAGTGCAGAATGTTCGGATCCCGCTGGAACTTTGGCTCTGTTTCAAGGATCACATGGTACTGATTGAGCTGCGTGTACATCGTGTTGATTTGCCGCTGTCCGAAAGCGTCATACAAAGTGTTGTCGATGGTGGAAGGCGCGATCCCAAGCCGCGAGGCGGTGGGACGGTCGATTACCAGCGAAACCGCCAATCCACCCGTCTGTTGGTCGGTTGCCACGTCCTCAAGCTCGGGTAACGTTTTTAGTTTCGCGATGAAGCGATTGGTCCACAGATTCAGTTCATTTGCATCCGGATCCTCGAGCGTGTACTGATACTGAGTACGACTCACACGATCGTCAACCGTGATGTTTTGCACCGGCTGCATGTAAAGCGAGATACCCGACACCTTTTGCAGATTGCGCTGGAGTCTGCGAATAACATCCGACGCGCTCAGGTGGTCGCGATCGGAAAGGTCCTTCAGGTTGATCGACATGCGTCCGCTATTAAGAGTCGTGTTGGTGCCATCCGCGCCAATGAAAGAAGAAAGACTCTGAACCGCCGAGTCCTGCAGTATCACCTTCGACAGCTCCTGTTGCTTTTCAGACATGGCATCAAACGAAATATTCTCGGGAGCCTGCGAGATGCCCTGAATCACGCCCGTATCCTGCACCGGGAAAAAACCCTTGGGAATCAGAATGTAGAGAATCACGGTGAGGATCAACGTTCCGAGAGCCACAAAAAGAGTGATGGTTTGATACTCCAGCACAACTTTCAAAGTGCGCCCGTAGAACGCAATCATGCGCTCGAAAACGCGCTCGGAAGCCTTATAGAACCGGCCCTCGTTGCTTTCACGCCGCAAAATGCGCGCCGACATCATCGGGGTCAGGGTCAGCGATACCACGGCGGAGATGACGATGGTGACCGCGAGCGTAACAGCGAACTCCCGGAAAAGCCGGCCCACCACATCGCCCATGAACAACAACGGAATCAGCACGGCAATCAGGGAAACGGTCAGCGACACGATCGTGAATCCGATCTGTTCCGCTCCCTCGAGCGCCGCCTCCATCGGCGGTTTGCCCTCCTCGATGTAACGCGAGATATTCTCGATCATCACAATGGCGTCATCCACCACAAAGCCGGTGGAGATAGTCAGCGCCATCAGGGAAAGGTTATCCAGGCTGTAGCCGAGCGCGTACATGGCCCCGAACGTGCCCACGAGCGACAGCGGCACCGCCACGCTGGGGATAATGGTGGCATAGAGACTTCGCAGAAAAAGAAAGATCACGAGCACCACGAGCCCGATGGTCAGCATCAGTTCGAATTCGACGTCGGCCACCGAAGCCTGAATCGAAGTAGTCAAATCGGTAAGCGTCGTGACGTGAATCGAAGCGGGAAGATTGGCTTCGAGCTGCGGCAAGAGCGCCTTGATGGCCTTGACCACGCTGATCGTATTGGCGCCCGGCTGGCGCTGGACGTTCAAAATCACGGCCGGCGTCAGGTTCATCCACGCCGCCTGCTTGGTGTTCTCGATAGCGTCAACGATCTCGGCCACATCCGTGAGCATCACGGGCGCGCCATTACGATAGGCGACCACGACACTGCGGTAATCGTCGCTGCTGACCAGCTGGTCATTGGAGTCGATCTGATAGTCTTGCCGCGGTCCGTCAAAATTACCCTTCGCGGCATTCACGCTGGCGTCCGTAAGAGCCGTGCGCACGTCCTCGAGATCGATACCGTAGGAAGACAATTGCTGCGGGTTGACGCGAATTCGCACCGCCGGCTTCTGTCCGCCGCTGATGCTCACCAGACCGACGCCATTCAGCTGCGAGACCTTCGGAGACAGACGCGTATCCACCAGGTCTTCGACTTGTGACAGCGGTACGTCGTCCGAGGTAATCGCGAGCGTGAGTACGGGGGCATCCGCGGGGTTCGTTTTGCTGTAGATCGGCGGCGCCGGCAGGTTGGAAGGCAAATAACTCTGCGCCGCATTGATCGCCGACTGCACCTCCTCTTCCGCAACGTCAATGTTGAGGGTCAACGAGAACTGCAGCACAATGACCGACGTTCCCCCCGAACTGGTGGAGGTCATCTGGCTGAGTCCCTGCAGCTGGCCGAATTGCCGCTCCAGCGGAGCGGTCACGGTCGTAGCCATCACGATCGGGCTGGCGCCAGGATAGAAAGTGAGGACCTGAATTGTCGGGTAATCGACCTCAGGCAGCGCCGAGACCGGCAACTGGGTGTAGGCAACCAGCCCGACCAGCAAAATCGCGGCCATAAGCAGCGAGGTCGCGACGGGCCTCAGGATGAAGGGGCGAGACGGACTCACGGAGCTGGACCCTCGCTCGTGGTAGACGGCTGCGGAGTCTTGGAGATCACAACTTTGGAGCCGCTTTGCAGCTTCTCGAAGCTGCTATTGGCAACCACATCACCAGGATTGATTCCCTGTACCTCCGTCTGGCCCGCGTCCACCACACCTGTTTTGATGTTGCGGATCTGCGCCTCTCCATTCTGGAGGAGATACACAAACGCTGTCTGGCCGTTATGTTGAATCGCAGAGGTCGGGATCAGCGTGACGCCTTGCAGAGTCTTCACCAGCAGTCTGGTGTTTACGAACTGGTTTGGAAACAAACTGCCCTTCTTGTTGTCGAAGGTCGCCCGCATCTTCACCGTGCCCGTGGTGGTATCGATCTGGTTGTCAGTGGTCAGCAGCTTTCCGGTGGCAATCTTGTTCTGATCCGTCCGATCGTAAGCATCCACTTCCAGCCGCTTCTTTCCCGGTCCTATCTGCGCCTCCACATCACCAAGGCTGTCTTCGGGGATGGTGAAGATCACGCTGATCGGATCCACCTGGGTCACCACAACCAGGGGCGAAGTCGTGGTCGCACTGGATTGCACAACATTGCCGGGATCGACCAACCGCAGTCCAACGCGACCCGTAATCGGCGCGGTTATATGGCAAAAAGCAACCTGAACTTTGTCATATTGCACCGTTCCTTCATCGAGCTTCACCGTGCCCTTATCCTGGAGCACGATCTTTTCCTGATCATCGAGTGTCTGCTTTGGAATGCCGTTCTTCGCCCACGCATCGCGGTAACGTTGCAGATCCATGGTCGCCTGTTCGAGCACATAGGTATCGCGCTCGAGCGTGCCCTCGGCCACCAGAAGCTGGGCCGCGAACGGACGAACATCGATTTCGATCAGAGGTTGGCCTTTGTGAACCAGTTGGCCTTCGTGATAGAGGACCTGGCTAACCAGCCCCGTGACCTCGCTGGTGATCGAGGCAGTGTAGATTGGCGTGACTGTGCCGATCGCTTCCAGATACACCCCGATATTTCCCTTCTGTGCGGTGGCGACGGTGACCGTAACCGGCCCACCCGCACCCCGCCGGGACGACGCCGCCTTCTGTGTGTCGTCGTGATGCCGCAGCACGAGCACAAAAATTAACCCAAAAACCAGTAAAATCGCCAACCAAATGAATAGCCTCATCATTTTCGACTGATGGCGATTCGGGGGCGGCGCGTGCCCGGCATCGTCGCGCTCTCGGTCCTTCACAGGCGCTTGGCGCGCCGTGTCATCACGCCGCTGCTCATTTGTCTGCGGCTGGTTCTCCGACATCTGCGGCTGATTCTCGGAGTCATTACGCCGTTGCTCATTGACCCGCGGACGGCGCTCGGGATCCATTGGCGAAGCGGGCGGTTTATTTTCCATCAAGACTTTCTTGCATCATCTGATATTCGATGTCGCCTTCCTGCCTGCCGAAGCGTGCATCATTCCTATTCTCTCAGAGTCGAACAACAGCCGAGCGTTGTTGCTCTAGGCGGCCACGTGCGAGCATCTGCCCATCGCCCAGTTTCGATTAGCATTGTGAGAGATAATTCTCTTATCCAGCCGTTAACCCCGTCAAGCCGGAGCGACGAACTCGCAGTTCGAAACTTCTATTAGAGCCAGCTTTTCGTACCATTCTTCTAATTAACCTGAGCACGCCGCGTTTCGTAAACTTTTCTTACTCATTATTCGATAGGAACACCATTTTGCGGCGGGTGGAGTAAAGAATCGTAACGGAACGTAAATCTTCGTAAGTGAGTTCCGAACTCCGAGGCCTTGCGACGACCGCGAATCATCTCCAACGATTTGAGGCCGTTACAAGAGTTGAGCCACAGAAAAGCGTTGCGTGCCTCTACCCGCCGAGTCAAGACGCTAATGAAAGCTCAAGGTTATGTGTATTCTCGTTTGTGTATTCTCGTTGTTGCATAAACAAATAGGTTGCAAGGAGAACTCAGATGAAGCAAATTGCGACACGGATGTTCACTTTCACAGCGACATTGACCTTTGTTCTCACTCTCCCCCTCACGGGGTACGCGCAAGACGGTGCGGCACTTTACAAAGCAAAATGCGCGATGTGCCACGGCGCCGACGGAAGTAAAATAAGCACCCACAATCTACAAGTCGAAGGCGTGCAGAAAATGTCCGACGCCGATCTCGCGGCCATCATCACGAACGGTAAGCCGCCCAAAATGCCTCCGACAAAGTCGCTCAAGCCAGAGGAGGTTTCGGCCGTTGTTGCTTACGTCCGCACTCTAAAAAAGTAACGGGACTTTCGTGACACCGGGAGCCTGCGATCGTCCTGCGCAGCGCGTGATGCGCGCGCAAGTGGGCAGTGTGTCTACGCGGCGCACAGATACAAATGAAGAAGAGGAGCAGAAGTGATGGACACCGAATTCGCCATCAGACTTCTCCCCACGCCCATGTGGCCTGCGTCGATTTTCACATCGGACCCGGTGCCCAGGATGGTTTGTTCGATCGCGTCGGAGAGCGCCGAAATAAGATCGCAGAACTCATTCACGTGCAATAATTGTATCCGCCGAGCATGACGAGGGACGTTCGCATCGACCCGATTGAGCCCACGACTCCGAGTTATGACGCTATTCTCGTTGTCTCCTTCGGTGGACCGGAATCTCGCGAACAAGTAATTCCTTTCCTCGAGACGGTGCTTCGCGGGCGTAATATCCCTCGCGAACGCCTGCTGACGGTGGCGGACCACTATTACCACTTCGAAGGCAAGAGTCCAATCAACCAGCAAACGCGAGAACTGATCGCAGCGTTGCAGGCGGAGTTGCGGCAACAGGGGCCGAACCTTCCCATCTATTGGGGGAATCGAAACTGGCATCCATTTTTATCCGAGACCTTGGAGAAAATGAAACACGATGGCATCCGCCGGGCTTTGGGCTTTGTCACTTCGGCCTACAGTTCCTACTCAGGTTGCCGGCAGTATCGTGAAGACATCGCCCGGGCGCAGGCGCAAGTCGGGCCGGAGGCGCCCGCGGTCGACAAAGTACGAGCTTTCTTCAATCATCCCGCCTTCGTCGAGGTCACCGTGGAACGGGTGCGCGATGCGCTGATTGCCATTCCTCCGAACGCCCGAGAGAACGTGCAGGTCATCTATACGGCGCACAGCATCCCGGTTTCATTCGCCAATACGAGCGATTACCGGAAGCAATTAGAGGAAGTGCGGCGCCTGGTTTCAGAGGTGCTTGATCTGAAAAATGATGCCTTGGTCTATCAGAGCCGCAGTGGCGCTCCGGGACAGCCCTGGCTCGGTCCAGACATTCTCGAATACCTGCGCGAGGTGAAGGCACGGAATCTGGCCTCGGCCGTGGTGCTAGCGCCGATCGGTTTTATCTCCGATCACATGGAGGTGCTCTACGATCTTGACATCGAAGCCCGTAATCTTTGCGACTCACTTTCATTGACCATGACGCGGGCAAAAACAGTGGGAGTGCATCCCAAGTTTATCGCCATGATTCGCGAATTGCTGCTGGAGCGTATCAACCCCGGATCCGAGAAGCGAGCACTCGGATTGCTCGGACCAAGACCGGACATTTGCGCCGAAAATTGCTGCCCAGCGCTTTCGGCGCGTCCGCACGCGCAGCCATAGCGCCCTCCAGACGCTGCTTATTACTACCGGAATTTCCGTCAACGAAAAAACTTTCGTCCAAGCAACCCGATTCTAGCCGGCGCAAAACTTGAATTTTCGGAAAAGAGTCAGCTTATTATTGCAAAAGTGCGGCCTGCGCTCCGGAGGCCCTCATTTGTTCCTCAATTTACCGCTGCACGTGTTCTATTTCCGAGCGGACGAACATCTCCTCAGATGCCCGTACCGAGTCGCACCGAGTTTCCCGCATTGACTTGATTTTCGCCCCCGCCTAACATCAGCATCACGCTTCCATCACTTGCCCATGATAGGCTCCACAATTTCACATTACCGGATTCTGGAGAAGATCGGGAGCGGAGGGATGGGTGTCGTTTATAAGGCGGAAGACACGGAGCTGGGACGTTTCGTGGCTCTCAAGTTTCTTCCCGACCTCGTGGCCCGTCATCCCGTGGTGCTGGAACGTTTCCGCCGCGAGGCCCGATCTGCGTCCGCGCTGAACCACCCGAACATCTGCACCATTTACGAGATCACCGAGGCGCAAGGGCGCCGCTTCATTGCCATGGAGTATCTCGATGGCATGACCCTGCGAGATCGTATTGCCGAAGGGCGTTTGCCACTGACCACATTATTAAGGTTGGCCATCGAAGTTGCCGAGGGCCTCGATGCCGCTCACAGCCGCGGTATCGTGCATCGCGACATTAAACCGGCCAATATCTTTGTAATCGAACGCGGGCACGCCAAAATCCTCGACTTCGGCCTGGCAAAGTTGACCGCGTCTGAGGAGGCAGAACACGGGGACACTACTCTGGGCATTGCCACGACGCCTGCTGAGCATCTCACCAGCCCCGGCTCGTCATTCGGAACCATGGCCTACATGTCCCCAGAACAGGCACTGGGCAAGCCACTGGATCATCGCAGCGATCTGTTCTCGTTCGGCATCGTACTCTACGAGATGGCAACCGGGCAGCTGCCGTTTCGCGGGCAGACGTCGGCCGCCATGTCCGATGCTCTTTTGCATGGCACGCCGGAATGGCCGGTGCAGTTCGGTGCCGGCATATCTGCGAAGTTTGCGGCGGTTGTTCAAAAGGCGCTCGAAAAAGATCCGGACCGCAGATACCAATCCGCGAAAGAAATATCTGCCGATCTGCAGAGCGTGAAACACGCCGCCGAGATTCCCGGCGACAACACTGACGCCTGGGGCCCCGCTTCGATCACATCCGCGGTCGCGCACTCAGGTACCGCAGGTGCGCACAAGAAAACTTGGGTTGCGATTGCCATTTTCGTCCTCTTGGCTATGCTTGCAGTCGGATATTTTCTGCGTCCGTCTTCATCTCCGCCAACGGTGGTCGGATCGGTACAGATAACGAACGACGGCTTTCCTAAGCGCTCTCTCGCCACGGACGGGTCACGCCTGTATTTTTCCGAATATGCGGGCGGTCATTCGGTATTGCGACAAGTTTCGACAGTTGGTGGCGACGCGGCTCCGATCCCGAGCACGCTATCGGCCGCCGATATCTACGACTTCTCACAGCGCAATTCACAGCTATTGGTTCGAGGTTCAGCCGAAGGTTCCGTGACCGAGTCACCGGTCTGGATTGTGCCCGTACCGGCGGGTTCTCCGCGTCGCATCGACGAGATCGTGGCACACGCCGCCGCGTGGACGCCCGACGGCCAACACATCCTTTACGCCAGCGGGAGCAATCTTTATCTCTGCAATTCCGATGGCAGCGAATCGCGCGAGCTTGTGCAAGCTAGAGGTATCCCATTTGACCTGCGCTACTCTCCGGACGGCAAGCGCATACGCTTCTCTGTTCGTGACACGAGCCAACGGACCACTGCCCTTTGGGAGATCACACCGCAAGGTCAGGATCTCCATCTTGTTCTACAGAACTGGAAAAAAACGCCCCAGGAGGCGGCCGGCAACTGGACGCCCGATGGCCGGTACTTCCTTTTCCAATCCACCGACCACAACTCCGAAAACATCTGGGTATTGCCCGAGGGACAGTCTTTCTTTCGAAAAGCCAAAAATCTGCCTATTCAGCTGACCGTCGGACCATTGTTATTCACCAATCCAACTCCCAGCACGGACGGCACGAAGCTGTTCGTCATCGGTCAGCAACGGCGCTTTGACCTGATTCGCATGGAAGGAAAAGGGCAATCGGGACAATCCTCTGTCTTGATTCCCGGAATTTCGGCTGGAGAAGTGGACATCGCCAGAGACGGCCAGACGATGGTCTACGTCACCCATCCTGAAGGCATCTTGTGGCGCAGCAAGATCGACGGCACTGCCAGGACGCAATTAACCTTCAACCCCATGCAGGTCCACATGCCGCGCTGGTCAACTGACGGCAAGCAAATCGTCTTTATCGCATCTCTCCCCGGTCGTCCCTGGAATCTCTACCTGCTTCCGGCCGAAGGCGGCACACCTCAGCAACTGAAAAGCGACGACCACAACCAGGGCGATCCCACGTGGACTCCGGACGGGAGTTCGATTGTTTTTGCTGGGATGCCATGGTTCGATTATGCGGTCGCGCCGGGACCAAACATACACGTCCTCAAGGTGCGAACCGGAGAAGTCAGCGCCGTTCCCGGCTCTGAAGGATTATTCAGTCCGAGATGCTCACCCGATGGCCGTTACATCGCGGCGCTTTCCTCCGACTCGACCAAGCTTCTGCTGTACGACTTTGCCAAAAAGACCTGGTCGCCGATCGCTTCCTCGAGATTCGGATATGAGAACTGGTCACACGATGGCAAGTACCTTTACGCCGAAGACTATTCGGACAAGATCGACGACATGGTCCGCGTCCGCGTCTCCGATGGAAAATTCGAGCACTTGTTCAGCCTGAAAGAGATTCCGCGCGGCTTCGACCCTTGGGATTTTTGGGTGGGACTTGCGCCGGATGGATCAATACTGCTGATGCGCGATCGCAGCACGCAGGAAATCTACAGCCTCGACGTCCGGTTTCCGTAAATATCCCTGCGAGCAGAATTCGAAAACGCGACTCCGTTCTTTTGGGCGTGACCGAGGAGCGGAAGGCGAATACTCTCGCCATAAGGCCCGAGTCACTACGCGGATACGAAAAAAAGAGGGGTTAAATCACTGGGCCGAGAGGGAGGGCTATATGATCTCGGCACCAGTGGGAAAAAAGCCGAATGTGTCCGACTTCCCGCTCAGGGCTGTTTCGAAGTTTCTCCAAAGATCTCTCCGATTCGAACCCATCCGGCCAAGCGAATCATCGTTGTCTTCGTTTACCTTGTTGAAAGGCTCAAAGAACCCACCAAGGTACGATAGCGCACATTACATTGTGCCGGGAATCGGGGGAACACTGTATTTAGACTTTGACGGTTCGTGAACATGTTCGAACGTGATGATGGGATCAATCACTCTGAGATGCGCCATCGAGCGACAGGCACTGATGAATGATCTCAATAGGAACAAGAAGCAATTGGGGCTGAAAAGTGACGTCAGATCTCAAGTCGGGGACCTACTCGTTCCGCTGACATCGATTCGTGAGCGTGTCACGACGGTTCTCGGCGACTATGGGTCGCCCATTTACCGCAGTCCAGACCCAGCATTCAGAAACCGTTCCGCTTGATGTCAAACGGTTAGACTCCATCATCCGGTTAGACTCCATCATCTACGATTTCCTGGAATCAACTTGGGCTGAAACGGCTAATTAAGATCGCCGCTCCAGAATTGGTGCAGACGACGGCTGCTTGCATGGAACTTCGTTCGCTTGTGACAAACTCTTCCTGCTGACCTGCGATCGGCACAGATTTGCCATGACTCTTTGGGTGGCAAAACAACTTCTTCTCTTCGATACGTTTCACGAAATAGCAGCTAGTAAGTTCGAAAATCCGAACCGTCGCTACAATCAAGATGAAAAACGCAAACAGGCTGCAAATTCGCATGGGAATAGCCGATGATGCGATTGTGGTAAAAGGAAAGTATAGTTCGCACATCGTTGAGAAACTAGAAAACCCAGAAAGCAGCTCTAGACAACAAGTCCGCTGCACGTTCCACGTCGTGCATTTCTTCACGAGTAAAGTCCGGAATCAATTGTGGCTCCATGCCCTTGCGGGAAATCTGGACCACTCCGAGCACGCTCGAATGTGTGTGATCGATAATCGGCACCGACATCAATTTCTGAATGCGTAATGGTGCCTCTTGTTCTTTAACATCTGTCGCTGGCGGCGCGATCATCTCAAAAATGCTGGCGTGTTGAACCTGGGCAAAGTTATTGAAGATTTCTGCCGTTTTACTAACGGCCGTGTGTGCGGCGACCGCTGAACTAGAGAGGGGAATGGCTCCCGTGTCCCGCAGATGTGCTGGATACAGAAACCGCAAAGAGCGTTGCTCCGAGCGCAAGAGCGCCACTTCACTAGACTGCACGTGGAAAATCTCAGCCAGCGCCATACAAACCGACTCTGGAGTGGGCGAATTCCTGAGAGCGGATGCCAACGGGAACAAAAGCTCAGATATGCCAATTTCCTCAATGCCGGGGATATTAGAGGTCATAGAATCAGCTGAGAGCAACGTCGGGAGCAGGCTGTACTCGCAGTATCGCCCTTTTTCAGACCGATTTCATATTCCGAAGGTAACTGGCGCATTGTGAATCGATCCGGTTCGATTGCGATGCAGGTCCCTTGGCCGCCTGATCTTGGCTTCGGCTCGCCGCCGTGAATTTTTGGAAGAGCAACCTTCCCGCGGCGATCTTTGTCTAAAGTTGGTTCGAAGTTCTGATTGGGGGCTGGGAGAGGCTATCATGATGCATTTCCAGTGTTACCCGTGTTGCTAACCCGTCTCTTCTCTTTTGGGCTGACTGCATTACATCTAAGCTCGTTTGCGTCCGCTGCCACCCCAATCGTGCTGGTGACCAGCCCGGTCGATAACTCTCAAGTCACCAGCCCAGTCAACTACATGGCCTCTGCGGTTAGTCCGAGTTGCCCACAGGGAATCGCGGCCATGCGCATCTATTCGGCTCCCACCGTAAGTGCCTTCACCGGCGGCGGCGGCAAGATGGACACTTATATCAATCTACAGCCAGGAACCTACAAAACGGTCGTTCAAGCCTGGGATAATTGCGGCAACGTCGGGAAGACCGGCGTGAACATCACGATCACGGGACAGGTGCCACCGGCTGGATTGTTGTACACGGTAAATAGCGGTTATTTCTATAACTACAAAACGAATGATATTCAGTGCTTTACCATTGTTGGTGCAAACGGGGCTCTCGCTCCCACTGGCCAAGCCCCGGCGAACGCCAATGTGTGGCCCGTCGCGGCTGCCACGGACAAGGGCGGATATCGCCTTTACGTGGCTGATTTCATCTCGGGCGACATCTTTCCTTACTTTATCGACACAAAGAACGGTTACCTATTTCCGGTGCCCGGAGCGCCGTTTCCTGCGAAGCGCTCAGTAACGGCAGTAGCGGTTCATCCCAACGGCGATCTGCTCTTCGCCGCCCGTTCCGAATACGCCCCTGGCGACGGAGTGGCTGTATTTCAGGTCCAGAGCAATGGCTCACTCGTCGAAGCGCCCGGATCGCCCTATTCGACCGAGACTGGGCCACAGGCTCTCGTAGTCGACCCAAGTGGCAATTATCTATACGTCGCTGACGGTAGTGGATACATCGAAACCTTCCAGATCGATGTGAGTTCGGCCGCACTCACACCAGTAGCGGGGTCGCCGTTGAAGATCAATGATGGTACGTGCGGTGCCGCTTACCCGGTGGACCTTTTTGATCTTTCCGGAAAGTTTCTCTGCGCTGGGGATGGAGTGTCCAGTACCATCGACGGATACAACATCGGGCCGACAACCGGAACTCTAGCCCAGATATCGGGCTCTCCCTGGCGAGACGAAGCCTCTTGCGGAGGCGCCCCTGGCGGTATCGACAACCCGGCCGCCGCCTATACTCCGAGATCGCTCGCTGTCGATGGGACCGGAAAGTTCTTATATGCGCTGAACGAGACGCCGTTTCAGAACATTGCAATCTATTCGATTGGGAGTAGTGGGACCCTGCACTTCCTTAAGTTCACAGCGACTGATACGGCCTGTTACGGCGCTGTACGAACGGACCCGTCCGGGAACTATCTGTACACAGGCTCATGCAATCTGGATCTGCCGGCCAACTTCAGCGCCGTGAATGGATACGCCATCAACCACTCGAACGGCGATCTGACGCCGCTGCCGACTTCGCCCTATACCTTCCCATTGCCGATGGGGGCTTTGATCCAGGATATCGCGGTGGCGCCCTGACTCGAGGAATTCGGATCGCTTGGCGGCAGGACGACACAAAGAGTTCCGGCTATGACCGCCCGACTAAAGTGGAAGAGAGATAAGTTGGTGACGGCCCATCGCATAAAGAATTGTTCCCGCGAAGGTGCGCCGGCAACGCGGGCAGTCGTCAGGGAGGCAACGAGACCACCGGGTCACGCCTGGTTGCGGCGTTTTCCGGCTACCTCCGCAAACACTCTTTCCCAGTCTTGCGTAACTTTTTCCCAGTCAAACCGCAGGGCATGTCGCGCGGCAGCAGCCGACATCTTTTGCCGCAAATCGTCGTCGGATAGCAACAATCCAAGCTTTTCCGAAAGTTCACTCTCCGATTTAACCAAGTACCCGGTTTCGCCGTTAATCACGTAGTCAGGATGATATTTTTCTGTCGCCACCGCCGGAAGTCCGCACGCCGCCGCTTGTACGAGAACTTGGGGATGACCCTCGAGAACGCTGGGAAACAAGAATAGGTCGGCACGTCGCATCTCCTCAGCGATGTCCGGCTGCGAGAGGTGCCCGACAAAAGTCACATTGCGACATCCCAAGTCGCTCACCAGCGACCGGCATCTGTGTTCCTCTTCACCCTCCCCTGCAATCCGAAAGTCAACCGACGGCCTCTTCGCTGCCTCGCGGATGACCAGATCTACTCTCTTACGGGCCTGCAATGAGCCCGCATAAAGCACGGTGAGCTTCGGACCATGCAGGCGACCCTGCGAAGGTGGATGGAACAACTCCCGTTTAACTCCGTCATAAATCGTTCCCGCTTTAACTCCCAGGCGGGCGGTGACCGTCTGCGATATATATAGCGAATTCCCAATCACCTCGTCGGCCTCGCGAATCGATCGCACCAGGGTCGGCCCAATCGCCATTTCATCGAGCGCCATGACGACATAGGTCACCAGAGCAATGGGCAGTCCAAGGGAGTGCCGCAAAAACAGGAACAATTTATCCAGCGGTCCCTCGCGAGGAAAGAAATAGATGTCAACCTTTGACAGCAACGCACGGGTAAGCCATTGCGCGGTATTGCCATGACGCCAACACGGCAGGATTTCC